>Ga0070665_100003401_pt1 | contig 17006 bp, 16 predicted proteins | sample KBSS13metaG_FD_65862 | JGI IMG/M metagenome (GOLD analysis project Ga0070665, IMG submission 65862) | Switchgrass rhizosphere microbial communities from Kellogg Biological Station, Michigan, USA - KBS S1-3 metaG | ecosystem: Host-associated > Plants > Roots > Rhizosphere > Soil ... | reverse complement strand
CGGACAACCGGTGGTCCTGGTACGACTGGGTGCCGACGTCCGCGGCGACCCGCAGGCGGAGTCACGCGAGGACGTCCCGAGCCCCGACTGAGTCCGCGCCTCACCGCTCCCGTCGGACGACCAGTCGGACCAGGACACCCGGCAGTGTCGCGGCGATCACGGCGATCGCCAGCGCGGAGGCGTCGAGCGGCGACGTGCGCAGGAGCTCGCCCAGGAGCGGGGCGTACACCGCCAGCCCGAGCAGCACGACGGCGCCGAGCACGCCCCACTCGAGACCGTGGTGCCCGCGGTCGTGCCGCGTGCCGGATCGCAGGGCGAGCGCCACCCCCAGCTGGCCCAGTCCGAGCGTCAGGAACACCGCCGTACGACGGTCGGCGACGGCGCCCGCGGTCACGGCACCGACCAGCAGCGCGGTGACGATCAGGGACGCGGCCGCGACTGCCAGCGCAGCCCGTGATCGCGGCGTGAAGATCGCCTCCGAGGGCGGCCGCGGTGGGCGACGCATGTCCTTCGGGTCGACCGGCTCGGTGCCGAACGCGACGCCGACCAGACCGTGCGTCAGCAGGTTGATCCACAGGATCTGACCGGGCAGCAGCGGCAGCACCAGTCCGACCAGCGAGCCGCCCAGCATCACGCCCACCTCGGCCAGTCCCCCGGACACGGCATAGGTGAGGAACGCACGGATGTTGGCGAAGATGCGCCGACCCTCCTGGACCGCTGCGACCACCGTGGCCAGGTCGTCGTCCAGCAGCACCAGGTCGGCAGCCTCCTTGGCCACCTCGGTGCCGCCCAGACCCGCTGCGACGCCGATGTCGGCACGCCGGAGCGCCGGAGCGTCGTTGACGCCGTCACCGAGCATCGCCACGATGTCGCCCTCGCCCTGCAGGGCCTCCACGATGGCGACCTTCTGCTCGGGGCGTACCCGCGCCACTACCGCCAGGCGTCTGCGCACCTCGGGGTCGAGGCCGGCGAGCGCGGCTCCCTCCACCACCACTTGGTGGTCGTCCGCGATGCCGACCCGCCGGGCGATCGCCCCCGCCGTCCCCGGATGGTCTCCGGTCACCAGGACGAGCCGGATCCCTGCCCGGCCGAGCTCGGCGACCACGTCGGCCGCGTGCGCGCGTGGCGGGTCACCGATCGCGACGACCCCGGCCAGCGCCCAGTCCCCCGCCTGGGTGTCGGCGACCGCGATCACGCGGTACCCCGACTCGGCCAGCTCCTCGGCGAAGCGCAGGGCCACCACGGTGCTCGGCCGATCCGGCAGACGCTCGATGACGGCCTCGGGCGCTCCCTTGCAGACGCTCAAGGTGCTGCCGTCGTCCGCTCGGTGATGGGTCGTCATCCGGCGCGAACGGTGGTCGAACGGCTCCTCGCCGGTCCTGGGCCACTGCTCCTGCACGTCTCCGCGCCCCGGGCCCCCCTTCGCTCCCAGCGCCAGCAGGGCACCGTCCAGAGGGTCACCGAGCACCACCCAGCCAGCGTCGGTCTGCCGAAGCTCCGCGTCGTTGCAGAGAACGACGTCACGCAGCAGTCGGACGACCGCCGGGTCGGATGCCCCGGATGCCCCGGATGCCCCGTCGGGCATCGTGATCTCTCCCCGGGGCTCGTAGCCGGAGCCGGACACGTCGTACCGGACGTCGGGCACCCACAGCGCCTCGGCCAGCATCGTGCCCTCGGTGATGGTGCCCGTCTTGTCGGTCGCGACCACGGTCACCGACCCCAGGGTCTCGACCGCGGGGAGTCCCCGCACGACCGCGTTCCGTTGGGCCATCCGGTGTGCCCCCATCGCCAACGCCACCGTGACGACGGCGGGGAGCGACTCCGGGACCGCCGCGACGGCGAGACTGAGGCCGACCACGACCATCTCCGAGACGGGACGGCCCTGAGCCAGTCCGCTGACGACCACCACCGCCGTCAGCACGACCACGGCCACGACCAGGGCCCGGCTCAGCCGTGACAGCCGGCGCTGCAGCGGCGTGCGCCTCGGTGCGGCGCCCGTGAGCAGGGCGGCGATCCGGCCGATGCCGCTCTGCGCACCGGTGCGCGTGACCGTGATCGCGCCGTGACCGTGCGTGACCAACGTGCCTCCGGTCAGCTCCGCCTCGGGACCCTTCGCCACCGGCAGGGACTCCCCGGTCACACGCGACTCGTCGACCTGCAGGTCGTGGACCTCCACCAGTGTTCCGTCGGCGGGGACCACGTCGCCCGCTGCCACCAGCGCCACGTCACCGGGCACGACCTCAACGGCCGGCAGGGGGACGATCACTCCGTCCCGCACGACGCGAGCCACCGGGGCCACCAGCTGCCGCAAGGCAGCCATGGCTCGCTCCGCGCGCACCTGCTGGATCAGACCAACGGTCGTGTTGAAGACGACGACGGCGGCGATGATCACGGTGTTGGGCCAGTCCTGGAGATACGTCGTCAACGCGGCCGCGCCGAGCAGCAGGAGGATCATCGGGTCTCGCAGCTGCTCGACCAGGCGCGATCCGACCCCGCGTCTCGGAGGATCGGGCAGCCGGTTGGGTCCCACGGCAGCCAGCAGGCCGGCGGCGTCCGCGCTGGTGAGACCCGCCTCCCTGCTGCCCAGGACTGGGTTGGCGGTCATCGTCAGTCCGGCAGCATGCGTGGGCGGGGAACCCGCGGCGCGGTGCGCCACGGCTGGAGGCGATGCAGGATCTGGGCGCGTGCGACGTCGACGCAGGCACCGGTGTCGATGGCCACAGCCTCGGGCCAGTCCTCGAACCGAGCCCGCATCTCGGCGGCGATGTGGGGATCGGCGTCCGAGGCCGAGTGCCTCCGTGCGAGCCGCTCATCGGCGACGAGGTCGGGTACCTCGCACCGGAACTGGCTCAGGTCACTCACCGTGTGCTCGGCCAGACGGGCAACCTCGGCACGTCGGCGGACATCGCCCCACGAGGCGTCCAGGACGACCGAGCGACCCAGGCGCACGCTGCGCTCGGTGCGCGCCAGCAGCTCGTCGTACGTCCGGGCGGTCCACTCGGGTGTGTAGATGCCCTCACGGTAGGGCGCGGGCATCGCCGTGTCGGCCCCCACGCCCGCCAGCTCCTTGCGGACCACGTCGCTGGACAGCACGTCGGCGTCCAGGGCCTCGGCCAGCGCGGCGGACACGGTCGTCTTCCCGGTACCGGGCGAACCACCCACCAGGACCATCCTCACCCGAGCGTCGTCGAGGTGCCGACGTGCCAGGTCGAGCAACGTGGATGCGAGGTACCCACCATGGCCGGTCGCACCCGGCAGACACGCGACCTTGGCCCGCATGAAGGCCCGGTAGGCGATGTAGTGATGGACCAGTGAGGCCGGAGGATCGTCACCACTCGCCTGGAGGTACGCATCGAGGAACTGCTGCCCGGCGGCCGCGGACCCCAGCCGTTCGAGGTCCATGACGAGGCAGGCGACGTCGTCGATCCGGTCCAGGTACCGCAGCCGGTCGTCGAAGTCGAGACAGTCCAGGATCCGAGGTCCGTCCGGCAGCATGAAGATGTCCTCGGCCAGCAGGTCACCGTGCCCGTCCACCACGGCACCCCGCCCAACGCGATCGGCGAACAGGTCGTGCCGGCCGGCGAGGTAGCGCCGGGCCAGGTCACAGACCTCGGCGTAGGCGTCGGCGTCCAGCGAGGTGCCGACCGACGTCCGGGCTTCGGTGAAGTTGGTCTCCCAGCGGTCCGCCACCGCGTCGCGCGCCCCACAGCTGTCGATCTCGGGGCTGCGCGAGGCTCGTGCATGGAAGTCGGCCACGATCCGTGCCAGGTCGGTCAGCCCGTCGTCCGACCACGTGTGCGTCGCGACCAGATGAGCCAGGCGTCGGCCGGCCGGCATCCGACGCATCACCAGCAGGTGCTCGAGTGGCTTGCCGTCGACGTCGTTCAGGTCGCTGATGCCCAGGTACACGTCCGGCGCGAGCCGCCGGTTGAGCACCAGCTCGCTCTGGCAGGCCCGCAGACGCTTCGTGGGTGAGGAGAAGTCGAGGAAGCCCAGATCGACGGGCTTCTTCATCTTGAACGCACGGTCCCCCACGAGGAACACGACCGCCGAGTGGGTCTCCCGCACCTCGGCGTACGGCGCGACCTCGTCCACTCCGCGCCGGGGTGACATCCGGTCGTCCTTCCGGAGCGTGGTCATGACAACCTCCCGCGGGGCTCCCTGCATCTGCTCCCAGCCAACCGTGGCGCGCACCCGACGACCACGGACCATGGTCATCCGCATCGATGTCCTCGGGCCGGAAGGAGCGTGGATCCGCCGCGGGTCACCGCAGCGCCGAGAACGCGTCGTAGACCATCAGCGCGGGCCACACGACGCCCTCCAGCAGCGCGAGCACGTGCGGCCAGAACCCGTCCGCCTGCTGCCAGAAGTAGACCCAGGCGCCGAGGATCCCCCACGCGTAGATGGCACCTCCGCCGACGGCCGCGCCGGAGCCGCTGTCCTTCACGACTCGGCCTCGGTGAGCCCACGGCTCAGCCTCGGCTCGAGCTGCCCGCTGACTCGGACCGGATCCGACGTACTCATGTGACCACCCTCGAAAGTCGTGGTCACCACACTGCGACGCTCGCCGTCCTGGGGTGAGGGTCCTTCGTCATCGGACGCCACTCCCAACGACCACCTGCCCCCTCGGCAACCCGGAGGACCGCCGGCACGTGCTCCGCGCTCGCCGACATGCGCCGGGCGCGCTGATATGGACGATCGTCACGAGCGGCTTGACGTTCGGCCCTGACGTTGACCAGGTCCGGCCGTCGATCCTCGAACCATGAGTACAGCCACCAACGGAATCATCGTCGCGTACGACGCCTCGGCCGAGGCTGATGAGGCGGCCCGCTGGGCCGCCGACGCGGCTCGCCTCCGCGGCGAGCCACTCACCGCCCTGATCGTGGTGGAGCCGATGGAGTCCCCTCGCAGCCAGGGCTGGCCCGAGTCCTGGTGGGAGGACATCGAGATCAGTGCGCAGCAGACCCTGACGGCGGCCGGCGCCACCGGGTTCACGATCGAGCGCCACGTCGGCCGCCTCGTGCCCACGCTGCTCGAGGCAGCCAGGAGCGCCTCCATGCTCGTGCTCGGAAGTAGTGGGCACGGCCGTCTCGTCGAGCTTCTCCTGGGCTCGGTGAGCCAGAGCGCCGCACGACGAGGACGCGGGCCGGTCGTCGTGGTGCGCAAGCGTCACGACGCGGACTCCCGTCGGATCTTCGTCGGCATGGACGACTCGGAGCCGAGCCGCCGCGCGCTCGACTTCGCGTGCGGACAGGCCGCGGCCGGCGGACAGGAGGTCGTGCTCCTGCGCGCGTGGAAGCCCCTCACGGTCCCGATCGACAAGCGGGGGGACGTTCCCCCGTCGATGAGCTCGACCCTGCTCGAGGAGGAGGAGGCGCTGAACTTCTCGGTGGCCGAGGCCCGCAAGCGCTACCCCGCTCTGGAGATCGAGGGCAACTTCATCGCCACCGGGGCCGGGCAGGCACTGGTCGACGCCTCCAGCTCCGCCGCGATGGTGGTCGTGGGGTCGCGGGGCCATGGTGCCCTGACCTCGACCGTGCTCGGGTCGGTCAGCCACCACGTGCTCCACCACGCACACTGCCCGGTCGCGGTCATCCACTGAGCTCGCGGAGTTGACCTAGGTCAACGGCGGTCGGGTCCAGGAGCACTCGTGAGTCGCCGCCGTACGCGAGAGCGTTGAGAAGGGTCCTACAGGGGTCCACGTCGACGAGGTCAGGAGGACGTCATGCAGAACCTGGTCATCCTGGGTGGCGGCACGGCCGGCACCATGATCGCCAACAAGCTGCGCCGCCGGCTCTCCGACGACGACTGGACGATCACGGTCGTGGACCGTGACGACGAGCACCGCTACCAGCCCGGCTTCCTGTTCGTGCCGTTCGAGGTGTACTCCCACGACAAGATCGTGCGCAGCCGGCAGCGCTCCATCACCGAGGGTGTCGCCCTCGTGTACGACGAGGTCGACCGGGTCTCGCCCGATGACGACGTCGTTCATCTCCGCAGCGGCCGCACCCTGTCGTACGACTACCTCGTCATCGCCACCGGAACGACCCCACGACCGGACCAGACGCCCGGCATGCTGGGTCCGGAGTGGAGGCACAGCATCTTCGACTTCTACACCCTCGACGGAGCCGAAGCCCTCGCCACCGCGCTCGACTCGTTCGACCACGGTCGCCTGGTCGTGCACATCGCCGAGATGCCGATCAAGTGTCCGGTCGCACCGCTCGAGTTCACGTTCCTGGCCGAGGCCTGGCTCCGCGCACGCGGACTCCGGGACCGGGTGGAGCTGGCGTACGTGACGCCGCTCGACGGCGCCTTCACCCAGCCGGTCGCGTCCGCACGTCTGGGCCACATGCTCGAGGAACGCAAGGTCGACGTGGTCACCGACTTCATGGTCGAGAGCATCGATCCCGACCGCAAGGTGCTCGTGTCGTACGACGAGCGTGAGGTGCCGTTCGACCTGCTCGTCACGGTGCCGGTCAACATGGGTGCCGACTTCGTCGGCCGTTCGGGACTCGGGGACGAGCTGCAGTACGTGACGGTCGACAAGCACACCCTCCAGCACACGACGTACGACAACGTCTTCGCGGTCGGCGACGCGAGCAACATCCCGGCGTCCAAGGCCGGCTCGGTGGCTCACTTCTCGGTCGAGATCCTGGTCCGCAACTTCCTCGAGCACGTCGCCGGACGACCGATGACCGAGTCCTTCGACGGCCACGCCAACTGCTTCGTCGAGTCCGGGGACGACAAGGCGCTCCTGATCGACTTCAACTACGACACCGAGCCCCTGCCCGGCAAGTACCCGATCCCACTCGTCGGGCCCTTGAGCCTGCTCGAGGAGACCCGAGCCAACCACCTCGGCAAGCTCGCGTTCCGCCACATCTACTGGAACGTGCTGCTCCCCGGGTTCCCGGTCCCGTTGCCCGCGCACATGTCGATGGCGGGCAAGCGGGTTCCGCACACATCCACGACATCGAAGGAGACGTGACGCCATGACGACGACCACGATCGACGGCCGCACCGTCCACGTGAACGACGAGGGATTCCTGGTCGATCCCTCCGAGTGGGACGAGCAGCTCGCCACCACGCTGGCGACGCAGATCGGGATCACCCTGACCGACGAGCACTGGCGGGCGATCCGCTTCCTGCGCGACGACTACGTCGCCCAGGGCGAGACCGCCACCTTGAGGCGGATCAGCACCGTGGGCGGCATTCCCGTCAAGACGCTGTTCCAGCTCTTCCCGCAGAAGCCGGCGAAGAAGCTCGCGTACGTCGCCGGCCTCCCCAAGCCGCACGGCTGCGTGTGACCCCTCACCCTCACGACAGGAGAAGACCATGACCACCCTCGAAACCGCCCCGCTGATCCCGGACTTCGGCGCCGCACAGACGACGCGCAAGCTCGCCATCATCTGCTCCAAGGGCAACCTCGACATGGCCTATCCCGGCCTCGTGCTCGCGAACGCGGCTCTCGGCGAAGGAGTGGAGACCCATCTGTTCTTCACCTTCTGGGGCTTCGACATGATCAACAAGAAGACCATGGGTGACCTGAAGTTCACGATGCTCGGGAACACCGCGACCCACCTGCCCCAGGGCCTGGGCGGCCTGCCCGGGATGACCGCGATGGCGACCCACCAGATGCGGAAGACGATCGCCGACCTGGGCATTCCGGACGTACCCGAGTTCCTGCAGCAGATCGTCGACTCGGGCGGTCACCTCTGGGCCTGCCGGATGTCTGCGGACATGCAGCGGCTCGACGAGGACGACCTCTACGACGAGGTCGAGGGCATCATCAGCGCCTCCGACTTCATCGAGAAGACCGAGGGCGCCCAGCTGCTGTTCATCTGACTGTCACACCGACCACTCACGAGAGGCAGGACGTCATGCGAGTAGGCATCAACGGCATGGGACGAGTTGGCAGGGCGTATCTGAGGCGTGCCGCCCAGACATCCGACGTCGAGGTCGTCGCGGTCAACGAGGTCACCGATCTGGAGACCCTGGCACACCTGATCCGGCACGACAGCACGTTCGGGTCGTTCCCAGGGGAGGTCCGGACGACCGGCGACGCCCTGATCGTCGACAACCGCAAGGTGCCGGTCACATCCCACCTGCGTCCCGAGGACATCCCGTGGGCCGCCCACGACGTCGAGGTCGTCATCGAGTCCACCGGCCGGTTCCGCACCCGCGAGCTCGCCGCGGGACACCTCCGAGCGGGTGCGTCCAAGGTGATCGTCTCGGCACCGGGCAAGGGCGTCGACGCCACGATCGTCCTGGGCGTCAATGACTCGACGTACGACCCCTCCCGACACGACGTCGTGTCCAACGCCTCGTGCACGACGAACTGCGTGGCGCCCATGGTCAAGGTCCTGCACGATGCGTTCGGCATCGAGCAGGGCTTCATGACCACTGTCCACGCGTACACCAACGACCAGAACGTGTTGGACGCTCCGCACAAGGACCCTCGCAGGGCGCGCTCCGCGGCCGTGAACATCATCCCGACCTCGACCGGTGCGGCACGAGCGGTCGGGGAGGTCCTTCCGGAGCTCGCCGGGCGCCTCGACGGGGTCGCTCTCCGCGTGCCGGTCACGGACGGCTCGATGGTGGACCTGGGCGTGCTGCTCCGGCGCGAGGCTTCCGTCGACGAGGTCAACGACGCGTTTGCCGCCGCTGCGGCGGCGGGGCCGTTGGCCGGTCTGCTCCGTTACGCGGACGAGCCGTTGGTCTCGTCGGACGTGATCCTCGACAGCTCCTCCTGCGTCTTCGACTCGCGGTTGACACAGGCCGCCGGCCGGTTCGTCAAGGTCTTCGGCTGGTACGACAACGAGTGGGGCTACACCTGCCGTCTGGTGGATCTCACCGTCCTGGTCGCCGGAGAGGGTGATCCGGCATGACGTCGCCGAGCGCGCCGACGATCCGGTCGGTGCGCGCCTGTCCCGTCTGTGGGTCGAGCTCCCTGGTGCCCTTGGTGGACGCCGGTCGCGTGCGGTTCTTGTGCGTGCGCTGTCTCGGCGGGTCTCGTCCCCGCGGACCCGGACCTGGACCCGGGCGCGGGCGGCGTAGCTCCACGCGTGACGAACGACCCACGACGCGATGACCTGAGGCCGCCGACGTGGGGCAGGCTCGGGGGCACCGTGATCCCATGACACCCCGCGCCGCGCCCTCACCGCGAACGGACTCGCGCTGCGCACCCGTCTGGGAGCGCGTGTCGCGTGCCCGGTCCACCGCGATGGCGGTCGTCTGGACGGCCACCGCCTTGATCACGGCACTGGCGCCCGACCTGGTCTCGGGGTCCGGGTCTCACCACGTGCCCCTCCCCGCTCTGACGGCGTGGATCTGGGCAACGGCGGCGAGCGGCTTCCTGTCCCTGCCCCGCTCGTCCCACCTCTCCACCGACGCGGTCACGTCGATCGCCCTCGTCTGGGGTGCGGCGCTCTTCCTGTCCGTCAGCGCGCCGGAGCTCGTGGTCGACGACGGTGCGACCTGGATCCCGGTGACCGCCTGCGTCGCGCCGGCGTTCGCCGCCGTGGCCACCGGCTACGTCGTCCTGGCCTCCGTGGTCCGGGGCCCGCGCGTCACCCCCGGGCTCCACCGGTGAAGGCGATGGACCAAAGGCGCGCGTCGGATTGCCAAGGACCCTGATCGCCGGAGGTCGCACGCGGTCTGCTGGAGGTAGAGATCCGCTCACCGGAGCGGACGTCCGAGAGGAGGAGCCATGAGCACCAACCTGACCGGACGTGTGCTGGTCGCCACCAGCGGAAGCGATGCGAGCCGGTCCGCGATCGTGCACGCCGCCCACGAGGCGGTCGCGCGCGGCCTGCTGCTCGAGCTCGTGCACGTGATCACCCCGACGCTCGCGGTCGGACCGTACGGAGCCTCGCCGGATGCCGCCCTTCGTCGGGCGGGCCGAGAGCTGCTCGCGCACGGCGAGGAGCTCGCCCACGAGGTCGAGCCGCACGTGGACGTGACCACCACCCTGCTGACCGGCTCTCGCCCTGATGCCGTCGTCCACTACGCCGACGGGGCCGAGCTGCTGGTCGTCGGGGCGCCGCCCCACGACCTGATGGGCCGGCTCTGGACCGGTTCGACCGTGATGGGCATCGCCGCGCGGGCGACCTGTCCCGTGGTCGTCGTTCCTCCGGGCGAGCCTCGGCCGACGACGCACCAGGTGCTGGTCGGGCTGAAGACGACGCGGCACTGCGAGCACCTGCTCGCCACCGCGTTCGCAGTCGCGAGCCAGACCCAGTCCGAGCTCCGCATCGTCCATGCCTGGCACCTGATCTCCCCGTACGACGAGGCCATCGCCGAGCGGCTCCCCTCCCCCGCGTGGGAGCAGGAGGACGCCCGGGTGATCCAGGGTGAGCTGATCGACCTGCGGATGGCCTACCCCGACGTTCAGGTACAGGTCGACGTCGTGCACGGGCGGCCGGCCACCACCCTGGTCGAGGCCTCGCGTGATGCCGACACCGTCGTGATCTCGCGGCCGTCGCACGGCGGGCTCGTCCACCACCTCGGCGCGACCGGTCGTGCCGTCATCCGTGACGCGGGTTGCCCCGTCCTGGTCGTTCCTCCGCTGGAGGAAGGCGCCGAGGTCGAGCGCGTCCCCGTCGAGACCGCCCTGACGCCGTGACGACTCACGGGACCCGCGCTGCCGCCGAGGTCAGGTTCCATGGCCGCGGCGGCCAGGGCGTCGTCACGGCGGCCGAGCTGCTGTCGGTCGCTGCCTTCGACCAGGGTCGCGCGTCCCAGGCCATCCCGAGCTTCGGGTCCGAGCGGACCGGTGCACCCGTCGTGGCGTACTGCCGGGTCGCCGACCGGCCCATCCGGTCCCACGATCCGGTGACGAGCCCCGGCGTCGTCGTCGTGCAGGACCCGACGATGCTGCACGTCCCCGGGATCCTGACGGGTCTCCGGGCCGACGGCCTGCTCCTGGTCAACAGCACCCGACGACCCGACGAGCTCGGGCTCCCGGACTGCGTCGCCCGCATCGTCACCGTGCCCGCCTCCGACGTGTCGCGCGCACGGCTCGGGCGTCCGCTTCCCAACACCGTGCTCCTCGGCGCCCTGGCCGGGCTCACCGGCATCGTGTCGCTGGCTGCGCTCCAGAAGGCGATCCGAGAACGGTTCCGGGGCGATGCAGGGGAGCTGAACGCCGCGCTCGCAGCGGAAGGACATCGGCTGGCTCAGGAGCGGTCGACCGAAGGAGCCTCGCATGCTCAGGCAGGTTGAGGGTTCCCGAGCCGTCGCCGAGACCGTGGCTCGCTGCCGGCCGGACGTGGTGGCGGCCTACCCGATCTCGCCCCAGACTCACATCGTCGAGGCGCTCTCCGACCTGGTGGCCGAGGGCCGCGCCGGGCGGTGCGAGTTCTTGATGGTGGAGTCGGAGTTCGGAGCGATGTCGGCCTGCATCGGCGCATCGGCGGCGGGCGGCCGTGCCTACACCGCCACCGCCAGCCAGGGTCTGCTCTTCATGGCCGAGGCGCTGCCGAACGCCTCCGGCCTGCGGCTCCCCGTCGTCATGACCGTCGCCAACCGAGCGTTGGGGGCCCCCATCAACATCTGGAACGACCACTCCGACGCCATGTCCCAGCGGGACGCCGGTTGGATCCAGCTGTTCGCCTCGTCGAACCAGGAGGCCGTCGACCTGCACGTGCAGGCGTTCGTGGTGGCCGAGTCCCTGCACGTCCCGGTCATGGTCAACATGGACGGCTTCGTCCTCACGCACGCGATGGAGGGCATCGACGTCCCGGACCAGGACGAGGTGGACGCCCTGCTTCCTCCGTTCCGCCCCCTCCATGTCCTCGACCCCGATCACCCGGTCACGATCGGCGCGATGGTCGGCCCGGAGGCGTTCACGGAGGTCAAGTACCTCGAGGCGCGGCGTCAGCTGCGATCACTCGACGCGATCCAAGAGGTCGCCGACCGCTTCCACCGGGTCACCGGCCGCCGGAGCGGTGGACTCACGTCGTCCTACCGTCTCGAGGACGCCGACGTGGTCCTGATCGGCCTCGGATCCTTGCTCGGGACGGCCGCCGACGTGGTCGACGAGCTCCGCGACGAGGGCCTGGCGGTCGGCCTGCTCGGCGTGACCTGCTTCCGACCCTGGCCGCTCGACGAGATCAGGGACTCCCTGGCCGACGCCTCCCGGGTCGTGGTGCTGAACCGCGCTCTCTCGGTCGGCTTCGGCACCGTGCTCGGCGCCGACGTCCGGCTCACGCTCGCGGGCAGCCAGGTGGTCGTGCACGACGTGGTCGCCGGTCTCGGTGGACGTCCCGTGACTCGAGACCTCGTCCGCCGTCTGCTGGTCGAGGCTGTCCGGGGCGAGCTGTCCGACCACCAGCTCACCTTCGCCGATCTCGACGTCGACCTCGCCGAGCGCGAGCTGTTGGGCGAGCTCGTAGGACCGATGGATGTCGAGCCCGAGGGGGTCGGACGATGACCGAGCTGAAGCTCTACCAGGTGGGGACGTTCGCGGCCGGCAACCGGCTCCTGGACGCGTCCGAACGGACCGAGCAGTCCGATGCCGGCCGCACCAACTCGATCACCTCGGGCCACCGGGCCTGCCGCGGCTGCGGGGAGGCGCTGGCAGCTCGCGTCGTGCTCGACGCCGCCATGCGGGCCAGTGACGGCCGGATGGTCACGGTGAACGCGACGGGCTGCCTCGAGGTGTTCTCCACGCCCTACCCGGAGTCGGCCTGGCGCGTGCCGTGGCTGCACTCCCTGTTCGGCAATGCGGCAGCCGTCGCCTCCGGGGTCGCGGCCTCCCTCCGGGCTCAGGGACGCGGCGACGTCCGGGTGGTCGCGCAGGCCGGCGACGGTGGAACCGTCGACATCGGCATCGGCTGCCTGTCGGGGATGTTCGAGCGGAACGACGACGTGCTCTTCGTCTGCTACGACAACCAGGGGTACATGAACACCGGCGTCCAACGATCGGGGGCCACACCGCCCGCCGCGAGCACGGCGACCACCCGCCCGGTCGGCAGCCGCGTCGGCAACGCCTTCGGCACGGGCAAGAGCCTGCCGGTGATCGCGATGGCGCACCAGATCCCCTACGTCGCCACGGCGACCGTCGCCGACCTGCACGACCTCGAGCGCAAGGTCGCGACCGCGATGAGCATGCACGGCTCGCGCTACCTCCACGTGCTCGTCCCGTGCCCGCTCGGATGGGGCACCTCGTCCTCGGACACCGTCCGGGTCGCCCGACTGGCCGCCGAGTCCGGGCTCTTCCCGGTCTTCGAGGCCGTCGACGGCGAGATCGACGGCGTACGCCGGATCCGGCGGCAGGTGCCGGTGGAGGAGTACCTGCGCCTGCAGGCCAGGTTCGCCCACCTGTTCGGCGATCCCGGCCACCCCGACGTCGTCGAGCGCCTGCAGCGCCAGGCCGACCGCTCGATCGCGCACTTCGGTCTCCTGGAAGGGGAGCAGCGATGACACCCACGGTGGATCTCCCCTTCGGCATCACCCTCGGCCCCGGCTCGAGCGCCGCCGACCTCACCGGCACGTGGCGCACCGAGCGCGCCGTGTACGTCGACCGGGTCGCGCCGTGCGGCCACGCCTGCCCGGCCGGTGAGGACGTCCGCTCCTGGCTGTACGACGCCGAGTCCGGCGGTGCGGGTTACGAGGCCGCGTGGCGCCGCATCATGGAGGTCAATCCGATGCCCGCGGTGATGGGCCGGGTCTGCTACCACCCCTGCGAGACGGCCTGCAACCGCGGCACGCTCGACGAGGCCGTGGGGATCAACTCCGTCGAGCGCTTCCTCGGCGACGAGGCGATCCGGCAGGGCTGGACCGTCTCGGTCGACACGCCGTCGACCGGTCGCCGGGTGCTCGTCGTCGGAGCCGGTCCGGCCGGCCTGTCGGCCGCCTACCAGCTCGCACGTGCCGGGCACGACGTCACGTTGCGCGACGCCTCGGCGAAGCCGGGCGGGATGATGCGCTACGCCATCCCGCGATACCGCCTGCCGCGCGAGGTGCTCGACGCCGAGATCGACCGCATCCTGTCGCTCGGGGTCCACCTCGAGACCGGAGCGGAGGTCACCGACCTCGACGCGCTGCTCGAGCGCGAGGACTTCGACGCGGTGCTGCTGGCCCTCGGAGCCCGACTGGCGCGCCGCACCTACCTCCCGGCCGGGGCAGCCTCCCACGTGCTCGACGCGCTGTCCCTGCTCCGCTCCACCGCCGAAGGGGATCCGCCCTCACTGGGGCGCCGGGTCGCCGTGTACGGCGGCGGCAACACCGCCCTCGACGCCGCACGCAGCGCCAAGCGGCTCGGGGCCGACGACGCGGTCGTCGTCTACCGGCGTACGCGGGACCGGATGCCGGCACACGATCAGGAGGTGCGCGACGCCGAGGAGGAAGGCATCCGCTTCCGCTGGCTGTCCACCATCGAGGAGGTCGACTCCGAGGGTCTCACCATCGAGGAGATGGAGCTCGACGAGACCGGCTTCCCGCAGCCGACCGGACGGACCACCCGGCTGGCCGCCGACTCGGTGGTGCTGGCACTGGGGCAGGACACCGACCTGACCATGCTCGGTCCAGGGTCGCCCGTCGCCGTCGACGACGGCGTCGTGACGGTCGACCCGGTCACGATGGCGACGAACCGTCCCGGCGTGTTCGCCGCCGGCGACGTCGCGCCTGGAGATCGCTCGGTCACCGTGGCCGTCGGCCACGGCCGACGCGCCGCCGCCGGCATCGACGCCTACCTCGCCTCGAGGACCGTGGCACCCCCGCCACCGGTCGACCTCGCGCCGTACGAGGCGCTCAACACCTGGTACTTCGAGGACGCGCCCCGGCAGCACCGGCCCCGTCTCGAGCAGGTACGGCGACAGTCGACGTTCGACGAGGTCGTCCAGGACCTCGACACCGCCACCGCTCTCTACGAGGCACGACGATGCCTGTCCTGCGGCGGCTGCATCTCGTGCGACAACTGTTTCGCCCTGTGCCCCGACAACGCCGTGATCAAGCTCGGACCGGACAAGGCGTACGCCGTCGACCTGGACTACTGCAAGGGCTGCGGGCTGTGCGTCGAGGAGTGCCCGACCGGTTCGATGAAGATGGAGCCCGAGGAGGTCTGAACCTCCCCGGGCTCCACCAGGTCACGCGCAGGTCACCAGCCGACGACCTGGATCCGTGCACCACTGGGGACGGAGACGACCGTCGGGTCGTGAGCGTCGTCCACGAGGACCGTGAAGAGGTCGCGCATCGACACGATGCCCGCGATCAGGTCACCGTCCAGCACGGGCAGGTGGCGTACCTGTGCCTCCTCCATCTGCAGAGCTGCCTCGAGCACCGAGTCCTCCGGGCAGATGCTGACGAGGTCGTTCGACATCACGTCGGCCGCCAGCAGGTGGTCGAGGTCGGCGCCGGCGGCCAGGTGAGTCACGAGGTCGCGCTCGGTGACGATCCCGGCCAGGCGTCCTTGCTCGGTCACGCAGAGCGCCCCGATCTCGTCTGCCCCGAGCCCCTCCGCGACCTCACTCAAGGTGGCGGATCCGTCGATGGTGGCGACCGGCCACATCATCACGGTGCGGACAGGGCTCGTCGGTGTCACTGGCTGGACGGATCTGGCGTACATCGCAGGTCTCCTCTCGTGTCGGGACGGTCGTGCTGGAGCAGGACCGTGATCAGGGGCGCTGCAGCACGACCTTGAGCGCTCCGGTCTCGGCGGGGCGGCTGAAGACGTCGTAGGCCTCCATGAACTGGTCGAGCTCGAACCGGTGGGTGATGATCGGTGTCGGGTCGAGGTGGTGGTCGGCCAGCAGCTTCAGCAGTCGTGGGGTGCTGGACGTGTCGACCAGACCGGTGGTGATCGTGACGTTCTTGATCCACAGCGTCTCCAGGTGGAGCGTCGCCGGAGCACCGTGCACACCGATGTTCGCGACCCGGCCACCGGGGCGGACCAGCGCGGTGCACATCTCGAAGGTCCCGGGGGTCCCGACCGCCTCCATCACGACGTCGGCTCCGAACCCGTCGGTCACGCTCTGCACCACCTCGATGGCGGCCTCGAGCCCGGTGTCGAGCACGATGTCGGCACCGAGCCGCTTCGCCGCGTCTCGACGAGGCTCGGCCGGGTCGATCACGACGATGCAGCCCGGTGAGTAGAGCTTCGCGGTCATCACGGCGGCCAGTCCGATCGGCCCGGCGCCGACGATGACGACCGTGTCGCCGGGACGGACGCCGCCGTTGAGGACGCCTACCTCGTAGCTGGTCGGGAGGATGTCCGCGAGCAGGACGGCCGCTTCGTCACTGACGCCTTGCGGCAGCGGGTGGAGCGAGAGATCGGCGAACGGCACCCGTGCGTACTCCGCCTGGACGCCGTCGATGGTGTGGCCCAACGCCCATCCGCCACCGGCGGTGCACTGACCGTAGTGGCCCTCGCGGCAGTAGCGGCACGTGCCGCAGCCGGCGATGCAGGAGACGAGCACGCGGTCGCCCGGACGGACCGAGCGCACCGCAGTCCCGACCTCCTCGACGGTGCCGACCGCCTCGTGGCCCAGGATCGTTCCCGGGTTCACTTCCGGCACGTCGCCCTTGAGGATGTGCAGGTCGGTGCCGCAGATGGTCACCGCGTCCACACCGACGATCACGTCCGTGTCCGCCTGCACCTGGGGATCCGGTACGTCCTCCCAGTTCCGTTCTCCGGGACCGTGGTACACCAATGCCTTCATCGCCAACCTCCAGCGTGGATTTGTCCCCTCAGACTCGCGGCCGGGCTGTGTCACGTCTGCGGAACAACGTCCATCCCGGTGTGGGCTTTGGACCCGAATCCGCTGCCGCGTCGTGCGCGGCCCGCACGGTGGTTCCCCGGGTGTGGGATGCCGGATGCCCGAGTGCCTCGGCGGGCATGACGATGGCCCCTGGCCGCCGGCGCTCTCAGGCGATGGTGTGGGACCCGGCGAAGGGCTCTCCGACCGTCCAGACGTGGGGCCCGTGTGCGCTCGAGAACCGGCGAGGATGAGATGGAGCGACCAGTGATGGAGGCGACGGAGCCGACCACGAGCGTGGCCGCCCAGGTG
>Ga0070665_100003398_pt1 | contig 17014 bp, 12 predicted proteins | sample KBSS13metaG_FD_65862 | JGI IMG/M metagenome (GOLD analysis project Ga0070665, IMG submission 65862) | Switchgrass rhizosphere microbial communities from Kellogg Biological Station, Michigan, USA - KBS S1-3 metaG | ecosystem: Host-associated > Plants > Roots > Rhizosphere > Soil ... | reverse complement strand
GGCGAATAAGCCAGCGCCAGGTCGCGCTGCGTCGCCATCGGCTTGGTCGCGATGATCTCGATCTTGCCGGGCCGGCCGCGCGCGTGAAATTCGAGCGCCTCGGCGTCGGTGTACTTGACGTTGCTTTCGGACATTCCCGCTCCTTGGACGAAGCCTTTAGGCCGCGTCGCGTCAGAGCCGCAAGTTTGCGCCGTTCGCGCCCAAATGCTTCGATTCCGGTTTCAATCGCATTAGAGGGGCGCGATGGACCCGCAAGTTGACGACCAGCTGCCGGCGGAGAAGCCGCCCCGACCGTGGCAGGAGCGGTTGCTGCGCTACCTGCCGATCTTCACTATCGCGCACATGACGCTGACCATCCCGACGGTCGTGCTGTCACTAGCGCTGGCCTATTTCACCTTCGTCCAGGCCGATGCGACGCGGAAGATCCAGCAGTCGGAAACTTGGCCGTACGTGCTGTTCGGGACCGGCAACGGCACCCCCGACGGCAAGAAGGAAATCACCCTCAACCTCACCAACAACGGCGTGGGACCGGCGCGGATCGAGGCGATGGAGTTGACCTACCGGGGCAAGGCCATGGCCACACCCACCGAATTTCTCAAAGAATGCTGCTCGGGCGGCCAGAAGATCACGTTCATGAGCGAGCCGGTGTCCGGCGTCCTCCGGCCTGGTGAGCAATCGAATTTCATCCGCTTACCGAGGACCGATGCCAACGCCGCCATTTGGGACAAGCTCGACAGCGAGCGGTGGCGGATCGTCGTTCGCGCCTGCTTCTGTTCGATCTTCGACGATTGCTGGATCTCCGACAACCGCAAGAAGCATCCGCAAGCGGTGAAGGTCTGCCCCGCCAATTGGAAGACGTTCGACGAGCGTCCCTTTGCCGGCACCACCGGCGCCAGCGAGGCTGGCTTCTAGCCTTCGGATCGCCGCGAGCCCTTCGCGGCCAGATCTTCACTGTCGAGCACCGCTTCGTGATGCGCGACCGACTTGATCAGCTCGATCAGCTCCTGCTTTTGCCGGACGGCGTCGGCCTTGTGGAAACAGGCGTCCGCGCCGGCGCAAAGCGCCCGCGCCCGCATCTCGTCCCCGCGCGCCGTGCGCGCCGACAGCATGATTACCGGCGTGCTGTGGGCAGTGCGGAAGCGCTCGAGAAACTCGATGCCGTTGATCCCCGGCATCTCAATGTCGAGCGTGACGACGTCGACCACCCGGGTTTCGAGCATGCGCCCGGCCTCGTCCGCGTCGGCGGCAAGACCGACCACGACGAAGCCAGGCTCGCTCCCGATCACTTCGTTGAGAATGGCGCGGATGGTCAGCGAATCGTCGACCACCAGAATCCGCAGGCGCTCCATGTCGTGCATGTTCCCTTCCGGCCATTGCGCGCCGCCCTTGCTTGAACGGCGCCGGCCGGCGAAGTTTTAGCGGCCGGCTGCCGATTCCCGCTTTCGCCCCAAGGACGACCGGGGCTAGGCTGGCGTATGGCGCGAGCCGATGCTCCGACCCCGATGATGGCCCAGTATCGCCGCCTCAAGGACGAGGCCGGCGACGCGTTGCTATTCTATCGGATGGGCGACTTCTTCGAGCTGTTCTTCGACGACGCGAAAATCGCCTCCGCCTGCCTCGACATTGCGTTGACCAAGCGCGGGACCGATGGGGACGAGCCGATCCCGATGTGCGGCGTTCCGGCGCATTCGGCCGATTCCTACCTCGCCCGGCTGATCAAAGGGGGGCACCGCGTCGCGATTGCCGAGCAGACGGAGAGCCCCGCCGAAGCGCGCAAGGCGCGCGGTTCCAAGGCGCTGGTCGATCGGGCCATCATCCGGCTGGTGACACCCGGTACGTTGACCGAGGACACCTTGCTCGAATCGGCCGCGGCGAATTGGCTCGCGGCGATCGGCCGGGCCGGTGACGAGTGGGCAATCGCCACCGCCGACATTTCCACCGGCCGGTTCGAGTTGATCGCCTGCGGGCCGGGCGAATTGGCGGCGGAGCTTGCGCGCCTGTCACCCGCCGAGACCATCGCCGACAGCAATGCCCCCGGCATCCCTGCCAGCGGCGGCAAGGGTGGGTTCGACAGCCTCACCGGCGAACGCGCGCTGAAGCAGCGCTTCGGCCTCGCGACGCTGGATGGTTTAGGCAGCCCGTCGCGCGCCGAGCTTGCTGCCGCCGGGGGCCTCCTGACTTATCTCGGCGCGACCCAGAAGGATGCCGGCATCCTGCTCGATGCGCCGCGGCGGATCGCGCGCGCCAGCCACATGGCGATCGACGCCGCGACCCGCGACAGCCTCGAGCTCACGCGCTCGATCGCCGGAAGCGTCGCTGGAAGCCTGCTCGGCGAGATCGACCGCTGCCAGACGGCCGGCGGGCGGCGCTTGCTGTGCGAGGACATCAGCGCGCCGCTGACCGGCAAAGCCGCGATCGACGGGCGCATCGGCCTGGTCGGCTGGCTTCATGAGGACGCCATCCGCCGCGAGCGCATCCGCTCGGCGCTCAAGGCAATGCCCGACTTTCCGCGCGCATTGGCCCGGCTCGCGGCCGGCCGTGGCAGCCCCCGCGACCTTGCGCTGGTGCGCGACGGACTCGCCGCAGCAGCGCGGCTCAAGGAAGAGATCGAGGCGCAGCCCGATTGCCCACCGCTGCTCGCTAGCCTGCTCCCGAGACTCGGCGGCCATGACGCGCTCGTCGACCAGCTGGCGGTCGCACTCGTCGAGTCCCCGCCCATCGACGCATCGAAAGGCGGCTATATTGCGGAGAGCTATGACGCGGCACTCGACGCGCTCCGCGACGCCGCGTCGAACGGCCGGCGCGCGATCGCCGCGCTCGAGTCCGGCTATCGCGATTCGACCGCCATTGCCTCGCTGAAGATCCGCCACAACGCCGTGCTCGGCTATCATGTCGAAGTCTCGGCCCGGCACGCCGACCGGCTGATGCAGCCGGACAGCGGCTTCACTCACCGCCAGACGCTGGCCGGCGTGGTGCGCTTCAATTCTCCCGCCCTTCACGATGAGGCGTCGCGGGTCGTCGAGGCAGGCGGCCATGCGCTCGCCGCCGAAGCCGCCCATGCCGAGGCGCTAACTGCCCTCGCCGTCGCCGCCGCGCCGGCGATTACCGCAACGGCCGACCTCGTGGCCCGGATCGACGTCGCCGCCAGCCATGCCCAGCGCGCCGCCGAGGGCAATTGGACCCGGCCGGAAATCACCGACGACGCGTGCCTCGATATTACGGCCGCTTGCCATCCCGTGGTCGAAAGCGCGCTGCGCGAGCTCGGTGAGCGCTTCGTCGCCAACGACCTGTCTCTCGGCAGCAGCGACCTGCTGTGGCTGATCACCGGCCCCAACATGGGCGGCAAGTCGACTTTCCTGCGCCAAGCCGCGCTGATCGCCGTCCTCGCGCAGGCCGGGAGTTTCGTGCCAGCCAGCCGGGCCAAGGTGGGGATCGTCGACCGGCTGTTCAGCCGCGTCGGCGCTTCCGACAACCTCGCGCGCGGGCGCTCGACCTTCATGGTGGAAATGGTCGAGACCGCCGCCATCCTCGCCCAGGCGACGCCGCAGAGCCTTGTCATCCTCGACGAGATTGGCCGCGGCACCTCGACCTATGACGGCCTCGCGATCGCCTGGGCGGTGGTCGAAGCGATGCACGACCAGGTCAAATGCCGCACCTTGTTCGCGACCCATTATCATGAACTGACCCGGCTCGCGGGCCGGCTCGACTGCCTCTCGCTGCACCATGTCCGCGCCCGCGAATGGAAAGGCGATCTCGTCCTGCTCCACGAAGTCGCCGACGGCGCCGCCGACCGCAGCTACGGTATTGCCGTCGCCAAACTTGCCGGGCTCCCGCCAACAGTCGTGGCCCGGGCCAAATCGGTCCTTGCCAAACTTGAAGCCGGGCGCGACGCAACGGGCGGAATTGCGGCCGGGCTCGATGACCTTCCGCTGTTCGCTGCGGTCGAGCTCGAGCACGCGCCCGATCCGTTGCTGACCGCGCTGGAGTCCGTCGATCCGGACAGCCTGACGCCGCGCGAAGCCCTCGACGAGCTCTACCGGCTGAAGCGCCTCGCGGCCGAACGCGAACAATGAGCCTGCTCAACGTCAATCATCGACGGGCGATCATCGATCGCCGCGCCGTCGCCGAGCAACTCGCGCGCCTGCGCGTCGGTAAGAAGCTTGCGGCAGAGGCCGTTCCGATTCTTCGCAGTGCGCTCGAACAGGGCCGGTCCGAGATCGCCCGGCGACTGACGGACCATCCCGGCGATGGCCGCTCGGCGGCGCAGGCAACGGCTTTCCTCCACGACCAGCTGGTCCGGCTCGCCTATGATTTCGTCTGCGCGCGGCTGCTCGATGCGCTGCCGGAGGGCCAACTTGCATTGGTCGGGTTGGGCGGGACCGGGCGCGGCGAAATGGCGCCGTTCAGCGACCTCGACCTGATGGTCCTGACCGCCAAGGTCCCCGCACCCGACGAGGAGCGCGCGGCCGAGGCAATGCTTCACCTGCTGTGGGACCTGAAGCTCAAGGTCGGCCACTCTGTCCGCTCGGTTCCGCAACTGATCGCGCTCGCCAGGAAGGACATGACCATCCGCACTTCCGCGCTCGAAGCGCGCTGGCTGTGGGGCGACGAAGCTCTGTTCGACAATGCCATGCAGCGGTTCCGCAAGGAGGTGGTGACCGGCACGGCAGCCGAATTCGTCGCCGCCAAGCTCGCCGAGCGCGACGCGCGCCACGTCCGGATGGGCGACAGCCGCTACGTGGTCGAGCCCAACGTCAAGGACGGCAAGGGCGGCCTGCGCGACCTGCACACGCTCTACTGGATCGGCAAGTATGTGCATGGCGTCGAGCGGCCCGCCGATCTCGTCGGTGCCGGCCTGTTCACCGCCGCCGAGTTCCGCCGCTTCGACCGCGCCGAGCGTTTTTTCTGGTCGGTGCGCAGCCACCTGCACCTGCTCGCCGGACGCCCGGAGGAACGGCTCAGTTTCGAATATCAGCCGCGCATTGCCGAGATCATGCATTACGCCGAGCGGCCGGGGAAATCCGCGGTCGAGCGGTTCATGCAATTCTATTTCCTCAACGCGAAGGCGGTCGGCGACCTGACCGGCCTGTTCCTCGCCCAGCTCGATGAGCAAATGGGCAAGCGCGGATTTCGCTTCGCCTTGCCGACCATTCGCCGCCGGCCCAAGCGGCTCGGCGGCTTCATCCTCGACCGCGGCCGGATCTCGATCCCAGCGGACGATTACTTCCGCGCCGACCCGATCCGCTTGCTCGAAATCTTTGCGATCGCCGCGCGCGAACAGCTTGAGATGCATCCCAATGCGATGCGCGCCGCGAACCGCGACGCCGGGCTGATCGACCGTAATGTGCGCGACGATCCACGCGCCAACGCCTTGTTTCTTGAGGTGCTGACCTCGCTCAACCGGCCCGAGCTGGTGCTGCGTTGGATGAACGAAGCGGGTGTGTTCGGGCGCTTCGTGCCCGACTTCGGCCGGGTCGTCGCCCAGATGCAGTTCGACATGTATCACCATTATACGGTCGACGAACACTCGATCAGGGCGATTGGTTTGCTCGCCCAGATCGAACGCGGCGAGCTGAAGCACGACCATCCGCTGTCGACCGCCATCATCAAGCAGATTGCCTCGCGCCGGCTGCTCTATGTCGCGGTGCTGCTCCATGACATCGCCAAGGGCCGCGGCGGCGATCACAGCGAGATTGGCGCCGACATCGCGCTGAAGCTCTGCCCGCGGTTCGGGCTCGACGCGGCCGAGACGGAAACCGTGTCGTGGCTGGTCCGCTATCATCTCCTGATGTCGTCGACCGCGTTCAAGCGCGACCTCGCCGATCCCAAGACGATCGAGGACTTCGCGCGCCAGGTGCAGAGCCCGGAGCGGCTTCGCTTGCTGCTGATCCTGACCGTGGTCGATATCCGCGCGGTCGGCCCGAACGTCTGGAACGAGTGGAAGCGGACGCTGCTCCGCACGCTGTTCGAGGCGGCCGAAGAGCGCCTCCGCCTGGGTCACAAGCAGCATGGCCGGCCGGAGCTCGTCGAGGCCCGGCAACGCGACCTCGCGCAACTGCTCGAATGGAAAGCGAGCGCCATTCGCGCCCATGTGAAGCGGCTGCCGGACAGCTATTGGCTCGCCGAGCCGCTGCCGTGGCAGCTCGCGAACGCCAAGCAGGTCGCCAATGCCGAGGCGCATATCGGCGAGGCCCGGCCGAGCGTGGTGGCCGAGGACGACCCGCAGAGCGGCGCGACCCGGATCAGCGTTTTCACACCCGACCGCGAGGGCCTGTTCTACCGTATTTGCGCCGGGCTCGCCGCGGCCGGCGGCAATATTATCGACGCCCGCATTCACACCACCCGCGACGGCATGGCGCTCGATAATTTGCTGGTGCTCGACTCCCGCAACAAGCCCTATGCCGACCGGCGGCTGCGGTCGCGCCTGGTTCGGTCGGTCGACAGCGCCCTATCTGGCAGCGAACCGCCCCTGCCCGCGCCGGAGCGGGGGCGGCCGCGTAGCGACGCCTTCCAGCTCGCGCCATCCGTCGCGGTCGCCGACAAGGCGTCGAGCCGGACGACGGTCGTCGAGGTCAACGCCCTCGACCGACCGGCGCTGCTCGCCGGCCTCGCCGCCGCGATCCATGCGCTCGGCCACCAGATCCACTCGGCCCATATCGCGACCTACGGCGAGCGCGCGGTCGACGTCTTCTACCTGACCGGTGCGGACGGGAAGAAGCTCGGCGAGGATCAGGTAGAGCGGTTGCGCGAAGCGCTGCTCGACGCGGCCCGCGACAAGACGCGCGCAAAAGCCGCCTGAAACGACAAGGGCCCCGGCAATTCGCCGAGGCCCCTGCTTTTTAAATCGATCTGCTTAGAGACCGCGTTCCGGCGCCGGGGGCGGCGGTGGCGGCGGTGGCGGCGGCACCGGGCAGGTGTCGGTCGCCAGGATCACCGAGCCGTCCGGGCACGTCTGCGTCGCCGGCGGCGGCGGAGGCGGCGGGGGAGGCGGCGGTGGCGGCGGCGGTGCTTCGACCGCGGGCGGCGGCGACCATTTGGCGCGGAGCGTTACGCCGAAGGTTCGCGGCTCACCCAGGAACGCGCCGTACAGCTGCGTCGAGCGGTTCGGGACGGAGGTCGACGAGGCGCAGAAGTTGTTGGCCGCGCCGCGCGCCGTGCAACCGCCCTGGACCGGCGCGTCGAACGCCACCTGGAGGAAGTCCTGGTTGAACAAATTCTGACCCCAGAATTCGATCGCCCAGGCATCGCCCCGGCCGTGCAGGCCGACGCGGGCGTTGAACACGGAGAAGCCCTGCTGCCGCTTCTCGATGTCGAGGTCGGAACCGGTGTTGTACGACGTCGTCAGGCGGCCATCGACATAGAACAAGGCGCGCATGCCCGAATTGCCGATCGGCGGGGTCCAGGCGATGGACGCCGTGCCGGTCCACTCCGAAGAGTTGGAGATGCGCCGGCCAGGCAACTGGAACAGCGCGTTGGTCAGCGGGCGCCCATTGGCGCCAACCAGATTGTCCCGATACTTGGTGTTGGCCATCACCACGCCACCGTTGATCTGGACATCGGGGAACGGACGGGTGAACGCCTCAAGCTCAAAACCGTAGCTCTTCACACCAGCCCGCGTGTGACCGCCGCAGGCACCCGTGCGCGGATCGTTGTCCTCGTCGGCGCCGCCAAGGTCTTCGTCGCAGCTGTTCACATTCTCGACCACGAAATTGAGGCCGTTGAAGGTGTTTAGCTGGAAGTTCCGGAACAGCTGGTGGAAGGCAGCGAAGTTGATGTCGAAACCGCGGCCATTGTATTTGGCGCCGATTTCAAACGCATCGTTCGTTTCCGGCTTGAACTGCAAGTCCGCGCCGGACGCGACGGTATTCTGGCAGCCCGCCTGCGCGGCCGTGACGCAGATCGCGCCATTGCCCGGCAATGCCGGAACGCCCGCAGCCGAGGTTGCCCGCCACAGCGCGGAGCGGTCGAGATTGAAGCCGCCCGCCTTGTAGCCCCGGGCGTAGCTTGCATAGGTCAGCAGCTCATCGGTCGGCTTGTAGCTAAGCACGACCGTACCCGAGACCTTGGACTCGGTCCGCTTGTCGCTCAGGCTGAGTGCCCCGCCGGGAATGCTTGGCGTCACGCACGGAAGCGTTTGCAGCGACGCGAGGACACCACCCGAGAACAGGGTACAGATGGTGTTGTTGTCGGCCAGATCGGCTTCGAGCTTCTTCCGTTCGTGCGTGTAGCGCGCGCCGACGGTTAGCTTGAGCCGATCGGTGATCGAGAAGATGTTGTGGGTAAACAGCGCCCAGTTGGTGCTCGATTGGTCGTATAGGTCGTCGATCGATCTGCCGTTGAGGCTGAGGAGCGGGCTCGTCAGGTTGGCGAAGCCGCTGTTGGTAAATGTGCCGCCGTTGAACGGTGCCAGTCGCGCGAACGCACGGAAAACCGTCTGCTGCGCCGCCGGCAGGAGGCCGACAATCGTGCTTGCCGTCGCGGCGTTAAAGCACGTGCCGTTGCCCGCGGCGCCCGGCTGGACCAGGGAATTGCCCAGCGCCTGCGCGGCCGGGTTGGGATTGGCGATCAGCCCTTGCGCGAAACTGTTGGCAACGAGGCAGTTCGCATAGCGCGCATAATCCGCACCGTAGGTGAGATTGTCCCGCAGCCGCAGCTTCTCGTTGGCGTAATAGCCGCCGACCAGCCAATCGAGCTTGCCGCCGAACGCATCGCCTTGCAGGCGAAGTTCCTCACTGAAGGTCTTGAAGCGATTGAAGGCGGTACCGTCGTCGGGGCGGTAGAGGATGTCGAGGTTGTTGAAGTCCGCATCCTGGCCGCGAATGTACTTGTTGTAGCGATAGGCCGAGATCGACGTCAGTTCGGCGCCGCCGAGATCGATCACGGCTTCACCGGATACGCCACCGTCGGTGACGTCGCTGCGATAGGTGCGGTTCGGGGTGATCGAGACGTGACGATGGAACGGATCATCGTTGATGATCGCGCCGAGGCCGCGCTCGATCGCGGCAATCGTCGACGGCGCTTCGACCAGGCTTCCGCCGGTGGAAATGGTGTCATGCGCCGGGAGGTAGGGCGCGGCGCAGCATTCTTCGTCGCGCTTCGAGTAATCGCCGATCAGGCGGAACGAAATATTGTCGCTCGGCTGGAACAGCAGTTGCCCGCGCAGCATCCAGCGGTCGCGGTCGTTGACCCGGCGTCCGGAGATATCGTCCTTCAGGAAGCCTTTGCGCTTCACATAGACGCCGTCGATCCGGGCCGCGACCGTATCGGTAATCGGGCCGGTCAGGCCGAGCTCGAACCGGCGCAAATTGTAATTGCCGAAATCGACCTGGCCCAAGACCTCAGGCGTGAACCGCGGCTTGGCGGTGATGATCGAAATGAGGCCGGCGGAGGTGTTGCGGCCGAACAGTGTGCCCTGCGGGCCACGCAGGACTTCGATGCGGTCGAGCGCGCCCAATTCGGTCAATGCGACGCCCGCGCGAGAGCGATAGACGCCGTCAATGAAGACGCCGACCGAGCTTTCGAGGCCGGGGTTGTCGCCGACCGTGCCGATGCCGCGGATGCGGGCGACGCCGGCGCCAGCCTCTGACGAGGTCGATGACACGAGCAGCGACGGGGCGACCTGGTTGAGCTGCCTGATGTCGCTCGCGCCGGTATATTCGAGCTGCTGCGAGGTCACGGCGCTGACCGCCATCGGCACATCGGACAGCGCCTGATTGCGGCGAGTCGCGGTAATGACGATGTCGCCGGTATTGGTCGGCTGGGCTTGCGCCGTCGTCGCTTGGTCCGCGACCGCAGCGCCTTCCGTCGCCCCTTCGGTCGGCTGCGCCGCGCCCTTGTCGGTGTCCGTCGTGGACTGTGCTGTCTGGCCGATCGCCGGCGATGCAATGGTGACGAACGCTGCCGAAAGCAGCCAAACCGACTTGCGCATGTCTCTCTCCCCTGTTGGAGCAATGCTCCACCGGGTGAGGCTAATCCGGAATTAGGCCCGAAGGGAAGCGCTTGAGTCGGGCGAAGGACTCAAAAGCCGATTCGCTGCAGCAATTTGGCAACAGCAGTGTAAGTAAGCGGCGCTTATTTGGGCGCGAGCACCATCAGCATTTGCCGGCCTTCCATGCGCGGATGGGCCTCGATCTTGGCCAGGTCGGCAGTCTGCTCCTGGACCCGGCGGAGGACCGCCATGCCGAGCTCGCCATGCGCCATCTCGCGACCGCGGAAGCGCATCGTGACCTTCACCTTGTCCCCCTCCTCGAGGAACTCGAACACCTTCTTCATCTTGGTGTCATAGTCGTGGTCGTCGATATTCGGACGCATCTTGATCTCTTTGATCTCCTGCGTCTTTTGCTTCTTGCGCTGCTCGTTGGCCTTCTTCTGGGCCTCATATTTGTAGCGGCCGATATCGAGGAACTTGGCGACCGGCGGATCGGAGTTGGGCGAAATCTCGACCAGGTCGAGACCGACTTCCTGAGCTTGTTCGAATGCTTCGCGGGTAAACATCACACCCAGATTCTCGCCATTCTCGTCAATCACCCTGACCTTCTGGGACTGGATGAACTCGTTGTAGCGAGGGCCGGTAAATTGCGGCGGCGCCATTCCTCGGCGCGGATAGGGCGGTGGTATAGCGAAGACTCCATTATCGTTGTTGCAGAGTGTGCGAATTAGGGACTTGCGCGCCGCATGAAAAGTCCGCGCGCAAAATAGTGAGTCGTTTTTACCACGACCTGTGGCGAGACCGCGTCAACGAAGGTCCGGCGGAATGGCTTCGTCCCGGATCATTGCGGCCGCATCGTCGAGGCTCATCATCTTCTGGTGCTCGTCGCTGCCGAGCCGGCGGAGCGCAACCGTGCCCTCCTCGGCTTCACGCTTGCCGACGACCAGCAGCAACGGGACTTTCGCCAAGGAATGCTCGCGCACCTTGTAGTTGATCTTCTCGTTGCGAAGGTCGGTCTCGACGCGAATCCCGGCTGCAGCCAGCTTGGCCGCCACCTGCCCCGCATAATCGTCCGCATCGGACACGATGGTCGAGACCACCGCCTGCACGGGCGCCAGCCACAGCGGGAACTTGCCGGCATAATGCTCGATCAGGATGCCGAGAAAACGCTCGAACGTCCCGATGATCGCACGGTGGAGCATGACCGGGCGGTGCTTTTGCCCGTCCTCGCCGATGTAGCTCGCGTCGAGTCGCTCGGGCAGCACGGTGTCGGTCTGCATCGTCCCGACCTGCCACGTCCGGCCGATCGCGTCGGTCAGGTGGAACTCCAGCTTGGGCGCATAGAAGGCGCCTTCGCCCTCAAGCTCCTCCCAGCCATATTCCGCCGTGTTGCGGCCCGTCGCCGCGACCGCGTCACGCAGGCTCTGCTCCGACCAGTCCCACATCTCGTCCGAGCCGAAGCGCTTCTCCGGCCGGAGCGCGAGCTTGATCGCGTAACTGTCGAAGCCGAGCTCGCGATACATGCCATCGAGGAGGTCGCAAAATTGCCGCACCTCTTCGACCAATTGGTCCTCGCGGCAGAAGATGTGCGCGTCGTCCTGCGTGAACTGGCGGACGCGCAGGATGCCGTGCAACGCGCCATGCGGCTCGTTGCGGTGGCAGCAGCCGAACTCGGCGAGGCGCAGCGGCAGGTCGCGGTATGAGGTGATGCCCTGCTTGAACACCTGGACGTGCGCCGGGCAGTTCATCGGTTTCAACGCCATCCACTGGCCGCCGCCCTCGATGACCGGGCCTTCCTCCTCGGTATTGGGAATCTCGTCGGGCACGACGAACATGTTCTCGCGATACTTGCCCCAGTGGCCCGATTGCTCCCACAGCCGCGCGTCCATGAGCTGCGGCGTTTTGATCTCGCGGTAGCCGGCGGCGTCGAGCTTGCGCCGGATATACGCCTCAAGCTGGCGCCAGATGACAAAGCCGTTGGGATGCCAGAAGACGCTGCCGTGGGCTTCGGCCTGGAGGTGGAACAGATCCATCTCCTGCCCGATCTTGCGGTGGTCGCGCTTGGCCGCTTCCTCGAGCCGGACGAGATAGGCGTCGAGTTGCTTCTTGTTGAGCCAGGCCGTCCCGTAGATGCGCGACAGCATCGGGTTCTTGGGGTCGCCGCGCCAGTAAGCGCCGGAGACTCGCGTCAGCTTGAACGACTGCGGATCGAGCTTGCCGGTCGACGCCAGGTGCGGCCCGCGGCAGAGGTCGATCCAGTCGGCCTCGCCGTGCCCCGTCTTGTACATGGTGATCGGCTCGCCCTCGGGCAGCTCCATCACCCATTCCGCCTTGAACGCTTCGCCATGGTCGATGAAGAATTGCCGCACGCGCTCCCGGTCCCACACCTCGCGCACGAGCGGCTTGTCGGCGGCGATGACGCGCCGCATCTCTTCCTCGATCGCCGGCAAATCCTCTTCGGTGAACGGGCCCCGCTCGGCGGTCGGCGCGAAGTCGTAATAAAAGCCGTCGTCGGTTGCCGGGCCGAAGGTAATCTGCGTGCCCGGATAGAGGTTCTGCACCGCCTCCGCGAGGATATGCGCGAAGTCATGCCGCACCAGTTCGAGCGCATCAGCCTCGTCGCGCGACGTGATGAGCGCAAGGTTTGCGTCGCCATCGAACGGGCGCATGATGTCGCGCACTTCGCCGTCCACCTTGGCGGCAAGCGCGGCTTTGGCGAGGCCCGGCCCAATGGCCGCGGCGACGTCGGCCGGGGTCGAGCCCTCGGGCATTTCCTTCACCGAACCGTCGGGAAGCGCGATCTTGAACATTTTTGTCATGTTGCAGCGCATCTAGCGATGGCGTCGCTTGCCCTCAACCGGTGGCGGCTCGTTGCCGGAATTTGGTAAATTCGGGCCTATTGCCAAGCCCCTCGCATCGTTGCACTTTCGCGGTGATTTGGGGGACGTAATGGAAAGTCATCACGAGTGGGCCGCGGCCGGCGACGACCGCGCGATCCGCTTCACTGGCAACTGGCGCGAATATCTGCCGATCGCCGCGACCAATGCGCTGCTGATCATCGTCACCCTCGGCATCTACCGCTTCTGGGCGAGCGCGCGGCAGCGCCGCTACCTGTGGTCGCGCACGCATGTCATCGACGACACGCTCGAATGGACCGGCACCGGCAAGGAGATGTTCCTCGGCTTCCTGATTGTGGTCGCGATCCTCGCGCCGTTCTTCCTGTTCATTCAGTTCCTGTTCCCGGCCCTGATGGCGCGCGGCAAGGTCGAGGCCGCCGGCGGCGTCTTCTTCCTGTTCGAACTCGCGCTCGTCTATCTCGGCGGCTTCGCCCGCTTCCGCGCCACGCGCTATCGCCTGTCGCGCACCTGGTGGCACGGCATCCGCGGCGGCAGCGACGATCCGGGCTGGAACTTCGGCGGCGAATATCTCGGCCGCTACGCGCTGGTCTTCGTGACCCTGTTCATCATGTTCCCGTGGGCGACGACGCGACTGTGGAATTCACGCTGGAGCGCGATGAGCTTCGGTCCGCTGAAGTTTCGCGCGAACCTCGATGCGGCGGGCCTCAAGGCGCGCTGGGCACTGATCTATGCGGCCCCGTTTGCCGCCATGATTGTCGCGTTCGCAGTGATTGCGGCGGTCGGAATTAACCTTGAACCGGCGAGCGGACCAAACCCAACCTTGGGGGGTGCGTTTCTCGTAATCGTCCTGCTCTTTTACATCGCGATCCCGCTCGCCACCCTTCACTGGTACGCGAAATTTTTCCGTAATGCCGCCAGCGCGACCCGGCTTGGCGAGCTCGAGTTCGAGTTCGATGCGAGCACCTGGGACTGGCTCAAACTGTTCCTCGGCAATCTCGCCCTGGCCGTCGTCACACTCGGGTTCGGGCTGACCTATTGGGGCTATCGCAACTGGTCGTTCATGGTCCGGCACACGCGCATCTACGGCAGTGTCGACCTCGGCGACCTGACCCAGTCGACGACCCACGCCCCGCGCGAGGCGGAAGGGTTTGCCGATGCCTTCGACGTCGGCGCGATCTGACCGTTGATCGAGGGCACGCTCTACGACGGCGCGACCGCCCATCCGCACGCGGTGAGCGTGGTTGTCGCGGACGGCCGCCTTGAGCTGCGTCAGGATTCGGGTTGGAGCGACAACGTCGAGGCGAGCGTCCTCAAACGCATGGATGCGCCAGCCGGGCTGCTGCGGATCGGCCGAACGGATTCGCCTGGCTGGCGGCTGATGCTGCCGGCCGCCGCGGAGGCTGAACTCGGTCCGCTGCTCGGGCGACATGAGCGTTACGGACGCTGGATCGACCGCATCGGCCTGGTCCCGGCGCTGGTGGTCGGGGCGGCCATCACCGTCGTCGTCGTCGGCACCGGCTATATCGCCCCCCACTGGATCGCGCCGCATGTGCCGATGAGCTGGGAGCGCAACGTCGGCACGGCCATCGTCGGCGACTTCGGTGAACTGCGCTGCCGCGATGCGAAAGGCCAGAAAGCGCTCGAGGATCTGGTCGAGCGGGTTGCGCCGGGCGCGACCAAGGGGCCGGACGCGATCAAGGTGGCCGCGCTTAACGTCCCGATCTTCAACGCCGCGGCCCTGCCCGGCGGCTATATCGTCGTATTCAAGCCGGCGATCACCGAGACCAGCCCGGAGGCGCTGGCCGGGGTGATGGCGCATGAAATCGCCCACGTCCGCCGCCGCCACGTCGCCGAAGCGATGATCCGCGAATTCGGCATCGGCGCGCTGATCCGCCTGTTCGCGGGGAACGTCGGCGCCAACGCCGAACAGATCGTCTCGCTCAGTTACACGCGGGACAATGAGGCCCAAGCGGACTCGGATGCGATTGCCATGCTGAAACGCGCCGGCATCTCACCCAAGCCGACCGCCGACCTGTTCACGAAGCTGTCCAAGCAGCAGCGTGAGATTCCCGGGTACGGCGCCGAATTCCTGCAAAGCCACCCGCTCAGCGACAAGCGCGCGGTGAAGTTCGCCGCCGCGGTCGATCCGCATCGCCGTTACGAAGCTGCGCTAAGCCGCGACGATATGGACGCACTGTTCGATATCTGCCTTCCGCGTAAAAAGTAAAGTTCGCTTGACAATCGCGTCCGCGATTCGGTAAAGTGTCCTTGACACACTGAAAAGGACGCTTGTCATGACTGCCCGGTCTACGGCATGGAAAACCTATAACTTTCGGATCATCGGACTGAGCCTGTTGTACGCCGGCTTCCTCTTGCCGGTCGTCTACGGTTTTAAGCATCACCTTATCCCCGGTGCCCTCCAATACGTGGCGGCCGTCCTTCCCGCGCTGCCGATCGTCGGCTTCTTCGTCGCGATGGGTCGCTATCTGGTCGAGGAACCGGATGAATATGTCCGGATGTTGCGGGTGCGTGAGATGCTGTGGGCGATGGGCTTCACGCTCAGCTGCGCGACAGTCTGGGGCTTCCTCGACAGTTTTGGGCTGGTCGGTCACGCCGACGGCTATTGGATCGTGATCCTGTGGTATTTCGGGCAGGGAATCGGGGCGGTCGCCAACAAGCTCACGCTTGGCACGAGCGCCTGCTGATGGAGAACCGCCTTCGCCTCCTGCGCGCCCAGCGTAACTGGAGTCAGCAGGATCTCGCCGGCCGCCTCGAAGTGTCGCGCCAGAGCGTCAACGCGATCGAAACCGGCAAATACGACCCGTCGCTGCCGCTCGCGTTTCGGATCGCCGAACTGTTCGAGCTGCCGATCGAGGAGATTTTCGTCTCCCCGTCGCGCCGCAGCTCCGGCGCGATCTAGGCGGCAGCGCCGGCCAGCGCCTCGTCGAGAATCGTTTCCGCCCGGACGAACAGCTGGGTGTCGACGATCACGCCCGATGCCGCCGCATTTTCCCTGACCTGCTCCGGGCGCGACGCGCCGATGATCGCCGAGGCGACGTTCGGCTCGCGCAGCACCCAGGCCAGGGCGAATTGTGGCAGTGTGAGGCCGGCTTCTTCGGCAATCGGCTTCAGCCGCTGCACCGCGCGCAGCACGTCGGGATGGAGCAGCCGGTCCATGAACCCGCTCATTTCCCGGCTGGCGGCGCGCGAGTCGCTCGGCGGCGGCCGGTCGGGATCATACTTGCCGCTCAGCACGCCCTGCCCGAGCGGCGACCAGACGATCTGGGAGATGCCGTTGGCAGCGCAGAGCGGTATCACCCCTTCCTCGGGCTCGCGCCACAGTAGGGAATATTGCGGTTGGCTGGAAACGAACTTGGCCACGCCGGTCATGTCGAGCGCCGCCTGGATCCGGTCCGCCGGCCATTCCGAGAACCCGATGTAACGAACCTTTCCGCTGTCGACCGCGCGGGTCAGCGCCGTCATCGTCTCTTCCAGCGGCGTGTCGCGATCGTAGCGATGGCACTGGTAGAGATCGACGTAATCGGTGCGCAGCCGCTGAAGCGAGGCGTCGAGCTGCTTTTCGATCTGCTTGGCCGACAGGCCGCGGTCCTGGTCGCTCATCGGGAAATAGACCTTGGTCGCCAGCACGTAGCTGTCACGCGTGCGCCCGCTCAGCGCCTCGCCAAGGAACGTCTCGGCCGCCCCGCGGCCATAGACGTTGGCGGTGTCGATGAAATTGATGCCCTGCGCGAAGGCTTCGCCGAGGCAAGCGCGGGCCTGGTCGGCCTCGACCCCGACGCCATAGGTCAGCCACGAGCCGAGTGCGATTTCGGAGACATCGAGATCGCTGTCGCCGAGTTTGCGGTATTTCATCGCTGCCTCCTGCCGCCGAATGTCCGACAAACCGCCGCGAACGGCGCCTGTTCCGCGGGCGCATTGCGCTTGCGGCGACTTGCTGTGAAGAGGCGCTGTGCTCGACGACCTTACGCGCGCTGATGAGATTGACGGGGCCGGACTGACCGGCCTGCCCGACTCGGTGGTGAAGGCCGGCCGCCCGGCGGTGTTGCGTGGCGCCGTCGCCGATTGGCCGGTCGTCCAGGCGGCGCGCCAATCGGACGAAGCGGCGGTCGCTTACGTGCTGAAATTCTACACCGGCCGGCCGGTCGGAGCGATCACTGCGTCGCCCGCGGAGCGCGGGCAGTTCTTCTATCGCCCGGAATCAAAGACG
>Ga0070665_100003397_pt1 | contig 17016 bp, 16 predicted proteins | sample KBSS13metaG_FD_65862 | JGI IMG/M metagenome (GOLD analysis project Ga0070665, IMG submission 65862) | Switchgrass rhizosphere microbial communities from Kellogg Biological Station, Michigan, USA - KBS S1-3 metaG | ecosystem: Host-associated > Plants > Roots > Rhizosphere > Soil ... | reverse complement strand
GCGACACAGTCTCATTTGAGGGCTGCTCTTAACACCGCATAGGTCCGTTCAATCACGTGCCGGACTTCGGGAAGAAACCTGTCATCGTCATGCGTTACCAGCCATTGGTCATGGTCCAGGGCGTCGATTGGCGCTGTTAGCCGTTCCAATCCCTTTTGGACATTGCCGACAAAGGTGGGCAGTACGGCACGAGCCACTCCCGCTAGAGCGAGATCGAGTGCGTTGCGCGAGTTCGTGACTTCAATGAAAGATTCATCACCGATCGTCTCATCAAGCCAACGCGCCGACGGAGTAGTTCCGATAACACGCGCCCAGGTCACAACCTCACGATCGGCCGCGTAAACCCCGAACCGCACTTTGCCGACGCGGCGGCCGGCGAGGCCAATTTGCTCAGGCCGCCGATTTCGAACACCGATCACGGCTTCTCGTCGGCCGATGTCGAGGACATGGTCAGCGGCTATGAAGCGGAGCAAGACCGGGTCGCTCTCGACTATTTCGGCAGCCTTCCGACAAAGAAGATCGGTTACCCATTGCCCCGCCGATATCTTCACAACAGGCCGGCGAGGTTTCCCCACCTCGGCAAGGGGAGCGATCTTGTTTTCAATGGCAATAATTTTGCTCAGGAAGTCGCGTCCTTGCTCCGTCAGATCGTAACCTCTCGGCAACCGCTTGAAGAGTTCCAATCCAAGCCGTCGTTCGAGCGCGACCATGCGACGACCTAAGGTCGGGGGGCTTTTTCCGGTCGATTCTGCGGCCGGTCCCAAACCGCCTTGGCGCGCGATGGCGAGGAACAGTCTGAGGTCATCCCAATCAAAGTTCGTTTCATCCATGAAAGGATCATTACAATGGATTTCATGGACGCAACAGCGGGAGCGTGTCCTTTTATTCTGAACGAAAGGGAGCGCACAAATGAAAGTAATTGGTACGGAAATCGGCCCGCTGGGCATGGGATGCTGGCCGATCGGCGGCCCCATGTTCGGCGGCCCCGGCTTCGGAAACTGTGGAACGCTTGCCTATGCCAATGCTGATGATGAAGAATCAATTCGCACCATCCATGCGGCGCTGGCAAATGGTATCCGATTGTTCGATACAGCCGCGGTGTACGGTGCAGGCCATGCAGAGCGCCTCCTAGCCAAGGCTTTGAAGGGCCGTTCTGATGCCGTGATCGTAACGAAGATCGGGATTGCCATAGACGAGGAGAGCAAGATGCTCCTCGGGGAAGAGTCCGATCCAGCTTCCGTCCTGCCTGCCATAGATCGCTGCCTCGCCCGGCTGGATCGCAACCACATCGACATTCTACTGCTGCATCTAAACGACCTGCCCGTGGCCGGCGCAGAGCCAATTTTTGAAGCAATGGAGCATGCTGTCGCTTCAGGCAAGGTCGGTGGCTATGGGTGGAGCACCGACCTGCCGAAGAACGTTCAGGCGATGGCGGGCCGGAGAAACTTCATCGCAGTTGAGCATGCAATGAACATTCTTCTCGCCGCTCCCCTGATGCAGGCAACCATTAGGGAGAATGAACTTGCAGCTTTTATTCGTTCGCCGCTCGGCATGGGGGTCCTCACTGGCAAATATGGCTCGCAATCGCAGCTTCCGTCATCCGATATCCGAGCGGCCGGAAACACTGTGACGGACTATTTCAAGGATGGCCGTCCCAATCCGCGCTTCCTTCAGAAGCTCGATAGCGTTCGAGACTTTCTTCAGACCGATGGTCGCTCCCTCGTCCAGGGTGCGTTAGGCTGGCTTTGGGGCAAATCCGACCGAAATATACCAGTACCTGGCGCGCGGACGGTCGCTCAGATCGAGGAAATAGCCGGGGCACTCTCATTCGGACCTTTGGCGCCATCCGTCATCAGCCAAATAGATGAGCTGATGGGTGAAGGTGAGTATGCGGCTGAAGACCGGCCCAGGTAAGGTTCCCTCTCGCCTTTTCGCGTAAGTCAGACAGACTGTCCAAAAACGCTCTGGAAGAATGATAGCCTGCGCTGTTCAGTGCCGGAACTCTGTTGGCGACGAGATTTTCCGGATTTCGATATTCAACGAGCCTGAGAAGGCATGATTGGATGCCTTTTCGCCCTTGTCTGGTTCAAAAAGTGCATAGGGCGCCCTGTTAGGCCCTGACCGCGGCAATTAGGCCCGCAACGCCGACAAGGGTGATGGCTCTTTTGGTATTGTAGGCGAGCGCCGTCAGGCTGAACTCCCCGCGGACGTTCTCCAGCCGCCGCATCAGGAACGCGCCCTGATACATCCATTGTTTTATGGTGCCGAACGGATGCTCCACGCTTTCGCGCCGCCGGTCCAGAATGTCGGGCCGGGTGGCAAGACGGGCTGCCATGCAGTCGAGCACCGCCTCGTTCTCAAGGCGCGACACGCGGCGGAAGCTTTTGGTGCAGCGCTCGTGCAGATGGCACGCCTTGCAGGCGTCGCGGTTGACATAGTCGATCTTCACATTGTCGCGCGACTTGCCAAAGTGACGGGGTGAGAGCACCTGGTCTGCGGGGCAAAGGTAAATGTCCTTGTCCGGATCATAGCGGAATTCCTCTTTGGAGAAGAAACCCTCCGCCACGGCCGGACCGCGTATCGGTTTGGGAACATAGGCGGTGATACCGGCCTTCTCACAAGCCTCGATGTCCTCGATCTTGAAGTAGCCCCGGTCTGCCACCGCATCGATCCTGTCGACACCGAGCGTGTCCATCGCCGCCTCGACCGTTGGCGCAAGAAGCCTCATGTCCAGGACATGATTGCAGACCTCCTGCTCGGCGATCAGCTTGTGCTTCACATCAACCGCGAGCTGGATGTTGTAGCCGACGCCGACCTTCGTCATACGTGCCATGGCACGGGCATCCGGATCGGTCAGCGAGATCTGGTCCTCGCCGGTGCGATCCAACTCGTCCAGCAGCGCCTTGTGGCGATCCCGCTTGCCTTGGATCGCCGCGATCTTTTCCGCGAGTTTGCCATCGCCGCGACGGGAGCCGCCACCATTGTCACCGGCTTTCTCCTCTTGCGCATCGCCCTCATCGAGCCGCTTGATGTAGTCGGCGTCACGACACGAAAGTGGTGAATCTGTCCGGCTTTTGAGAACACAGGGTGATCACGCGGCGAGGATTGAGGTTTCCCGCCGTAATGGCCTGAGATCAATGCCGTCTGTCGGGGTCCAGATGTAATCGCCGGTGAGACTGATGTGCTGCCAGCCGAGTGGGATAATGTGCTTGATGATGTCGGGCGGCGTGGGAATGCCCTCCCGGTTGAGCTCGGCGAACGCCGGTTCGAGATAGAGGGTATTCCAATAAACGATGGCGTTCATCAGCAGGTTCAGGCCTGACGCCCTATAGAACTGGCTCTCGAAGGTCCTATCACGCAATTCTCCGAGACGATTGAAGAACAGTGCGCGGGCAAGCGTGTTCTGGGCTTCGCTCTTGTTGAGGCCGGCGGTCGCGTTTCTGCGCATCTCCGGGTTCTGCCACCACTGGGGCAGGAAAATCGACCGGTTGATGCGGCCGAGATCGCGGAGCGCAAGCGCCAAGCCGTTCTGGCGTGGGAATGCCGACAGCTTGGCGAGCAGGGTCGAGGGTCGGACCTGGCCGGAACGGATCGTGGTGACCAGACGAAGGATGTCATTCCAGTTTGCCTTGATCCGCTCAATGTTGACGGGTTCGCCGACGAGCGACGTCAGGTTCTCGGGAGGCGTGTCGCCGGGGAATAGGTAGAGCTTGCGATCATTGAGACCTCGTAGCCGGGGCACGAGTTGGAAACCGACGAGATGGCAAAGGGCAAAACTCATGTCGCTGACCCCGCCGGTATCGACATAGTGGGTCTCGATGGCAAGATCGCTGCCATGATAGAGCAGTCCGTCTAGGACATAGATTGCTTCGCTCGCATTGGCGTTCATGGCGACGATATAGAAAGCGCCGTACTGATCGGATGTGAACCGATAGAATTTGGCGCCTGGATTGGGACCATAGCGAGCGTTGAGATCGCCGATCGCCTCGGCGTGACCACCTGCCGGAAAGTATTGGCCGTCCGATGATGAGGTGGTGCCATCGCCCCATAGGCTGCTGAGAGGTAATTGCCTTTGCGCGTTGACGAGAGTGGCGTGCGCGGCGGAGTAACCCTCCCGGATATGCCAGTCATGCGCCCAAGCCAACTGGCGCATCGTAATGCCAGGAGAAACGTCCGCCATTCTTGTGAGACCAAGATTGATTCCATCGGCGAGGATCGCGGTGAGAAGCGCAAGCTTGCCGTCTGCCGTCCGGCCGCTGCGCAGATGGGTGAAAGCGTTGGAAAACCCTGTTCGGACATCCACCTCCAGCAGCAGATCGGTGATGCGGATCGCAGGCAGGCGGCTTTCAACCTTTGCCTTCAGCGACTTCGCGATGTCCGGAAACAACGCCTTGTGCGGCGTGACGCTGAAGCCCGCTCCGGTCAATTCGACATCGTCGAGTTCACCGGCGGCAGCCAAATGGGAGAGATCCGCTAGTCCCTCGTTCAGGACCCGGCGCTGCTGACGGAGATACGTCTCGACGTCGGTATCGACGGCGATCGGAAGCGGCCCTTCCTCACGCATCAGCTCGAACGTGGGCGCGGGAATGAGAAAGCTTTCGAAAGACTGGAAGCGTTTGGCCCCCTCGACCCAGATATCACCCGCATCGAGCCGGCGCTTCAATTCGCTGAACAGGCAGAGTTCATAGGCCCTCCGATCGATCTTGCCGTCCTGCAGGATGAGCGGTATCCAGCCTTTTGGGGCAAAGGAGATGGGAGCCTTATCCGGTATCGTCCTTCTGCCCGTGCGATAGAGATCGGCGACGACGGATAGCGCCCGCAAGAGGTTTGCCGCCACCGCGTGACCGCGGAATACGAGGGTGGAGAGAAACTGCGGCGCCAGTTTCCGGATCGTCGGATAGCGCTGGAGCATGTCAATTTTGCCGTCGATGACATCCGGGGCGATCAGCGTATCGACCGCCTCGACACTAATCGTGAAGGCTGGCCACTGAATGGTTCTGTCGATTGCGCTGGCGATGTCCTCGCCTTTCTCTCTGGCCGCGATGATCGCGTGGCAGACTTTTGAAACATCCTTCAGCGGTTTCTGCACTTCTCGAACCGACCGGGTCACACGAGCGGCCGCTCGATTGCCGGCTCGCCGGGTCACGATGCCCATGATCTTCTTGAACATGTCGATGGCGCAGTCGGTCAGGTGGCGGGAAAGATACAGCGCTGTCGCGACCAGGACGGCGTGCCGGCGTTCTGGGTTGAGGTCGCGCAGATGCTGCGCGCTCATCCGCATGCCCTCGGCTGCGAATTCGTCAAAGACCTTGACCGGAATGCGCTCCATCAAAGTTACCGACAGGTTGAGCGACCGCAGAAAGCGAATGCGCTCGGCAATCCGGTCGAGGTTGACGGCGGCTGGCGACAATGCCGGCGTTCTCGCCCACGCCAGGACGGTCAGGTTCGTCTCCTCACGCGGATCGAGAAGCCTGTCGAGATCCAGCTTCTGACCCTCTGATAGCCCGCCGGCCAAAGCCCGGTGAGCGATGCGGATACCGCGCCGGATCGCCACATGAATAATGACTTCGAGCGCCGGTCGCGTCGGCAGGAGAATTCTCCGACGCCGCAATTCCTCGACCACCATGTCCGCCAATTTGTCGGCCTGGCGGAGTGTTTGGGCCGCCGGTGTCAGCCAACTGGTCAACGCCCGCACATCCGAAGGAGCAAATGGCCGAACCTGCATTCGGTCGAAAAGCAGGACAAGATGTTCGCGCCGCGTCTGCGGCCGCTCGAAGTAATGATCGATCTCGCGATGATCTACACCGATCTGCCGTGCTAGAAACCGGAGGACGCCCAGCGGCAGGACCTCGCCATCCGCAAGCGGCCGACCCGGATAACGGAGCGTGGCCAGAACACAGGCAAGACCCAGCCGGTTCGAGGCCTTGTTCTGCCGCATGATGAGGTCGAGGTCGGATCGGTCCAGCGTATAGTGTTTGGCGACCTCCCTATCGTCATCCGGAATAGCTGTCGCCTGTTGCCACCATGCCTCGCTCAATAATGCTCTTCGTGCCATTTCTCTAAACTTCGAGTTTTGTTGTTCAGGTGCAGCGAAATGGAAAATGGCTGTCCGACAAACGGACGTTTGGCGGCGTCCACAGATTTTGTCCGCGAACATTGCCATTTAACGGCAAATCGGACACTGTCCGTATTGAATGTGAAAACGGACAAATCGCACCTTATGACAGCGATCGGCTATGCAAGGGTCTCGACCGGGGACCAGGATACAGCGTTGCAGATCGACGCCTTGAAAAAGGCCGGCTGCGAGAAGCTGTTCGAGGACAAGGCGTCGGGTGTGAAGACCGATCGTCCCGGACTGACGGACGCTATACGCGTGACGGCGATACGCTCACGGTCTGGAAGCTCGATCGTCTCGGCCGATCGATGAAGCACCTGATTGAGATCGTCACTGAGTTAGAAGCAAAAGGCGTCGGCTTCCGCTCCATCACCGAGAATATCGACACCACGACATCGGGCGGTCGTCTGGTGTTCCATCTGTTTGGGGCGCTGGCGCAATTCGAGCGCGATCTGATCCGGGAAAGGACCAGAGCAGGGCTTCAGGCCGCGGAAGAGCGCGGCCGGCGTGGTGGCCGTCAAGCGGTCGTAACCCCGGAGAAACTTGCCAAAGCTCGGCAGCATCTGGCTGCCGGACTCAATGTTCGCGAAGCTGCCGCGCGTGTCAAAATTGGGAAAACTGCACTCTACCAAGCTCTCAAGGGTGGGGTTTGAGTAGCAACGGAGCAGAAAACCTGCATAAGACTGCTTATCTCGCAGAAACATGACGGCGGGGGGTGTCGGCTATAGGTTTCTGCACGGGTATTTATGAATTTGACGACTTTTTCGGGAATTTTTGTGATCTGGTCCGCCGAGTCGCATCAAACCGGGTTTTGTTGTATAGGCCAGCATCAAAAAATGGAGGACGAATGCTACACCACGCTTCACTAGGTGTTTCCGATATCGAACGCGCCGCTGCATTTTACGATGCGGCTCTTGCCTCACTTGGATACGCCCGGGTCTGGGAAGATTTGCGGCCGGGAGAGGCTGACCAAGCGATCGGCTATGGGCCGGAGGGTGGCGGCGATAAGCTTGCCATCAAGTTCAGGCCCGAGGGGCAGCGTCCGCCTGGGCCAGGCTTTCATCTTGCTTTCGCCGCTCCGGATAGGAAGGCTGTCGCCAACTTCCATCAAGCTGCGCTCGATAACGGAGGGCGAGACAATGGTGGCCCAGGATTACGCCCGGACTACGGACCAAACTACTACGCCGCCTTCGTCGTCGACCCGGACGGACATCACATCGAGGCGGTGTTCAACTCAGCCCCGTAAATCCGAAGATGGATGGAACGGCCCTGTGATCCTTATGTAGGTTTTCTGCTCCGTTGCTACTTAGACCCCAGGTTGTAAAATAGCGCTGTCGCCTAAGCTGAAAGCTGGCTTGCCGGACGGCCAAGTTGATAGGTTGCCAATGGCGATCCGAAGAAATCGAAGAGAGATCCTCAGGTACATGGGAGCAACGATAATGGTCGGTACGACCCCAGCCATCGCAGACGGAAAACATACCGATTGGCAGATTGCCGCTTCGGGTGAGACAGAGTTCAAATCCGACCCCGCAACGCGTTTCGATGATCTGGCGAAAAGCGGAAAGTTATCGGGTGTGCACGGAGTTGTCGCCTTGCGCGGCGGTCGTATCGCCTTTGAACGTTATATCGACGGCAACGACATGAAGTGGGGACAGACGCTAGAAAATGTGAAGTTCGGGCCGGAAACCCTTCACGACATCAGATCCGTTACGAAAAGCATCGTCGGTCTGCTCTACGGTATTGCGCTTGCTAAGGGGCGAGTGCCGGCGCTTGACGAGCCGATCATCGCGCAGTTTCCCGAATATGCTGATCTTGGCCGTGATCCCGAGCGCGAGCGTATCACCATTCGCCATGCACTGACCATGACGCTGGCCATGGAATGGAACGAAGACGCCCCCTACACCGATCCTGCCAATAGCGAGATCGCCATGGAGCAAGCGCCGGATCGCTATCGCTTCATCCTGGATCGGCCGATCCTTGCCAAACCGGGAAGAGGCTGGATTTACAGCGGCGGAGCGGTTGCGCTGATTGGCAAGATCATTGAGCGAGGCACTGGGCAGAGTTTACCGGACTTCGCGAAAGAAGTGCTGTTTGATCCCCTTGGCATTGAGGCCATGGAATGGATCCGGGGTCAGGACGGTGAGCCATCAGCTGCATCGGGGCTACGGCTGTCGCCTCGCTCATTGGCCCGCATCGGGCAGATGATCTTGCAGGGAGGTCAATGGCAAGGCCGAAGTGTCATTCCAAAATCCTGGCTTGACGAGAGTTTCCAACCTGCAGCCATCGTCGATATCGGCTGGCGGGGAATGCATTACGGTTATCTCTGGTATCTCGGCGAGGAGGCGGTAACAGACAAGACAGGAACCTATGGCGAGCGTTTCATCGCTGCGTTCGGCAATGGTGGGCAACGGCTGTTCGTCTTCCCCGGTTTTGACTTTGTCCTCGCCATCACCACCGGCAATTACAATTCCCCGGATCAGTGGATGGCACCTGCCGCGCTGTTGTTCGACGTGTTCCTGCCCAGCCTGACGGAGGCGTGAAAGCAGGTGCCTTTCCGTTCCTCTGACGGCTAAACACCATTAACATTTGGGATTGGGAAGTTGTCTTGCGGCTTCAGGCTGAATGCCGTCGGGCGCTTCCAGTTCTTTGTTCGTTCTCAAATGTCGGACAGATCGACCACTTTCGTGTCGTGACGCCTTTAGGCGGATTCCGCTCTGGCCAGGCCAGAAACCTTCCGCTGACGAAATCCAATTCTACGTCAAGAATTCCGTTCCGAGTTTTTGGAAAGTCTGCCTAAGTTTCGCGACGAAATCAGCGGCACGGAATATTCAGAGGAATGTCTGTCGCAAAAGTCGCGTACAAAAGTCAGCCCTGTGCGACTGACTTTTGTAACACGCTGGACGGCGCGCGCGGCTTGCTGAAAACTACAATAGCGGAACAGACGCCGGCAAACTGCATAGTCGCTCCGACCGCCTCGCCGGGAGAAGGAAACCGGCCCTCGAACATGAAGCCATAGGCGAGGCCGAAGATTGTTTCGGCAACGATGAGCTGGGCCGCGAACGCTAACGGCAAGCGACGGGAAGCGATCCCCCAGCACCAGGTCGCAAACCACGAGCCGGCCAGCCCCATCACCAGCGCCCATGCAAGGAAGCGGGAGATTTCTGAGGCGGCTGCCGTGTCCGCGAGATCGAATGAGGCCAGGGGCAACAGGAGAAGGCTTCCGATCGCCGCGCCGATGCCTTGCAGTCCTGTCCATTGCAGGCCGTCCGGCGCGTCCGCCGATCGCATCACAGCCGCGTTCGCTAGACCGTAGGCGATCCAGATCACCAGCGCCGCCGAACTGGCGAGAACACCGAGCAAGATCGACGGCGTATCCGCAACGTCGGCTGCGCTGACCGTCGCTGCGTTTATGATGGCAACGCCGATGGCGATCAGCGTCAGTGGGATCGCCAAGGCTTTCCATGATGTGGAGGAGTCCCGAATATTGGCAATGATCGCCAGGAACACCGGCATGGTGCCGATGATGACAGGCGGAACGGCTGCACCGGCAAGCTGGACGGCGAAAGCGGTGCTGACGAAGTATCCGACATATCCCGCCCCGCCTAGCAACAGCCCGATCAGAAGCCGCGAGGGCATAATGCCGGTTGGCCGAAACCGTGGGTCGGCCATCAACAGCAGGCAGGCAAATCCGAAGATGCCATAGCGGGCAATCGTCAAATCCCATGCCGTGAACGGGGCGATGGCGCGCGGAGCGATGAAAGTCAGCCCCCAAAGGGCACAAGTGGTAAGGCCGGCGACGATCCCAAGCAGCATGATTTTCTCCTGTTGGAGCCATCATGCAATAAGTCCTGCCCTGGTTAATATGGAAACGCAGGAGCAAATCGTGTAGTTTGCCCACAATGTCGAAGGCAAAATCACCACATAACCTACAAACTGCAAAATCAACGCTGGACGCGACGGACGCCCGGATTCTTGCCGCACTCGATTCCGATGCTCGCCTATCGATGAGCGAGCTTGCCCGTCTTGTCGGCATGTCCGCACCGAGCGTGTCAGAGCGCGTTCGCCGGCTTGAGGACTCTGGCATCATCCGAAGCTTCACCGTCGATGTGGACACGCGCGCCATCGGCTACCAGATCAGGGCGATGGTGAGAATCCGGCCGCTACCCGGCAAACTCCACCTTGTCGAACGGCTTATTCAGGAGCGGCCGGAGTTCGTCGAATGCGACAAGATCACCGGCGACGATCCTTTCCTTGCGCGCCTCGTGGTCCACACGATCGAGCAGATGGATGATGTTCTTGAAGCCCTCTCGGAGCACGCCGTCACCAGCACGGCCGTCATCAAGGGGACGTCTGTCAAACGACGCCTGCCGCCTCTATAGCAAATATCTAAATCTCCGCGACAACACGGTGTTCTCATTTACTTGTGGTTATCTTGCCAATCGCCAAGGCCATGGCAGTTTCCTGGGCGGCTTCAGGCGTAACGCGAACGTCAGGCTGCACGCCAATCCCGCCCCAATTGCTGCGGGTGATCGGATTCTCAGCTCTGCCAGTTGGCACGACAACGAAGAGATCCGAACCGAGGTCATTCAGACCGCCCGGGTTCGCTCCTCCGCGTGTTGCTGCTCCGACCACGGTTACACGCTTAAGCACTTGCAGATCGTAGGCAAACTCCTCGCCTGCAGAATACGTCTTTGGGCCGACCAATACATAGACTGGCTTGCCGAGGTAGCGCACCGGCGATGGCGAACTCCAAAACGATTCCGTTCTGAACGTCAAAGTTCCACGATTGCGCCAGATGAGGTCGTTGAGATGAACCTGCTTGCCGGGATCGAGGAAGAAACTGGCAAGGTAGGCTACGGACGCCGGATGGCCGCCGCCGTTGTCGCGCATGTCAATGATGAGCGCGGCAGTGTCAGACAGGTTGCGCATCGCGTCGTCGGCGGCCGAATTAAAAACCTCGGGCGGAACGAACTTTGCCAGGTGGATATACCCGATATTGCTGTCTAGCCGTTTCACCTCGAAACCGGAATCCTGCGGCGCGGATGGAGGTGGGCGGTTAGCGAACGGCGAGCCAAAGATGACCCTCATATGGCTGTCCTGGGTGATAGCTCGCAGTTGCTCGGTCAGTAGTAGCGCAAACTGGGATGGATCTGTTAAGTCGGCATAAGCGTTTTCTCCCAATTTCTTCTCCAGTGCATCCGCCGCCTGTTCTCCCTTATCCGGGAACACATAGCCTTGCCGCAACTCGAGGGCGATGCCAGCGATGACCTTTTGGACCGTTGTCTGATCCAAGGAAACGCTTTGCACCCCGCTCGAAGTCACCGCAGCTCTTGTTGCGGGTGGAACGGCTATCAGCGCGGAGATTGTCGCGAAGTAGGCGACTATGAAGGGTGATCGACGGTGCGGCATCTGATCCTCAACTGTGATGCAAACACTATGTGACTGCCAACATGGACAAATCTTTGCCGATTACAGCGCCGGCCCAATATTCTATGCGGCCGCGGCGCTGGGAGACAGCACGACGACCTTCGTTCCGACGGGCACCCGCCGATATAGGTCCATAATGTCCTGGTTGAGCAGTCGAACGCAGCCGGAAGACACCATCGTCCCTATGGTCCAAGGCTCCACAGTTCCGTGGAGGCGATAGTAGGTGTCCTGGTTGTTTCGATAAAGATAAAGAGCGCGTGGCCCGAGTGGATTTCCGGCTCCCCCGGGCAAGCCGTCCTTCAGGGGGCCGTAACGGGCTGGGTCGCGGGCAATCATGTCGGGGGTGGGACGCCAGCCAGGCCATTCGGCCTTACGGGCGATCGTAGCTTCCCCTTGGAAATTGAAAGCTTCCTGTTTGCCGACGCCAACCCCATAACGCAGTGCCCGGCCGTTCTCGATCACAAGATGCGCATATCGCGCGACCGGATCGACAACGATCGTGCCTGGCTTCTCACTCGTTTGATAAGCAACCTCTCGCCGCAGGAATTGCGGTTTGACCCGTTTCAGATCGACGGCGGGAACCGGGAATGGCTCTGTATCAATGGACGAATACATGGCGAGATAAGAGGGGTCAGCCTGCGGCGTAAGCGCTGCAATTTTGGCCTGTCGTTGTGTGGCGCACCCGGCCAGCACCAAAGGTGATCCGATAAGGAAGTTTCGTCTGCTCAATGCCATTTAACCGGAATCCTCGTGGAAGTTTGTTCCCGAAAGGAAAAGCATCATGACAGCGGAAATGTCTATGTGTTATGCGTTTATAAAGATCATAACCGATAGGAATGATGGTGGATATCGCTCTGGCATTGCGGGCATTCGTGAGGACGGTGGAACGTGGCTCACTGACTGCGGCGGCGAAGGATCTGGCTGTGACCCAGCCAGCCATCACCAAACATTTGCGGAATCTGGAAAGACATGTCGGAGCTCGGTTGATTGAACGCTCGACTAAAGCGGTGAGCGCCACAGCGCAAGGCCAAGCTCTCTATGAGGCGAGCCGCGCGGCGCTGGCGACGATAGATGCAGCGCTGGAAGGTGTGCGTCATGATATGGGCGAGGTCGAAGGATTGCTTCGGCTTCACGCTCCATCCTGTATTGGATCGAAGCATCTGCATCCCATTGTGATAGCGTTCCAGCAGCAGCATCCGGCCGTTACCGTCGATCTGGTTTTGGAAAATCGCGAGGTCGATCTGATCTACGAGAATTTTGACCTTGCGATAAAATATGGACGGCCTTCGATTCAGGAGCTGATCATACGGCGTCTCGGAGCAATCCGGCGTATTCTGGTGGCATCCCCGGATTTGCTGCAAAAGACAGGGCCGATAGATACTCTGGCACGACTGTCGGAGATCGGGGTCATAACCAGTGCCGCCTTGTTGTCGCCACGCGATGTATTGACCCTTCAGGGACCGGACGGCGCAATGGAAGTTCTTGTCCGGCCAGTGATCCGCACGAACTCCGCCGACGTGATTTCTGCCACCTTGTTGCGGGGCCATGCGGCAGGCCCGGTGCAGCAGCTTTTGGTCAACGAAGAGCTCGCCTCGGGTAGTCTGATCCGCATTCTACCAGAATACGAGGTCAAGCCGACCGAGGCTTATTTCGCCTATCCTTCAGTGCGCTTCATGAGGCCAGTCGTAAGAGCCTTCACGGATTTCGCACTTCCGGCGCTTCGGGCAATTGAGGGAATTGACGCGGCATAGCCCTGCGGATCGTAGATTTTAGGAACTTTGCGAAAATAGCTCGCGATCGGTGAGCTGGGCCGCGACCGTCCAAATCCTCTTCGCTTGCGCGCTCGCCTTCGGAGCACAATAGAGGGAAAAGGAATATGATAGGTCCGCTTCTAGATCGCATCTCGCCAGTTTCCCGGAGGCTATATCGGCCTCGACCAATGTCTCCGGCACCACACCGCGTCCGTCACCAGACAAGCAACATGCCCTGATGTCGGCCGCCATTCCGTGTTCTATTTCCTCGGTGACAGGAACAGGTACACGGGAGTTTTGCCAAATCTGCCCGATGTAGGTTCGGTGGTGTGAGACGTGAAGTGGAAGAGGCGCAGTGCTGTCGGCGTGTGGGGGCGCCACGATCACCAACCGTTCCTGTGCAATTTCAACGGGCCTGAACACCGCAAATTCCTCGGCCTGCGGTGTCGCGGGATGATATGCCACCAAGGCAAGATCGCACTCTGAACGAGCAAGCATCGTGGCCACCGTGTCATGATTAGCCAACTGCGGCGCGAAGCTGGCTCTCGGAATCCGCCTGACGATCCGCTGCTTAAAGTTGGGAAACACGCTGATGGTTGCGCTGTGTGGCATGGCAATGCTGACAGCTCCCTCGGCTACACTCCAAGGCACGTGAGCGCCTCTGTACTCATCGAGCTGGGAAATGATGTTTCTCGCAACCGGGATGAAGTCGTGACCAGCCTCCGTCAGAGTAAGAGGACGGCTGCGTCGGTCGATCAGGTCGCGCCCAAGCCAAGTTTCCAGCTGTCGGATTCGCTTGCTGAGGTTGGATTGGGTTGTGTGTCGTTCTTCGGCCGACACCGTAAGGTTCATCGTGTCAGACACGCATAGGAAATCGTGAAGGAGCTCAATATTCATTTATCCGCCCACGGTTTCCGAGCCTTACAGATGACCCTATTCCAATACGCCCCTTGTTGAAAACAAAGACGACATCAACCCGTCCCGAGCACGGGGACCAGGAGGCGTAGGCTGACGATCCGTATCCTGGATCAGTCGAGCGAACACAACGGTTTCGTCTCCTCGTTTTGCCCAACCGACATACCAGCCGAAGGGGGTTTTCAGCTTCCCGTCTGCCGTTCTGATACCGCCAGCGCCGGTTTTGCCGAAGACATGCCAGCCGCCCGTCATGCCTTGATCAAGAATCGTGCTGGTATTCGACACGGCCTCTTCGCTCACAGGTAGTTCATGACGAACCAGTTTTCGAAGGAAGGCGACCTGCTCCATTGGGGAAATTTGCAAGGAAGCACTTAACCAGGCATGAGTTAGGCCGTTACTCTTACCGGGTTCGCCGGACAGGTCCTTGTTGCCGTAGTCGAATGCGTCCACGTAGGTCGTGTATTTTTCCATGCCGAGATGAAGATTTGTCTGCTGCGAGTACCAGATCACTGAATCTCGCATCCAGCTTGCGGGAGTTTGCGAGTGCCGCCATTCGGGACGGGCATCGATGTAGCCTTCTTTAAAGGGCAGAAGCGGCTTTTCCGGTGTTTCAAGTATACCGCTATCGAAACCCATCAGGCTGATCGCGATCTTGAATGTTGACGCAGGCGACATCCGTCGGTCGCAATCGCCGTCCTCAAGAAGCGGCCTTCCAGTGTCTGCTGAGACAACTAGCGTGCAGATTATTCTCGTCTCTGCCCATGACGGCATTGCGCTGCAAAATGTGAGGATGAATGCGGCGGTAAGCAATTTCTTCATCACAGTCTCTCGGGTTGGTACTCGCTTTCGTAGCGCCTCGGAGATCCGATTGTCCAAGTCGGATGGGGAATAGTTGCGACCAAGATTGGAATGGTACCTTCTGTCGCGAAAATCCCGGAGACTGTCTAAAACGCTGACGTCCTGGCTTGACTGTAGTGGCTAGTAGACGACGTCGGGAAGCCAAGTGTACAGGTCGTCGTTCATGGGTTTCCCAGCCATTACAGTCGGCCGCTGTGGGCATATCTTGAGCCCTGGCAACTGCAATCTTCCGGTGCCACGAGCTTCCAGTTTCAATGATGTCATACACCGAGGGTGACAGCCACCTGTTGATAAAGCGCCAGATTTGCTTCGTGCCATAACTCTACAGCCACGGCGAAAGTCTGTTCGTCGACGAGATTGGCGGCCCACTTACCCTCACACCGGACGACCAAATAATAGCTGTCGCCATAGCCTGACATGTCCCTTTGGGCGACGAATGATCCGACCTGCAGGGTTCCGGCTTCCTGTAAGGTCGCGACAGGCGTCATCTTGCATCTCCAAGAATTACCTTGGAAGACAACCTCGCCACCGTTCGCATCCTTCTCCGCCTTGTCCCACTTGCGGAACCGATCAAAAACATCATCCGCGGTTCTGCCGCGCACGAGATGATAACCCATTTTGATTCCCATGTATTCCTTGCGCGTGTTGCGCGTCGGCGGATCGAATGCGAGTGAGACCTTGATGTGTCGTCGACCCCTGACGCTCTGGAAATCCTGAGGGATCGGTATTTCATAGACAGCAAATCGATCCACAGGCAGACTGTCCTCTATGGCCATTACGACCCGATGATCTTCTGAGGCGCTGGCAAGTTCAATATCAACTACGCCATATCCGGCGTACCGAAAGCTTTCCTTCGCGTCTGGAGCGCTGACGCGGTCGACAAGCGCCGGCGGATGGTCTGTGCTGAGCCCCATCAGAGCGCGGATGAAATTGGCGCTACGGCCGGGAAATTCCGACAACAGGAGCGCCGCCTTGAAAGCGGCAACTGGCGCCGCGAAGGACGTGCCGTGGCGGTAGGTCATCAAGCTTTGCAGATAATTGCCATTTAGTGTCAGCACTCCGCAACTGGCCCGGTCCGCCGACAGGGTAGAGGCATAGCCGATCCATACAGCTGTTCCGCCATATTCGGCCAGATCAGGCTTGATACTGTCGCGGAACCCCGGCCCTGCACGGCTGAACGGGGACGGATGATGTACGTCCGTCAGTGCAACCACGTCGGCATTGTCCTCATCGTCGCCCATCAGACCGTTACCATGGGCAAGGGATCCCACCACAAGCGCGTTTAACGCGCTCGCCGGCTCGAGCAGCCGGTTATCGTCTTCGAGCAGATAGCCTGGGTAGATCGCAAGCCCTTCCGCCTGTAAGCGCGCACTAATCCCCGATACGTTTCCTGCCGATAGGGTAATGACAATGCCTAACTCGCGCACGAGATTGTCCAACACCATTGCCCAGTTCGACGGTCGCCCGCCAACAAGGTGATCGATATCTGCCAGGGAGATGTTGATGATGCGGCATCCATATTCGCCATGGAGGCGTCTTATGGCCTCTTCTATGATATCGGCTACAGCACGGTCCTCGTAGAAGCGACCGTGAGCATCGACCACCTTTGCGCTGGCAATCCGGAATTGCGGCGCAAGCCGCCCTTGGGCGAAATGTTCGGTAAGTGACCCGTAGGCGGCTAGCGCGGCAACCGACGTGCCGTGGCGCTTTTCGTCGTCGCTCCCCAAGTGCTCGGGAACCCCGAATGCACCTGCGATTACGCCCTGTAGCATCGGGTGGGCTGCGGTTATTCCTGAATCAACAATGCCAATACAGACACTGTCGGCCATCGGCGGATCGATTGGCGGCAAATCCGCGATGGTAATGTCTGCTACTGGATCGGGAGCAAAATCCGCCCGTGCTGGCCGATCGATCCAGGCGACTTCCTGCATAGCAAGCAACGCCTTTAGA
>Ga0070665_100003396_pt1 | contig 17017 bp, 13 predicted proteins | sample KBSS13metaG_FD_65862 | JGI IMG/M metagenome (GOLD analysis project Ga0070665, IMG submission 65862) | Switchgrass rhizosphere microbial communities from Kellogg Biological Station, Michigan, USA - KBS S1-3 metaG | ecosystem: Host-associated > Plants > Roots > Rhizosphere > Soil ... | reverse complement strand
CCGTGGTCGAAACCTGTCGCGATGACGGTCACCCGGACGTCGTCGTTGCTGCCGTGCTCGTCGATGACGGCGCCGAAGATGATGTTCGCGTTGGGGTCCGCGGCGTCGTGGATGACCTCGGCGGCCTCGTTGACCTCGAACAAGCCGAGGTCCTTGCCGCCGGTGATGTTGAAGATGATCCCCTGCGCGCCGTCCACGGACTGCTCCAGCAGCGGGCTGGAGATCGCGTTGCGCGCGGCCTCGGCGGCGCGGCTCTCGCCGTTGGACGTGCCGATGCCCATGAGGGCCGATCCGGCGTCCTGCATGATCGTGCGGACGTCGGCGAAGTCGAGGTTGATCAGGCCCGGGATCGTGATGAGGTCGGTGATCCCCTGGACGCCCTGGCGCAGGACGTTGTCCGCCTCGCGGAACGCGTCCATGATCGAGGTGCGCCGCTCGACCATCCCGAGGAGCCGCTCGTTCGGGATCACGATGAGCGTGTCGACAACCTCACGCAGGCGCGCGATGCCCTCGTCGGCCTGCTGCATCCGCTTGGAGCCCTCGAACGTGAACGGCTTCGTGACGACGCCCACCGTGAGCGCGCCGATCTCGTTCTTGGCGATCTCGGCGATGACGGGCGCGGCGCCGGTGCCGGTGCCGCCGCCCTCGCCCGCGGTGACGAAGACCATGTCGGCGCCCTTGAGCGCCTCCTTGATGTCGTCACGGGACTCGGCCGCGGCGGAGAAGCCGACATCGGGGTTCGCGCCGGCGCCGAGACCCTTCGTCGCCTCGTGCCCGATGTTCAGCTTGATGTCGGCGTCGACCATGCCGAGCGCCTGGTTGTCCGTGTTCGCCGCGACGAACTCCACGCCCCGCAGGCCGGCGTCGATCATCCGGCTCACGGCGTTGGTTCCGCCGCCGCCGACACCGACCACCTTGATCACGGCGAGGTAGCTGCTCTCCATGTGTGAAGTTCCCGTCCGACCCTTGAGATAGCGTCGAGGGTTTGGTCAAACCCTCCGTCTTTATCCGACGGCGGGCCACACAAGCACGGGCCGAATCGGATGTCAACGCCGAGTCTACCCCGTGCAACCCACCTTGCAGAACCCCCAACCCTCAAGAAGTGCAGGAGGAACGTCTCGAGTTCGCCATCAAGCTCAAGGCGAGGTCGAGGGTTCTCCCTGCGCGCCTTCCTTCGTCGCCGGGAGCGGCCCGGCGACCGGCCGCTCCGGCAGCCGCACGTCGACGTAGGAGGCGCCGCGCGAGTCCGCGTCGGCGAGGACGGCGGTCGCCGCGAGCCACTTGGCGTCCAGCTGCGCGAGATCGCCGAAGTCGACCCGCGGACCGTCGCGCAGATCGACGGCGAGACCGTTCGGCCCCTTGTACGCACGCAGCGCGCGGGAGCGCAGCGACGCCGGGGCGGCGGCCAGGAGGCGCACGAGCTTCGTCGCCTCGGTGCCCGTGATCTTCGTGCCCGCCGCCGAGCCCGTCGCCGCGATCGCGGTCAGCCCCTTCGTCGGCGTCCCGTCGAGCACGGTGCCGTCGCGAGCGATCGCGACGGAGCGGCCGCCGATCTCCATGGACCCGATCGGGTCGTAGGAGTTCACGGTGATCCGCAGGCGGTGCGGGAAGTCGGCGTCGGCGTGCAGCTCGCGTACGACGGGATACGCCTGGACCGCGTCGCGCAACGCGTCCTCGCGCACGTGCAGCGTCGTCATGTCGCGCCCGGCGTCGGTCAGCGCGCCGCGGATCTCCTCCGCCTGGCTGCCGGTCACCCCGGTGACGTCCACCTGGCGCACGCCGACGAGGCTCGAGTCGCGCAGCCACAGGAACATCGCGCCGAGGACGACGAGCGCGAGGAGCGCGGCGGCGGCGACGGTCGCCTTGCGGCTGGCCAGGACCATGCTCCGGAGCTTCGCCGCGCAGGCCCGCCTCCCTGCGTGTGGCAACCTCCCCGGGTGCCGAGGCAGGACGACCCGATCACGCTGCGCTCGCTCGGCATGTCGGTCTACCTGCCGTCCGTCCTCTTCTTCATCGGCGACGGCGGGCTCATCGCCATCGTCGCGCTCGCCGCCCGCGACCTCGGGGCCTCCCCGGCGCTCGCGGGGCTGATCGTCGCGCTGCGCGGCGTCGGCGTCCTCGTCTTCGACATCCCCGCGGGCTGGGCGCTGACGCGCTTCGGCGAGCGGGCGACGATCGGCGCCGCGTCGATCACGGTGATCCTCACGCTCGTCGGCTGGACACTCACGACGTCGGAGGTCGTGTTCGCAGCGCTCGCGTTCGTCCAGGGTTGCGGCTGGTCGGCGTGGCAGCTGGCGCGGCTCGCGTACGTGAGCGAGGTCGTGCCCCCCACGCTGCGCGGCCGGGCGATGTCGCTGCTCGGCGGGACGAACCGCGCGGGCCTGTTCCTGGGACCGTTCGTCGCGGCGCTCGCCACGCACTTCGGCGGGTTCGACGCCGTCTACGTCGTCGCGATCGTCCTCACGGGCGCCGCGGCGCTCGTGCTGTTCGCGACGGTGCCGGCCGGCCGCGACGACGAGAGCCGAGGGAGCAACGTCCCGGTCGGCGAGATCCTCCGCGACCACCGCCACGTCTTCCTCACCGCCGGCCTCGCCGCGACGTCGTTGCAGGCGCTGCGCCAGGCGCGCAACGTGCTGCTGCCGCTGTGGGCGGACAGCATCGGGCTCAGCGTGCAGACGACCGCCGTGCTGTTCGGCGTCTCGCTGGGCGTCGAGCTCGTCATGGTCTATCCCGGCGGCAGCGTCATGGACCGCTGGGGGCGCAAGGCCGTCGCGATCCCGTGCCTGGTGATCATGTCCATCGGGCTGGCGATCATGCCGCTCACCCACGGCACGCTGACGCTGGCGCTCGTCGCGATGCTGCTCGGCGCGGGCAACGGGCTCTCCAGCGGGGTGGTCATGACGCTGGGCGCGGACTTCGCACCACCCGCGACCCGGGTGCCGTTCCTCGGCGTCTGGCGCGTGCTGTCGGACCTGGGCACGGCAGGTGGCCCGTTGGCGGTCGCAGCCGCCACGGCGGCGATCACGCTCGGCGGGGCGGCGGTCGCAGTCGGCGGGCTCGGGCTGCTCGCTGCGGCCTACGTGTCGCGCTACGTGCCGGAGACGGGCGTCAGGCGGGCGGAGCCGTGACGAGGCTGCGCCCGAGCTCGACGACGTTCCCCGCGCCGAGGACGAGGCAGAGGTCGCCGTCGCGCAGCAGCCCGGCGAGGAGCGGCCGCGCGTCGTCGAAGCCGGGAAGCCAGAGGACCTGCCGTCCGTCCGCCGCGTCCGCCGCGGCCTCGGCGATCGCCAGCCCACTCACGCCGGGGAAGTCGGCGGCCGCCTCGCGCGCGGGGTAGATCCCGAGGACGCACACGACGTCGGCGGCGGCCAGCGCCGCGCCGAACTCGCGCGCGAGCTGCTGCGTGCGCGAGTACAGGTGCGGCTGGAAGACGGCGACGAGCCGGCGGGGCCCGCGCGTCCGCGCGGCGGCGAGCGTCGCCGCCACCTCGGTCGGGTGGTGTGCGTAGTCGTCGACCACGGTCGCACCCGATGCGGTGGTGCCGAGCACCTCGAACCGGCGCCCGGCGCCGCGGAAGTCCTCCAGTGTCCCGGCCAGCGTCTCGCGCGGCAGCCCCATCATCACGCAGGCGGTGAGCGCCGCCGCGGCGTTGGCGACGTTGTGGGCGCCAGGGACGGAGAGGCGGACGCGCTGCTGCGCCCACGTGAACTCCGACCCGTCGGAGCTCAGGACGACGTCGTCGGCGCGGAAGAACGCCGCTTCGCCGATCCCCGAGCGGTCGAGGAACTCCTCCGCGCCGGGGCCGTCCCAGACGATGACGCGTCCCGATCGTGCGAGGAACTCGCCGAACGCGGCTTCGACCTCGGCCTTGGAGCCGTAGGTCGCGTGGTGGTCGAGCTCGATGTTCGTCACGACGGAGAGCTGGGGCGACAGCCGCAGGAACGAGCGGTCGGACTCGTCGGCCTCGACGACGAGCCACTCCCCCGCACCCCAGGCCGCGTTGCGGCCCGTCGTGCGCAACTCGCCGCCGATGAGATACGACGGGTCCTCGCCCATCCGCAGCAGGGCGTGGGCCGCCATCGAGCTCGTCGTCGTCTTGCCGTGCGTCCCGGCGATGGCGAGCGTGCGCTTCTCCGCGCTGACCTCCGCCAGCAGCTCGCTGCGGTGCAGCTCGCGCAGCCCACGCGCGGCGGCCGCGGCCCGCTCGGGGTTGTCCGCCGCGATGGCAGTGGACACGACGACCTCGACGTCGTCGCCCGCGGGGATGTTCGCCGCCGCGTGCCCGATGACCGGGGCGATCCCCTCCTCGCGCAGCGGCTCGAGGTAGGCGGAGTCCGAGCGATCCGACCCCGTGACCTGCGCGCCGAGCGCGTGCGCGACGAGCGCAAGGCCGCTCATCCCGGCGCCGCCGATCGCGATGAAGTGCAGCCTGCGCCCCTCCCAGCTCATGCGGCCGCCTCCAGCACGGCGGCGGCGACGTCGGCCGCCGCGTCCGGGCGCGCCAGCCGCGCGGACGCCTGCGCCATCGCGGCCAGCCGCGCCGGGTCGGCGAGCAGCGCGTCGACCTCTCCACGCAGCCGCTGCGGCGTCAGCTCGTCGTCGGGCACGATCACGGCGGCGCCGGCCTCGGCCATCCAGCGCGCGTTGGATGCCTGGTGGTCGCCGGTCGCGTGCGGATAGGGGATCAGGATCGCGGGACGCCCGTGCGCCGCGACCTCGAAGATCGACCCGCCCGAGCGCGCGACGCAGAGGTCGGAGGCCAGGAGCGCCTCGCCGAAGTGCTCGATGTAGGGCCGCAGGTCATACCCGTGGGCGGGCACGCGCGGGAGCAGCGACTCCATGTCGCGCTCGCCGGCGGCGTGGATCACGCGGTACGGCGCGTCGAGGAACGCCTGGATCGAGGCCTCGTTGATCGAGCGTGCGCCGAGCGAGCCGCCGAACACGATCACGCAGGTGTCGTCGGGCGCGAGGTTGAAGCGCTCGCGCGCGGCCACGCGGTCGGTCGCCGGAGGCGGCACCGGGCGGCCGGTCACGACGTAGCGATTCCCCGTCCTGCCCTCGATCGGGAACGCGAGGCAGACGCGCTTCGCGAGCGGCGCCAGCGTCCGGTTCGTGATCCCCAGGTGGCTGTCGGCCTCGCTGAGCACGAGCGGGATGCGCCCCGCGATCGCTGCCAGGCCGACGGGGCCCGCCACGTAGCCGCCGGCGCCGAGCACCGCGGCGGGACGCAGATCGCGCAGGATGCGGCGCGCCTCGCGCACCGCCCCGGCCGCCAGCAGCCCGGCCTTCGCCGCGTCGACCGGGTTCGTGCGGCTCAGCCCGCGCACGCGGATCGGCCGCAGCTCGTAGCCGGCGGCGGGCACGAGCTGCGCCTCGGCGCGCTCGCCGCCGACGAACGTCACCTCGCAGCCCTCAGCCCGTAGCGCGTCGGCGACCGCCAGTGCCGGTACCACGTGCCCCGCGGTGCCCCCCGCGGCGATGACGATCGGAGTCCTCATCCCGTGATCCTGACGGCACGGCGCGCAGATGCGTGTGCCGCCCGCTCGCGATGTTCAGCAGCAGTCCCATGGAGGCCAGCAGCACCGTGATGCTCGTCGAGCCCGCCGAGACGAACGGCAGCGGCACGCCGGTCAGCGGCGCGAGCCCGAGGACCGTGAAGGTGTTCAGCAGCGCCTGGGACAGGATGAGCGACGTGATCCCCGCCGCGACGAGCTGGGCGTAGGCGGTCTTCGCGGCCTTCGCGGCACGCAGCCCGCCGTAGGCGATCATCCCGTAGAGGAACATGAGCACCGTCACCCCGACGACGCCCAGCTCCTCGCCGATGACCGCCAGGATGAAGTCCGTATGGGCCTCGGGCAGGTAGAAGATCTTCTGCACCGACTGCCCCGGCCCTAGACCGAACAGGCCGCCCGAGCCGAGCGCGATCTGTCCCTGGACCGCCTGGAAGCCGGCGTCGGAGGCATGCGCCCACGGATCGATGAAGCTCGTCAGCCGGGCCCGGCGGTAGGGCTCGAGCAGCGCGAAGAGCAAGATCAGGCCCGCGACGCCCGCGCCGAGCGTCGCGAGGTGGCGCATCGGCATGCCCGCCGCGACGAGCATCGCCGACATCGTGAAGCCGATGACGAGCGCCGTGCCCAGGTCGGGCTGCGAGGCGATGAGCAGCGCCGCTGCGCCCGCGACGAGCAGCAGCGGGCTGACCACCCCCTTGAGCGTCTGCAGCCGCTTGGGCTTGCCGGCCAGCAGCCCCGCGGCGTAGAGGACGAGCGACAGCTTCATGATCTCGCTGGGCTGGAACTGCAGCGGACCCGCGCCGATCCAGCGGCGCGCGCCGTTGACCTCCACCCCGAGGCCCGGCAGCTTCACCGCCACGAGCAGGCCGAAGGAGACCACGAGCATGATCGGGGCGAAGCGCTGGGCCAATTCGAGGCCGCGGCGTGCCATCACCTGCATGAGGACGAGCCCGAACGCCCCGTACATGAGGTACTTCACGAGGTACGTCGAGCCGTCGCCCGTGCCCTCCAGGAGGGTCCGCGCCGAGGAGGCGCTGTAGACCATCACCGCCCCTCCGGCCATGAGGCACAGCGTCGCCGTCAGGAGGATCTGGTGCTCGAGCGGATATGCGTGGGCAGTTCGACGCCAGGGCCTCTTCACGACCCGGAGCTTCGACGCGCGCGCACCAGCTCCTTGAAGGCACGTCCGCGCGCCTCGTAGTCGGCGAACTGGTCGAAGGACGCGCAGGCGGGCGACAGGAGCACGACGTCGCCCTCGCGGGCGCGCGCAGCGGCCCGCGCGACGGCCGACTCGAGGTCGCCGCACGGCTCGCCGCCGACGGCCTCGCCGATGCGCTCGGCGTCCTCGCCGATGAGGTAGATGCGTGCGCTCGCGACGGCGGCCTTCATCGGCGCGAAGTCCTGGCCCTTGCCCTGGCCGCCGAGGATGAGGTGCACCGGCGCGGTGAACGAGGCGAGCGCGACGAGCGTCGAGGCGACGTTCGTGGCCTTCGAGTCGTTGACGTAGAGGACGCCGTCGATGCGGTCGACCTCCTCGAGCCGGTGTTCGACGCCGGCGAACGTCGCGAGGCCCGGGCGCGGATCGACACCGCGGGCCAGCGCCACTGCGGCGGCCGCGGCGGCGTTGGCGAGGTTGTGCGGCCCGCGCAGGCGGACGTCGATCCGCTCGCCCTCGTGGACGAGCGCGCCGTCGCGGATCTCCAGCGCAGCCACCCGGCGGGCCGCGCCGGGCACGTCGATCGGCGCGAGTGCGATGTCCTCGGGACCCTGGCGCGCGAAGGCCTGGAGCTTGGCGTCGCGGTAGGCCTGAAGCGTGCCGTGGCGGTCGAGGTGGTCGGGCTCGAGGTTCAGCAGGATCGCCGCCTCGGGCGCGAACGCGAGCGTGTCCTCGAGCTGGAAGGAGGACGCCTCGCAGACGACGGTCGCGCCGTCAAGCTCCTCACCGGCGAGCGACGCGTAGGCGGTGCCGACGTTGCCGACGACACGGACCGGCGCCCCCACCGCGCGGTGGATCTCCCCGAGCAGCTCGACCGTCGTCGTCTTCCCGTTCGTCCCCGTCACCGCGATGACCTCGGCGTCGACGAGCCGCCAGGCGAGCTCGAGCTCGCCCATGACGGGCATCCCGCGCCGCCGTGCCTCGGCGACGACGGGCGCCTGCGCGGGCACCCCGGGGGACTTCACGACCGTCGCGGCGCGGTCGAGCCCCGCGAGGCCGTCCGTGCCCGTCACCGCCGGGATGCCCTCCGGCACCGCCGGCGTGCCGGCGTCGACGACGAGCACCTCCTCCCCCCGCGCGAGCAACGCGCGTGCGGCGGCGACACCCGAGCGCGCGAGGCCGACGACGAGGTAGGGGCCGCCCGGGAGCGGCGGTCTCACGTGATCGAGGCCTGGTAGATCGTGAAGCCGCTCGCGGCGCAGATCGCCGCCACGATCCAGAAGCGCAGGATGATCTTCGTCTCCGACCACGCCATCAGCTCGAAGTGATGGTGGATCGGGGCCATGAGGAACACCCGTTTGCGGAAGGTCTGGAACGAGAAGACCTGGATGAGCACGCTCAGCGCCTCGATCACGAAGATCGCGCCGAGCAGGAGCAGCAGGATCTCCGTCTTGGTCATGATCGCCATCCCGGCGATCGCGCCCCCCAGCCCCAGGGACCCGGTGTCCCCCATGAACACCGTCGCCGGGAAGGCGTTGAACCACAGGAAGCCGACGCACGCGCCGACGAGGCAGCCCGACAGCACCGCGAGGTCGTGGAAGCCGGCGGTGATGAACGTGATGCCGATGTACGCGAGCAGCACGATCGCCGCGCAGCCTGCGGCGAGCCCGTCGAGGCCGTCCGTGAGGTTCACGGCGTTCGTCGTGCCGGCCACCACGAGGTAGATGACGACGAGATACGGCAGGCCGCCGAGCGCGGACAGGTCGATCTGGTAGTCGATGATCCGCAGGCGCAGCGTCTCGTCGAGCCCCGCCTGCTGGGTCGCGACCCACCACAGCCCGATCGAGACGAGGATCGTCACGCCGAGCTTCACGCGTCCCCGCAGGCCGAGCGACCGGCGATGGACGAGCTTGAGGTAGTCGTCGGCGAACCCGAGCAGCGCGCACAGCACCGCCGCGCCGTACACCCCGACCGCTCGCCAGTCGTAGTCCGACAGGATCAGGAACGGGATCGAGATCGCGACGAAGATGACGATGCCGCCCGCCGTCGGCGTGCCCGCTTTCGCGTGGTGGCCCTCGGGGCCCTCCTCGCGGATGACCTGGCCGAACTCGCGCTCGCGCACCGCCGCGATGAACTTCGGGGACAGGAAGATGCAGATGAGCAGCGCGGCGCTGCCCGCGATGAGGACCTCACCCATGCTGTTGCAGCGCCTCGGTGACGGCTTCCAGACCGACGCCCCTGGACGCCTTCACGAGCACCGTGTCCCCCGGCTCGACGAGGCCGGTCACCAGGGTCGCCGCCGCCTCGGCGTCGGCGACGCGGTGCGTCGCGCCGCCGAACGACCCGGCCATGTGCGCCGCGCGCGGCCCCACGGTCACGAGGACGTCGACGCCGCGATCGCGGGCGTACTCCCCGATCTCCTCGTGGAAGCGGCCCTCGCCGGGCCCGAGCTCGAGCATGTCGCCGAGCACCGCGACGCGGCGCCCGCCCGCGGTCGCGGCGAGCTCATCGAGTGCGGCTCGCATCGACATCGGGTTGGCGTTGTAGCAGTCATCCAAGACGACCAGGGGGCCGGGAAGCTCGATCCGCTGGCCTCGGCGAGCGCTCAGGAGGACCTCGATCGGACCGCGCGGCTCCACGCCGACGGCCCGCGCGGCGGCCAGCGCGGCCATGCCGTTGCGCGCCATGTGGGCCGAGGTGAACGGCAGCTCGACGCCGTCGAGGTCGTCGACGTCGCCGCCCGGGCCGAACGTCACGGTCCGCACGTCCATGCGCAGGTGCGGGGCCAGCAGCGCCTCGCCCGCGGGCACGACGGCGGTCCCGCCTGGGCGCAGGCCCGCGATGACGCCGGCCTTCTCGGCGGCGATCGCCTCGAGCGACCCGAGCTGCTCGAGGTGCACGGGGCCGACGTTCGTGATGAGCCCCACGTCCGGCTCGGCGATCGCGACGAGCTCGGCGATCTGCCCGGCGCCCCGCATCGCCATCTCCAGCACGAGGACCTCGGTCCCCTCGGGCGCGCCGAGGATCGTCAGCGGCAGCCCGATCTCCGTGTTGAGGTTCTGCGCGGTGGCCGTCACCCGCCTGCCGGTCGCGACCATCGCCGCGAGGAGGTCCTTCGTGGAGGTCTTGCCGGTCGAGCCCGTCACGCCGATGACGTCGGCGCCCAGCTCCTGCCGCCAGGCGACGGCGAGCGCCTGCAGCGCGGCGAGCGGGTCGTCGGCCTCCAGGACGCGCTCGCCGGAGATGTGCCCCGGCGCGACGAGGACTCCCCATGCGCCGGCCTGCAGCGCGGCGGCGGCGAAGGCGCCGCCGTCGACGTGCTCGCCGCGCAGCCCGACGAAGAGATCGCCCGGGCGGACGTCACGGGAGTCGATCGTGACGCGCTCGGGCCCGGGCCCGTCGGCGGGGCCGGTCCAGCGCGCGCCCGCAGCGTCAGCGACGCGGCTCGGCGACCACGCGCGCACGCAGTGCCTCCCTGGCGACCGCGACGTCGTCGAACGGGACCTTCCGGCCGCCCGCCAGCTCCTGGCCCTGCTCGTGGCCCTTGCCGGCGACGAGCAGCACGTCCCCGTCGCGGGCGAGCGACACCGCGAGCTCGATCGCGGCGCGGCGGTCGGGCTCGACGCGGACGTCCTCGCGGCCGACGCCGGCCACGATCTCCGCGACGATCGCGTCCGGGTCCTCGGAGCGGGGGTTGTCGGAGGTGATGACGACCTCGTCGGCCAGGCGCCCGGCGACCTCGCCCATGATCGGACGCTTGCCCCTGTCGCGATCCCCGCCCGCACCGAAGACGACGATGACGCGCCCGCGCGTGAGGTCGCGCGCGGCGTCGAGGACCGACTCGAGCGCGCCGGGCTTGTGGGCGTAGTCGACGAGGACAGCGAACCCCTGGTCCTCCTCGACGGGCTGCAGCCGGCCCGGAACCGGGGCGGCCGTGCGCAGCGCGCCCGCGATGACGTCGTCGGCGACGCCCAGCGCCCTGGCCACCGCGACGGCCGCGACCGCGTTGGCGACGTTGAAGCGCCCGCGCAGCGGCGAGCGAAGGTCCAGCCGACTGCCGTCGCGGTCGACGACGGCGAAGTCGGTGCCGTCGAGTCCCGGGCGCACGTCGACGGCGCGCACGTCGGCATCGCCCTCGACGGACACGGTCGTGACGTCCATCTCCGCGGCCAGCCGCGCGCCCCAGGCGTCGTCCACGTTGACGATCCCGACACGCGGACCGGCCTCGAAGAGCCGCCGCTTGGCGAGGAAGTACTCCTCCATCGTCGGGTGGAAGTCGAGGTGGTCCTGGCTGAGGTTCGTGAACACGGCGACGGCCCAGTGGATCGCGTCCGCTCGGTGCAGCTCCAAGGCGTGGCTGGAGACCTCCATCGCGCAGGCGAGGTCGCCGCCGTCGGCCATCTCGGCGAACGCGGCCTGGAGGTCGACGGCCTCGGGCGTCGTGCGCGCGAGGGTCCCCTCGCGGCCCGCGACGACGCTCTTCACGGTCCCGAGCAGCGCGGTGCGGCGGCCGGCGCCCTCGAGCAGCTCGCGGACGAGGAACGAGGTGGTCGTCTTGCCGCTCGTGCCGGTGATGCCGACGACGTCGATGCGCGCGCTCGGATCGCCGTGGAACCGCGCGGCGACGGGCGCCATCGCGGCGCGGACGTCGTCGACCTGCACCTCGGGCACGCCGAGCCCGAGCGAGTGGTCGACGACGAGCGCCACGGCGCCGTCAGCGATCGCGCCGGGCGCGAAGTCGTGCCCGTCGCGCGTGAACCCGCGCACGCAGAAGAAGAGCGCGCCCGGCTGCACGCTGCGTCCGTCGTAGGCGAGGCTGGTGACCTCGGGGTCGCCCTGGGCGTGCGGGAAGAGCTCGCGCAGCCGCATCGACCCGGCACCCTAGCTGGGAGGGATGCCGAGATAGGGCAGCGCGAACTGCGCGATGCGCTGAAACGCGGGCGCCGCGACCGACCCGCCGTAGATGCCGCCCTGCGGCTCGTCGACCGTGACCGTCACGAGCAGCTTGGGATCGTCGGCCGGCGCGAAGCCGACGAACGAGGCGACGTACGCCGAGTCCGAGTACTTGCCCGTCTTCGGGTCGATCTTGTTCGCCGTGCCCGTCTTGCCCGCGAGCGTGTAGCCGTCGATCGCGGCCTCGGTGCCCGTCCCGCCGACGCGGATGACGCCCTCGAGCATCTTGCGGACCTCGGACGCGGTGAACGGCGAGATGATCCGCTTGCCCTTCGGCAGCGCGACCTTCCTGCCGTCGATCGACTTGATCATCTGCGGGGTGCGCAGGATGCCGCCGTTGGCGATCGTCGCGTAGGCGGTGGCGAGCTGGACGGCGGTGACGGCCTCCCCCTGGCCGATCGGCAGGTTGCCCATCGAGGAGCCCGAGTACTTGTCGAGCGGGAGGACCAGACCCTGCTCCTCGCCCGGCAGCGCGATGCCAGACTTCGTCCCGAACCCGAACCGCCGGACCCACTGGTCGAAGCGCCTGGCCCCGAGCCGCTGGCCGATCATGATCGTGCCGACGTTGGAGGACTGCGCGAGGATCTGCGCGGTCGTGAGCGACACGGCGCCGCGGTCGTGCGCCTCGCCGATGAGCCGGTCGGCGATCTGGATCTTCGGCGGGAGGTTGAACATCGTGTCGGGCTTGACCAGGCCCTCCTGCAGCGCGCCGGCGACCGTGACGATCTTGAACGTGGAGCCCGGCTCGTAGACGTCGCCGACCGTGCGGTTCTGCCAGGCCGCGGGCGGCGCGCCCGCGACGTCGTTGGCGTTCACGCCCGGCCAGTTGGCCATCGCGAGCACCTGGCCGGTCCGCGGGTCCGTCACGAGCGCGGTGGCGCTCTTGGGCTTGTAGGCCTCGCCGACGCCGCGCAGGACGTCCTCGGCCTTGGCCTGGATCTGGGCGTCGAGCGTGAGCTGGATGTCGTGCCCCGGCTTCATCGGGGTCGTGTCCCTGATCGAGATCGGCTGGCCGAGAGCGTCGCGCACGATCCGCCGCTCGCCGTCCTTGCCGTGCAGCGTCTTCTCCTCGCGGTACTCCAGGCCGGCGCCGCCCTCCCCGTCGGACTGCACGGTGCCGAGGACCTGTGACGCCAGCCAGTCGCGCGGGTACTCGCGGCGGCTCGTCGGCGTGAGGTCGATGCCCGCGATGCCGAGTTTGCGGACCTGCGCGGCGCGCGCCGAGGGCAGCTTGCGCGAGAGGTAGACGAAGCCGCTGCGCTCGGTGAGCTTGTCGAGCAGGTCGCCGACCGGGACGCCGAGGATCGGCGCGAGCTTCGCCGCCGTTCCCCGCGGGTCCTTGACGAGATACGGCGTGGCGGAGATGTCGCTCGCGGGCTCGGACACCGCGAGCTCGGTGCCGGTGCGGTCGGTGATCGAGCCGCGCTGCGCGGGCAGCGCGACGTCGACGACCTGCTGCGTCGCGGCGGCGTTCTTCAGGGTGCTGGCGTTGACGAGGCCGACCCAGCCCGCGCGCAGGACGGCCAGGCTGAGGAGGACGAGGAAGACCGCGAAGAGCAGGCCGATGCGCCGCTGCGTCAGGCCCACCGGGCCTAGCCCCCCGGGGTCGCGACGGCGCCGCCGGCCGGCGTCACCGCCTGTCCGGTCCCCTGCTGCTGCTGCGGCTGGGGGGCGGGTGCCTGCGCCTGAGCCTGCACGGGCTGCTGCTGCTGCTGGGCCTGGACGGGCGCCTGCTGCGGCTGCGTGGCGGGCGTCTGGGTCCCCTGGGCGACGACCGGCTGCTGCGGCTGCGGCTGCGCCGTCGTCGTGGCCGGGGCGGACGCCTGTGCGGTCGCGGCCGGATCGGTGGTCACGGGCGCGGGCGTCGCGCCCGGCGCCTTATCGGCGGACTCGGGCGCCAGCGCGACCGCGCCGGTGCCGACGCCGGCCTCGACCGCCGCCTTCGCCTGGGCGGCGAGATCGGGGTCGGCGGGCTTCATCGTCCTCGCCGCGCGCGCGGCGTCGGCCGGGGTGACGTCCGTGTAGCGGACCTCGCCGGCGTTCGGCATGACGAGGCCGAGCTGCTGCGCCTCCGTGGCGATGCGGTCGCCGGAGCCGAGGCGCGAGACCTCGAGGCGCAGCGTCGTGTTCTCCTGCTCGAGCGTCGTGGCCTTCTCGACCGCGCGACCGATGCCCGCGTTCAGGCCGAGCATGTGGACCTGCATCGCGACGATGCCGATGAGCGCGACGGCGATGACCGCGACCCACGTCCGCCCCCGGATGAGACGGTCGAGCGCGCGCGAGTCGGGGAGCGTGCGGGCGAGGCCGGCTGCGCCGACGAGGATCCCGGGCGCCGTGGTGGCGGCGGCGGGCCGGGTCCGCGACGGGCCCGAGACGCGTCGCGGGCCGGGGACGGGACGCAGCGGGCGCGGGGCCGCCCGGCCTGCGTGCGTCGCGCGACGCGCTGCGGTCGCCGGTCGGCTCATTCGGTGTCCTTGAGTTTGCGGGCGGCTCGCAGCCGCGCCGAGGCGGCGCGCGAGTTCTCGGCGACCTCGGCCGATCCGGCGACGATCGACCGGCGGTTGAGCAGCTCCGCGCGCGGCTCGCCGCCGCACACGCACACGGGGAGGTCGGGCGGGCAGGTGCACCCGCGCGCGAGGTCGACCAGGAAGCGCTTCACGCGCCGGTCTTCCAGGCTGTGGAAGGAAATCCCTGCAAAGCGGCCTCCGATGCCGAGCACACGCCACGCGAGGGGCAGTGCCGAGTCGAGCTGTCCGAGCTCGTCGTTGACGGCGATCCGGATCGCCTGGAACGTGCGCTTGGCCGGATGCCCGCCCGCGAACCGCGCCGGCGCGGGGACCGCGGCCGTGATCACGTCGACCAGCTCCGTCGTGGTGTCGATCGACCCGCGCGCCCGTGCGCGGACGATCCCGCGGGCGATCTGGCGCGCGTAGCGCTCCTCACCCAGGTCGCGCAGCGCACGGGAGAGATCACGCTCGTCCCAGTCGTTGACGACCTCGCGCGCGGAGAGCTCGAGCGTCGGGTCCATCCGCATGTCGAGCGGCGCGTCGTAGACGTAGGAGAAGCCGCGCTCGCGCGTGTCGACCTGCATGGAGGACATGCCGAGGTCCATGAGGAGGGCGTCGGCCCGCACGTCCTCGTCGGCCAGCATCGCCAGCCCCTCGACGAAGTCCGCGCGCACGAACCGCGTCGCACACGCGACCTCGGCGGTGAACTCCTCGAAGCGGGCCTCCGCGTCGGGATCGCGGTCGATCGCGATGAGCAGGCCGTCGGGCCCGAGGTGCTCGGCGATCGCACGCGCGTGCCCGCCTGCGCCGAACGTGCAGTCGACCGCGACGCCGCCGCGCGGCGGAGCCAGGAGGTCGACCGTCTCGTGCAGAAGCACGGGGACGTGAGTGGCGGTCATGTCAACCAGGATGGCCAAGGCGCTCGGTGATGCCGGCGATCTCGCCGGTCAGGTCGCTGTTGAAGTCCTGCCAGGCCCTGCGGTCCCAGACCTGGAGGGACTCGGAGGCGCCGGTCACCACGACCTCCTTGTGCAGGCCCGCGTGCTCGATGAGCGCGGCGGGGAGCTGCACCCGTCCCGCCGAGTCCAGCTCGGTGTCGAAGGCGTTCGCGGAGAACCAGAGGCGCATGCGGCGGGCGTCGGAGGACATCGGGTTCAGCCCCTGCAGCGAGCGCTCGACGACGGCGTCGTACGCGTCGGGGACCCAGATGTCGACGTTGCGCTCGAGCCCCTTCGCGAGGACCACTCCTCCGCTGAGCTCGGCGCGGAACTTCGCCGGGACCGTGAGGCGGTTCTTCGCATCGAGCGAGTAGTCGAATGAGCCGCGGAAGGCCATGGGTTCAAGTGGGTGAGCCGGCCTGGAGAGGTGGGAGGAGCCCCTCCAGCCCGGCTCGCAGGAGCGACAGTAACCCACTTTCCCCCACCGAGCAACTCCTCATGCACCTGATCCCCCACCGTGTGCCCCCGACGACCACCCGAGCGGCCATCGCGGTCTGCATTTGCAGGGCTTTCGACGGTGGGGCGCGGTGGGAGAACACCGCCCGAAAAGCCGGGCGTGGCGGTGCAGCCCGCGCGAACGCACGCGAACTTGCAGCGTCGAGGGCGGTTCCGCCGCTCGGTGTGCATCGGCCTCTGGCCTCGCACCCCGCGATACCGTCGGGGCACGTGTCCCCTGCCACGCCGACCCGACGCCTGGGCCTCGCGGTGCTTGCCGCCCTCGTCGTCGCGGTCGCCGCCGGCTGCGGCTCGGAGAAGGAGACGTCCGCGGATCCCGCGGCCGTCGTCCCCGCTCGCGCGCCCGTGTACGTGGAGGCGACGATCCCTCCGCCGGGCGCGACGCGCGACGACGCGCTCGCCGCCGCCCGCAAGGTGCTCGGCACCGCCGACGCCGGCGCGCGGCTGCAGGAGCTCATCCGCGGGAAGGGCGGCAAGGGCGACGTCGCGCCCTGGATCGGCGACCGCGTCGGGGCCTTCTCCCTCACCGGGTCGACCGCCGACGGCGCGTACGTCGCCGCGGCCTCCGACGTCGGCGCCGCGCGCGACTGGGTGTCCGGCCAGGGCGGCAGGACGCAGCGCTACGAGAACGTCGACATCCGCATCGGCGCCGGCGGCACCGCGTACGCGGTCGTCGCGGACCGCGTCGTCGTCGGCAGCCCGGCCGCCGTGCGCGCGACGGTCGACGCCGCCGGAGGCGACGACCTCGCCTCGCTCACCGCGTTCAAGGAGTCGCTGGAGCGCGTCGAGGGCGACGACGGCGTCGGGCGCGGGTACCTCGCGCTCCGGGCGCTGCTCGAGGGCCGGACGGCACCCGCCTCGGGCGGGATGCTGGGGTCGCTGGCGACCGGTCTCGCCACCGGATCGATGCCCACGGCGGTCGGGATGCGGTTCCACGCCGACGGCTCGGCCGTGCGCGCCGACCTCGCCGGCGTCGGCGGCGCCGACCTCGGCCCGCGCCCGGACCCCGCCTTCGTCGCCGGGCTCACCGGCAAGGCGTGGCTGGCGATGGGGCTCGGGCAGGTCGGCGAGCGGCTGAAGGAGCAACTCGGCGGGTCGGGCCCGATCCTTGCCCTCGTCGGTGCCCAGGCCGGGCTCGACGTCGACAAGGAGATCCTGGGCTGGATGGGCGAGGGCGCGATGTTCGTGACCGGCGACTCCCCCGCCACGATCGGCGGCGCGCTCATCGTGCGGTCCAAGGACCCCGCGGCCATGCGCGCGGCCATCCCGAAGCTCGGGTCGCTCATCGCGCGGTTCGCCGCAGGCTCGAGCGCCCGCGAGCTGCACACGACAGGCGTGGACGCCGGGATCGCGGTCCGCGCGCAGGGCGTCCCTGCGCCCGTCGAGATCGCGGCGGCGGGCGACCGCTTCGTGATCGCGGTCGGCCACGACGCGCTG
>Ga0070665_100003394_pt1 | contig 17030 bp, 16 predicted proteins | sample KBSS13metaG_FD_65862 | JGI IMG/M metagenome (GOLD analysis project Ga0070665, IMG submission 65862) | Switchgrass rhizosphere microbial communities from Kellogg Biological Station, Michigan, USA - KBS S1-3 metaG | ecosystem: Host-associated > Plants > Roots > Rhizosphere > Soil ... | reverse complement strand
CCGACGCCTCAGGGGACGTCGCCGGTGAGGTAGTGCTGCACCACCGGGGCGTACGTCGCCACCACGGTCTCGGCCGGCATCGAGGCGATCGGCTCGAGCCCGATCACGTAGCGGGTGAGGATCAGTCCGGCCACCTGGCTGATGACCAGGGGCATCCGTACCTCCGGACGGTCGATCCCGAGGGCGGCACCGGCGGGGAGCAGCACCACCGGAATGAAGCCCTGGGTGAGCAGGCGTTCGCCACCGGGCTGCAGGGCGGAGCGGACGATGCCGACCAGGACCGGCGAGATGTCGGGGTCGTCCCAGAGCGACAGGAACGCCCGCAGCAGCCGCTCTCCCGCTCCCTCGGCGCCCCCCGCGAGGGCCGGCCCGATCACCTGTCGCGGGTCGAGCGGCAGGGCCATCGCCGCCAGGAAGAGGTCGTCCTTGGTCCCGAAGTAGTGGTGGACGAGGGCCGCGTCGACCCCGGCGGCCGCGGCCACCGCCCGGACCGTCGTACCCGCGAATCCCTTCTCCGCAAAGGCGGAGCGGGCCGCATCGAGGATCGTCGCCCGGGTGTCCGGTGCCCCCGGGCGCCGCCCGCGGCGCGGCGCACGCGAGGTCGACGGCATGCGCGAAGGCTACGCCCGGGTCACCCTCGGAAGTGCTCGCGGGCGAAGGCCAGCGACTCCCGCAGGTCGGCCTCGCGCTCCTCGCGGGTGGCCGCCTTGCGGGTGTTGATCTCCAGGACGATGTGGCCGGTGAAGCGGACGCTCGAGAGGTACTCCAGGAAGCCCTGGGCATCCATCGCGCCACGGCCGGGGACGAGGTGCTCGTCCTTCGGGGAGCCGGAGCCGTCGGTCAGGTGCACGTGCCGCAACCGCGTCGTCAGGCGCTCGGCCATCTCCACCGGCGAGCTCTGCGCGATCGCGGCGTGCGAGAGGTCGACAGTGGCGTTCGCATAGGTCTCCTCCGACGGATCCCACCCGGGGAGGTACATCTCGACGCCGCGACGGGCCGAGGCCCGCCAGGGGTACATGTTCTCGACGGCGAAGGCCAGGCCGGTGGACTCCTCGAGCGCGGCGACGCCGTCGACGAAGCCGGCGGCGTACTCGCGCTGCCACCGGAACGGCGGGTGGACGACGACGACGTCGGCCCCGACGGCGTGCGCCATCTCGGCCGAGCGCTCGAGCTTGCCCCAGGGATCGGTGCCCCAGACGCGCTGGGTGAACAGCAGGCACGGGGAGTGCACGGCGCACACCGGCAGCTCGTGGTGGTCCGAGAGCTGCTTGACCGCGGCCGTCTGCTGGCTGAGCGCGTCGATGCCGACCATCACCTCGACGGCGTCGTAGCCGAGGGTCTTGGCGTAGGCGAAGGCATGGGCGCTGGACTCGGGGTAGACCGACGCGGTGGAGAGCGCGACCAGGCTCACGGAGCTCCCTCGGCGGACAGCTGGTCGAGGCGCTCCAGGATCACGCCCTCGCGGAGCGCCCACGGACAGATCTGCAGCGCGGCGAGGTCGAAGATGTCCATCACCGCCTCGGCGACGAGCGCCCCGGGAAGGATCTGGTGGGCGCGGCTCGGGGACACCCCTGGCAGCGCCGCGAGGTCGTCGGCACTCATCGCGACCAGCTTCGGGATCCACTCCTGCAGGTCGGCGATCGTCAGCACCCGGTCGACCAGGGGACCGTCCACACTGGGCGCCGCGCCGCAGATGCGGGCCAGCGAGCGGAACGTCTTGGAGGTCGCCGCGGCCACATCGGGCGGACCGACCCGGAGCAGCCGGCCGGCCTCGTCGGCGATGTCGGCCCGGATCTTCTTGCGCAGGGACCGGATCGCCTGCTCGCCGGGGGTCCCGTCGTGGAAGTACTCGCGGGCGAGGCGCGCCGCGCCCAGGGGGATCGACCAGGCGACGTCGGGCTCCTCGTCGGCACCGCCCGCGATCTCCAGCGAGCCGCCGCCGATGTCGAAGACGGACAGCCGGCCCGCCGACCACCCGAACCACCGGCGTACGGCGAGGAAGGTCAGCCGCGCCTCGTCGTCACCCGGCAGCACCGCGATCCGCACCCCGGTCTCGTGGGCGACGTGCTCGAGCACGGCGTCGCAGTTGCGCGCGTCGCGCACCGCCGAGGTCGCGAACCCCACCATGTCCTGGGATCCCTTGTCCTCGGCGACGACCACGGCGTCGGCGACGAAGTCGGTCAGCGCCGTGATCCCGCTCGGGGTGAGCTCACCGCCCTCGAGATGCTCGGCGAGACGCAGGGGCTCCTTGTGGGAGTACGCCGGCAGCGGCGCCGCGCCGCGATGGGCGTCGACGACGAGCAGGTGGCCGGTGTTGGAGCCGATGTCGAGGACGCCGAGGCGCATGGCACCGAATCTACAAGGGATTGCGGGCGGTGCCCTGCGCCGGCCACGGGTTGCCCGCCTAGGGTGGTCGTGTGCCCGAGGTCGATCTGGTCTTTCCGCGCGCGTTCGTCGAGTTCGTCGACCCCGGCGACTCCGACCAGGTGTTCCGCTGCGACCTCACCTGGCTGACGTCGCGCTACACCTGCATCTTCGGCCAGGGGTGCCGCGGCATCTACGCCTCCGCTCCGGACGTCGGATGCTGCGCGCTCGGCGCACACTTCGCCGACAAGGCCGACGAGAAGCGGGTGACGGCGTACGTCGAGCAGCTCGGCCCCGACCTCTGGCAGATGCACCCGGGCGGCCGGGCCAAGAAGTCGGACTGGATCGAGAAGGACGAGGAGGGCGAGCGGAAGACGAAGGTGGTCGAGCACGACGGCCAGTCCGCGTGCATCTTCCACAACCGGCAGGACTTCGCGACCGGTGCCGGATGCGCGTTGCACTCACTGGCGCTGCAGCAGGGCCGGAACCCCCTGGAGACCAAGCCCGACGTGTGCTGGCAGCTGCCGATCCGCCGGACGTTCCGCACCGTCGAGCGCCAGGACGACACGTCGTACACCGAGGTCTCGATCGGTGAGTACGACCGCCGCGGCTGGGGGGCGGGAGGTCACGACCTCGACTGGTACTGCTCCGGCAACACCGAGGCCCACGTCGCGCGCGATCCGCTCTACGTCACCAACGAGCCGGAGCTGGTCGAGCTGATGGGCCGTCCGGCGTACGACGAGCTGGTGACCCACTGCGAGCGGCACCTGGCCGCCCGCGACCGGCTGGCGATCCATCCGGCGGATCCGAGCGAGGACCGTTCGATCCGGCGCTAGCCGGAGCGGACGTCCGCAGCGAGCGGCGCCGCGTGCTCGCGCGCAAGTCGGTGCTGACACCGTCTCGACATCGAGAGAACCCCACCCCCCGTCCGGATCGCGCCACCTCGTGGCGCAGAATGCTCCGCATGCGCTTGGACCATCTCAGCTTCGCCGCCGGCCCCGACGGCCTCGCCGGCACCGCCCAGCGCATCGGGGGGTTGCTCGGCCGTGAGTTCAACGAGGGTGGCATCCACCCACGCTTCGGGACCCGCAACATGGTCCTGCCGTTGGCCGACCACACCTACCTCGAGGTGGTCGAGGTGCTCGACCACCCGGCTTCCGACAAGGCTCCCTTCGGCCAGGCCGTCCGCGCCCGTTCGGCGCTCGGCGGCGGCTGGCTCGGCTGGGTCGTCGCGGTCGACGACATCGCTCCGGTCGAGGAGCGACTGGGCCGCGAGTCGGTCACCGGTAACCGCCGGCGCCCCGACGGCACCGAGCTGCTCTGGAAGCAGATCGGCGTCAACGGCCTGATCGCCGACCCGCAGCTGCCGTTCTTCGTGCAGTGGCTGAGCCCCGACGCGATGCACCCGTCCTCGGGTGGCAACGGCGACTTCTCCCTGGCCTGCCTGGAGATCGCCGGCGACCCGCAGCGTGTGAGCGAGTGGCTCGGCGAGACCGTCGAGGCTCCGCTCGAGGACGTCAAGGTGGAGTGGGTCGCGCCGCACGGCACGCCGGGCATCATCGCCGCGCAGTTCCAGACGCCCAACGGCCTGGTCCGGGTCTGACGCCCCGGCGACCGAACCTGCCGTTGGTCAGTGGTGTCCGGCGAGGTTCTTCTGCAGGGCCCGGAGGTCGGCGCTGATCTGGTCCTCCGTCTTGTGGAAGTCGCGCGCGACGACCTCGAGGATGGTCGCGGCGTGGTCGATGTTCTGGGCGTTGGCGTCGAGGTAGCTCCCCAGCGTCGAGGCGAGGGTCCGCACCTCGGGGAAGGGGCCCGTCGCACCCAGCCCGATCCCGGCCGGGCGCTTCCACGACGCCTCGCTCGAGATGACGTCGGCCAGCCCCCTGCTCGCGTGCCGGAAGACGGTGCTGAGCCTCGGCATGACCGTGGTCGCCGCGAACTTCAGGTCCGAGAACTTGATCGCGATGTCGTTGGCGGTCTTGAAGTCTCCGCCGTGGGTGTCGGAGAGCAGAGCCGGCGTACCGAGGCTGAAGCTGCGCTGCTCCTGGGGATCGGTCAGCGTGGCGTGATCGGTGGTCATCGCGTGCTGGATACCCGCCTCCTCGCCCTTGATCTGGGACTTCAGCGTCTCGATGGCCTCGTGGATCTTGTCGAGCACGCCGATGGGGGTGTCGGCGTGGAGCGGCGCGTTGTCGGGCTTCGGCTTCGGGAGGTCGCCGTACGCGGTCTTGATCACGGAGTTGGCGGTGGAGACGACCTTCGCGGCCGCCTCCACCGGCTTGAACAGTCCGGCGATGTCGGCGACGGACCCGATCACGTCGAGCAGCACCGAGAGGTCGCCGCCGCCGCCCCCCTTGGCGGACTTCATCGCCTCGACGCCCTGGCCGGCGATGTCGGCGATGCTCTGGCGGGCCTTCGCCCACACCTTCTGCTCGCCGGCGACGGCCACCCAGATCGCGCACGCGACGGCCTCCTGCGAGGCCGTGACGTCCTTCAAGGGGTAGGCGTACACGAGCTTGAAGGTGCGGATCGCGTCGCCGTCGAGCCCGGTCAGCAGCTGGTCGAGGTCGTGCAGGTCGGACCCGAGCTGAGGGTCGCCGCCGAACATGGTGCTACCGGCGGTCTGCACCTCGTCGGCCTGGAACACGAGGTCGCTGGCCGTGGAGCGCGCGCCGGCGATAGGGCCGTCGAAGCCGGGCGTCGCACCCGGCGGAGTGGGAGTGGGGATCCAGTACCAGTCCTCGAAGAGCTCGTTGACCCGCTTCCAGTAGTAGTCCTGCATGCTCTGGAGGTCGTGGAACGGCCACCCCGGGTTGAAGTGGATGGAGCTGGCGAGCGTGCCGGTCGGGTCGGTGATCCGGCCCCCCGGGACGAACGTGCTGCCCTCGTAGCGGCCGCCGAGCGGGGACACCCTCGCGGGCGGGTCGCCCCCGTCGAAGCCCTTCTCGGTGCTGCCGCCGTACCCGTTGAGGTGCATCGTGGAGTTGATGGCTTCGTCCACCATGTTGATCAGGTAGGTGCTGAGGTTGTCGAAGCTGTAGGCCACCGAGACTCTCCTTCGCGCTGCCAGGCCGTTCGTCGTCGTGGCTCGTTCCTACCCAGGCCCCACCCGACCCCAAACGTCACAGAACGATCACTGTGGTGAGCCACCTCCCGCGCGGCACCGTGCGGAGCCCGAACATCTGGGAGCACCCCGCGACGTACGAGCTCGAGAACGGCGCGGTCGATCGCGGTGGGGTCCTCGAGTCGGCGATGGCGTCGATCGCGGACTGGTCGTCGCGTGACCTGCTGGATCTCGGCTGCGGCTCGGGCTTCCACCTGCCGCGCTTCGCGGCCTCCGCGCGGCGGGTGTACGGCGTGGAGCCGCACCCCGCGCTGCTGCGGCTGGCGATGCGGCGTACCCGATCGCTGGCGAACGTGTCCCTCCTCGCCGGCACCGCCCAGGCAGTGCCGCTGCCCGACGCCTCGGTCGACGTGGTGCAGGCACGTTGGGCGTACTTCTTCGGGCCCGGCTGCGAGCCCGGGCTCCGCGAGCTCGCCCGCGTCGTACGCCGCGGCGGCACGGCGTTCGTGATCGACAACGACGCGACCCGGTCGACGTTCGGCCGGTGGTTCCGGCGGGGCTATCCCGCGATCGACCCGGTCGGCGTCGAACGCTTCTGGGCCGGCCAGGGCTGGACCCGGGTGCCGCTGGACATCGACTGGCGCTTCGACGACCGCGCCGACCTCGAGGCCGTCGTCCGGATCGAGTTCAGTCCCGAGGTGGCCGCGGGGATCCTCGCGGAACACTCCGGGACGACCGTCGACTACGCCGTCAACCTCTGGTGGCGCACCTTCGGATAGTACGGATCAAATCGCCGGTCATCCGGGGCGATTGAGCGGCTGTCTGATCCGTACTATCCCGATGACAACCGCACCGCGAGCGTCGGCGACAGCAGGACTCCCGGCCCCGCGACCGGCGGCGTGGACAGGAGTCCCTCCAGCGCCTTCACCAGCTCGACGGCCACCTGCTCGAGCGGTTGGCGCACCGAGGTCAGCCCACCCGGCACCACCTGGGCGACCTGGGAGTCGTCGAAGCCGACGACCGCGATGTCGTGGCCCCAGTGGATGCCGCGGTCGCCGAGGGCATGGAGCACGCCCATCGCCAACGTGTCGGAGGCGCAGACGAACGCCGACGGCCGGGCCTCGTCGAGCAGCACCGACGCGGCCTCGCGCCCCGAGGTGATGGTGTCCTCGACCCGCGACGCGAGGCCGGTGGTCGGGAGGTCGCGGGCGTGCATGGCACGGGTCCAGCCCGAGCGCCGGTCCTCGCCGATGAAGGAGTCCTTGCGCCACCCGATCCACGCGATCCGCGTGTGGCCCTTGTCGAGCAGGTGCCGGGTGGCCAGCTCGGCGCCCGCGGCGCCGTCGACGTCGACCCACGGGTGGGTCGCGTCGGGGTTGTCCCACGGGCGTCCGAACGCCACGAACGGCGCGCGGCGCGAGGTCAGCCAGGCCGCCTGCGGGTTGCCGAGGTAGGTGTCGGTGACGATGAACGCGTCGACCGCGGTCGAGCGCAGGAGGTCGTCGTACGCCGCGACCGGTTCGTCGACCGACCCGGAGAACAGCAGGAGGTGGTACCCGCTCTCCCCCGCGGTCTCCACCAGTGAGTGGACGAAGCGGTCCATCGCGGCGTTGGCCGTGCCCTCCTGGGCGGGGTTGAACTTGAGTCCGATCAGGTGCGAGGCGCGCGTGCGCAGGTTGCGGGCGGCGCGGTTGGGCGAGTAGCCGAGCTCGGAGATCGCGTCCTGCACCCGGGCGAGGGTGTCGGGCCGGAGCAGCTCGGGACTGTTCACGGCGTTGGAGACGGTCTGGCGCGAGACACCCGCCCGCTCCGCGACGTCGGCGAGCGTGGGTGGGGTCAGCGACAGCCGACCGGACCACGCCATGGAGTCCCCCTCTTGATCGATCCAACGCCGAGGATAGCGTCCAGCGCTCCGGCTCACGGCGCTTCACCCCGAGGGGTACGGCGGGTCGACGCAGGCTGTCGGTGGCGCCGCCTAGGTTGCGGGACATGTCGAAGAGCGCCCGCCCTGCCTACCAATGCTCCGAGTGTGGGTGGACCTCCGCCAAGTGGGCCGGCCGGTGCGGCGAGTGCCAGGCCTGGGGCTCGGTCGCCGAGGCGGCCGCACCGCGACAGCTCCGGGCGGAGGCCGGGCCGGTCTCGAGTGCGGCGGTCCCGATCGGCCAGGTCTCCGTGGCGGACTCGGCGTTCCGCAGCAGCGGCGTCCCCGAGCTCGATCGGGTGCTCGGCGGCGGGCTCGTCCCGGGGGCGGCGATCCTCCTCGCCGGCGAGCCCGGCGTCGGCAAGAGCACCCTCCTGCTCGAGGTCGCCGCCCAGACCTCGCGCTACCAGCGGCGCACCCTCTACGTCACCGGCGAGGAGTCGGCGTCCCAGGTGCGGCTGCGCGCCGACCGCACGGGCGGCGTCCACGACGAGCTGTACGTCGCGGCCGAGACCGACCTCGGCGCGATCCTGACCCACGTCGAGCAGGTGCGGCCCGAGGTGCTGGTCGTCGACTCGATCCAGACCATCGGTGCCGCGAGCCTCGACGGTGTCCCCGGCGGCGTCACCCAGGTCAAGGAGGTCGCGGCCGCGCTGATCCGGGTCGCCAAGACCCGCAACATCACCACGATCATTGTCGGCCACGTCACCAAGGACGGCTCGATCGCCGGCCCGCGGGTGCTGGAGCACGTCGTCGATGTCGTTCTCCACTTCGAGGGCGACCGCAACTCCCGGTTCCGGATGGTCCGCGCCATCAAGAACCGCTTCGGACCCGTCGACGAGGTCGGCTGCTTCGACCTGGGCTCCGACGGCATCACCGCCGTCACCGACCCGACCGGTCTCTTCGTGGAGAACCACCAGTCCCGCGTCCCCGGCACCTGCGTGGCGGTGACCATGGAGGGGAGGCGGCCGATGCTGGCCGAGATCCAGGCGCTGGTGACCAAGAGCCCCTTGGAGCGCCCCCGCCGTACGACGTCCGGCATCGACTCGGCGCGGGTCGCGATGATCCTCGCCGTGCTCCAGCAACACTGCGGCATCGCGCTCTTCTCCCACGACGTGTTCGTCTCCACGGTCGGCGGCGCCCGTCTCAGCGAGCCCGCCAGCGACCTCGCCGTCGCGATCGCCCTCGCCTCGGCGGCCGGCGAGGCTGCGCCGCCGCAGGGCGTGGTCGCCCTCGGCGAGATCAGCCTGGCCGGCGAGGTGCGCAAGGTGCGCGACCTCCCGCAGCGCATCGCCGAGGCCGCCCGGCTCGGGTTCGGGGTGGCGGTGGTCCCGGTCGGCGACCGGACCGTGCCGCCCGCGCAGCGCACCGTCGACGGGCTCACGGTGCTCGAGGCCGGCGACCTCCGTGGCGCCCTGACGGCGCTCGGCATGACCCGCGCGCACCGGTCGACGGCTTCCGAGCACGACTGACCGCGGTTGCGCGGTACCGCCCGCGACCGGGATCCTGCCTGCATGCCCGATACCGTCAAGGGCCAGGCCCTGATCGATGCGATCAAGCACACGCGCGCGGTGCCGATCGGCGACCACGGCTTCCTCAGCGACGGCGAGGTCTCCGCCCTCCTGGCTCCCGACGGCTCGGTGTCGTGGATGTGCGTCCCGCGCTTCGACGCCCCCAGCATCTTCGGTTCGATCCTCGGCGCCCGGGCCGGCAGCTTCCGGATCGCGCCCCTCGACGTGAGCGTCCCGGCCAGCCGGCGCTACCTGCCGGGCACGATGATCCTGGAGACGAGCTGGGGCACAGCGACCGGCTGGATCATCATTCGCGACGTGCTGTTGGTCGGGCCCTGGCACCACACCGCCGACCGCTCGGTGACCTACCGACGTACCCCCAACGACTACGAGGCCGAGCACATCCTGCTGCGCACCATCCGCTGTGTCTCCGGCGAGGTGCAGACGGTGATGGACTGCGAGCCGGTCTTCGACTACGGCCGCTCCCTGGCCGGCTGGCAGTACACCGGTGACACCTACCACCAGGGGGTCGCCACCAGCGACGGCAGCGATGTCCGGCTGACCCTGACCACCGACCTGCTGCTCGGCTTCGAGGGTGGCCACGCCGGCTCTCGGACCCTCCTCAAGGAGGGCGACGTCCGTTTCGTCGCCCTCTCGTGGGGTGGTGCCGAGCCGCCGGCGACGTACGACGACGCCTACCAGCGGCTGGTCTGGACGGCCCACCACTGGCAGCACTGGCTGGCCCGGGGGCGCTTCCCCGACCACCCCTGGCGCAGCTACCTCCAGCGCAGCGCGCTGACCCTCAAGGGCTTGACCTACGCGCCGACCGGCGCGGTCACCGCGGCCGGCAGCATGTCCCTGCCCGAGACGCCCGGCGGCAACCGTAACTACGACTACCGCTACGCGTGGATCCGCGACGCGACGTTCGCGCTCTGGGCGATGTACTCCCTCGGCCTCGACTGGGAGGCCGTCGACTTCTTCGAGTTCATCGCGGACATGGCCGGGGGAGACCAGGACCTCCAGATCATGTACGGGATCGGCGGCGAGCGGGAGCTGGAGGAGTACGAGCTCGACCATCTCCCGGGCTACGCCAGCTCCCGGCCGGTACGCATCGGCAACGCGGCGTACCGCCAGCGCCAGCACGACGTGTGGGGGGCCCTGCTGGACTCGGTCTACCTGCACTCGAAGGCGGCCGACCACCTCGACAACCGGATCTGGCCGATCCTCGACACCCAGGTCGGCGAGGCGCTCAAGCACTGGCGCGAGCCCGACGCCGGCATCTGGGAGGTGCGGGGAGAGCCGAAGCACTTCACCTCGTCGAAGATCATGTGCTGGGTCGCGGTCGACCGCGGCGCCAAGCTCGCCCGGATGAACGGCGACGACGCCAAGGCTGCGGAGTGGGAGCTGGCGGCCGACGAGATCAAGCAGGACATCCTCGCCCACGGCCTCGACCAGCGCGGCGTCTTCACCCAGTACTACGGCGGTACGTCGCTCGACGCGTCGCTGCTGCTGGCACCGCTGTTGCGGTTCCTGCCCCCCGACGACCCCCGCATCCGGGCCACGGTGATGGCGATCCGCGAGGAGCTCACCGTCGACGGCCTCGTGCTCCGCTACAAGGTCGAGGAGACCGACGACGGCTTCAGCGGCGAGGAGGGGACGTTCACGATCTGCTCCTTCTGGCTGGTCTCCGCGCTGAGCGAGATCGGCGAGCACCACCTGGCCCATCAGCTCTGCGCCAAGCTCCTCTCGTTCGCCGGGCCGCTCGAGCTCTACGGCGAGGAGATCGACCCACACAGCGGCCACCACCTCGGGAACTTCCCGCAGGCGTTCACCCACCTGGCCCTGATCAACGCCGTCCTGCACGTGATCGCCGAGGAGTCCGGCGGTGGCGGCGCGGACCAGCCGGGCTCCTGACACGCCCTACACTGACGCCGCACGCCGACGAGGGGAGAACAGGTGGCTGGCGTCTCGGTGAACGACGACACGATGCGCATGCGCGCCACCCTGTCCGCGATCGCCCCGGGGACGGCGTTGCGCGACGGCCTCGAGCGGATCCTGCGTGGGCGCACCGGCGCCCTGATCGTCCTCGGCCACGACCGCACCGTGGAGTCGATCTGCACCGGAGGCTTCACCCTCGACGTCCCGTTCACCGGCAACGGCCTGCGCGAGCTGGCGAAGATGGACGGCGCGATCATCATCGACCGCGACCTCACCCGGATCACCCGCGCCGCCGTCCACCTGATGCCCGACCCGGCGATCCCCTCCGACGAGACCGGCACCCGCCACCGCACCGCCGACCGGGTCGCCAAGCAGACCGGCTTCCCGGTCATCTCGGTGTCGCAGTCGATGCAGATCATCGCGGCGTACGTCGGGGAGTCCCGGCACGTGATCGAGGGGTCGGCCGCGATCCTGTCCCGCGCCAACCAGGCGCTGGCGACGCTCGAGCGCTACAAGCTGCGCCTCGACGAGGTCTCGGCCACCCTGTCGGCCCTGGAGATCGAGGACCTGGTCACCGTCCGCGACGTCGCCGTCGTGGCCCAGCGCCTCGAGATGGTCATCCGGATCGCGCGCGAGATCGAGGACTACGTCCTGGAGCTCGGCACCGACGGCCGGCTGCTCTCGCTCCAGCTCGAGGAGCTGGTCACCGGCGTCGACCAGGAGCGCGAGCTCGTGGTCCGCGACTACCTGCCGTCGGGGCGCCGGGCCAAGGGGCCCGAGGCCGCGCTCGCACGGCTGGAGGCCCTCTCGTCGATCGACCTGGTCGACCCCGCGTCCACCGCCCGCGCGCTCGGGCTCGGCGAGCACCTCGACGGCGCCGTCGCCCCGCGCGGCTACCGGCTGCTGGCCAAGGTGCCGCGGCTGCCTCCGACGGTCGTCGAGCGGCTGGTCGAGCACTTCGACACCCTGCAGAAGCTGCTGTCCGCGGGCGTCGACGACCTCCAGGCGGTCGACGGTGTCGGCGAGCTCCGGGCCCGCAGCGTGCGCGAGGGACTCTCGCGCCTGGCGGAGTCGTCGATCCTCGAGCGCTACGTCTGAGCGACCCACCGGTCCGAGCGCGAGCGGCTCAGCCCGGGGGCGGTGACTGGTTCTTCTTCTTGTGGTGCCCCTGGTGCGGGTGCGCGGTCTTGGTGATCTCTGCCGGACCCGGCGCGGTCAGCAGGAAGGTCACGTCCTGCGGTTGACCGGCCAGGGCCGCGACGTGCAGGTGGTAGGTGCCGGGCAGCGCCCACTCGGTCTGTACCGGACAGCCGGGCTCGGAACGCCGGGCGTCCCAGGTCAGCTTCACCCTCGTCGGCGCGGTCTGGCGCAGGACCAGGTCCTGCTTCGGAATCGCTTTCGCACACTCGGTGGTGCTCCAGATCAGGTCCGGGCCGCTGGTGATCTTCAAGGCCAGGGTCTTCCCGGACAACGTCCACGTACAGGCAGGTGTCTCCACGCTGGAGATGTCCAGCACCAAGGAGATGTCGCGGCCGGCCACCGGGACGGGCACCGACGGCGTGATCGCGACGTCGCTGGCCGCGCAGGGTCCCGACGGCATCACGACGGGCGTCACCGGGTCGGTGGCCCGGTCCTTGTTCTTGCCGTGGTGGGTGCGCTGGTGGGCTCCGGTCGGGGGACCGAGCGTCGAAGCGCCGACGCTGGCCGGACCGGCGGTCGTCGACGAGGTGTCGGCCACGTTCGCGGCGCTGTCGTTCCCCGAGCCGTCGCTCGAGCCACCCAGCAGCTTCGCGATGCCGACGACGAGCAGCATCGCGATGCCGAGCACCATCAGCCGGCGTACCCAGTAGACGCGCGCCGGCAGCCGGCCCCGCGCCGTTCCCGTCATGCGATCACGCTAACCAGCGCGACGGCTCCACCGGAGTTGCCACTCCCGAGCGAGGACGTGCCGATCCGCCGGAGGCGGAGCAGCACGACCGCAGCGAGCAGCGCCGCGAGCTTGCTCGCAAGCCTCCCACCATCACCCTCGTGCCGATCCGCCGGAGGCGGAGCAGCACGACCGCAATGAGCAGCGCCGCGAGCTTGCTCGCAAGCCTCCCACCATCACCCTCGCACCATCACCCTCGTGCCGATCCGCCGGAGGCGGAGCGACCTTGCTCGCAAGCCTCCTACCATCACCCTCGTGTCCGACCTCCACGAGCCGCTCCTGCGGTGGTACGACGCCCAGGCGCGCGACCTGCCCTGGCGGCGGACGACGGCGACCCCGTGGGGCGTGCTCGTCTCCGAGGTGATGCTCCAGCAGACCCCGGTCACGCGGGTCCTCCCGGCGTACGACGCCTGGCTGGCTCGGTGGCCGCGCCCGGCCGACCTGGCGGAGGAGCCGTCCGGGGAGGCGATCCGTGCGTGGGGCAGGCTCGGCTACCCGCGCCGGGCGATCCGGTTGCACGCCGCCGCGACCGTGATCACCGAGCAGCACGGTGGCGAGGTGCCGGACGAGTACGACGTCCTGCGCGGCCTGCCCGGCGTCGGCGACTACACGGCGTCCGCGGTGCTGGCCTTCGCCTTCGGGCGGCGACGAGCGGTCCTCGACACCAACGTCCGGCGGGTGCTCGCCCGTCTGGTCGGCGGCTCCCAGTACCCGCCCGTGGCGGTCACCGTGCGCGAACGCGCCCTCGCCGTCGACCTGCTGCCCCAGGACGACCCGACCGCGGCGACCTGGTCGGTCGCGCTGATGGAGCTGGGCGCGCTCGTCTGCACCGCCGCCCGGCCGAGCTGCGAGGGGTGCCCGGTGCGGGAGGCATGCGCGTGGCGTGCCGCCGGCTATCCGGCGTACGACGGGCCACCGAGGCGTGGCCAGGCCTGGTCCGGCACCGACCGTCAGTGCCGCGGCCGGCTGATGGCGATCGCCCGCGACTCCACGGGCGCGGTCACCGGCGACGCGCTCGCGCGGGCCTGGCCGGACGCCGGCCAGCGCGACCGCTGCCTGACGTCGTTGATCACCGACGGGTTGCTGGTCCGCTCGGGATCTCGCTACGCACTGCCGGGGTGATCGGTCCCCCACCGCGCGACGACCGCGTCGGCGAGGTCGTTGACCGTGCGGCGGATCTGCGCGTGGGAGTCGAGGGGCTCGTCGAGCTGCAGGCCCATGAACGTCGCATCCACCAGGACGGTGGCCTGGCGGGCGGCGGCGCGGCCGAGCCCGACCCGTGCGAAGTGGGCGGCCACGGCGGAGACCCAGTGGGCGTTGGTCTCGCGGACCGCGGTCGCGTACGGCTCGCGGCCGAACAGGCCGAGCGCGGCCGCCTCGACGTAGAGCCGTTGGCACCGCTCCTGGGGCCCCGTGGTGACCGCCCGCCACAGGTCGAGCACCGCGGTCCTGAGGTCGGGTGACGCCGGCAGCTCGCGCAGGCTGCGGACGGATCGGTCGCTGGTGGTACGGAGGATGGTGGCGACCAGGTCGTCCTTGTCGGCGAAGTGGTAGAGCAGCATCCGGTCGCTGGTGCCGAGCGCCTCGGCCAGCGGTCGCAGGCTGAGCCCGATCAGGCCCTGCTCGAGCGCATAGTCCGTAGCAGCCTCGGCGAGCTCGTCCCGACGTGTGGCCACGCACACACCCTAGCGGCGGATATCGGTTTGAACCCGACATGTAGCACGCGCTACAGTAGGAACGTAGCGATTGCTACACCGACCCGAGAGAGTGACCACCATGTTCAGCCCGTTCGTCGTCCTGCTTGCCGCCATCGGCATCGAGGTCGGCGCGACCGCAGCCCTCCCCCGCACCCGTGGCTTCCACGACCTGCCCTGGTCGGTGATGGTGCTGGCCGGCTATGGCCTCTCCATCTGGCTGCTCGCGATCGTGACCCGGCAGATGTCGGTGTCCGTCGCGTACGCCGTGTGGTCCGGACTCGGCACCGCCGCCATCGCTGCGGTGGGCGCCGTGGCCTTCGGCGAGCGGATCGACCTGGTGAAGCTGACCGCGCTGGCCCTGATCATCCTCGGTGTCGTGGTGCTCAACCTGCACACCGCTCACTGACGACGCCGGGGGTCGAATCAGCCGACGCCGTTCTGGATCCGGGCGATCACCTTCGGCGCCCTCTTGTCGTGCGAGCGCGGACGGAACACGCGCTTGGGCGCGTCGTAGGCACGCCGGAGCAGCTCGCGGAGCTGGTCGATCTCGGCCTGCGGTGGTCGCGGTCGCCGTTCCCCCTCGTCGGGATGCACCTCGACCAGCAGCCGGAGGCTCGACAGCGTCTCCAGGTCGTCGAGGGCGCAGCGCTCGTAGAGCCGCTCCAGGACGGCCGCGGTCTCGCCCTCGGGCAGCCCCAGGGCGAGGGTGGCGGCGATCGACCGGGCCAGCGGTGCGCGCTTGTGGTGCTGGCGGACGTCGTCGCCGGAGGACAGCAAGGCCATCCACTTGCGCACGAACTCGTCGCCGTTGTGCGACTCGTAGTGGAGCAGGTTCAGACCGGGATCGGTGACGGACTCGACCCGCTCGCCACTCGTCGTGTCGACGACGTAGTGCACGCCCAGCGCCAGGTCGGACGACGGACGCACGCCCGGCTTGCCGGTCATGTGACCGCGGAAGTACGAGCGCTGCTTGGGCTCCTCGATCACGCCGAGGATGTGCAGCAGCTGGAGCTCGTCGTCGTCCAGCAGCCGCTTGAAGAGCGTCGGATCGGCGTCGGGGTGCAGCCGGCTGGCGGCCTCCATCGGCAGCAGCCGGACCGCTCGGGTCTCCGGGGCCAGCCGGTCGAGGACGCCGGCTTCGATCCGGGCGACCTCGTCGCCGTCGAGCATGAACATCCACTCGGCCCAGGGGAATCCGGCCGCGAGCCGCGAGACCAGGGCGGCGTTGTTGATCTGGCGCGTGTTCAGGCCCTCGGGAGTCTCACCACCCCACCAGTCGCCGTGCGCCCGCACGTAGGTCACGTCCGGGTGACCGTCGAGGTACTCCTCGACCTCGGGCAGGGCAGCGTCCAGGAACATCACCAGGTGGTCGATGCCGCCGAGCAGGTTGCGGCGGACGAACTTCTCGACGTTCTCCCGGGAGTCCTTCACGGTGGAGGCCGAGATGATCACGCAGGCACCCTCTCACGCTGACCCGGCAGAAGGGTCACCCCGTACGACGCCGACCCGGCAGAAGTGAACATCCACTTCTGCCGGGTCGGCACTCTTACGTGTGCTTCTTCTGCCGGGTCAGCGGTTACTCGCCGGTGGACTTCTCCACGTCGGTCGGCCCGGGAGTCTCGGCGTCACCCTCGCCACGGCCGGCGGGGCCGGACGACGGCTCCACCGCGACCGTCTCGAGCGGCGGCAGGTCGGGCAGCTCGGCCATCTTCTGACCCTTGAACGAGAACTCCGCAGTCGGGCCCTCGCCCACCACGTCGACCAGCACGATCTGACCGGGTCCGACCTCGCCGTACAGCATCTTCTCGGCGAGGGTGTCCTCGATCTCGCGCTGGATGGTGCGGCGCAGCGGCCGGGCACCCAGCACGGGGTCGAAGCCGCGGGTGGCCAGGAGGTCCTTGGCGGCCTGTGTCAGCTCGAGGGACATGTCGCGGTCCTTCAGCCGGAGCTCGACGCCCGCGATCATGTTGTCGACCATGTGCACGATCTGCTCCTGCGACAGCGGCGGGAACACGATGATCTCGTCGACGCGGTTGAGGAACTCCGGGCGGAAGTGCTGCTTGAGCTCCTCCTGCACCTTGTTCTTCATCCGCTCGTAGGAACCGGCCGTGTCCTGGCTCTGGGCGAAGCCGAGGTTGAGCCCCTTGGCGATGTCCTTGGTGCCCAGGTTGGTGGTCATGATGATCACGGTGTTCTTGAAGTCCACGACCCGGCCCTGGGAGTCGGTCAGGCGACCTTCCTCCAGGATCTGCAACAGGCTGTTGAAGATGTCGGGGTGGGCCTTCTCGACCTCGTCGAACAGGACCACGCTGAACGGCTTGCGACGCACCTTCTCGGTGAGCTGGCCGCCCTCCTCGTAGCCGACGTAGCCCGGAGGCGAACCGAACAGCCGCGAGACCGTGTGCTTCTCGCTGAACTCGCTCATGTCGAGCTGGATGAGGGCGTCCTCGTCGCCGAAGAGGAACTCCGCGAGCGTCTTGGACAGCCACGTCTTACCGACACCGGACGGGCCGGCGAAGATGAACGAGCCGCCGGGGCGCTTCGGGTCCTTCAGTCCGGCACGGGTACGCCGGATCGCCCGGCTCAGCGCCGCCACGGCCTGGTCCTG
>Ga0070665_100003392_pt1 | contig 17033 bp, 13 predicted proteins | sample KBSS13metaG_FD_65862 | JGI IMG/M metagenome (GOLD analysis project Ga0070665, IMG submission 65862) | Switchgrass rhizosphere microbial communities from Kellogg Biological Station, Michigan, USA - KBS S1-3 metaG | ecosystem: Host-associated > Plants > Roots > Rhizosphere > Soil ... | reverse complement strand
GCGAACGCGATCGCCGAGATGAGCCCGAGCAGGATCTCGCCGCCGAGCTCGAAGGCCAGCAGCGGCGCCGCCGAGTTGACCCCGCCGGGTGCCGCCGCGATCGCCTCCGGCCCGACGAGCGCGGCCGCGCCGTAGCCCAGGACCAGCGTGAACAGGTAGAAGACGCCGATCAGCCAGATCGCCCAGACGACCGACTTCCGCGCCTCCCGCGCCGTCGGGACCGTGTAGAAGCGCATCAGGATGTGCGGCAGGCCCGCGGTGCCGAGCACCAGGGCGAGGCCGAGCGAGATGAAGTCGACCTTGTTCGCGTACTGCAGCCCGGGTGCGAGCAGCGCCTCCCCCTTCGGCGACGCCTCCACCGCCGAGCCCAGCAGCGCCGAGAAGTTCAGGCCGTACTTGCCGAGCACCCAGAAGGTCATCACGAACGCGCCCGCGATCAGCAGCGCGGCCTTGATGATCTGCACGTAGGTGGTGCCCTTCATGCCGCCCACCAGCACGTACACCACCATCACGATGCCCACGACGCCGATCACGATCGACTGCCCGAGCCGGTTCGAGTTCGGGATCTGCAGCAGCAGCGCGATCAGCCCGCCCGCGCCCGCCATCTGCGCGATCAGGTAGAAGAACGAGACGACCAGCGTCGAGGTGGCCGCCGCGGCGCGGACCGGGCGCTGCTTCATCCGGAAGCTCAGGACGTCGCCCATGGTGAACTTGCCGGTGTTCCGCAGCAGCTCCGCGACCAGCAGCAACGCCACCAGCCAGGCCACCAGGAAGCCGATCGAGTACAGGAAGCCGTCGTAGCCGTTGACCGCGATGGCGCCTGCGATGCCCAGGAAGCTCGCGGCGGACAGGTAGTCCCCGGAGATCGCGATGCCGTTCTGCGAGCCGGTGAACGAACGGCCCGCCGCGTAGTAGTCCGACGCGGTGCGGTTGCTGCGGCTCGCCCGGTAGACCACGACCAGGGTGGCCAGCACGAACACGGCGAAGATGCCGATGTTGAGGCCGACGTTCCCCACGTTGCCGGTCATGCGGACCCCTCGATCCCGTGCCGGATCCGCTCCGCGGCGGGGTCGATCGTGCGGCCCGCGAACCGGACGTAGACGGTGGTGATCACGAACGTCGACACGAACTGCAGCAGACCGATCACCAGCCCGACGTTCACGTTGCCCGCGACCTTCACCGCCATGAACTCCGGTGCGTACGAGGCCAGCAGGACGTAGACCAGGTACCAGACCAGGAACAGCGCGCTCATCGGGAAGACGAAGCGGCGCAGCCTGCGGCGCAGGTCGCCGAACTCCGGCGTGGCCTGCACCTGTTGGTAGACCGTGTGGCGCTCTCCGAGCGTGCTCATCCGGGGCTCCTCTCCGAGCGGCCCCGCACCCCCTCCGGTGCCGGGCCCACGGGAGGCGAACGAGCCGGAGCCCGGAACGAGACGGTTCCGTGGCGAAACCGATCAGACGCCGCTCCGGCCAGGCTAGGGTGTGCCGGGTCCGTTGAGCGCGCTGTCGTCGCGTTCCACGCGGTCCCGGAACAGCCCCAGCCGCTCGGGGGCGTGCAGCCGCAGCAGCAACGCGTCGGTGTTGGCCGGGCGGGTCTTCCGGGTGGCCACGCTGACCAGGATCATCGCCAGGAACGCGGCGGGGACGCTGACGATCGCGGGCCGGTACAGCAACACGCCGAGCACCCCGTCCTGGACGACGCCTGCGAGGCTCGCCGACACCGCCCCCGCGGACAGCACGCCACCGATGACCATCCCCCAGATCGCGCCCTTCGCCGTCAGCCCGCGCCACCAGACGCCGAGCACGAGCAGCGGGCAGAAGGTCGACGCGGCCACCGCGAACGCCAGCGCGACGGTCTCGGCGAAGTCCAGCTGGGTCACGAACGCGGCGAGGGCGATGGGCACCACGCCGGCCAGCACCGTCGCGCCCTGGAACGCCCGGACCCGCATGTCCGCGACGGACCGCCCGGGCAGGATGTCCGTGGACAACACCCCCGCCAGGCTGACCAGCAGGCCGGACGACGTCGACAGGAACGCCGCCCACGCCCCGGCCGCGACGACCCCACCCAGCACCGCGCCCGCCGCCCCGCTGCCGAGCACCGCGGTGGGCAGCAGGAGCACCGCCGCGTCCGTGCCTCCGGAGACCAGCAGCTGCGGGGTGTAGAAGCGAGACAGCGCGCCCAGCAGCGTCACGAGCAGGTAGAACACCCCGAGCAGCGCCAGTACGACGACGGCGCTGCGCCGGGCCGCCCGCCCGTCCGGGTTGGTGTAGAAGCGGCCCAGCACGTGCGGCAGGCCCATGGTGCCGAGGAAGGTCGCGAGCAGCAGCGAGTAGACGCCGAGCAGCTGGTGGTCGCCGGCACCCGCGAACGGGGTGAGCCAGCGGTCGTCGGTGTCCGGCCTGCCGGTGGGGATGGGGACGTCGGTGCCCGCCCCGAAGACGAGCTCGCCGCCTGCGTCGACCCGGTGGACGCTGCCCGCAGGCCAGACCAGCGTGGTGCCGGGGGCGACCGGGGCGCCGTCGACGACCGCACCCGCGGGGCCTGCGGTGACCACGGTGTCCGCCCGGCCGGCCAGCTCGACGGCGGTGCCGACGTCCACGGTCGTCCGGTCGGCGAACTGCGGCGGGGCGGGGCGGTCGAAGGTGTGCCCGCTGCCGAAGAAGAAGATCACCGCGATGATCGCGGGCAGCGCGAGCGCGGTGAGCTTGAGCCAGTACTGGAAGGCCTGGACGAACGTCACCGAGCGCATGCCGCCCAAGGCCACCGTGGCGATCACGATCACCCCGGCCGCCACCGAGCCGATCCAGGCGGGCAGCCCGGTCACGATGTTCACCGTCAGCCCGGCGCCCTGCAGCTGCGGGAGCAGGTAGAACCAGCCGATGAGCAGCACGAACACGCTGCACAGCAGCCGCAGCCCGCGCGAGCGCAGTCGCAGCTCGGCGAAGTCCGGGACCGTGTACGCGCCGGAGCGGCGCAGCGGGGCGGCGATGAACAGCAGCAGCGACAGGTAACCCGCGGTGTAGCCGACCGGGTACCAGAGGGCGTCGACGCCGTCGCGCAGGACGAGGCCCGCCACCCCGAGGAACGACGCCGCGGACAGGTACTCCCCGGAGATCGCGCCCCCGTTGGCCAGCGGCCCGACGCTCCGGGACGCGACCAGGAAGTCCGAGGTCCGGCGGGCGCGGTGGCCGACCGCCCCGATCACGGTGGAGGCCACCGCGACCAGCAGGATCGCCGTCAACGCAGCGACGGCCGTCGCACTCACGAGCCGTCGTCCAGCCGGTCGCGGGACAGCCCGAGCCGCTCCGGGGCGTGCAGCTGGAGGAGGGTGCGGTCGACGTCGAGGGGGATCGCGGTCCGGGTCGCCCGGCTGACCAGCACCATGGTGAGGAACGCGGCGGGCACGGCGACGGCGGCGGGCCGCAGCAGCAGCACCCCGAGCGAACCCTCCGGCACGGCCCCCGCCAGCGCGAACCCGACGCCGACGCAGGACAGCACCGCACCCACGAGCAGTCCGGCCATGGCGCCCGCGGGGGTCAGGCCGCGCCACCACACGCCGAGCACGAGCAGGGGGCAGAAGGTCGCGGCGGCCACGGCGAACACCAGCGGGACGGTCAACGAGAGGTCCAGCCGGGTCACGGCCAGCGCCGGGGCGATCGGCACGACGGCCGACAGCAACGCGGCCAGCCGGAAGTCCCGGAACCGTCCCTTCAACACGTCGGTGAACAGTACGCCGGCGAGGCTCACCACGAGCCCGGACGACGTGGAGAGGAAGGCCGCAGCCGCGCCTGCCGAGACGAGCCCGCCGAGCAGCCAGCCCGCCCACCCGTCGCCGAGGACCGCGGTCGGGACGAGGAGGACGGCACCGTCCGTGCGGCCGTCGACCAGCAGCTCGGGGGTGAACGCCCGACTGAGCAGGCCCAGCAGCGTGACCAGCGCGAAGACCGCGCCGATCATCGCCAGCACGACGACGGTGGTCCGGCGCGCCGCCCGGCCGTCCGGGTTCGTGTAGAAGCGGACGAGGACGTGCGGCAGGCCCATCGTGCCCGCGATCCCGGCGACCAGGATCGAGTAGATCTCCAGCAGCGGCATGCCGCCGGACTGCGGTTCCAGCCACTCCCGATCGGTCGTCGGGCTGCCGGCCGGGACGGGGACGCCGGTGCCCGCCGCGAAGCGCAGCTCGGCCCCCGCGGCGACCTCGTGGACGCCGGGTGCCCAGGTCAGCGGGCCGTCGACGGACCGCCCGTCCACGGTGCCGCGGGCGGTCAGCGCGGTGTCCGCGGCGACCTCGAGCAGGACGGGGGTCTCGACGGAGATCGTCGTGGCCTCGCCGAAGGTCGGGGCGGACGGGCGGTCGAGCTCGCGGTCGGAGCCCAGGAACAGGGCCAGCGCGATCAGTGCGGGGACGGTCAGCGCGGTGAGCTTGAGCCAGTACTGGAAGGCCTGCACGAAGGTGATCGACCGCATCCCGCCCGCGACGACGGACAGCAGCACGAGCACGCCCGCCCCCGCGATCCCGACCCAGCCCGGCAGCTGCGTGAGCGTGGTCAGCGCCAGGCCCGCGCCCTGCAGCTGCGGGAGGAGGTAGAGCCAGCCGATGAGCAGGACCAGGGCCGTGCACAGCCTGCGCACCCGGGGCGAGTGCAGCCGAGCCTCGGCGAAGTCCGGGATCGTGTACGCGCCCGAACGCCGCAGCGGGGCCGCGACCAGCAGCAACAGCGAGAGGTAGCCCGCGCAGAAGGCGATCGGGTACCAGAGCGCGTCCGCCCCCTCGCGCAGCACGATCCCCGCGACGCCAAGGAAGGTCGCCGCCGACAGGTACTCGCCGGAGATCGCGGCGGCGTTCGGCACCGCGCCGACGGTCCGGGAGGCGACGAGGAAGTCCGAGGTGCTGCGGGCCACCCGCACCCCGAGCGACCCGATGATCACCGACGCGACGCCGACCAGCGCGATCGCGACCAGCGCGATGATGGCGGGGGTGGTCACGGGGCAGCCCCAGGGGGTGACACGCCCTAGTCCTGGACGTGGTCGGCGAAGTTCTGCTCGACCTTCTCCGCTGCCTTGGTGTGCCACCAGCCCAGGCCCAGCAGGAACGGGTAGACGAGCACGCCGAGCAGCAGCCACGGCAGCCGCAGGCCCAGCACCTCGAACCGGCCCACCTCGGGGTAGAACGCGAACAGCACCGGCAGCAGGCCCAGCACCAGCAGCGCGACCACGCCGACCCGCAGCGCCACCGCGAGCTGGCCGCGGATGAGGTTGGCCCGCAGCAGCTCGCCGACCGCGGTGCCCTCCTGCACGTCGACCACGGTCCGCACGGTGCGGGCGACGCCCTTGCGCTCGGAGAGCACGACGCGGACCCGCCGGGGGGCCTCGGTACTCTCCTCGACCTCGGCCGCCCGGTCGAACCGCGCCCCGACGGGTCTGCCCAGCGTGGGCTGCTCGACGGGCGCGCCCTCGCCGACCGCCGACGGCGCGGCGGCCGTACGAGCGGAGAGCGGGAGCCAGGTCGACGGGTCCTCGGCCCGGACCGGCGGCATCGTGCCGACGTCGGTGCGTTCGGCGTCCTCCGCCTCGTCGGCCTCCCCGACCGTCATCGCCGCGTCGACCGCACCGACCGCACCGACGGGCGCGTCCGGCCAGGACGTCGGGCCGGGCACGCCGTGCGGGGTGGTCGGGGCGAGTGCGGCATCGGTCGCGTCGGACGTGCGCAGGGGGCCGCCGAGCGTGTCCGGGGCGGGCGCGAGCCTGCCCGCCCGCTCCATCGGGCCGCCGAACTGCCGCATCCCACCCGGTCCCGGCGGCGGAGTCCCGTCCCGAGGGTCGACGTACGCGGTGGGCGCCGTCATCCGCAGCGGCACGCTGGCGGGCCCGAGCACCCGCTCGAACGGGGCCGGGTCGCCGTCGTCGACGAGGTCGGGGGCGTCGTCGTCGTAGTCGTCGTAGTCGTCGTCGTAGTCGGCGTAGTCGAGGTAGTCCTGGGGCGGCCCGGGCTCCGGACGGGTCGGGGCGGCGTGCCCCTCCCGGTCGACGACGGCGGGCCCGCCGTGCACCGGCGCAGCGCCGGGCGAGGGAAGGTCGCGGCCCGGCGCGGGTGGGACGGGGGCAGGTGGGACGGGAGCGCTGTACGCCGCGGGCGCACGGCCGTTGTCCGCCTCGGTCGCGGTGTCGGGGGCGGTGTCCGGAGCAGTGTCGGGAGCGGCGGGGAAGTAGGCGGCGGGCGCGTCCTGACGGGGCTGGGCGTAGGCCTGGTAGCCCTGCGGCGCCGGGCCCTGCGGGATCCCGGGGCCCGGGAACGGGGCGGCGGGGAACGGTCGGGGATCCGACGACGGCGCGGGACCCGGGCGCGGTCCGTTGCCGTAGGCCGTCGGGCCCGGTGAGTGCGGCTGCGCCGGGGAGCCCTGCAGCGGCGAGCCCTGCACCTGGCCCTGCGACGGAGCCGGGGCGGGAGCCCGCGGCGGGGTCGGCGGTCGGGGTTCGCCGGGCGCGACCGTGTCGGGAGCCGCTCCGCCCGTCCGCAGCCGTGCGGCCAGGGCGTCGACCCCGAACTGCTCGGTGTCGGCGTCGTCCCGCGCGTGTCTGCCGCGCGGGTTGCGGGCGCGGGCGTCCATCCGCCTGCGCATCTCCTCCTGCAGCCACATCGGCCCGGAGTCCTCGTTCCCGGGCGCGCGCCGACGCCGCGGGCCGCCGGAGGGGTCCGTGCGGTCCGCGTCTCCGGGGTCCCCCGGGTCGGCGGAGGGTGGGGAGCCGTCGAGCGAGGTGCTCACCGCACCCACTCCGGACCCCGAGGGGTCACCGCTGGCTCCACGCCTGCTTGGTCGCGCGGACCAGGCGGTCCTTCAGCTCGCGGGTGTGCCGCCGCGACACGGGCAGCTCGGCGGTGTCCGGGCCGGACCCGACCCGCACCACATAACCCGATCCCGACAGCCGCAGCTCCGTGACCAGCGGCAACGCCACCAGGAACGAGCGGTGGATGCGCACGAACCCGGCGTCACGCCAGCGGTCCTCGAGCACGGACAGTGGGATCCGGACCAGGTGGCTGCCGTCCGTGGTGTGCAGCCGGGCGTAGTCGCCCTGGGCCTCGACGTAGCGCACCGCCGACCGCGGGACCAGCTTCGTGGTGCCCGCGAGCTCGACGGGGATGACCTCGTCCTCGTCCCGCTCGGGCGCGGGGGCCTCGGCCGGGGCCGTGGTGGCGCGGTTGCTGATGATCCGGTCCAGCGCCGCCGCCAGCCGCTCCTCACGCAGCGGTTTGAGCAGGTAGTCCTTGGCGCCGACCTCGTAGGCGTCGACCGCGCGGTCGTCGTGCGCGGTGACGAACACGACCTCCGGCGGCTGCAGCATCGAGGAGAACACCCGCGCGAGCTCGAGCCCGTCCAGCCCGGGCATCCGGATGTCGAGGAACACGACGTCGATGTCCGTGCGGTCGGCCAGCCGCGCAGGCGACGACGTGGGCAGCGGCTGCCCGGCCGCGCGGGCGGCACTCATCGTCGCGTGCGTGTGTTCGCGGGTGCTGCGCGCGCTGAGCTGGCGTAACGCCTCCGTGGCATCGGAGGCCTTGAGGACCTCCGCGACCCGCGGGTCCTCGTTGAGGAGGAACGCCAGTTCTTCGAGGGCCGGCTGCTCGTCGTCCACAGCCAGGACCACCAGACCTCCGGAGCTGTCGGTGCTGTCCACGATCTCCTCATCCTGCGTACCCGATGCCCGGACCGGATACGTCGCCTCGCGCCGCCATCCGTGTCCGCGAGGACCATGGTGACGGTGATCGGTGCGGGATGCCAGGGCATCTCAGCAATCTGCGACCGATCGGCTACACATCGAACGGGTGACGCGGTTTCCGCGTCGTGGTGCGCCCACCGCAGGCGGCGCTACAGACCGTAGCGCGCCCAGCTCGCTCTGATGTCGGCCGCCTGGGCCAGCCCGAGGGCGACGTCGGCCGCCGTGACCTGCGACCATCCGGTCGAGAGCGCCGCCGCCGGGGCCCCCAGACCCAGCCGGGCCAGCAGCGGCTTGCGCCCCTCGACCGAGGTCAGCCTCGCCTCCGGGAAACGCTCGGTGAGAATCCCCCGAGGGGTACCCAACCCGTCGACCAGGCCGAGGGTCGCGGCCTTCGCTCCCGTCCACACCTCACCGGTGAACAGGTCCGCGTCCTTCGCGAGCCGGTCCCCGCGCCGGACGGTCACCCAGTCCCGGAACATCTCGTGGAGCTCGTCCTGGACCCCGCGCAGCCACGCGACGTCCTCCTCCTTCTCCGGGAGGAACGGGTCCAGCCGCGCCTTCGACGTGCCCGCGGTGTGCAGCCTGCGCTCGATCCCGAAGCGCTCGATCAGGCCCTCCAGCCCGAACCCCGAGCTGACGACGCCGATCGAGCCCACCACCGACGTCGGGTGGGCGTAGATCTCGTCCGCCGCGCAGGCGAGCCAGTACCCGCCGGACGCCGCGACGTCCTCGCAGAACGCGAGCACCGGGACCTCGTGCTCCTCGGCCAGCCCGCGGATCCGGTCCGCCACCAGCGCGGACTGGGTCGGCGAGCCGCCGGGTGAGTTGATCAGCAGGGCCACGGCGACCGCCCGCTCGGTGCTGAACGCCCGCTCGAGGACCTTGTCCGTGGACGTCGAGTTGATGACCGAGCGGGGTACCGGCCCGCCCGACTGCGGCGTGATCACCCCGTGCAGCCGCACCATCGGCACGACGGGCTCCTCCGCCTTCTCCCCACCCAACCGGCCGGGCAGGCGGGAGCTCAGACGGTCGGGGATACGCAGGGCGTCCATGTCGCCACATTACGCATCAGGCGCGGATGCCCGCCCGGAACTTGGGGACGCGGAGGGTGATCTTCATGCCCGCGCCGACGGCGGTGTCGACCACCAGGCCGAAGTCGTCGCCGAAGGCGCTGCGCATGCGGTCGTCGACGTTGCCCAGGCCGACGTGGGCGCCGGAGAGGTGGGCGTCGTCCAGGTCCTCGGTGAGGCGGGCGGGGTCCATGCCCACGCCGTCGTCCTCCACGATGATCACACACTCGGCGCCCGCGTTCTCCGCGGTGATCGTGATCGTGCCGCCGTTCGGCTTGCTGGCCAGCCCGTGCCGCACCGCGTTCTCCACCAGCGGCTGCAGCGCCAGGAAGGGCAGCACGACGTTGAGCACCTCGGGGGCGATCTGCAGCTTGATGTTGAGCCGGTTGCCGAAGCGGGCCTTCTCCAGCGCGATGTAGCGCTCGATGTTGGTCAGCTCGTCGCTCAACGTCGTGTACTCGCCCGCGCTGCGGAAGGAGTACCGGGTGAAGTCCGCGAACTCGATCAGCAGGTCACGCGCCCGCACCGGGTCCGTGCGGATGAACGAGGCGATGGTCGTCAGGGCGTTGTAGACGAAGTGCGGCGAGATCTGCGCGCGCAGCGCCCGGACCTCGGCGCGGTTGAGCCGGGCGCGGGACTCGTCCAGCTCCGCGAGCTCCAGCTGCGACGACACGTACCGCGCGACCTCCGCGGTGGCCCGCAGCAGCACCGGGCCCGCCGTGGCGTTGGTGAGCGCGGCGAGCGTGCCGATGATCGTACCGTCGCTCTCCAGCGGTACCGCGACGATCCCGCGGATGTCGCAGTTCGGGTAGTGGCAGGCGATCGAGCCGTGCGAGAGCACCTGCTGGCGCCCCGTGGTGATGACCTGGTCGGCCAGCGCGACGACGTCCGGCTTGTGCTGGTCCGCCTCGCCGTCCCAGGCGAGGACCTCCCCGCGGGCGTCGGTCATGGTGAGCGCCGAGGTGTCCAGCAGGGTGCGCAGGTAGGGCAGGGCGTAGTTGGCCGAGTTCGGGTTCAGCCCGTCCCGCAGCGCGGGCGCGGCCAACGCGACCGTGTGCAGGGTGGAGAACGTGGCCCGCTCCAGCGGGCTGGCGAACGTGTGCCTGCGCGCCCGGCGGACCAGCAGCACGATGATCACGACGACCAGCGCGACGATCACCGCCGCCAGCACGAGGACCAACGGGGACGCGAGCACGTCCGCCACCGCCGTCACCTCACCAGCCTGCTCAGCCGCCGGTCGGCGAGGGGTTTGCCGCCGGTCTGGCAGGTCGGACAGTACTGGAACGACCGATCCGCGAAGGACACCTCCCGGACGGTGTCGCCACAGACCGGGCACGGCAGCCCGGTCCGCGCGTGGACCCGCAGACCCGAGCGCTTCTCCCCCTTGAGCGACGCCGCGCCCTGTCCCACCGAGCGGTCGACGGCGTCCTGCAGGACCGCGCGCAGGGCCGCGTAGAGCGCGTCGACCTTGTCCTCGGTGAGCCGGCCGGAGACGGCGTACGGCGAGAGCCGGGCGGTGTGCAGGATCTCGTCCGAGTACGCGTTGCCGACGCCGGCCAGCACCTTCTGGTCCACGATCAGGTTCTTGATCCGCTCGGTGTGCCCGGCGAGCAGCTCGCCGAAGGAGGCGCGGTCGATGTCGAGGGCGTCCGGCCCGAGCCGGGCGACGCCCGGGATCTCCTGGACCTCCCGCACGAGGTAGACGGCCAACCGCTTCTGCGTGCCGGCCTCGGTGAGGTCGAAGCCCGGTCCACCCACGGCGTCCAGGTGCACCCGCAGCGCCAGCGGCCCCCGGCCGGTCGGTTTGGGCGGGGTGGCGGAGGCCTGCTCGTGCCAGCGCAGCCAGCCCGCTCGCGAGAGGTGCGTGACGAGGTGCAGCGGGCCCGCGTCCGGCCGGTCCTCGAAGTCCACCGACAGGAACTTGCCGAACCGCGACGCCCCGGTGACCACCCGTCCGACCAGCGCGGACACCGGCGGGTCGACGGTCTTCAGCACGCTCATGCTCGCGACGTCCACCCGCGCGACCGGGCGGTAGAGCGCATGGTCGCGCAGGTGCTGGGCGAGGGCCTCGACCTCCGGCAGCTCAGGCATCAGGCGGCCCCGCCCTAGCTCACCGGTTGCAGGGGACTGTCGGCGTGGCCGGGGGTGCCGCGTTGGCGCAGCGAGAGCACGACGACGCGCATCTCCTCCTGGGCCCGGCTGATCCCGCGGACCTTCCCGACCCAGTGCTCGCGCCCGGCGTCGGTGTTGTAGTGCCCGTCGGTCTCCGCGACGATCTTCCACGGCCTGCGCAGGTACCAGCGCACGGGGAAGAAGCCCAGGATGAGCAGCGCGAGGAACCAGTAGGCGAGCGGGACGTGCACGCGGGACTGGGCGAGCAGCGGCCAGGCCACGATGACCACGCCGAACACGATCAGGGCACAGACCACCAGGACGACGGCCCCGCGGCCCCCGTCGACGTCGTGCTCGAACTCGTCCCCCACCGCAGGCGGCGACCAGTCGATCTGCCGGGTGACCTCCCAGGTCCGCCCGTCGCCCGCGGTGATGGTCTTGCGCACCATGCCTCGGCCCTTCCTCGGTCAGGGAGCCCCACTCTCCCACAAGGCGGGGTCGACCGGACGGCTTCGAACCCGTTGAGCGACCCGGCCGGCCCTGGCGCGGGGGCCGGCCGGGGCCGCCGGTTCAGCTGCCGGGTACGGGCCCGGCCGACGCCGCGCCCAGGAGGCCCAGGCCCTCCAGGGCCAGGCCGTACCCGACGCTCTCGTCGATGAGCCGCTTGTACCGGTGGGTGAGGACCACCCTCGTGTACCGGGCCACGAGGGGGTCCAGCGCGGCCAGTCGACGGGCGTGCTCCATCGCTCGGTCGAGGAGCTGCTCCGGGGGGAGGACCTCGTTGACCACGCCGAGCCGCAGCGCCTCCTCGGCGTCCAGGGTCTGGCCGGTGAGCAGGAAGTAGCGGCCGCGGTTGATGCCGAGCAGCTCGGTCCAGACGATGTGCACGCCGTCGCCGGGCACGACCCCGAACAGCACGTGCGGGGCGTCCTGGAACGTGGCCGTGGTCGAGGCCAGGGTGATGTCGCTCATCACGGCCAGCTCGGCGTGGATGGTGGCGGGTCCGTTGACGGCGGCGATGACCGGTACCTCGATGTCCAGCAGTCGTCGCAGCATGCGCCTGCCGTCGAAGGCGACCGCGGCGTCCCACTCCTGCGGGGAGGTCATGGCCCCGCCATACGCCATCTGGGCGATGAAGGAGTCGCCCGTACCGGTGATGACCACCGCCCGGTTGTCACGGTCGTCGGAGATGGCGCCGAACGCCCCGCACCAGTCCTCGTGGTGCTGGCCGCTGAAGCCGACCGGCTGGTCCTCGAGCTCGCCGTGCAGGCGGACCAGCAGGACCCCTGCGTCGTCGCGGCTCATCGCGATGGTGGGGAATGCCCGGAAGTAGTCGGGTTCGTCGGTGGTGGCCACGGGCGGCTCCTCGTCTCTGCCGGGGACGCCGTCGTCCCCGTTCGTGCACTACGTGCACAAACTAGCCTCACCGACGTCCGAGGTGCCCGTCGAGCAGCGCGCGCAGGCCGATGGTCACCGGCTCCGCCGGGCTGGCGGCATCGCCGACCGCCCACCAGACCATGGCCTCGTAGACGGCGGCCGCCAGCCCGCCTGCCACGCAGCGGCTCGCGAGGTCGTCCTCGAGGTGGGTCCGCAGGAACGACAGCAGCACGCTGCGGGTGGCGGTGACGACGCGCTGGCCTGCCGCGGCGGTGTCGGGGTGAGCCGCCACCACGCGCAGCCTGGCCCGCGCGAGGGCCAGACCGTCGTCCCCGAGGTCGTCGAGGGCACCGAGCATTGCCCCGACGACGACGTCGGCGAGGCCGCGCTCACCGGGGGCGGGACGACTCAGGCGCTCGTGCAGCCGATCGGTGTACTGCTCGAAGCCCGACCACAGCAGATCGACCTTGGCGGGGAAGTGGTTGAACAGGCTGCGCCTGCTGATGCCGGCCGCCGCGGCGACGTCGTCCAGGGTGATCCGGTCGTACCCGCGCTCGGTGAACAGGTCGACGGCGATGCGGGCGACGGCGGCGACGTCGACCTCGCGTGGGCGTCCGGGGGGTCGGCTGGGCACGGGCACGATCGTGCCCTGCCCCGTCCGGTCCGCACCGACCGCACCGGCCCGCCGGAGACCACCCGACGGGCCGGCACCACCTGCCGCACGGTCAGAGCAGGGAGAAGCCCGCGTCGACCTTGATCTCCTCGCCGGTCACGTACCGGGCGCGGTCGGACACCAGGTACATGACGGCCTCGGTGATGTCGACCGGCTCCACGATCGGCACGTCGAGCAGGTTCTTGGAGTTGGCCACCCAGCTGTCGGGCCCGGCCTCACCGGCGGCGGCCTCGGCGGCGAGCTTCTCCATGGTCGAGTTCATGGTCATCCCGGACACCACGCCGGTCGGGTGCACGACGTTCACCCGGATCCAGTACCTGGCCAGGGCCAGGGCGTAGGTCTTCATCAGGCCCACGGCGCCGTGCTTGGCCGCCATGTAGGCCACCCGGCCCCCGGTCGAGCCGACCGGACGCGTCGCCGCCGTCGACCCCGTCATGACGATGGAGCCGCCCCGTCCGCCTGCGATGAGGTGCGGGATCGACGCCTCGATGAGGTGGTAGTAGCCGGTGATGTTGACACCCAGGATGTCGTCCCACACCTGGGCCTCCTGGTCGTAGTCGCCTGCCTCGGTGTACCGGGCGATCCCGGCCTGCGGCAACACGATGTCCAGGCGGCCCAGCTCGGCGACCCCGGCGTCCACGGCGGACTTCACCCCCGCGGCGTCACGCACGTCGACCTCGCGGGCGACCACCCGCCGGTCCAGCTTCTCGATCAGCGCCACGGTCTCGGCCAGGTCGGCCGAGGTCGCGTTCGGGTAGTCCATCGAGGCGATGTCCTGGCAGATGTCCAGGGCGATGATGTCGGCGCCCTCCTCCGCCAGGCGCAGGGCGTGCGACCGGCCCTGTCCTCGTGCGGCCCCGCTGATGACCGCGACCTTGCCGTCGTGAGCTCCCATGATCTGTACCTCCGTTCGTGCCCGGCGACGCCGACGTCACCGTTGATGCACCTAGTGCACAAATTACTCCTCGCAGCGGCCCGGCGGCGCCCGGGCGGATGCAGGTCGGTGAACTCGGTCACCAACACCCCGCGCCGCCGTAGGGTTCGGACCCCGGCGCGTTGCGCGCCGTCACCGGGAAGGCGCATATTTGCGGCCGATACTTATTGCGTGCTACATGCAAAGTGAAGGTAAAGGACCCTGCGTTGACCGCACCGACCACAGCCGCCGTCACCCCGGACCGAGGCGGTGAGCTGACCCATCGGCAGATCGTGACGATCCTGGTCGGCCTCGCGCTCGGCATGTTCCTGGCCGCCCTCGACCAGACCGTCGTCTCGACGGCGATCCGCACCATCGCGGACGACCTGGGCGGGCTCGCCCAGCAGGCCTGGGCCACCACGGCCTTCCTCATCACCGGCACGATCACCACACCGCTCTACGGCAAGCTCTCGGACATCTACGGCCGCAAGCCGTTGTTCCTCACCGCGATCTCGATCTTCATCGTGGGCTCGGTGCTGTGCACGTTCGCCACGTCGATGTACATGCTGGCGAGCTTCCGCGCGGTGCAGGGTCTCGGCGCGGGCGGGCTGTTCTCGCTGGCTCTGACGATCCTCGGCGACATCGTCCCGCCGCGGGAGCGGGCTCGGTACCAGGGCTACATCCTCGCGGTGTTCGGCACGTCGAGCGTGCTCGGGCCGGTCATCGGCGGCGCGCTCTCCGGGATCGACTCGATCGCCGGGATCGACGGCTGGCGCTGGATCTTCCTGGTCAACGTGCCCCTCGGCGCGGTCGCCCTGGTCGTGGTGGCCAAGGTGCTCAACGTCCCGCACGTCAAGCGGCCACACAAGATCGACTGGCCCGGGGCGCTGACCCTGGCCATCGGTCTGGTCCCGCTGCTGATCGTGGCCGAGCAGGGTCGCGAGTGGGGCTGGGGCTCGGACCGGGCGATCGGCTGCTACGTCGTCGGGGCGATCGGCCTGGTGCTGTTCCTGTTCTGCGAGCGCGGCATCGGCGACGACGCCCTGATCCCGCTGCGGCTGTTCCGCAACTCGGTGTTCAGCCTGTCCAGCGTCGTCGGGATCATCGTCGGGATGGGGATGTTCGGCGGCATCGCCCTGCTGCCCCAGTTCCTACAGATCGTGCACGGCGCCACCCCGACCGAGTCCGGCTTCCTCATGCTGCCGCTGGTCGGCGGGATCATGGTCGCCGCGATCGTGTCCGGCCAGGTCACCTCGCGGACCGGCAGGTACAAGATCTTCCCGATCATCGGCACCGCGCTCATGGTCGGCGCGATGCTGCTCCTGCACTTCCGCGTCACGTGGGACATCCCGCTGTGGGAGCTCGACCTCTACATGGCGATGTTCGGCCTCGGCCTCGGCTGCTGCATGCAGACCCTCGTGCTGGCCGTGCAGAACGCGGTGCCGGCGCGGGACATGGGCGTGGCGACGGCGTCGTCGACGTTCTTCCGGCAGATGGGCGGCACGCTCGGCACCGCGATCTTCCTGTCGGTGCTGTTCTCGACGGTGGGCGACAAGATCACCTCGGCCTTCCAGGGTGACGCGGGCCAGGTCTTCCGGGCCGCCGCCGCGGACCCTGCGGTGATCGCGAACCCCGCCAACGCCCAGATCCTGCAGGGCGCGCAGTCCGGCGACCTCTCGACGGCCTCCGGCGTGCTGAGCGACTCGGCCTTCCTGCAGCAGATCAGCCCCGGTCTCGCCCGACCCTTCCTGGTCGGGTTCACCGACTCGATGACGCTCGCCTTCCTCATCGTCGCCTTCGTGCTGGCCCTGGCGTTCGTCTTCGTGCTGTTCATCAAGGAGCTGCCGTTGCGCACCATGTCCGGCGCCCAGGCCCGGCTGGCGGAGGAGGCGGCCGCGATGCCTGCCGCGGAGTCCGCCGAGGCGGTCCAGACGACACAGGAGACCCTGTCGGTCCCGTCCGCCCAGTCCGGGCAGACCCCGTCGCCGTCGCCGCGTCCCCGTCCCGAGCCCGCCGACCCGTTCGGCACGCCGGTGCCGGTGAGCAGCAACGGCTCGGCGAACGGGAACGGCTCCGCCAACGGCAGGCACGCCCTGAGCGCAGGCCTCCCCGCGCCCGCCGACCTCCCGACGCTCGACGGCGGGACGGGTCCCGAGGTCAACGGGATCGTGCACCGCGCGGACGGCAGCGGGCTCGCCGAGGCCGTGGTGACCCTGACCGATCCGGCGGGTCGTCAGGAGGGGCGGACGACCACCGGCCCCGACGGCGGCTTCCGGATCCCGCTCGCGAACGGCGGGACCTACCTGATCGTGGCGACCAGCGGGGCCTTCCAGCCCTACGCCGCGATGGTCGCGGTGGCGGACCGGCCGGTGCGCCACGACGTCCCGCTCTCGGGCACCTGTTCCGTGCGCGGCACCGTCTACGCAGGCGACGGCAGCCCCGTCGCCGACGCCGCCCTCACCCTCATCGACGCCCGCGGGGACGTCGCCGCCACCGGCCGCCCGGACGAGACCGGGCGCTACCGGCTCGACGGCGTCCCGGAGGGTCGGTACACGCTGACCGCGACGGGGACGTCGTTCGCGCCGGTCGCCGCGGCCGTCGAGCTGCGGAGCGGCGTCGTCATCGACCACGACGTCCAGCTGCCGCAGCGTGCCCGGCTCACCGGGACCGTCGTGGCGGCCAGCGACGGACGCGGGATCGGCGAGGCCCTGGCCACGCTGATCGACGGCGAGGGTGCGGTCGTCGCCACCGCCGTCACCGGGCCGGACGGGCAGTTCGCCTTCGAGGACCTGCCCGGCGGCACCTACACCCTCACCGCGAGCGGCTACGCGCCCGTCGCGACGATCGTGCAGGTCGGCGCGGGCGGTGTGACCACCGCCGACGTCTCCTTCCCGGCCCCCTCCTCGGTGGAGGAGCTGCGATGACGGACGTCACCGGCAGGTTGATGAGCCCCGACGGCTGGCCGGTCACCGGCGGCACCCTGACCGCGGTCGACGCGACCGGGGTGCAGCGCGGACGGTCCACCAGCCGCGAGGACGGCGGGTTCGTCCTCGAGGGGCTGACCGACGGGCCGTACACCGTGATCGCCGCGGCCGCCGGGCACGAGCCCGCGGCCCGGTCGGTGCAGGTCGCGGGGACCCGCGCCACGCTCGGCGTGCTGGAGCTGGCCCGG
>Ga0070665_100003389_pt1 | contig 17045 bp, 17 predicted proteins | sample KBSS13metaG_FD_65862 | JGI IMG/M metagenome (GOLD analysis project Ga0070665, IMG submission 65862) | Switchgrass rhizosphere microbial communities from Kellogg Biological Station, Michigan, USA - KBS S1-3 metaG | ecosystem: Host-associated > Plants > Roots > Rhizosphere > Soil ... | reverse complement strand
GGCATCGGTCTACGGCCTCGTGATCGGATCGCTGCCCGGCCTGTCGGCGACGATGGCGACGGCGCTTTTGGTCCCCGTCACCTTCTATTTGTCGCCGATCGCGGCGATCGCGACCATCGTGGCAGCCTCCACCATGGCTATCTTCTCCGGCGACATTCCCGGCGCACTGTTGCGGATTCCCGGCACGCCCGCCTCGGCGGCCTACGCCGACGAAGCCTATGCGATGACCCGCAAGGGCGAGGCTGAACTGGCGCTCGGCGCCGGCGTCTGGTTCTCCGCCGTCGGCGGCATCGCGGGCACGCTCTCGCTGATGATCCTCGCGCCGCCGCTCGCCGAAATCGCGCTGTCGTTCTCGACCTTCGAATATTTCTGGCTGGCGTTTCTCGGCCTGATGTGCGCGACGCTGGTCGCACGTTCCTCCCCGGTCAAAGCCATCGCGGCCATGTTCATCGGCCTGCTCGTCGCCTGCATCGGCATTGAGAATCCCGGCGGCGTGCCCCGCTTCACGTTCGGCATGACCGATTTGTTCGGCGGCATCGAGCCGATCCCGGCGCTGGTCGGCGTGTTCGCCGTGGCGCAGGTGATGCGCGCGATGCTGACGCCGGAGCCGCCGCCGATCCCGAAGCGCAAATTCGGGAGCATCATGGCGGGCCAGTGGCGGTTGACGAAGATCTATCACTGGCAGATGACGCGCGGGAACATCATCGGCATCATCATCGGTGTGCTGCCGGGTGCCGGCGCCGACATGGCGGCCTGGGTCAGCTACGCGATGTCCAAGCGCTTTTCCAAGGAGCCGGAAAAATTCGGCACCGGCCACGTCGAGGGGCTGGTCGAGGCCGGCGCCAGCAACAACGCGAGCATCGCCTCGGGCTGGGTGCCGTCGCTGTTGTTCGGCATTCCCGGCGACACCATCGCGGCGATTGCGATCGGCGTGCTCTACATGAAGGGGCTCAACCCCGGCCCGACGCTATTCACCGAAAAAGCGTCGAGCATGTATGCGATCTATCTGATGTTCATCATCGCCAACATCCTCATGATCCCGCTCGGCATCATCATGATCCGCCTCGCGAGCCATGTGTTGCGCGCGCCGCGGTCCAGCATCATGCCCGTTATCATGCTGTGCTGCGCGGTAGGCTCGTTTGCGATCGGCAACAACATGTTCGGCGTCGTGACCGTCGCGACCTTCGGCATCATCGGCTACGTCATGGAGGAAAACGGCTATCCGGTCGCCGCGATGGTGCTCGGCATCGTGATGGGCACCATGATCGAGCAAAGCTTCGTCACCTCGCTGATCAAGTCCGATGGCAACATATTGCCGTTCTTTGAGCGGCCGATCGCTGCCATATTGGCCGCCATGGCGATCGGCGCCCTGGCCTGGCCGCTGCTGGTGTGGGTGTGGCGGAAACTCAAGGGAGAGGCGCGGGCCGCCGCATCAGCCCGCTGAGGAGACGGCGCAGGGCCCCCTCGCCTGCATGGCGCGGGCGTTGTAAACCAAGCCATGACCTCGCCGAAGAATCCCTCCCCCGATATCGGGAAACTCGCCAACGAACTCCGCTCCGGCCAGCGCGCGGCGCTGGCGCGGGCGATCACCCTCGTCGAGAGCCGGCGCGGCGATCACCAGGCGGCGGCGCGCAATCTGGTGCAGGCGCTGCTGCCCGACACCGGCCAAGCGGTCCGCGTCGGCATCACCGGCTCGCCCGGGGTCGGCAAATCCACCACCATCGACGCGCTCGGCATGTTCCTGATCGAGCGCGGCCACCGGGTGGCGGTGCTGGCAGTGGACCCCTCCTCGGCCCGCACCGGCGGCTCCATCCTTGGCGACAAGACGCGGATGGCGCGGTTGTCGAATTCGGAAGCGGCCTTCATCCGCCCCTCGCCGTCGTCGGGTACGCTGGGCGGCGTCGCGGCCAAGACTCGCGAGGCGATGTTGCTGTGCGAAGCGGCCGGCTTCGACGTCGTGCTGGTAGAGACCGTCGGCATCGGCCAGTCCGAGACTGCCGTCTGCGACATGACCGATTTCTTCCTCGCTCTGATGCTGCCCGGCGCCGGCGACGAATTGCAGGGCATCAAGAAGGGCCTCGTCGAACTCGCCGACATGATCGCGATCAACAAGGCCGACGGCGACAACATCAAGCGCGCCAATCTGGCGGCGGCCGAATATCGCGGCGCGCTGCATATTCTCACGCCGCGCTCGGAGCACTGGCATCCGCCGGTTCTGACCTATTCGGCGCTGACCGGCACCGGCATGGACGCGCTGTGGCAAAAGATCCTCGATCACCGCACCGCCATGAACGCCTCCGGCGAATTCGCCGCGCGCCGCCGCCAGCAGCAGGTGAAATGGATGTGGTCGATGATGGAGCAGCGGATGATGGCCCGTTTGCGCGCCGATCCTGCGATCCGCGCCCGGGTCAAGAAGACCGAGGCCGAGGTCGCCGAGGGCCGCATCGCGCCGGCGGTCGCCGCCGAACAGATTGCGGAGTGGCTGCGGTGAACGACAAGCTTCGTGTTCTCGTCACCGGCTTCGGCCCGTTTCCCGGCGCGCCCTACAATCCGACGCAGCCGCTGGTGGCGCGGCTGACGCGCCTGCGCCGGCCGGCGTTTGACGATGTCGAACTGGCCAGCCACATCTTCCCGGTAACCTACACGGCGGTCGACCGCGAATTGCCGTTGGCGCTCGCAAAGCACAAGCCGCATGCGCTCCTGATGTTCGGCCTCGCCGGCCGCACCGGTTATGTCAGGGTCGAAACCCGCGCCCGCAACGCCGTCACCATGCTGTGGCCCGATGCGGCGCAAGCGCGCTCGCGCAAGGGTTCGATCGCCGGCGGCGCCGACGCGCAACGATTCGGCCCGCATACCGCCAAACTGCTGCGCGCTGCCAAGGCCACCGGCATCGACGCCCGCGCCTCGCGCGACGCCGGCAGCTATCTCTGCAACTATCTGAGCTGGCGTGCGATCGAGGCGGTCGAAACCGACAACGGCCCGCGCCTCGCCGCCTTCATCCACATCCCGCCGCTGGCGCGCGGCGGCGCCATCAGGCGCAAGGGATTTGCGCGGATCACGCTGGATGAATTGGTCGATGCCGGCGAGGCGATGCTGCTGGAGATGGTAAGGTTGGCGCGACGGACTGGGTAGCTTCGTAGGGTGGCGCAAAGGAGCGCAGCGACGTGCCCACCATCTTCGTGCGCCCGGTGAAATGGTGGGCACGCTGCGCTTTGCCCACCCTACCAGACTTACTATGGTGCCCCCTTCCTAACGGCCGCGGCGTATGGGTCCCTGTGTCTGGAAAGTCTGTCATGGTGGGGTGGGCGGGAAGCCGTTGGGTCCTTGGCGCTTGACGCCGTGAGCCGGCTCGGTCTCCCGCCCGTTCCATCCATAAACCTGAACAGTTGCACGAGGCTGCGCCAACAGACCTCGCATCACAGGGACAGGCACCGTGACCATAGCCCTTCGTTGCGTCGGAATCGACGTCTCCAAACATTTTCTCGATATTTTCGATGAGGCCACAGGTGCCTCGGAACGCATCGCCAACGCGACACAGGCCATCACACGGCTGGTGGCGCGTTGGCGATGCGATGCGCTGGTGGTCTTTGAGGCCACCGGCATCTACGACCTCGAGCTTCGCGAGGCGTTGCGTCAGGCCGGCATCCGCTTCGCCCGGATCAACCCGGCCCGTGCCCGCGATTTCGCTCGTGCGAGCGGCAAGCTCGCCAAGACCGATCCAATCGACGCGCGAATGCTGGCGGCCTTTGGCCGTGCCATGCAGCCGGCCACCGAGCAGGTCGCTACACCGGCCCGCGACGCCCTCGCAAGGCTGGCAAAGCGGCGCGATCAGCTGGTCCTGATGCGTGCCATGGAGAAGAACCGCCGCAGCGAGGCCGACGATCGAGCGATGGCCGAACGCATTGGCCGCCTGATCGAGTTCTTCGACGGCGAGATAGAGGAAATCGAGGCCGACATCCGGGCTCTGATCAAGGCAGAGCAGGAGATCTCGGACGATGCACAGTTGATGCGCTCGCTACCCGGCATCGGTCCCGTGGCCTGCATGCAGCTCATCGCCCAGATGCCGGAACTCGGGCATGTCGGGCCGAAGCAAATCGCGGCGTTGGCCGGCCTGGCCCCCTTCAACGTCGACAGCGGGACCTATCGCGGCAAGCGTAAAATCGGCGGCGGTCGCAAACGCGTCCGCGACGCCCTCTACATGGCTGCCCTCAATGCGGTCCGCAGGGCAGAACCCTTCAAAGCCTTCTACGCACGGCTGCGGCAAGCCGGCAAACCAGCAAAGCTCGCCCTGATCGCAGTCGCCAGGAAACTGCTGACAGTCCTCAACGCCATGATGCGAGACCGAAAACCTTACAAACTGGCCTCAGCAGCATAACAGTTGCCGGATCAAGCCCGGGACGACGTGGAGAGGCCGTCGAAATCAAATTCACCTTCGCCTTGGGCTTCTTCGCCGCAGGCTTGGCCACGCGCGCCAGCGGCCGCCTCGCGCAGTGGCCGATTACGGTGGAAGGCGAGCGGGCGCTGTTTAGTGGGCGGTGAGGTCCGGCGATGCGAAGCATCGTCCTCCGGTACGGTGCTCCGCAGAGCCGGGACACATTGGCAGCGACTGCCCCGTGCAGGTGGGTCCCGACTCAGCGTCGCGTCATTTCATGCCGCGCCGCGTCCGGGACACGAACAAGGTGCGTCGCGCTTCAGCCGATCACTCCTGGCCGCGGCAGCACAAACGATAATCATCGCCGCAAAGCAGAAAGCCCCCGCACACTTCCGTGTCCCGGACGCGGCACTGCGTTCTCCCGGCGATGCGAAGCATCGTCCGGTACGCTGCTCCGCAGAGCCGGGACCAGGCGAGCACCGCACCCCATCCATGGGTCCCGGCTCAGCGGCCACCGCCAAGGGGCGCTGCACCGCGTCCGGGACACGAGTCCATCGGGCTTCAGCATACTGAAGCAACGCCGACGGCACCTGCGAACGATCGATATTGATGAGGGAAGATTTCAGTGCGGACGCTGGCAGCGTCAACTTCCGGAGCACGCTCGATAACAGCAGGCGTTCCGGGGGCGGATATGCGCCCTACAGGGAACGAGGGCGTCGGCGAACACGTCAGGACCAGATTTCATGCCGGAGCTTCTGGCTCCGGTAGAAATTGCGGGCAGTTAAGGATACCCGCAACGAACGAAGAAGAACTCGTTTCTTCTGCCGGATCGGTTTGAAAGCGCTAACTCTCTATTCGATCCGACCGTTGACCTGATGTCTCGCCGACACCCTCTTTCGTCGACCAGAGCCTCTGGGACTTTTATCTCGGAGAGACATTATCTCGGAGAGACATTCATCCTTGGCTCTAATGACGTGCCGGCATCAAACCGCCGGCAACTTCTGAAGAAGCGAAGTTACTTCTTCTTCTTCGCGACCTTGCGGGTCTTCTTCGCAGTCTTCTTCACTGCGCTCTTCGCCTTCTTCGCCTTCTTCGCTTTCTTGGCCATGTTGCCCTCCTAATGTAAGTGAGATGGCTTTAGTCTGCTCGTGCACTCGGGAATCGAGATGCACTACATCCCGAATACACCAACGCACTCAAAAAAACAGCGTCCCGCTTAAAGAAGTGTTGACGCAGCAAAGCGAGCGCGCGCAGTGCGACCAAATCAGCGACGTCGCAACATGCTCGTGCGTCGATGCAAAAAATGCCGAAGCAATGCATGCCGTTGCAAGTCTGTAGTGCAGGAATCGCCTGTACAGTTGCGCATTTTTGAATTTGCGAAGATGACGATCGACTAACGATCTCGCGCGCTGCGACTCGGCGGCTGCGTCAAAATGACGTGCGCACAGACTCTGAGTCGCACGGTTTGGCAACAAAAAAATTTTCGCGATGACGGCACTGAAGTCTCGCCGACGCATGCCGAAACGAACATTTCGGACGAATCGCAATCGGCGATTCGGATGCGCGCTTACCGTCGCGACGGTGGCTTCGATGTCGCGACAGACGATCGATGCGTCCGTGCTTGCCGCGATCGCGACATCGCGAAGGCGCGCGTGTGTCCCGTTACGGGACGCTTCGTTAGATGCCGAGCTTCGCTTTCAAGAGATCGTTGACGGCTTGCGGGTTGGCCTTGCCGCCGGATTGCTTCATCACCTGGCCGACGAACCAGCCGGCGAGTTGCGGTTTGGCTTTCGCCTGCGCGACCTTGTCCGGATTGGCCGCGATGATGTCGTCGACGACCTTTTCGATGGCACCGAGGTCGGTCACCTGCTTCATGCCGCGCGTTTCGACGAGCTCGCGCGGGTCGCCGCCCTCGGTCCAGACGATCTCGAACAGGTCCTTTGCAATTTTCCCGGAGATGGTGCCCTCGCCGATCAGGCTGACGATCGCGGCGAGCTGCGCCGCTGACATCGGCGAGGCCGAAATGTCGCGGCCTTCCTTGTTGAGACGCCCGAACAGCTCATTGATCACCCAATTGGCGGCGAGCTTGCCGTCGCGGCCCTTGTCGGCAAGGCCCGCGAGCACGGTTTCATAGAACACCGCGCTCTCGCGCTCGGCCACCAGCACGCCGGCATCGTAGGATGACAGGCCGAGGCTTTCGACGAAGCGCACCTTCTTCTCGTCCGGCAGTTCCGGCAGATCGGCCTTCAGCCCGTCGACCCAGGCTTGCGTGAATTCGAGCGGCAGCAGGTCGGGATCCGGGAAATAGCGATAGTCGTGCGCCTCTTCCTTGGAACGCAGCGAGCGCGTCTCGCCCTTGTTGGGGTCGAACCGGCGCGTCTCCTGCTCGATCTTGCCGCCGTCCTCGATGATTTCGATCTGGCGCCGCGCTTCATACTCGATCGCCTGGCCGATGAAGGTGATCGAGTTCATGTTCTTGATTTCGCAGCGGGTGCCGAGCGGTCCGCCGGGCTTGCGCACGGACACGTTCACGTCGGCGCGCAGGCTCCCCTTCTCCATGTCGCCGTCGCAGGTGCCGAGGTAGCGCATGATCGAGCGCAGCTTGGTGACATAGGCCTTGGCCTGCTCGGCGTCGCGGATGTCCGGTTTCGAGACGATCTCCATCAGCGCCACGCCGCAGCGGTTGAAGTCGATGAACGACTGCGACGGCGACTGGTCGTGCAGCATCTTGCCGGGGTCCTGCTCCAGATGCAGCCGCTCGATGCCGATGGCGGCCGTCCTGCCGCCGTCGAGATCGACGATCACCTCGCCCTCGCCGACGATCGGCGACTTGTACTGGCTGATCTGGTAGCCCTGCGGCAGGTCGGGGTAGAAATAGTTCTTGCGGTCGAACACCGAGCGCAGATTGATTTCTGCGTTCAGCCCGAGGCCGGTGCGCACCGCCTGGCGGACGCATTCCTCGTTGATCACCGGCAGCATGCCCGGCATCCCCACATCGACCAGCGACACCTGCGTGTTGGGCTCGCCGCCGAACGCGGTGGACGCGCCGGAAAACAGCTTTGAGTTCGAGGTGACCTGGGCATGGATCTCCATGCCGATCACGACCTCCCATTCGCCGGTCTGGCCCTTGATCAGTTTTCCCGGTTTCACAGTCGCGTTCATGCTTTTCCACTCCCGAGCAGCGCGGACACGATCCGCTCCCATTCGGCATCCAGGGAATCCTTCGCCGCCGGCTGACCGGCCTGGCGATACCAGTAACCCGCATTGGCGAGATCGCCTTCGACGCGGTGCAGATAGGCGTGCACCCAGGCCGAGCTGGCGTCGCTCTCGACCTGCACGATCTGGTGGGCGCCTTCCCAGTTTCCCTTGGCCGCCCACCACAGCGCCACCAGCGCCGGTGCCAGGCCGGGCGCCGGCGCGCTTTCCGACAGGCTGGCGTAGAAATCGGCCATCGCTACCACCAGCGCTGCGGCGTAAAGCGCCCGGCCGCCTGTTCCACCACCTCGCCGAGCGAGAACAGCGTCTCCTCGTCGAACGGACGGCCGATCAATTGCAGCCCGAGCGGCAGGCCTTGCGCGTCCTTGCCTGCGGGGACGGCGATGCCCGGCAGGCCCGCCATGTTGACCGTCACGGTAAAGATGTCGTTGAGATACATCTCGACCGGATCGGCGCCGCCCTTTTCGCCGACGCCGAACGCCGCCGAGGGCGTCGCCGGGGTCAGGATCGCGCTGACGCCCTTGGCAAAACAGTCCTCGAAATCCTTCTTGATCAGTGTCCGCACCTTCTGGGCGCGGATGTAATAGGCGTCGTAATAGCCGGCCGAGAGCACATAGGTGCCGATCATGACGCGGCGGCGCACTTCGGCGCCAAAACCGCTGGCGCGGGTGTTCTCGTACATTTCGGTGATGTTGCGCCCGGGTTCGCGCAGGCCATAGCGCACGCCGTCGTAACGCGCGAGGTTGGACGAGGCTTCCGCGGGCGCGACGATGTAATAAGCCGGCAGCGCGTATTTGGTGTGCGGCAGCGACACGTCCACCAGTTCGGCACCGGCCGCCTTCAGCCAGGCCGCGCCCTCGCTCCACAGCTTTTCGATTTCCGCCGGCATGCCGTCGAGGCGATACTCTTTGGGAATGCCGATCTTCATGCCCTTGACGGATTTTCCGATCGCGGCCTCGTAGTCGGGCACGGGGATATCGACCGAGGTGGAGTCCTTGGCATCATGACCCGCCATCGATCGCATCAGGATCGCGGCATCGCGGGTGGTGCGCGCAATGGGACCGGCCTGGTCGAGCGACGAGGCAAACGCCACGATACCCCAGCGCGAGCAACGTCCGTAGGTCGGCTTGACGCCGACGGTGGCGGTGAAGGCGGCGGGCTGGCGGATCGAGCCGCCGGTATCGGTCGCGGTCGCGCCCATGCAGAGAAGCGCAGCCACCGCGGACGCCGATCCGCCGGAGGAGCCGCCGGGCACCAGCGTGGTGTTGGAGCCCTCGCGCCGCCACGGGTTGACGACGGGACCGAAGCACGAGGTTTCGTTCGCCGACCCCATCGCGAATTCGTCGTTGTTGAGCTTGCCGAGCATCACCGCGCCGTCGCGCCAGAGCTGCGAGGTGACGGTCGACTCATAAGGCGGCACGAAATTGCCGAGGATCTTTGAGCACGCAGTGGTGCGGACGTCCTTGGTGGCGAATAGGTCCTTGATGCCGAGCGGAATGCCGGCGAGCGGACCGCCCTCGCCCTTGGCGATCTTCGCATCGATCGCGCGTGCCATGTCCCGGGCCTTCTCCGGGGTTTCCAGCACGAAGGCATTGAGCGAACGCGCCGCCTCGATGGCGGTCAGATGCGCATCCGTCAGTTCAAGCGAAGTGAAAGACTTGCTCGCGAGGCCCTCGCGGGCCTCGGCGATCGTCATCGATGTCAGGTCGGTCATTTATTGATCGGGCTGCAGAAGAAAGGAGAAAGCGTCTTGTCGTTGGCCGGGTCGTCGGATTTCGGCCGCGTCCGTTCGTCGGCCTCGAGCGCGTCGAGGAGCACGTCCATCGCCTTGTCGGGATCGGCGGTCTTGCCCTGCCGCTCCATCGCGTCGAGGTAATTCATGTAGGCCTGATAGGCCTTTTCATCGTCGCAGAGCAGACACATCGGACGTTCCGATCTTCAGTGAATTGAAAGACTATTCAATAACCTTCGGCACCAGGAAGAAATGGTTTTGGGTTTCCGGCGCATTGCTGACGATGGCGTCGGGGATCCCGCCGTCATCGACCACGTCGGCCCGCTTCTTCATTTCCATCGGGGTCACCGAGGTCATCGGTTCGACGCCGTCCACATTCACTTCCGAAAGCTGCTCCACGAAATCCAGCATGGCGTTCAATTCGCCCTGCAGATGGGGAACTTCGGCCTCGGTGACCGCAATCCGCGCCAGATGCGCGATGCGGCGGACGGTGGCGGCATCAACGGACATTAATATAGGCCTCGAATGGAGAATTGGCATCCGCCGTATAGCAGAGGCCGCTTTTGCGCCGCAACCACCGGGGAACACGCGTCGGGAAGCCCGCCGGACCGGCGTAGGGCGGGCTGACGCACGAGATTGTGCGCAAAGCGCCAATTTCCTGCGCAAAACTGCCCCGACGAAACCATTTTTTTGCCTTACGCAGTTGTCGTGAAACAGACAGGGAATGGACTTACGGCCTCAAACTGGAGGCTGCGCCATGTCGAATTTTGAGAACGGCAACGCCGGTTCGGAAAGCTGGGATCCCGCCCTCTGGTCAATCGGGACCGTCCTCGGCGTCGCCATCGTCTACCTCGCCTGTTTGACCTGACAAATCGGAGCGAGAGCCATGCCCCAGGCGAAAATCCTGCAGGAAAAGGCCGAGATGTTCGAGCGTCGCGCGGACGCCGCGACCGATCCGATCTCGCGGCAGCATTACAAGGAAATGGCCGCGCATTACCGTGCGCTGGCGGCCGAGCACCTCGAGGTGCGCCGCGACGAGACGGCGCACTAAACTGGCCGTCGCCGCCCGAGTTTGAGTTTTGTACCGTCTCCGGTATCGTGGTCCCAGATCTCGGGGGCTGACCGCACGTCGCTCTCCCTGACCAACAAGAAGACCAAAACAACCGGGGGGCGCGGGATGGAGTTCATCGAAGCCAATGGCGTGGGGCTGCGCTGCGAGCTGAGCGGCTCGGGCGAGCGCACGCTGGTGCTGGTTCACGAAATGGGCGGCTCGCTGGAAAGCTGGGACGACGTGGCGCCCCGCTTCGCAAGCTCGCGAAACGTGCTGCGCTATGACACCCGCGGCGCCGGGTTGTCGCAAAAGGTTCGCGGCGAGCTCACGCTTCCCACCATGGCCGACGACATCGCGGCCCTGCTCGATCATTTTGGTATCCAAGGCAAGGTGGCGCTGGCCGGAATCGCGGTCGGCGGCGCCATCGCGCTGCAGTTCGCGGCCCGCCATGCTGCGCGCACCAGCGCCGTCGTCGTCGGCAGCCCGGCGACCGGGATTGCCGCCGAGCGCCGCGCGCCGGCCATGGAGCGGCTGGCGCGGATCGAAGCCGCCGGCATGGGATTCGCGGTCGAGGATTCCATGCTGAACGGCTATGCGCCGGAGCTGCGCGGCGACAGCAAGCGTTTTGAGCGGTTTCGGACCCGGTGGCTCGGCAACGATCCCTCCAGCTACGCCACGATCTGGCGCATGCTGGCGGCGGCCGAGATGCAGGACGATCTGGCCAGCATTTCTTGCCCCGTTCTGGTGATCGGCGGCAGCCTCGATCGCGTGCGGCCGGCCGCCATGGCGGAAGGCACCGCCAAAACCATTCGCGGCGCCCGCTACGTCGAAATCCGCAGCGGGCATTATATGTCGGTGCAGACGCCCGACCTGCTCGCCGACACCATCGAAGAATTTTTGAAATCGGTCGGCGCCTGAGCCCACCACAGCCTTGAGGTCACCCCATATGAGCCAACCGGCAGCGCAGATTCCCGGCGTCTATCACCGCAAGATCGGCGACATCGTCGTCACCACCATCAGCGACGGCTATCTCGACGGCACGCTCGAGGTGATGCGCAATGTCGATCTCGACAAGGCGAAGCAGATTTTGACCGACGCGTTCCGGCCGGCGCGGCGGACCAGCGTCAACACGTTCCTGATCCATTCGAAGGGACGGACTGCCCTCGTCGATACCGGATCGGGCAATTACATGGCGCCCACGGCCGGCTTCGTTCAGCGCAATCTCTTGGCCGCCGGGATCGATCCGAAGTCGATCGACACGGTGCTGCTGACGCACATGCATCCGGATCATTCCGCCGGTCTGACAGACATGACCAGCGGGCAGTTGCTGTTTCCGGACGCCGAACTCGTGATGCACGAGAACGAGCTGTCGCACTGGTTCGACGACGGCGCGATGGCCAAGGCCGACGAGCGGTCGGCCAAACTGTTTTTCCAGGCCGGCCGCGAGCAGGTCGCACCCTACAAGAAGCAGACGCGGCTGTTTAGGAGCGGCGAAGTGTTTCCCGGCATCACCGCGGTGCCGAGCCACGGCCACACGCCGGGCCATACTGCGTATCTGATCGAGTCGGGCGGGGAGCAGTTGATGATCTGGGGCGACACGGTGCATGTGCCGGAAGTGCAGACCGCGTATCCCGAGGCCGGCATGGCCTTCGACACCGATCTGGCCGCCGCCGCCGCTTCGCGAAAGCGCATGTTCGATCGCGTCGCCACCGACGGCATTCTGATTGCCGGGATGCATCTGCACTTCCCGGCGTTCTCGCGGCTGGCGCGGCGCGGCAACGCCTATGCGCTGTATCCGGAGGCCTGGGTGCACGCGATGTGAGGCTGCGTCGCCGGGCGGCTATCCGAAGTAACTATCAGCGGAACAGTCCGCCTACCGCGCTGCCCACGCCCCTGCCGACACCACGCACCGCGCCCCCCACGCCGCGCGCCACGCCGCCGATCGCGCCGATCGGCCCGTCGGGCCCCCGCGAATAGCGGGTACGGCTTCCGGCGCGGCGACGGTCCTTGCGATCGGCTTTGGCAGCCTGCTTCGCAGCGTCGGTCAGCGCCTTGTGCTGGGTGGCGTCGAGGAAGCCGGTCGTCGGATAGCCGGACTCCTCCTGCCAGCGCGAGATGGCCGCGCGCGTTGGTTCGTCGAACGTCCCGTTGGCCTTGGTCTCGAACCCGAGCCGGGTCAGCCGGCGTTGCACGGCCCGGCGCTTGGCCTTGGTGAGGCCGATCTGCTCCTCGGTCTGCTGGGTCGCTTCGCTGGCTGCGATCGCCGGTTCGGCGGGCGCCGAATCTTCGCGGGGCGTAATGCTCGGGCCGGCGTGGGCAACGTGCGCGCAGTCGACGATCGCCAGGATGGTCAGCGCCAGCATCAGGGCGCGGATGACCCCTTTGGCCTCACGTCGGCTGATACTGCGATCCATAAGATAAGAATACATCGCGCCGCCCCCGAGCTATCGACATCCGGAGGGCCCACTCCGCTTCGTCGCGGGGATAAGTGTTGTCCATGGCGAACGGTTCCCCAGCCGCGCGCCAAATCGGAAGTCGGCTGCCGGGATTTTCGCGAGCGAACTCCGGCGGCCAATCTGGACGCCGTGTTAAACGCTGCTTTTGGCCCAATTTTGACTTCGGGCCATGCATCCGATGTGCACGCCCTACCCGCCCAGCGCGCCCAGCCGCGCCAGCGCATCATTCGCCAGCGAACGCGTCAGCTCCGTTGCCGGTATTTCGCGGCCCATCCGCAGCGCCTGGCCGGCCCAGAGGTTGGTGAAATCGACCTTGCCGAGCTTTTCGGCCGCCGCTTTCAGCGGGCCGAGCGCGGTCGCGGCGTGCGGGAAAGCGGGCGCATGCGGCGAGATCGGGCCGACCTCGCGCATGACGCGGTTGGCGACGCCGCGCGCCGGGCGTCCGGTCATGACATTGGTGATGAAGGTGGCGTCGTCGCTTGCCTCGGCCAGCGCGACGCGGCCCGCCGCGCTCACCTTGGATTCCGGACAGCGCAGATAGGCGCTGCCGATCTGCACGCCGGAAGCGCCGAGCGCGAATGCAGCCGCGATGCCGCGCCCGTCGGCGATGCCGCCCGCCGCGATCACCGGCACCTTCACGGCGTCGACCACCTGCGGCACCAGCGCAAACGTGCCGGGCTGCTGGGCGACGTTGTCGGTCAAAAACATGCCGCGATGGCCGCCCGCCTCCGCGCCCTGCGCGATGATGACGTCGGCGCCGTTCTGCTCCAGCCAGATCGCCTCCTTCACGATGGTCGCCGACGACATCACGATGGCGCCCGTGGCCTTGACGCGCTTGACCAGCGCGGCATCCGGCAGGCCGAAATGGAAGCTGACCACTTCCGGCTTCAGCTCCTCCACGACCGCGCACATCGCCTCATCGAACGGCGCGCGGTTGGCGGCGCTGACAGGGGCCGCCGGATCGATGCCGTGCTCCTTGTAATAGTCGCCGAGCCGCGCCTTCCAGCCCGCCTCGCGCGCGGGATCGGCATCAACAGGCGTGTGGCAGAAGAAGTTCATGTTGACCGGCGCGGAGACGCGCTGGCGGATGATGTTGACCTGCTCGCGCGCCTTCTCGGCCGTGATCATCGCGCAGGGCAGCGAGCCCAGCGCCCCACCCTGCGCCGCCGCGATCACGAGGTCCGCATCCATGATGCCGGCCATCGGCGCCAGCACGATCGGAAATTCGGTATTGAAGAGGTCGATGATCCGGCGGTCTGGCCACATGGTTTTTGCTCGCTTGTGTTGGCTCGTTTACTTACTTCCCTTCTCCCCTTGTGGGAGAAGGTGGATCGATGGCGCGAAGCGACGTCGAGCCGGATGAGGGGTATGTATCCGCGGGGTTTGTGTTCGCGGAAACATACCCCTCATCCGACGCGGACTGCGTCCGCGCCACCTTCTCCCACAAGGGGAGAAGGGAAGGAAACATTGGCGACGGAGTTACGTCGCCCCTCCAATATTTGTCCGGCCTCGGTGACGATCCTGTCGACGATCTCGCCGGCCGGCGGGATATCATGGATCAGCCCGACGGCTTCGCCGGCGATGACGGCGGCGATGTCGAAATTGCCGGCTGCCCTCGCCGCCAAATATTCGGCTGCGACTGACTGTACGTTCTGCATCAATTCGACCTCCCGGCCGATCCAGCGCCGCGCATGGTCGTTGATCAGGCAGCGGCCGGTGAACGGCGCGGGCCAGACATTGTTGCGCGAGAGGTCGAAGATGATGCCGCGCACGCTGTTGCCGTTGGAAGCCGCGCAAATCCGCCGCTTGGCTTCCTCCGCGCCGTCGCATTCCTGGCTGGCGTAGAAGCGCGTGCCGAGCAGCACGCCGGATGCGCCGAGCATCAGCATCGCCGCAAGCCCGCGGCCATCGCCGATGCCACCGGCCGCCGCGACCGGCACCCGGCCAGCGGCGAGATCGACGATCGCCGGGACGATGTCGAGCGTGGTGCGCGAGGCGCCGTGGCCGCCTGCTTCCGTTCCCTGCGCGATCAGAATGTCGGCGCCGACGTCCAGCGCCTGCCGCGCCATGTCCTCGGTCTGCACCTGGCATATCAAGAGCGCGCCCGACGATTTGATCCGCGGCGCGAACGGCGTGGGATCGCCGAACGACAGCATGATCGCACGCGGCCGCGCCTGAAGCGCGATGTCCAGCAGCGCCGGCTGCTTGGCAAGGCTCCAGGTGATGAAGCCGATGCCGAAGGGATTTTGTACGCCGGCGAGCTTGGCCGTTTCCTGCCTGAGCCACGCCTCGTCGCCGTAACCGCCGCCGAGAATGCCGAAGCCGCCGGCCGCGCTGACGGCCGCGGTGAGACGCGCGCCGGCGATGACGTCCATCGGCGCCGACAGGATCGGATGCTGGATGCCCAGGCGGGCGGTCAACGGCGTGGCGATTGGCATGTCCATTCCCTGCAATCTGGACACCAATATAAGGTCGGACTATCATTCTCTAAAAATGAATACTTGAGAATTCTGACATCTCTAAAATGAAACGGAGCGCCCCATGGAGTTGAGCGACCTCCTGACCTTTTCGGCCGTCGCGCGGCTCGGCGGCATCACCCGCGCCGCCGACGAACTCAACACCGTGCAGTCCAACGTCACCCAGCGCGTCAAAGCGCTGGAGGCCGAAATCGGCACCGCGCTGTTCGAGCGTCACAGCCGCGGCATGACCCTGACCGGCGCCGGCCGCCGTTTGCTGCCTTACGCCGAACGGATGGCCGCACTGTCGCGCGAGGCGTTGCTGGCCGCGCGCGACGACGGCGAACCGAAGGGGCCACTCGCAATCGGTTCGATGGAGACGACAGCCGCCGTTCGCCTGCCCGCGCTACTGGCGAATTTCCACCGCCGCTTCCCACAGGTGCAGTTGAGCCTGCGCACATCGACCACCGCCGAACTGGTGGCGGGCGTGCTCAACGGCACCTTCGACGGCGCGTTCGTCGCGGGTCCGATCGAGCATGCCGAACTCGAGGCGACGGTCGCGTTCCGCGAGGAGCTGGTGCTGGTGACCGCGCGACGCTGGCCAAACCTCAAGGCCTTGCGTGCGGGTACGCCGGGTTCGGGGCCCACCGCGCTGGTGTTCCGCACCGGCTGCACCTACCGGCAGCGGCTCGAACAGGTTTTCACGGAGTTCGGCTGGCCGTCCTCGGCACGCTTCGAACTCGGCACGCTCGACGGCATGATCGGCTGCGTCGCCGCCGACATGGGCGTGACGCTGCTGCCGCGCGCCGTGGTCGGGAAGAACGACAGCGTGAATATCCACACGCTGACGCCAGCGCAGTCCAGGGTGGAGACGCTGTTCATCACCCGCCGCGCTGCTCATCAATACAGCGCCCTTCAGGGTTTTGCGTCCTGCCTGAACGGCAATGGCGAGGTCATCGCCGCGTGACGGCAATTCGTTTCGCCGTGCGAAACGTCTCGGCCATAATGTTGTAACAATGCGCGGCGCGCGGCGCGTTTCCGCGCTGCGACGTTCGAGCGCAACGTGCGCATCGCGCTCAAAATCTTGTGGCCGCCGTATGCCGCTACGTTAGTATGAGCCGCTAGCTACCAAAAACCATAACGTCAATCTGGGAGGGACTGCGATGCGCACGGCGTTCGTATTGTGCTGTTCTGTTGCCTTGTTGGGTGCGGTTGGAACGGCAAACGCTCAAGACTGGACGAAATCGAAATGGGGGCCGAATGACGAGATCGGCGCCGCCAACTACATGACGCCGGAACTCGTCGTCAAAGCCGCGCAACTCGTCAAGACCGGCAAGACCTACGCGCTCGGCTTCCCGGTGGACTCCAAGATGCCTGCCTACCCGCCGCGCGGCTTCAAGATCACCGTGGTGCAGCCGGGCCAGGCCGGCATTCCCGGTCTTGGGCCGAGCAAGACCACCTATAATGACGACATCATCGAAGGCTGGGTCGGCGTCGGCAGCCAGCTCGACGGCCTCGGCCATATCGGCGTCGAGCACGTCTACTACAACGGCAACAAGCTGCTCGATTTCGCCGATCCCACCGGGTTGAAAAAACTCGGCGTCGAGAAGATCCCGCCGATGGTCACGCGCGGCGTGCTGCTCGACATGGCCGCGTATTTCGGCACCGACGTGGTCAAGGAAGGCACCGCCTTCAACGTCAAGGAAATCGAGGAAGCCGCCAAGAAGCAGGGCATCGAAATCCGCCAGGGTGACGTCGTGCT
>Ga0070665_100003387_pt1 | contig 17047 bp, 18 predicted proteins | sample KBSS13metaG_FD_65862 | JGI IMG/M metagenome (GOLD analysis project Ga0070665, IMG submission 65862) | Switchgrass rhizosphere microbial communities from Kellogg Biological Station, Michigan, USA - KBS S1-3 metaG | ecosystem: Host-associated > Plants > Roots > Rhizosphere > Soil ... | reverse complement strand
GACCAGAAGGTAGCCAACTCGATTTTGATCAAGGTGAACCAGATCGGCACTGTGTCGGAGACGCTAGAGGCGATTGAACTGGCGCGGCGCTATGGGTATACGAGCATCATCAGCCACCGCTCGGGCGAGACGGAAGACACGTTTATCGCCGACCTGGCAGTGGCTACCGGAGCGGGGCAGATCAAGACGGGCTCTGCGTCGCGTACGGATCGCATCGCGAAGTACAATCAGCTGCTGCGCATCGAAGAAGAGCTGGGCCAGGCCGCGGAGTTCCTCGGCATCGAGTCCGTTAACTTTGGCGAATAGAAAGGCACTCCATGAAGCGTTTGCTTGCTGCGTTGCTGTTTGCGTCTCTTTCGGTAATTTCCTTCTCGCAAACAGCGGCGCAGCCTGGCGCTGACACGGTTGCCACCGCGCCTCCGCCAGCGCATTCCGCTACCGCAGAGCAGATTCGGGCGTACTTTGAGCTTGTCCACATGGACAAGACAGTGCATGGGGCGATGGAACAAATGCTGAAGGCGTCAAGGGCGGCGGCTCCGCCGTATCTTCCGAATTCGGTGTGGGAGGATATGAGCAAGACGTTTGCCTCGTACGATCTGCTGGGCGAGATGATTCCCATCTACCAGCGGCATATCTCTCGCGAAGACATGGACGCGATTCTCACGTTTTACCGCACGGATAGCGGGCGCCGCTTGTTGGAGGCCCAGCCAGCGATGGTTGCTGAGGCGCAGGCGACGTTTCCGAGCATAGGACGCAAGTTGGGGCAGGAGGTTGCGGCGCGTCATATGGAAGAGATTCAGGCGGCGAAGCAGAAGTACGACCAGGAGAACGCCCCCAAACCGACGCCTTCGCAGAAACCCAACTAAAAGAGCGTTGTCATCAGTAGTCACTGATTGTGGCTTAGACTATTTTTCTGCGTTCGTCCTTCACGCAAGGAGATGCTAATGCAGCTTGGAATGGTGGGTCTTGGCAGAATGGGCGCGAACATGGTTCGCCGCCTCGTAGCCCGTGGTCATGAATGTGTCGTCTATGATCACTCTCCTCAGGCAGTCGCAGAGCTTGCGAAAGTGAAGGGAGTTACCGGTGCCAGCTCGCCTGAGGACTTCGTAAGCAAGCTCACTCCGCCGCGACCTATCTGGCTTATGATCCCCGCCGGATACGTCGACTCCGCACTTGCTCAATACGTTCCTCTGCTCCAGTCCGGGGACATTCTCATTGACGGCGGCAACTCCTATTACATCGATGACATCCGGCGCTCCAAGGAAGTGCTCGCCAAAGGCATTCACTACGTCGATGTCGGAACCTCAGGCGGCGTATGGGGGTTGGAGCGCGGTTACTGCATGATGATCGGAGGCGAAGATGTGATTGTTCAGCATCTCGACCCGATTTTTCAAGCCATCGCGCCCGGCATGGGCGATGTTCCTCGCACACCGGATTTCGACAAGATCGGCAGTACTGCGGAGCAGGGCTACCTCTACTGCGGACAAAGCGGCGCGGGCCACTTCGTCAAGATGGTTCACAACGGTATTGAGTACGGCATGATGGCGGCCTACGCTGAGGGTCTCGCCGTCCTCAAAGGCGCCAATATCGGCAAGCACACTGCCGAGATCGACGCCGAGACGACTCCCCTCCGCGACCCTGAGCACTACCAGTATGACTTCAACCTTCCTGCCGTCACCGAGGTCTGGCGTCGCGGGTCGGTGATTGCATCCTGGCTGCTTGACCTTACCGCGAGTGCGCTCGCTGGCGATCCCGCACTATCCAAGTTCGACGGCCGGGTATCCGACTCCGGTGAGGGCCGCTGGACCGTTAAGGCTTCCATCGACGAAGGCATTCCTACTCCAGTCCTCACTACCGCGCTGTACGAACGCTTCAGCTCACGCGGCCTCGCAGACTTCTCCGACAAACTACTCTCCGCTATGCGGTATGAGTTCGGAGGACACCTGGAGAAGCCTGCCAACAAATAAACCCCCTCAGACCAAAGGAGAGCTCCTTGCCTGAACAGCCGTCGCCGCTTACCCCTCCTCCACCAGTCCACTCCGATGCCCTAGTTTTCTTTGGAGCCACGGGAGACCTCGCTTACAAGAAGATCTTTCCTGCACTGCAGGCAATGGTGAAGCGTGGCCATCTGAACGTTCCGGTGATCGGGGTAGCCAAGGCGGGATGGAACCTCGATCAGCTGAAGGCGCGCGCGAAGGACTCGGTGGAACAGCACGGCGGTCTGGACCCTGTCGCTTTTGAGAAGCTGTGTTCGCTGCTGCGGTATGTCGATGGAGACTACGCCGATCCCGCTACGTTTGCCGCGGTCCGAAAGGAGTTGGGTGCAGCCCAGCATCCGGCGCACTACCTTGCGATTCCACCTTCGCTCTTTGAGGAAGTGGTCAAGCAGTTGGTCAACTCGGGCTCGGCCAAGGGGGCCCGCATGATTGTGGAGAAGCCCTTTGGGCGCGATCTGGCTTCAGCGCAGGAGCTAAACCGCGTACTACTGTCGGCGTTTCCGGAGTCATCGATCTTCCGTATCGACCACTACCTCGCGAAGGGACCTGTCTACGACGTGGTGTCGTTCCGCTTCTCCAATGCGTTTCTTGAGCCGCTGTGGCACCGCGACTATATCGAGAGTGTGCAGATTACGATGGCTGAAGATTTCGGGGTTCAGGGTCGTGGATCGTTCTACGACCAGACGGGGGCGATACGCGACGTTATCGAAAATCACATCTTCCAGGTGATGTCGAACATCGCGATGGAATGTCCGGCGCGGCGTGACAGCGAAGCGATTCGTGACGAGAAGGTTAAGGTCCTTCGCGCCATTCCTCCGATCGAGGCGTGCAACCTGGTGCGAGGCCAGTTCGACGGATACAAGAACGAGAAGGGCGTTGCGCCGGATTCCACCGTCGAGACATATGCTGCACTTCGGCTGGAGATCAAGTCTTGGCGATGGGACGGTGTGCCGTTTTACATTCGCGCCGGAAAGAACATGCCCACTACATGCACGGAGGTTATAGCCCGGTTGCGCCGGCCCCCGCAGACGAATCTCACGGATCCCGGCCCACAGAACTACATGCGGTTCCGAATTGTGCCAGAGATGACGATCGCACTTGCGGTTACGATCGCCGGGGCCGACGAGAAAGCCATGCGTCCGCTAGTGGAATTGGAGGCCTGTCGCCATCCGCGGACTGAAGAGGTGGAGGCTTACGAGCGAGTGCTTACTGACGCAATGGCGGGTGATGCCACACTGTTTGCCCGGCAAGACTATGTGGAGGAGGCCTGGCGCATCGTCGACCCAGTGCTAAAGGCGAATACGCCGGTTTATCCTTACGCGGTTCACACATGGGGACCATCGGGTGCGCCCGCCACTGCCATCGCAAATGTTACTCCGCCCAGCGGATGGCAATCACCAGTTGACGACTCCACGGACGACATTCATGTCGTCCCCGTCCCGGCTGCGAGCTAGGCTACTCCGCGGTTGCGTGGGACGAGGCACACGTAGATCGGGAGCAGTCCTTAAGGTGAGCACACATCTCGCAACTACCGTCATGCAGCCGTAAGCTCCGGCGCTGCCACGGGTTCTGCCTGCTTCCAGTCTCCTAGTGAACGGCTCAAGAGTGCGGCGGCACATCCTTCGCCACAAAGGACGATGATGTCGTCGCGATGAGCCAACTGAGAATCCCACGGCATGAAAGTGATATTTCGAGATGCGACCTTCGCCAGAACCCAGTGATTACTGGTTTTCTTCTGGACTCCGCATAAGCATGTAAATAAAGAGGTTGCTGCCATAATGGTGGTCCTTCCCCCCGGGAACGACTTTCCGGTAAGTCTTTATATAGATTGTGATGCACCTTGCCTATATGCAAGTGACCTGCCAGAGAATCAATTTGAATAACAGCCCTGCTATCAGTAGAAGATGGCCGGTCGCTCCAAGAGGGAATGGGTCTACGATGTGGGAACTTCATTTCTCAATGTGAAAAACATTGCACATTGCATCGCAGAGATTTGCATTATCAAAGAGGCCGTGAGGTTTGTGATCCCTAAAGGGCAATGAAGCGTCTTATTATCATGCGTTTGACCTCCAAGGACCGCCTCTTTGTACTTACCGGAGCCGGAGTTTCGGCCGAGAGCGGACTCGCCACATTCCGAGGCTCAGGAGGGCTTTGGAACGGCCACCGGGTGGAGGATGTGGCTACTCCGGAGGCCTGGGAGGCCGACCCGGCGTTTGTTTGGCGGTTCTACTCGGCCCGTCGAAGGAATGCACTTGCGGCTCAGCCAAACGCCGGACATCTTGCTCTGGCACGCATCGAGCAGGAACTGGCGAAGGACGACCCGACGCAGTTCTATCTCTGCACACAAAACGTCGATGATCTGCATGAACAGGGTGGGTCGCGACGAATTCATCATATGCATGGCTCGCTGTTTGAATCCCGCTGTGTGCGGTGCGACCAGCCGTTTGCAGATCGCGAGTTTTACGAGACAGAGCCACTCCCCAGGTGCCGGGATTGCGGCTCTCTGCTTCGTCCTCACATCGTGTGGTTCGGGGAGATTCCAATCGACATGGAGGGAATCTACGGGGAGCTTGGGCGCGCCACGATTCTGCTGGTCGTGGGCACTTCCGGTTCGGTGTACCCGGCGGCGGGGCTTGTTCATATCGCCAGGCAGCGGGGTATTCGCACCGTATATGTCGGTCCGGAGGAACCGTCGAACGCGTCAGCCTTTGACGAGATTGTTCTGGGCACTGCGACGCAGATGTTGCCCGGCCTGTTTGAGATTGCGACTCGCTAGCGCTGACTAGTGATATGAATAGAAGTCACGCGCGGGCCGGGAGGCGAACTCGATTGATGCGCATCTCCGAGTGGATTCAGAGCGGCTTTCCCGTTCTGCTTGCTCTTGCCGCCTGGATTACTCCGCGTGCTTTGGCGCTCCGACGCCGGTTGACGATTACTGTGCTTGCGGCTGTCGCAGTGCTCGTTGTTTGGGTTGCGCTTTCCATCTGTTCGCATCTGCAGCCCGATACGGCCTCTATCGTTAGAGACTGGATGCCCGTGCCGTTGTTTCTGATTCCTTACTGGCAGACAGGCCAGTTTTTCGTGCGGCCCAATGCTGCGATCGAGCGCCGTCTGCTGGCGATTGACGAGCGGCTGCTGCCGGGCATTGCGAACAAAGCTGGAACGGATCGCACGGGCGTCGGCTTGTTCCTGGAGACGGCGTACCTGTTCTGTTATCCGCTGGTTCCGCTAGGCCTGCTGGCTGTGTATGTGACTGGGTTGAGAGAGAAGGCCGGCGGCTTCTGGTTTGTTGTTCTTGTGGCGACCTACCTTTGCTATGCCATCACGCCGTTTGTTCCGGCACTTCCGCCACGCTCGCTTGGCGGTGTGGGTGACGTAGTGGACAGGACTGCGAACAAGGGACGCATCTTCAACCGATGGATTCTTCGTCATGGAAGCATTCACGCGATCTCGTTTCCCAGCGCGCATGCGGCGTCGGCGTTTGCGGTGGCGTTCGTGCTTTTACGGTACTCGTTGGCGGCGGGTGCGATTTTTCTGCTGATTGCGATTGCGATATCACTGGGAGCCATCATTGGCCGGTATCACTATGCGTTGGACGTCGTGCTTGGACTGGTCGTGTCGTTAGTTGTGTTCCTTGTGAGCTATCGGTTTTTCTGAAACGTCGAGGAGGACGAGGGTCGATGGTACGCAACTCTTGTTATCCTTGCTTTCAGCAATGGCACACAAACCAATCGTTCTGACGATCCTCGACGGCTGGGGCTACCGCCCCGAGACTGATGGCAATGCCATCGCACTGGCTCGCAAGCCCAACTACGACAAGCTGCTCTCGGCTTATCCCAACACGCTGATTCGCGCGAGCGAGCACTTCGTCGGGCTTCCTGATGGGCAGATGGGCAACTCCGAGGTGGGCCACCTGAATCTTGGCGCGGGGCGCATTGTTCGCATGGACATTACGCGCATCGACGAGGCCATCGCGGACGGAAGCTTCTTCACCGATCCTGTGCTGACGGAGGCGGTGGGGCTTGCGGGACAGGACAACCGTGCGCTACACCTCTTTGGGCTCGTCTCCGACGGAGGAGTGCATTCGCATCAGCGCCACCTTTACGCTTTGCTGAAGCTTGCCTCGCAGCACAGACTTACACGGGTCTTCGTGCACGCCTTTATGGATGGACGCGACACGATGCCTACGAGCGGCCTGGGTTATCTGGAGGCGCTGGAGCAGCAGATTGGCCAGTATGGCGTTGGGCAGATCGCGTCGGTTTCGGGCCGGTACTATGCGATGGATCGCGATCTGCGCTGGGAGAAGGAGCGCCAGGCGTTTGATGCGATGGTGACGGGACACCCGGAGGGAGGGACATCGCAGGATCCTCTGGCGCGGGTTCGTGAACATTACAACAACGGCGTCACGGACGAGTTCATTCCACCATTTACTGTGATCGACAAGCATGGACGTGCTGTTGGACCAATTCGCGACAACGACGTGTGTCTCTGCTTCAACTACAGAGCTGATCGCGTGCGGCAGATTACGCGTGTGCTGGGTCGCAACTGCGATATTCCCGGAGGACTGACCGCGGGCAATGCGCTTGATCTTCCGAAGGCGTCGGAGCTTGACCTGGAGATCCCCCGGGCTGAGGTGCCGAAGAATATTCACTACGTCTCGATGACGCAGTATGACAAGAACTTCAAGGTGTCGGTGGTTATTCCGCCGGAGTCGATGGACAACCTGCTGGCCAACGTGATGGCTGACGCGAACCTGCGCAATCTGCGTGTGGCAGAGACAGAGAAGTATGCGCACGTGACCTACTTCTTCAACGGGGGTATTGAGAAGCCATTTCCTGGTGAAGACCGCGTGCTTATCCCTTCACAGAAGGTTGCGACGTATGACCTTGCGCCGGAGATGTCCGCGGGCGGAATCGCGGACGCTGTGATCAAGGCGGTGAACGATACAGCGTTTGACGTGATCATCGTCAACTTCGCAAACGCCGATATGGTTGGTCACTCCGGCAAGCTGGAACCAACGATCCGCGCGGTTGAGACCGTGGACACGGAGTTGGGGCGCATCTACCAGGCCGTGAAACAGCGCAGCGGAGCGTTGCTGGTGACCGCAGACCACGGCAATGCCGAGATGCTGATCGATCCAATCACCGGCGGTCCGCATACAGCGCACACCACGAATCCGGTTCCGTTCATCCTGATTGCGGACGAGAAGGACTCGAGTCACCATGCGATTCTGAAGCAGGGCGGCAGCCTGCGGGACATCTCGCCGACGATCCTCAAGCTGCTTGGTCTGAAAAAGCCAGTGGAGATGACGGGCGAGGATCTGCAGACGGGCTGAGGTCAGGCGAGAATCTGCACAGCGCCCTGCGGCGTCTTGGTAAAGCCGTGGATGAGGCGGCCGGCTGGATCGAGATGCAGGAGTGTCAGCTTGTCCGGGGCGATTTGCAGGTGACTGAAGCCGTAGATCTTTGCGGCATAAGGACCGCGCCGGGCCTCTTCGATTTGAAGGTTGTAGAGGTCGGCACCGCCACCGCCTGAGAGCACGAACGAGGTCGGATGACTCTCGAATTCAAGGTGCTGCATGTCGTGATCGTGTCCGGCTAAGTAGAGATGGGCTTTGTGCTCTCGTAGCAGAGGCTCCCAATCGGCGATGAGCACCTTGTGATCGCCGTGGGGGCCATTGGAGTAGATGGGGTGGTGCGCCATGACGATGAGGTACGGTGTCGTCCGCGGTTTTTCCAGCTCGGTTTTTAGCCATTGAAGCTGCTCGGCCTGCTCCTCGGGTGTGAGGGTATAGTTCTCGCGCTTGGATGCCGTGCTCAATACGCGGAAGACGTTGCTGTCCAGGGCGAGGAAGGTCGCAAGGGGTTTCGTGGCAGGGAACTCGAACCGATACCAGCGTGAGGGCAGCGTCCATCGCGTTTCACCGTTCTTCGCGTAGGCGAGTTCGGCTTCGACTTTACTTTCCGGCATACGCTGATAGTCGTGATTGCCGAGGACCGCATAGGCGGGGCAGTCAAAGACGCTTTTTGGATACATCTCCTCGAACTGCGTGGACCATCGCGGGGAGTTGACGCCTCCGGAGAGCGGACCGTACCAGTTGTCGCCCAGCATCAGGAGAGCGTCGGTCTTCAGTGAGTGATCGTGTGCGTAGCGTTGCATCGCAGCGGCGACAGTCGACTGCGCGGCGATGTTTTCGTAGCCCCAGTCGCCGATCATGAGCAGGTTGGAAGTTCCTATGGTTGATGGATGCTGCTTCGCCAGCGACGGAAGGGAGCCGAGGCTTGCGAGGGCGCTGAATGCAAAGCTTTGACGAAGGAATTCGCGGCGACTGACAGACATATTCATTTCGGGAACTTATACCACGATGAGATGAAAGGATTGAGCGATGGCTAGAGTTCGCGACGGCCCTCGAGAGCGCGCGACATGGTCACCTCGTCGGCGTACTCGATATCACTGCCGGCAGGGACGCCGGTTGCGATGCGCGTAACTTTGACTCGCGCCTCCGCACGGCGAATCTCGTCGGCGAGGTAGCGGGCCGTGGCTTCGCCCTCAGTTGTGGGAGATGTAGCGAGAATGACCTCGTCGAGATCAGGAAGGCGGGTCATCAAATTGGCGATGCGAAGCTGCTCAGGCCCGACGCCACTGATGGGCGAGAGGGTGCCGTGGAGGACGTGATAGACGCCGGCGAAGCTGCGTGTTTTTTCAATGGTTCCGATATTTGTGGGCTCTTCAACGACGCAGACCAGGCGCTGGTCGCGCACAGCGTTGGTGCAGTAGCTGCAGGGGTCGACGTCGGTAATGTTGTTGCAAACGGAGCAGAGCCGGAGGCGGGCCTTGAGCTCGCGGATTGCACCGGCGAGTTTTTCGGCATCTTCGGAGGAGGAGCGAAGGACGTGAAATGCGAGCCGCTGGGCGCTCTTGGTGCCGATACCGGGCAGTTTGCGGAGTTCATCGATGAGCCGAGTCATCGGCTCGGCGAAACGGGCCACTAGCTCATCCCCGGCAGCTTGAGATCGCCCATCATTCCCGCGACGCTGGCCTTCATGGCGTCATCGGCACGGCGGCCGGCCTCGTTGACGGCTGCGGTGATGAGGTCTTCTAGGAGTTCGAGGTCACTGCCTGCGCTTCCGATGGCACTCGGTTCGATCTTGAGGCGGAGGACTTCTTTCTTCCCATTCATCCGCACGGTAACGACACCGCCGCCACTGGAGGCTTCGACGATCGTCTCAGCAAGCTTCCGCTCCATCTGCTCCTGCATCTGGCGTGCCTGCCCCATCATGTCTTTCATCTTTGCGAGGTCAGAGAAGTCCATAGTTTCCTCAAAACTGCGCTAGTCGTTGTCCCGAAGGTCGATCACGTTGCGAATCTCAGCATTGAAGAGCCGCTGCGCCTGCTGGACGACTGGGTGCTCCATCGCTTTTGCCTGGGCGCTGCCCGTTCGCGCCTGCCGGGTTTTCTTTTCGGCGCTGGCATTGGCGGCACCAGGTAGTAGAACAAGCTTCAAAGAGCCGGAGCCTGCAGTCCGGATCGCAGCGCGCACGATCTTGTCAGCCTCGGGGTTTATGACCATGGGCAGCATGGTCTTCGAGAGCTCGGTCTGGACGCGAATCTCTCCGGCTTCGATGGTCCACTCGGCGTCGGCGAGTGCATCGGCTGCAGAGCCCTGGCTCTTTGCACTCATCAACGCTTCGGTTGCGACGCGTTGAAAGGCTTCGGCAGACTGCGTGGCGGCAGGAGCCTGCACGGCTGCGGGTGCTGGTGTTGCCTCGGGCTCGAGGACGGGGACTGGTATAGCCCCGAGTCCCAACAGCTCGGCGGCTACCTCGACGGGCGTGATCTCGGCTACAGGCTCTTCTTCAATGACGGAGACGGCAGCGAACGTGTCCGTCCGCGGCTCGGGCGCGGTTCTTGCGGTAGCCACAGGCTGAGCGATCTTCAGCGCGGGCTCATTCTTACGGTTCCGGTCTGCTTGGAATGGCGAGAAGACGGGCTTATCGGTCGCAGGGACGGCGGCCGAGCTTATTCGCATGGGTAACGACGATGGCGATGCGCTGACGCTGGCTGCGGCACGGGGCCGTGGTGTCTCAGTGCCGCCGGAGGCTGAGACTGGAAATCTGCTGAGGACTTCTTCGACCGGCAACAGGCGGCGCAGATGTACGAGCTTGAGGAGGCCGAGCTCGAAATGGAAGCGTTGCTCCTGGCGATAGCCCAGTTCGTCAAAGGTCCGGAGCATCACCTGCAGGAAGCGGGTGAGCTCTTCTTCGGTGAAAAGCGAGGCAGAGCGGGCGGCGCGCTTCTGTTCGTCGGCAGAGATCTGTAGCAACTCTGAGGCAAGTCCATCAGGGCCTGAACCATCTGCTGCAACGCCAGCGATCTTTGCGATGACGCAATTGCGAAGGTAGCGGACACATTGGCGGGCCAGTTGGGCCGGGCTGTTGCCTGAATCGAGAAGCTCGTTGGCGACGGTAATGACGTCGGCGCTGCGGTTCGCGTCGACGGCTTCGAGAATGCGCTCGAAGACTGCGTTGGGAACGGTTCCCATCAATTCGCGAATCTGCGCAGCGTCGAGGCGGGGGCGACCGTCTTCCAGCGGAGCGCTGGCGATGGCCTGATCCATGATAGAAAGCGCATCGCGCATGGATCCGTCGCCTGCTTCAGCGAGCAGGGCAAGGGCGGCTTCGTCGGCATCAACGTTTTCGGCGGCGGCGATCCCGCGAATCTGTGCAAGGATGTCGACGAGCTTTACGGCGTGAAAGCTGAAGTGCTGGCAGCGTGAGCGGACGGTCTGAGGGATGTCTTCCGGCTGCGTAGTCGCCATCATGAAGACGATGTGGTCTGGTGGTTCCTCGAGCGTTTTGAGTAGCGCATTGAAGGCGGCGTCGGTGATCTGATGCGCCTCGTCGAGGATGTAGATCTTGTACTTGTCGCGCGCAGGGCGATAGCGGGCTGCATCGCGAAGCTCGCGAATTTCATCTATACCACGGTTTGTTGCGGCGTCGATCTCGATTACGTCAACGGAGTTGCCGGCGCGAATCTCAGTGCAGGAGTCGCAGACATCGCAGGGCTCGGCGGTGGGGCGGACGGGGCTGCCGATGGCGTTGCGGCAGTTGAGCGCCATGGCAAGAATGCGCGCGATGGTGGTCTTGCCAATGCCCCTGTGCCCGCTGAAGATGTAGCCGTGCGCGATGCGCCCCTGGGTGAGCGCGTTCATCAGAGTCACGGTGACGTGATCCTGGCCGGCGACGTCGGCGAAGCGCTGAGGGCGGTATTTTCTTGCTAGAACCTGGTATGCCATAGTGCCTGCTGCGGCGATGCCGCATCCTGCTATTGTATCGTTCGTCGGGCAGGCTAGTTTTTAGCAGCTTGGGCGTCGCGGCGAGCCTTGCGGGCACGGCGCTTTACCTCATCGTCGCTGAACATTGTTCCGCGGCATTTGGGGGCGCCACAATGACAGTCGGCGTCGTCGGTGTCGTCTGAGTCGTGCAGGTTGTACTCGTAGGTCAGCTCTTCTCCAGGGGCGATATCGCGTGTTGCGACGACCCAGATTCGGCCTTTGATGTTCTCAGTTTCGCAGTTCGGATCGCAGGAGTGGTTGATGAACATCGCGATGCCGAAGCCGTCGATCACCTCGCCGCGGTTGCCGGTGCTGAAGAGGTAAGTGATAAAGCGGTCTTTGTACCGTTCGTCAGCTTCGTCTTTTGTGAAGCGTGGGCCGTCGTACTCAATAACCGGGGTGCCTTTTCGGATGCGCCGCATGGTGTAGCAGCCGGCTGCATGAATTGACGAGGAACGGATGATCAGCTCAGAAGGCATGGATGGTGGTATCCGAAGATGGCGTTATGCTTTGCGGGACGGAGGGTTGCTCTTCGGGGAGTCCGCTCGATTATCTGTCTACGCTTCGCAAGCCTGACTATAGCAAACCACCATTTGTGGGAATCAAGGGATTGGAGAGTATCCGAAAGCGGACGCGCGTAGTCTAACTAAATAATGGCAAATCGCTATTACAGCTTCGTTCTTTTGGTGGCCGCTCTCGGGGTGACGGCAAGGGATGCGCGTGCGCAGCAAGCGGATAAGCCTTCTGCTCAGTGTCCTGATGAGCAGAGCGGCAAGAATACGGAGCAGGGGGGTTCCCAAGGCAAGAACGGGCAGAAGGCGAAGTCAGCGGCTGCACCCTGCGAGACGCCAGCTCCGACCTCGGACGCTCCTGCGTCACAGCGGTTTCCGTTTCCCGGAGAGTCCGCTCCGCCGATGCAAGGGCAGTCGGCTCCGGACGCCCCCGACAAGCAGACTGCCCCTGCCAAGGCTCCGTCTGCCTCCGACAAGTACCCATTTCCGGGCTCCGCGCCGCCGATGCCCGGTGAAAGTTCAAGTAGCAGCTCAAGCAGTTCCTCGAGCGCTGACCCGAATGATCCTCCGGCCCCAGCGGATAGTGGCCCTCCGCTCGATGACAAGGGGGACAATCCGAGAGCTGCAACTCGCAGGAAGCTGCCCAAGGTGCAGAAGCTTCAGAGCGATGAGGAGCGGGCTGCGGAAGATTTGGATGTGGCAAAGTTCTACGAGCAGTCAGGGGACCTGAATGCCGCCTATCTTCGGGCTCGGGATGCAGTGAAGGTTCAGCCTTCTGATCCAGAGGCTCACTTCGCGCTAGGCCATCTCGCACAGAAGCTCAACAAGCGGGATGAGGCCATCGCCGAATTCAACTCTTATCTTCAGCTTGAGCCGGATGGCGAGAAGATCAAACAGGCGCGCAAGGCGCTTTCGCAACTGCAGTAAGTCGATCAGTGCATGTAGTCGAAGAGATTGATCTTCTGAAGCGCGGTAACGACGCTGAGTAAGGCCTGATACTGCACCTGATTGGACTTTAGCTCTGTTGCTACGGCGGCTGGATCGGCGGCCACAAGCGAGCTCTGCTGGGCTTTGAGTTGGGCTTCCTGAGTTTGGGCGTAGCTGCTTGTCGATTGGAGCGTGGTGAGCGAGGCGTTGAGGAGGCTGCGCTGCGTGGAGACTTGGCCAAGGGAAGCGGTGAGAGCGGCGCTGTCGGCAGAGAGGTTGGATGCAGGAGCGCCCGAGGTGACATCGGCGATCAGTTGATTGAGGACAGCAATCGGGCCGGAAGATCCGGATCCAAAGATGGAGGAGCCGGGAAGGTTGACCTGGATTTGTTGTCGCCCGGGGGTTTTGATGGACTGTGAGGTGGCATCGCCAGAGTAGGTTACGGTAGCCGGAGTGGTTGCTGTGTCGAGCGCGAAGGGTTTGATTGATCCCTGACTGCCTGCGAAGAGAAACCTGCCCTGATAGCTGGAATTTGCAAGCGCGAGGACCTGATCGCGGATTCCGGTGAGTTGCTGGGCGGTTGCCTGCAGATTGGAGCTGTTCAGAGTTCCGTTTGTGGCCTGTACAGCGAGGGATATTGCTGAGGTTAGCTGAGAGACGACCTCGCCTAATGTGGAGTCCGTGACCTGGAGCATGGAGGACTGGTTTGCGGCGGTCTGGATGTAGGTATCGACGCGCGCGATCTGGCTGCCGAGCTGGAGGCTCTGCGCGGCGGCGCCTGGATCGTCGGAGAGGGAACCGACGCGCAGGCCGCTGGAGAGCTGAGAAGCGAGATCGTTCGAGGCCTTAGTAGAACTGCTGAGAGCCTGCGAAAGGCTGGTGACGTAGTTCGGATCTGCCCGCACGATAATTCTCCTGCGACTAAGAGACGGATGTTGGAACGCCTAGATTGAGCGCGGTTGCCATCATCTGGTCGACGATGGAGAAGATCTTTGCCGCGGCCTCATATGCGCGCTGGTAGTTGGTGAGATTTGCTGCCTCTTCGTCGAGCGAGACGCCGGAGAGCGCGTTGCGCTGTGTCGTCAGCTGAGAAAGAGTTGCCTCCTGGGCCGTGTTGTCGGTTGTTGCCGCTGCGGTCACGCTACCGATCTTCCCGAGCAATGTGGAGAGAAAACTGGACGGAGTCTGACCTGCAACGATATTCCCGGAGGCAAGTCCCGCTAGGATAAGGGCGTTGCTATTGCCAGTCGCGCCTTCGCCGACGGATGCCGCGGCTATCGCCTGCGGGTTGTTCGTCGCCAGTCGGATTAGCCCGGCTGCGCCAGCGGACGTTGCGGGAAGGTTGAATAGCGGCTGGCCGGGGTTTCCGTTCCCGTCGATTCCCTGGGAGTTGGCCTGGTTGATCTGTGTGCCGATGGCGTAGGCGAGATTGTCGAGCGAACTCTGAAACACAGGAAGTTGTCCATCTTGTGCCACGAGTGTGCCGCCGATAGCGCCACCTGAAAGTGTTTGCGTGACGTCTTGTCCGGCGGGTCCCGCGAAGATGTGGGATGTTCCATTGATCTGCGCGGTAGCGACGGCATAGCTGATGCCACCGCTGACAAGGATCGCTCCGTCGCTCGTCGTAAGGGTAATGCCATTGCCTTCGGTGGAGATCTGGTTGAGCCCGATGTACTGGGATAGCTCTGCGATCGCCTGCTGACGTTGGTCTTCGAGAGTTCCGGCATCGCTGTTCGGACTGTTGCTCGCGATCTGCTCGTTCAGCGAAGCGATCGTAGTGACGAGTGAGTTGACGCTGTCGACGTATCCGGAAACCTGCTTGTCGAGGCTGGCGGACACCTGCGCAATCTGATTGGAGGCGGAGTTGAAGGCTCCGGCGAGGCTGTTGGCTGCGGAGAGGACCTTCTGCCGAGCAGCGATGTCGGAGGGGTTTGCGGTGAGTGAAGAAAGAGCGTTGAAGAAGGAGTCCATTGCCGAGCCGAGCTGGGTCGTGGTCGCCGAGGTGGAGGTGGATGTAAGCCCAAAGATGTTCTGAACCTGCTGGAGGGCGGATTCGAGGGCCTGACTCTGTGCGTGTAGCTGTGTCTGCTGCTGAACGCGCTGCTCCAGAACGCGGTCGCGCACTGATGCCTGGCTGACAGAGACGCCGCCTCCGACGTTGAGATCGCCTATGGTGACGCTATCTCGCGCCTGCCAACTAACGACCTGGCGTGTATAGCCGGGCGTGTTCTGGTTTGCTACGTTGTTGGAGGTGACGTTGATCGCAGCCTGATTAGCCATCAGGGATTGACGTGCCAGGTCCATCAACGAAGCTAGCGTGCCCATGTACTGCTCCCTTCTCGTCCGTGCAGGCGTGTGACAAGCGCAAGGTTTGCCTGGGTCTCATCGAGCATACGTTTCAGCAGGGCAAGTCTTTGGAGCAATGAGGGCAACGCTCCATTGTTAATGGACCCTGACTTTGCGATGAGAACAATTCGCTGCTCAAGAGAGAGGAGGCGCTCGTGATCGAGAGTCGAGAGCGCCGCGATCGTTCCATCCAGCACCGTTGCGACTGACTGTTCCGCGGTTGTCATGGCCCTTTTAGTCCAGAAGCGACCGAATCATCTTGTCAGCTACATTGGCCGACGACACGTTGTAGCTTCCATCGGAGATTGCCTTCTGCAAGGCCTCGACCTTCGCGGTCCTTACGTCGGAGCTTTCGAGTGCCTGGGCAATCAGGCCGCCGGTCGAACTGAGGCGGGCCTCGTCGGACTGGGACTCGCGCGGCAGCGCCGTCTTATTGCTCTCCTTTGCCTTCGCACCGCTGACCTGCTGTGTTTCGGTAGTTGTTGCAGGTGCGATAGAAGTCATGGCCTGCTTGAGATCGCCAATTCCGCTGGGATAACTCATGAAATTCCTCCATCTACTTGAATCTATCGGCCGGACGGCGCCACACTTTAGTACCGGTTACGTTCCTTTTTGAACTTTTTCATGCTCTGCCGAGACCTGCCGGATGACTTGTTTGGCGATACCCAGGCCTCCGTTCTTTGAGATCGCTCTCGCTACAGCCTCTGTGCCGAAGCTCGTTATGGTGTCGGACGCTCCATCCTTCTTGTCTTCACCCATCCAGTCGCCGTCTTCCGAGCGCATGGGCTTGAGCATCTCCTGCAGGAGCATGGCCTCAAACTGTTGTGCCGCATCAGCGAGTTTAGAGCGTGTCTGAGCGTCGGTGGTGGTAAAGCCGTGTCCGATTGAACCGGAGGTAATGTTCATAGCACCTCGATCTCCGCTTCGAGCGCACCGGCGGACTTCATTGCCTGCAGGATTGAGATAACGTCGCGGGCGGAGGCACCGATGGTTTGCAGGCTGCGCACAAGGTCGTCCACAGTCGCACCCTGTTTGAGCTCAATGCGGCTGACGGGTCTGTCCTGAGCATCGACGCTGGTTTGGCGGACCACCTTCGTGTCGCCGCCCGCATAGGGGTTTGGTTGCGACACTTGGAATTCACTGACGACATTGACGGCAAGCCCGCCATGCAGGATTGAGACGGGCTGCAGAACAACTCTCCCACCTATGACGACGGTGCCGGTGCGTTCGTTGACGATGACCTTGGCTCGGGGAAAGACGGGGACCTCAACAGACTCGACTTCAGCGAGGAAGGCCGGAACTTCCTCGCCGGCAACAGAAGAGAGAACAATTCTGCGACTGTCGACTGCACGTGCCGCAGGCCGCCGCAGCGTCTGGTTGATGGCCTGGGCGGCTGCTTCGGCACTGCGGAAGTCGGCATCGTTCAGCAGGAGAGAGAACTGACTTCGGCCTTCGATCTCCAGGAGAACACCGCGTTCGACGATTGCGCCGTACGGCACGCGAGCCGTGTTGGGGTGGTTCATTTGTTTGACGTTTCCGTTCACGCTGACGGAGTACCCGCCGACGACGAGTGCGCCTTGAGCCTGTGCGTAGATCTTCCCGTCCGCGCCGTATAGAGGGGTCATCAATAGAAGGCCGCCTTCAAGGCTTCGCGCATCTCCAGCTGAAGAAACCGTTATGTCGAGCTTGGTGCCGGGGCGAGCGAAGGGAGGCAGATTAGCTGAGACAAATACTGCTGCGAGGTTTTGTACGCGAATGGATGAGGCGGGAACGCTGACCCCCATGCGAAGCAGGGTCGCTGCCAGGGTCTGGGTAGGGAAGCTGGTCTGCTGGCTGTCGCCGGTGCCCTGCAAGCCGACGACGATACCGTAACCGACAAGTTGATTGTCGCGGATGCCTTCAATGGAGGCGATGTCTTTGACTCGCGCCTG
>Ga0070665_100003385_pt1 | contig 17055 bp, 7 predicted proteins | sample KBSS13metaG_FD_65862 | JGI IMG/M metagenome (GOLD analysis project Ga0070665, IMG submission 65862) | Switchgrass rhizosphere microbial communities from Kellogg Biological Station, Michigan, USA - KBS S1-3 metaG | ecosystem: Host-associated > Plants > Roots > Rhizosphere > Soil ... | reverse complement strand
GTGGCGGTGGCATGCGCAGATCGACGTTCACAGGTGGCGCTGTGCTCGGCGCCCCTTGTTCGTGTAGCAGAATCGGAGCGCCGCCTCCGGGCGGTGGCAGCGAGAGACTGCTCGTGGTTTGCGGCGTCGAACTCTGCGGAGCAGTCCCCGAGGTCGCTGGTCGAACCGCTGGCGGCGTCTCGGCCGATGGTTGTGACGGAACAATCGCAACTGTCGAAGTCACACGTTTCGCGCCGCCTGGTGCTGACAGATCAAGTAAATCGACACTGACCGGCCCCTTGGCAGCGCTGGCCTGTGGCCCCTGCCCTGCGGCGCCGCCCGGATTCGGTAACAGATCCGCCGGAGGTCCCAGCGTGGCTGGCGCCTGTGGGAAGTTCGGCGCAGTTGGGCCGCCGGGCAACGAGTTGGTCTTCGGCAACGGCGCTGGGACTGCCTCGCCACTTGGCCCGCCAGGCTGCCCCGGCGCTGCGCCGCCAGGCGCAATCGTTTGCACGGATTGGGCGAATGTCTGTTGCGGAAACTGGCCCTGGCTGACTGTGGGGCCATTCGGCAGGATGTAGCTCAAACGCAAGGGGCGCGAACGGAGCGATTGCTTGAGCGCCGCGTCTTGCAACGCCTTGGCCGGATTTGGACCTTCCTGCAAGTTGATGCCGTTGTTCTCCAGCAGCGTGCCGCTCTCGAACATCACGTTCTTCACGGCCAGCGTGTATTCGACCATCGATCGGGCGTAGCGACTATCGGCGTCAGCCAGTCGGCGCTGCGCCTCGACCAGGTCCAACAGCGAAACCGTTTCGGTCTCCGCATCAAAGGCCGACTTGATCGAGTTGAGTTGCTCGTTGGCCGCCAGGCGACGGTTGTAATTGGTCTGCGCGACGATGAAGGTGCGATCAACGTCGCCGACCGAGTTACTCAGATCGTGGACAACCTGCAGTTCCTGCTCGCGCAGCACGGCCCGCTCACGCGCCAGCAACAGCGCGGCGTTACGCACCGCAGCGTAACCCTGGCGGAAACCAATTGGCATGTTGAACTGCGCGCCCAACTGCCATTCCTGGAAGTTGCCGCCGAACATGTTCTGGTAGGCGTTGTCGAACTCGTAGGGATTGTTGTAACCCAACAGGTCATGGCCGAAGCCGCGCCAGCGATATAGCCCTTGGGCGTCGAGCCGTGGCAGCAGGTAATTCTTTGCGGCGATCGCGTTCAGCTCGGCCCGTTTCACAACCCAGCGCTGCCGGCGCAATTCCACGCGACGCGAGAGGGCCTCGGCCGTGAGTTGATCCCAATCGAACCCGACTTTTGCCTGCAAAGGTTCGTCGGACGGACGAATCAAGCGGGGGTCGTTCGGTGGCAGGCCCATGGTCAGGCGCAGCCGGCGCTCGGTCACATAAACGCCCGGGTTACCGCGAAATGTGCCGCCGCTGCTGCCGTTGTTGGTTCGCGTGCCGTCGAACAAGCGCCCGGTGAGGGCCTCTTCGACTTCAGCCTGGAAGAAGAAATACTGGTCGCGAGCCTGGGCTTCTTTGTCGGCCTCGCCCCCTTCGCGACCGGTGTCATACAACGCGCGGACACGGCGCCACGTTTCGAGCGCGCTATCGCGAGCGACGATCTTGGCGTGCAGGTCACGATACGCGAAGTAGAGATCCCAATAAGCGTTCTCAACATTGCTGATCAGATTGCGAACGCCAAATTCGAAATCCGCCAGGCTGATATCGGTGTTCACCCGCGCGATCAACACGCCTTGCGGCAGGCCGATCTGTGCGTTCGGGCCGGCGATGCGATTGAATTCGACGCCAGCGCCCTGCAACAACGGCTGCCTAACTTCAGCTTCGGCGTTGACGTCCCAGGCGCTGCGGAACAAGTTTGCCGGGGCGTTGTTGCTGTCGTAGACCGTGTTCTGGCGAAGGAAGAACTGCGAACCGGTCGCTGCCTTCTTCGACAGCTCGATCATGTACTTGTTGTAGTCTTGCTGGAAGATACGCGTGCCGCCACCAAAGAAGATGTTGTTGATCGCGCGGTCGTTCTTCTCCCAATCAGCCGTAGCGTTCAATTGCGCGTCGAAGGCGCTCAGCGCCGCTTCGACACCAGTCCGCGGGTCGGTTTCGGTGATCGAAGGACCTTGAATGGTCTTGGCCGTGGTTGGATACTGCAGGATCTGCCCACCCAGGTCGCGGAGAACTGGCGAATTGATCAGTGCCAGCCGCATCGCCTCGCTTAGCGGCAGGTCCCAATACTCAGGCGGCCCTTCGTGGACGACGTGAGGCGCGTAGCTGGAGAAATCGTCTTTCCGTTCCGGCACCGGCTCGTCGGGATAGTCGATCTGCAGTGCAACGTTTTGATAGTGCGAGAGCGAGTTGGCCACGTTGTTCAGCGGCTTGGTCGGGCGGAGGTTGCACCCGGCCGCGATAAACAGCGCCACAACCAAGGCCAGGGGCGCGCACGCAAATGCCCAGCCAGCGAGTTTTGGCCCGCGCAGCACGCCGGCCGCGCTTTTTGCGCGGCCAAGCCTTTGCCGATCGTGTTTGCCTCTGCCTAAAGCATTCATGGACAGGTAGATAGGGTGCAACTGTCAGGCGAACCGCTGGCGAACTTCGTTTGAACGGCCCGTGCCGCTCCTGCGTATTGGTGTCAGTTAAACGCCCGTCTGTCGTACCACTCGGAGGCCCCGAAATGGATCTGGGGCCTGAGCGCAACGACAGACATGGCACTTAGTCTGGGTATAGATCGGCGGGCGGTAGACTTTTCCCAAACTGTTTCTTCCGCATAAGCCGGAAATTCTCCGCGACAGGATCAAATTGTTGCCCAGTTAGGCTGCTAGCTGGGGTGAATAAAAGGGCCCGGCGATATACTGGGAAGAATGACCGCAGAACCGTCGTCCACGGAAATTGCAGCGACTCATTCCACCTGGCAGCACCTCGACGATCTGATTGATGAGATCGCAGGACTGGCCCAGTCGGATGTTTCTCCGCGCGAGTTTTGGTCGCGCTTGCTCGATCGCACGATCTGCGCATTGGCCGCGGTCGGCGGCGCCATCTGGCTCGAGCGACCCTCTGGTGGTTTCGAGGTGGAGTGCCAGCAGCGGCTTGACGCGGCGCCCTGGCTCTCGGCAGGCGTACAGCGCCAGCGTCACAGCCAGTTGATCGCGCATGTCGCCAGCTCCGGACTGTCGCTCTCAATCCCGCCTCATGGCGCCGCCAGCGCCAGCGAGATCGATAACGCGTCCGAGTTTCTGTTGTTGCTGGCGCCCGCGCGTTCGGAGCAGGAAACGCTCGGCGTCATCGAGATCTTTCAACGCCCGGCCGAATTGCCAACGGCGCCCGAAGCCTACCTGCGACTGATGTCGGCCGTGGCTGAGCTGGCCGCCGACTTTTACCAGCGGCGTCAACTTCGTGAATTGCGCGACCGCGCACAGTCATGGAGACGATACGAAAATTTCACCCAAGCAGCGCATGCAGATCTGGATCTGAAGCGGACCGCGTACACCGTGGCGAACGACGGCCGAGCACTGATTGGCGCCGATCGCGTCAGTGTGGCCTGGAAACATGGCCGCTCGACGCGCGTGATTGCCACCTCAGGCGTTGACGCCGTCGATCGCCGGGCTGCCTCGGTCAAGCTGCTTGAACAATTGACGCACGCAGTACTCGCAATCGATGAGCCACTGTTTCACCCCGACGCTAGCGGCCTGCTGCCGCCGCAGCTGGAACAAGCACTCGACGCGTACCTGGACGAATCACACGCCCGCCGCGTGGCGATCCTGCCACTGAAGCAACCGCTCACGGCGGAAGAATCGCGGGCCGCCATCGAAGCTGGCGCAGACTCAAGCGCGACAGCAGACGCCAAACTGCCAACGATCGGCGCCCTGATCATCGAAGATTTCACGCCTGCGGCGACCGACGGGACGCGTGCCCAATTGATTTCGGCCGTAACTGCGCACGCGGCGATCGCGCTGGCCAACGCGGCGACGTTTGAAAGCGTTCCGTTGGCGCGCGTGTGGCGAACCATGGGCCTGGCCAAAGGGCTGACCGAAAGGCGCCAACTGGTAAGAACCGGGCTCATTGCCGGCGTGCTGGCCGCGGCTATTGCGACGCTTGTTTTTTTCCCGGCGAACTTCACCGTCGAAGGTCGCGGCGAGCTATTACCCGCGGTGCGGCGTGACATTTTTGCGCCAGCCGAAGGCGTGATCGACAAGATCCTCGTCGCACATGGCGCGCAGGTCACGGACGGCCAGCCACTCTTGGTGTTGCGCCGCCCGCAGCTCGACTTTGAACTAGCGCGCGTGACGGGTGAGATGCAAACGGCCCGCAAACGTCTGGATGGGCTGACGGCAACGCGTCTCGGCGGCACAGCCGCGGCGACCGAAAACCGCGAGCAGTTCCACCAGCGCACGGCCGAAGAGGAAGAAGTCAAAGAACTGCTCAAGAGTCTCGACAAGCAACTCGTCCTGCTGAAACAACAAGCGGAAGAACTGACGATCCGCAGCCCGATCGCGGGGCAGGTGTTGACCTGGGACGTGTCACAATTGCTGGAATCTCGCCCTGTCGAACGGGGCCAGTTGTTGTTGCGCGTCGACGATCTGAGTGGGCCATGGGAGCTCGAACTACGCGTGCCGGACGAGAAAATTGGCTTTGTGCTCGCCGAGCGAACCACAGAAGCCAGCCCGCTAGATGTTTCCTTCTTGCTCGCGACCGATCCAGACCAGACGCACACGGCGAAGGTTCGCGAAGTGGCCATGAATACCGATACCATCGACGAAGCCGGCCCGCAGGTGCTGTTAACGGCCACGCTCGATCGGGCCGAGATTCCGCGGTTACGACCCGGCGCTGATGTGATCGCCAAGGTGCATTGCGGTCGCCGCTCGCTCGGCTTCGTGCTGCTCCACGACATATGGAACGCCATCCAAACCCGGCTGCTCTTCTAACGTAGTCATCACGGCCCCCGTGATGACAGAAGTGCAAACAGACGCGCAAGAATATTCAATCGACCAGATGTTGAAACGGTAACGAGGCTCCCATGTCCATCTACCTCCCGCTGCTATTGGCCCTGTCCGGCGGATTCGTCGCCCCAGACGCAAACGATGAGCCGATTGTCGTCGAGCAAGCGCTCGTCTCGCTCATCGAGCAAAGGGCTGTCCCGGCGCGCGAGGCCGGCGTGCTGGCCGAAGTGAAAGTGCGCGAAGGCGATCTGGTCACGGCTGATCAAGACTTGGCCCAAATGGATGACACGCATCCGCAACTCACCAAGAAAAAAGCGGTGATCGAGCTCGACATCGCCAAGGTCGACGCCGAGAGCGACGTCAAAGTCCGCTTCGCTCGCAAGGCGACCGACGTCGCCAAGGCCGAGTTGAAGCGAGCCACAGACTCGACAGACAAATACAAACGGAGCGTCTCGGCGACAGAACTCGGCCGCTTGAAGCTCGAAGCCGAAAAGGCCGAACTGCAGATCGAACAGGCCGAGCAGGAACAAACTTCGGCGAAACACACCGAGCGTCTCAAGCAAAACGAAGTCGATTTCGCCGCCTGGAATATCGATCGGATGCGGGTTCGCTCGCCGCTCGCCGGCGTCGTGGTCGAGATCATCCACCACCCCGGAGAATGGGTCGAACCGGGCGAGACGGTGTTTCGCATCTTGAGAATGGACCGGCTGCGCGTCGAGGCGTTTTTGGATTCGACCAAGATTACGGACTCGCTCGTGGGGCGCCCTGTTTCGCTGGCGGTCGATCTGCCGGGCAAGCCTGGGACTGAATTCGCAGGCAAAGTTGTGTTTGTCAGCCCCGAGGTCGATCCGGTCAACGGTCAGGCCCGCGTGTGGGCGGAAGTCGAGAACCGGGGATTGGCCCTGCGTCCCGGCCTGCACGGCACACTGCGGATCGGCGGCATGGCAACCGTCGCTGACGCGCCTGCGCCCGTCGAAACAGACAAGTCGGCCGCCAAAAAATAAAAGGTGTCAGGAACCTTTTCCCCTTGTTCGTGAGACGCAAAAAGGTTCCTGACACCTTTTCCTAAAACTTATGGCGATCGCCAGCAAACAACATAGTGATTCAGCCGCCGCGCGTCCGCTGGCGCTGCGGATGCGCCCTGACCTGATGGTTCGGCCCTTGGTGGTCCTCGGCCGGCGCAACTGGGGAATCAAGGACCCCGTGTCGCTCGCTTACTTCCGCTTGCGCGACGAAGAATTCGCCGTGCTCGAAATGCTCGATGGCCAGGCCAGCTCGCACGAAATCATCGAACGGTTCAATCGCCGCTTCGCCCCGCGAAGACTGGGGCCAGAGCAGTTGCAGGCATTCCTTGCGCGGTTACACGCAGATGGCCTGGTCGTTGCAGACACGGTCGGGCAAGGCGCGCAATTGCTCGCGCGTGATCAAAAGCAGCGCCGGCGCAAGCTTCTTTCGACGGTTTCCAATTCGCTGGCGATTCGCTTCCCGGGAATCGATCCTACGCCGTTTTTATCGCGCTTAGAGCCCGCGACGCGCTGGATGTTCTCGCCGCTAGCGATGTGCGGGGGGCTGGCGCTGATGGTCTCGGCGCTGGTGTTGGTCGCTACGCACTTTGTCGAGCTGCAGGCAAAGTTGCCTGGACTGGCTTCGTTTTTTACTCCGCGCAGCGCTTTTTTAATGGTTCTGGCGCTTTCGGCAACGAAGGTTCTGCACGAGCTAGGTCACGCGCTGGTTTGTCGGCGCTATGGTGGCGAATGTCACGAGATGGGTGTGATGCTGCTCGTCTTCGCACCGTGCCTTTACTGCAATGTCTCGGACACGTGGATGTTCCGCAGCCGATTCCGCCGGATTGCCGTGGCGGCCGCCGGCATGTGGGTCGAGGGTGTGCTTGCCTCGCTCGCTACATTTCTGTGGTGGTTCAGCGAACCGGGCCTGGTGAATTCTTTGGCCCTCGACGTGATGATCGTCTGCTCCGTCAGCACGTTGCTCTTCAATGGCAATCCGCTGTTGCGCTACGATGGTTATTACATTCTGTCCGACCTGGTCGATATTCCGAACCTGGCTGAGAAATCGACCAATGAGTTCCGCGCCGTAGCGGCTCGCGTCTGCCTTGGCTTGCCGGTTCGGCGCGATCGTGACACGAGCCCGCCGCGTCAGGCGTTTCTGCTCGCCTACGCCGTGGCGTCGACCATCTATCGCTGGGCGCTGGCCGTTGTCTTGCTGTGGTTTTGCTATCGCGCGCTCAAACCCTTTGGGTTGGAGCGACTGGCCGAACTGTTGGCCGTAGGAACCTTGGCCGGCATGATCGTGTCGCCTGTGATGCGCGGCGTGCGGTTTGCCCGCAGTCCGGCCGCCCAAACCCGGGTGCGGCGCGGCCGATTGCTCGTGACACTCGTTGCGCTTGCGGTCGTCATCGTTGCGCTGGCGGCCCTGCCATTGCCCATGCGGGTGCGGGCGCCGATCGTGATCGAGCCGCTCGACGCGCAACGTGTGTACGTGTCGGAACCGGGCGTGCTGAAGTCGACAACCCACGCCGGTGAAGTCGTCGCGAAAGACCAGACGCTTGCCACGCTCGCGAGCGACGCTGTCGAAATCGAAATCGCGAAACTGACCGGTGAGCGCGATCAGCAACGCCTGCACTTGCAAAATTTGGAACGGCGCCGCGGCCGGGATAGCGCCGCCGCTGCGCAGATTCCCTCGGCAAAGGAGGCGCTCGCTGGCCTCGACGAGCGTTTGCGCGCCCGCACAGAAGACCAGGCCCGGCTCACACTCAAGGCGCCAGTCTCCGGCACGGTCCTTCCGCCGCAATGGAAGTCAGTCAATACCAGCGGCAAGCAACTCGGCGATTGGGACGGCACGCCGCTAGTGGATCGGAACCTGGGAAGCTCGCTCGAAACCGGAACGCTATTTTGCTTGATCGGCGATCCGCGACGCGTCGAGGCCGTGGCGATTGTCGACCAGGCGGACGTCGAGCGAATTCGTATCGGACAGCGCGCCGAGATTAAGCTCGACGAATCGGCCGGCGACACCGTCTGGGCGACGGTGACCGACATCGCCGAAATCGATCTGGCGGTCGCGCCTCGGCAGTTGGTCTACGGCGGCGAACTGCCCGTGAAGAAAGACGAATCAGGCGAAGCACGGCCACTGGTGGAGAGCTATCAGGTTAAACTCCAGCTCGACGAGACAGACCAACCGCCACTGCTGGGCGCGCGGGGTCGCGTTCGAATTTTCGCCGCGCCAGAATCGGCGCTAGCGCGCCTCGGCCGTTGGCTACGCGGCACATTTCATTTCTCGAGCTGACGGGCGGCACTCTGGCCCTCGAACGATCCTATCTCGCCAACCTTCGTCCGTGCCATGCTCACGCTCGCGTGAGCATGCGATCTCCCAAGTGACGTTCACCTTGGTACCGCCTCGTCGCCTGGGGCAACAAAACGTCAAATTCAGGCTGAAATCAACGATTTCCAGCGTGGAATTGGCGTCGCGACGTTTCGCCGTGGCTCCTATACTGGCCCCCCTTCCCACAGCGCCAAAACCCCAGCGGGATTTCGATGCGAAACGAATCGCAAATGCTCCGACATGCGCAGCGTCTGGCGGCAGTTGCCTTACTGGCCGTGTCTCTGCCGCTGGCGGGTTGCCGGCAGTGGGCCGCGCACGATCACGATGGCCACGATCATCTCGCGCATGACCACGCGTCAGAAATCTCGAAGCCCAAGAAGAAGCCGTTCAATCTCGACAGCCTGCGTGATGAGCGAGCCGTGGCGGTCGATCGCCACATGGACGGCAAGACGCTCCGCACGGCGGGTCGCAAGAACGTCGCGCGGAACCCCGCGTCGTTGACGTCGAAATCTTCGCCCCTCGACGAAGATCCGGCCAAGGCGTTTCTGCCGGCTACGGAATCAGAAAGCACAGACCAGTGATGAATCCGGCCTCGACCAGGGCCGCGTCAAGTCGCACTTCAGGCCAGTTGATCTGATAGGGGACACAACTGCCCGGACGGTAATACCCCAGCGAGTAGGTACACTCGCACGGCGGATGGACCGTCATCATGTAGGGCAGCAGCGGGATCTTCACGTAGAACCACGCGCCGGAGACGACCGGCTGGAAGATTCCCCAGTTGTAGCCATAGCGTTCCAGGTTGACTTCCTGGAAGTAGAGCGGGCGATTGTAGAACGCCGGCGCTTCCCAGAAGTACGAGTAGTTCAACCACTCGCGATGATATTCGTGGCTGCCTAGTTGAGCTTCCATGCTCTCAATCCGGTCGACCATCTCGGGCAGTCGGCCCGTCGCCGGCAAGGTATTGATCGTCAGCGACCCGATCGGTGGAACGCCTGTGCCGCGCGTGTACTCGCTTCCGCCAGGTGGAACTGGTTCTTGATTGGCTTGCCAGGCGACCCGATGGCCTTTCGTTTCGGCGGCAACCGGCTGCGCCATTCGGACGACAGGCCCGGAACGCACGTTCGTCTCCAGCGGCGGCGCAGGTTGCGCCTCATGGGCCAGGATCGGCTTCGACGGGAGTGGAGGTGTCGGCTGCGCAGGCGTCGGACTGGCCTGCCGGATCGGCGACGACAGCGGCGTCAGGCCGGGCGCTTTAATGATCAACTGCGAATGCCCTAACTCGTCCGCGCAGAGGCGAGATCCGCTGCCGGCCAAGAGCGAAGCGGCGACGATCGCCGCGACGCAAATCACCGCCGCGCCGTTCTGGCGTCCACTCCATCGGTTCGATCGTGCCATGGCGGTCCTCGTCAGTCGATTGGTCGGCGCTTCGCTCGCTGGCGTTAAATTGTGCGAGCGGGGTTAACCTTAGGGGTTTTATCGACCTCGCCCGCCTCCAAGCTGCATCCGCGGCTCCGCGGCCCGGCAAATACTGGGCAATTCCCCCGGTTTAACACACCACTCACCGCGGGCCACATTCGGCGCTCGAAGAGATCCAAGCTGGCAGCCATGAGCAAATCGCCAACATTTGCCAGAATTGGCGACCCTCGGCGCGCCGGCAAACGTAGGAAAACCGGCAAAATCGGCGTGTTGGGCGACGTTTTCGGCTGCCAAAAGTTTGACACCCCTGCCGGCCCGTCGTGATAATCGGGACTGGCGTCGGGCGTGAACAGAGAACATCCGACTCCACCGCCCCGCATGCCATCGGGTCGATCGATGGTTGCTCTTTGGCCTCGCCCTAAACGCTGGCCAGGTAGTTGGTTTTGACTCGGACGGGCATGCGAATCCCATCTCGCGCTGCTGATTCAAACCGACGACGTACGTCCCTTGACGCTCGACGGTAGTGGTCTAAACGCGCCCTGCGCAGGTTGATTCGAACTATGAGGCTCCAGACGCTCCTCCAGCGGCTCAAGAAACAGCGCGCAATCACTCTGGCTCGACAGGCCCGCGCAGCGACGCGCGAAGATCTGTTTCCGGAGTTAGGCGTAACCCGTCTCGAAGAGCGCCGCCTGCTCAACGCGGCGCCGGTCGTCATGCCCGACTCGAAGGCGACCGTTGAGAATCAAACACTGACGGTCGACGCCGCCGATGGCGTGCTCGCGAACGACAATGACGTCGACGGCGACACGATGAAGGCGTTCTTGAATAACGGGCCGACGTACGGCCTGATCACGCTGCACGAAGACGGTTCGTTCGAGTACAAGCCCAACACCGGATTCAGCGGCGCCGACTCGTTCACATACCACTCCAACGACGGCCAGGCCGACTCGAACGTTACGACCGTCACTCTGAACGTTGCCGGGGTGAACGACCCTCCGGTGAACAACATTCCGCTGGCCTTCTACGCGGCGCCGCAAAATGGCTCGAAGGACATCACGGGGATCAGCATTGCGGACCCGGATAGCGGAGCATCGCCGCTGGTGACGCGGTTCGAGGTGCAGCACGGGACGCTGAGCGTCGATACGTCCGTTCCCGGGATTCTCGTCGTCGGAAACGGCACGAGTGTTTTGCAGCTGATCGGAACGACCACGCAAATCAACGCCACGCTGGCCAAGCCGACCGGGCTGACCTACACGCCGGTGGCCAATTACCTCGGGCCAGACCAGCTGAAGATGGTCACCAACGACGGCGGAGCCACCGGCACAGGCGGGCCGATGATCGACACCGACTTCGCGTCGCTCAGCGTGCAGCCGGTAGACCAGCCCCCCGTCAACACACTGTCAGTCGGTCCCCTCTCGACGAACGAGGACACGGCGCTGGTGATCAACGGCGTTTCGGTCGCCGATCCCGACAGCGGCGTACTGCCGATCGTCACGCGTTTCGAAGTTCAACACGGAGTGCTGAACGTCAGCGCCTCGAACCCGAACGTCACTGTCCTGGGGAACGGGACCAGCATCTTGCATATCGTCGGCGCGCAAAACCAGATCAACGCCACGCTGGCAGATCCGATCGGGCTCACGTACACGCCCACCGCTAATTTTAACGGCGCTGACCAACTGAAGATGGTCACCAATGATCTGGGTGGCACGGGTCTGAACGGGCCCAAAATCGATACCGACTTCGTGGCGATCAATATCGCGGCTGTTGATGACGCGCCGGTCAACACGTTGCCAAGCGGACCCCACACAACCAACGAAGACACGCCGCTGGTGATTGTCGGGATCTCGGTCAGCGATATCGACAGCGATCCGTCGCCAATTAACGTTCGTTTCGAAGTGCAGCACGGGACTCTGAACGTTGATCCTTCGAACCCGAATGTGACGGTGCTGGGCAATGGGACGAACATCGTGCAGCTCGTGGGCTTGCAGAGCCAGATCAACGCCACGCTCGCGCTGCCGACAGGGCTGACCTATACGCCCAGTTCGAATTACAACGGGCCAGACCAGTTGCAGATGGCCACCAACGACCTGGGCGCCACTGGTCTGGGCGGTCCGCTGACCGACACGGACTTCGCCGCAATCAACGTCACGGCGATCAATGACGCGCCTGTGAATATGTTGCCGCTTGGGCCGCATGCTACGAATGAAGACACGCCGCTGGTGATCACTGGGATTGCGGTCGCCGACGTCGATAGCAATCCTTCGCCGATCGTCACGAGTTTCGAAGTGCAGCATGGCACGCTGAGTGTGGACGTTTCGAATCCGAACGTCACCGTCGTCGGCAATGGCACGAATACCGTGCAGTTAATTGGCATGCAGTCCGAGATCAACGCCACGCTGTTGCTGCCGACCGGTCTGACCTACACGCCAGCGCTCAACTACAACGGCGCAGACCAGTTGAAGATGGTCACGAACGATCTTGGCGCCAGTGGAACGGGTGGGCCACTTTCGGACACGGACTTTGCGTCGATCAATGTCTCGGCCGTCAATGACGCGCCGGTTAACAGCCTGCCGCCCGGACCTTACGCGACGAACGAAGACACGCAGTTGGTGATCACCGGCGTCTCGGTCAGTGACGTCGATAGTGATCCATCACCGATCAACGCCCGCTTCGAAGTGCAACACGGCACGCTGACTGTCGATGGCTCGATCCCGGGCGTGTTGGTCCTCGGCAATGGCACGAGCATCCTGCAAATCATCGGCACGCAGGCCCAAATCAACGCCACGCTCGCGCTGCCGGCCGGACTGACGTACGCGCCAGCGCTCAACTACAACGGCGCTGACCAGTTGAAGATGATCACGAACGATCTCGGCGCCACAGGCTCCGGCGGTCCGTTGACTGACACCGACCTGCGCGACATCAATGTGACGGCCATCAACGACGCGCCGGTGAACACCTTGCCGGCAGGCCCTCATTCGACGAACGAAGACACGCCGCTGGTGATCTCAGGCATTTCAATCAGCGATGTCGACGCGAACCCGTCGCCAGTCGTCACGCAATTCGATGTTCAACACGGCACGCTGACCGTTGATCCATCGGTCATAGGCATTGTGATCGTCGGCAATGGAACCAATAGCGTCCAGATCACCGGCACGCTGGCGCAGATTAACGCGACACTCGCGCTACCGACCGGCCTGACCTACACGCCGGACTTGAATTTTAACGGGCCTGACCAATTAACGATGGCCTCCAATGACCAAGGCGCGACTGGTCTTGGCGGTCCGCTGACTGACACCGACTTCGCGTCGATCAATGTAGTCGCCATCAACGACGCGCCGGTCAACAGCCTGCCGGCCGGTCCGTACGCGACCAACGAAGACACGCCGCTGGTCATCTCAGGCGTTTCGGTCGGTGACGTGGACAGCGATCCATCTCCGATCAACGCCCGATTTGAAGTGCAGCATGGCACGCTAACAGTCGATACCTCGGTTCCTGGCGTCACGGTCATTGGCAACGGCACAAGCGTTGTGCAGATCATCGGCACGCAGGCGCAGATCAACGCCACGCTCGCGTTAGCCACCGGGCTCACCTACTCGCCAAGCTTGAACTTCAACGGTCCTGATCAGCTTAAGATGGTCACGAACGACCTCGGCGCCAGTGGGCTCGGCGGACCGCTCACTGACACCGACTTCCGCGACATCAACGTGGCGCCGATCAACGACGCCCCGGTCAACACCTTGGCAGCGGGCCCTTACTCGACCAATGAAGACACGTCGCTGGTGATCAACGGCGTCAAGGTCACTGACGTCGATAGCGATCCCTCGCCGATTGTCGCTCAGTTCACGGTCAGCCACGGCGTGCTGACCGTCGACACGTCGAATCCAAACGTAACGGTCGTCGGCAACGGCACGAATACCTTGCAGTTGATCGGCCTGCAGTCCGAAATCAACGCCACCCTGGCTCTGCCAACCGCACTGACCTACACGCCAGGATTGAATTACAACGGTCCCGACCAATTGAAGATGGTCACGAATGACCTTGGCGCCAGTGGCGCTGGCGGTCCGCTGACCGACACGGACCTGCGCGATATCAACGTCATCGCCATCAACGACGCGCCAGTCAATAACCTACCGGCTGGGCCTCACTCGACGAACGAAGACACGCCGCTCGTGATTTCCGGCATTTCCGTCAGCGATGTCGATAGTGATCCTTCGCCGATCATCACTCGTCTCGAGGTACAACACGGCACGCTCACGGTCGATCCCTCGGTCGCCGGCGTGATCGTCGTCGGCAACGGCACGAACGTCTTGCAGATCATTGGGACGCAGGCGCAAATCAACGCCACGCTGGCGCTGCCGACTGGCCTGACCTATTTGGGAACCCTGAATTACAACGGCCCAGACCAGTTGAAGATGGTCACCAACGATCTTGGCGCAACAGGGCTGGGTGGCCCGCTGACCGATACCGACTTCGCCGCGATCAACGTGATCGCCGTCAATGACGCGCCAGTCAACACGTTGCCGGCCGGCCCCTATGGGACCAATGAAGACACTCCGCTGGTGTTGACCGGCATCTCGGTCAGTGACGTCGATAGTGATCCTTCGCCAATCATTACGAGGTTCGAGGTTACGCATGGGGTGCTGAATGTCGACCCGTCGATCCCTGGCGTGACCGTGATCGGCAATGGCACGAGTTTGTTGCAGATCATCGGCACGCAGGCCCAGATCAATGCGACTTTGGCGCTGCCGACGGGCCTCACGTACCAGCCAACAGCAAACTACGGTGGTCCAGACTCGCTGACGATGACCACCAACGATCTGGGCGCAACCGGCCTGGGCGGACCACTGACAGACACCGACGTCCGGGCGATCTTTGTCACGCCGGTCGCGGACAAACCGAACCTGACAGTCACTTCGCCGGCCATAGGAAACGAAGGCTCGCCCACGCCGCTGGTGATTACTGGCTCGCTCAACGACCTGGACGGTTCGGAGAGCTTGAGCTTCACGATTTCAAATGTGCCGACGACTGCGATCCTGGTCGATGGGCTGAATGTCGTTCACACCGGCGCATCGAGTTACACGTTCACCGGGCCAACCGCCTTGGCCCAGGTCACCGGCATGACGATCCAGATGGCGGACGACGCCAATTTTGTGCTGACTGTAACCGCCTTTGCTACAGAGCAACTCAATGGCGACGTCGCGTCGAACTCGGCGCCGTTGCAGGTGATCATCAACAACGTTGCACCTACGATCACCAGTCTGACGCTTACGCCCGACTCTCTGAACGAAGGTCAAACCGCAACGTTGACCGGCACGTTCAGCGATCCAGGCGTGCAAGACACGTTTGTGTTGATTGTGAATTGGGGAGACGGAACGGCGCCGCAGGTCGTGACGCTCGTGCCCAGCGGAATCGACGGCAGCGGAAAGATCGTCGGCAGCTTCTCCATCACGCACGTCTACGCGGACGACAATCCAAGCGGCACGCACCACGACGTGAACACCGTCAACGTGATCGTGCAAGACGACGACCTCGGCCAGGGAGTGCTGGATCGGTTCATCGACGTGATCGACGTCGATCCGGTATTCGTCCAATTCAACGGCACCGACGTCACGGCGTTTGGCATTGTCACGCTCACCGGCACCTCGTTCGACGTTGGCGTTCAGGATCAATTGTTCTGGACGATCAACTGGGGCGACGGCACGATCCAAACCGTGGCTGTGCCGAATGGCGACTTTGCGATCACACATTTCTACAGTGGTCCGCCCGATCCGCTTAATCCCACGGCGTCAATCTCAATCCATGTCACGCTGGCAGACGATGACCTGGGCATTGATACCGCGCAAAGCCTGGCCGCCGTTCCTGGTCTTGGCGATGCGATCTTCTTTATTGCCAGCATGTACTATCAGCCACCCGCGGTGCTGGACGGCGGAATGGACAAGTTCGACGTTGTCGCGCCGCTGCCAGTTGTGATTCCGCAGACGCAAATCCCGTTCGAGATGCGCTCCGTGCGCGGTGGCCAGGTGAAGGTCGGCGAAACTGGCGTGCTGTTGGTCCCGATTGACGCGGTGACCGGCAAAGAAAACTTCGATGACGCGGCGCCCCTGCCCGTTACAGTGCTCGACAGACTACCGGACCTGTTCGCCAAGCTGCCGGACGGTGAATATCACCTCTATTTTGTCGAGCCAGGCAACCAACGGCTAATTATGGATGTGGTTGTGCGCGGTGGCCGCCCGATTGACCCGACCGATGACACCGAGGGGACACAGGATCGCCCCCCGTCGTCCCGTCGTGCCGAAAAACCCGCTGCAGAAGCCGAGGACGGCGCGGCCGCCAAGGGAGATTCCAAGGCTCCGGGCGATGTTTTGCCAGGTGGGGCCGCAACTCCAGACGGGGGATCGCCCCCTGACGGGGCAGCGATAGTTCCGATTCCGTCGCCGCAGATGCTTACTGGTAGCCTCGGCGCCGCGGCCGTCGCGAGCGTTACAAACCCAGCGATCGGACCTGCCGCGCTCCAAAATCCCCTGCCGGAGGAAATTCCACAGCAGCCGATTGCCGGGGCGGTGATTAAGATAAACGAATCGGTCGAGGCTGCCGGTCAGGGCGATGGGTCTGCCACTGGGCAGGCAGATGGCGCCTGGCGCCGGCCGTCTCTAGCGCCTGCGGTCATGGCCGTCGCGGCGGTGGCGGTTTGGACAAATGGCCGTTGGGCCAGGCAGGTCGACGCCGATTTGACGCGAGCAGGCGCGGATTCGCTGAGCAAGGCGGCGCGACTACGCCGACGATTGCGGCGTGGGCCGGGCGCGTAACTCCATTGCAGATTTTTTGGGCAAGCACTCGCGGGCAAGACGTCCGCAGTAATCAGGCAAGCGGCCGAGCGGTCGCGTCATTGACTCTCACGTTGAAACCGGGACGTTGAAACTGCGGACTTCGTCTTTCTATGCACTCGTGTCCTAATTGCAATGCCGAGTTGGACCTGACAGCACTGGCGACAGTGCGCTGTCCTAATTGCAATACGCTCTTGGACCCCGATTTCATCTCCGGGCGTGATCCGCGCAAGCAATCCAAGGTGCTGGTCGAATCGCAGTCCGATTCACCGGCAGAACTATCAACCGAGACAAGCAAACCGTCTGCGAAGCCCGCTGCTGATCTGCCCGTCAAACGCAGCCTGCGAATGCGACTGCGGAAGCTTGTCGACTGGACGCACCGCGACGCTGAGCCCGCCAAACCAGCAGCCAAGTCTTGGGAAGTGGCCGACCCCGTTCAAGAACTGATCGCAGAGCAGACCGCAGCGGCCGAGGTGCCGACGCCAGACGCTATGACGTTTGCGGACGCGACTCCAGCGGAAACTCCAGTCGAAGAAGTTGCATTACCGCGCG
>Ga0070665_100003383_pt1 | contig 17064 bp, 13 predicted proteins | sample KBSS13metaG_FD_65862 | JGI IMG/M metagenome (GOLD analysis project Ga0070665, IMG submission 65862) | Switchgrass rhizosphere microbial communities from Kellogg Biological Station, Michigan, USA - KBS S1-3 metaG | ecosystem: Host-associated > Plants > Roots > Rhizosphere > Soil ... | reverse complement strand
TCGACGCGACGGTGAGCGCCACGCCGAACGCCGGGTCGCCATCGGGCGAGAAGGCCCAGTTCAGCGCGCTGCGGACATCGTCGATGCCGCGGCCATTGTCCTTGAGCCACTGCGCGCCGGTGGACCGCGTCGCCCAACTGGCCTCCGCACGCCTGAACCAGTCGAAATGGTGCTGGGCGTGACGCCGCGCATAGGCTTCGGACTCGCCGGCCTCGATCAGCTTTTGCATCGCGTAGGCGCGCGTGGTCTCGAGCAACCGGTATTGGACGGTGGGGCCGCTCACATCCGCCGAGACCAGCGACTTGGCGACGAGGTTGGCCAGGCCTTCCACAACGTCCGCGCTGTCATCCCCCGCGACCGCGATCGCGGATTCGAGCGTGAAGGCGCCGGCAAAGACCGAAAGCCGGCGCAGGATGACCCGCTCGCCCTCGGGCAGGAACTCATAGCTCCAATCCAGCGCGGCGGTCAGGCTCTGGTGCCGCGGCTGGGCCGTGCGCCGCCCGCGCTTCAGGATGCGAAAGCGGTCGTCGAGCAGGACCGCCAGCTGCGCGACCCCGAAGGCGTCAACGCGGGCGGCCGCAAGCTCGATCGCCAGGGCCATGCCGCCGAGCTTGCGGCAGATATCCGCCACGACAGGGGCGTCCGTATCGCTGAGCTCGAACCCGTCCGAAATCGCCGCCGCGCGTTCCACGAACAGTCGGACGGCGGGGAATGCAAGCGCGTCCGCCGCGGTGAGGTCGGGCGAAGCCGCCGGGCTGTCGAGCGGCGGCAGACGGCGGACACGCTCGCCCTCGGCGCGCAGCGGCTCCCGGCTGGTGGCCAGTATATGGACGCCGGGGGCCCCGGCCAGAAGCTGCTCGGCCAGAACCGCAGCCGCTTCGACAACGTGCTCGCAATTGTCCAGGACGATCAGCATCCGCTTGTCCCGCACGAAGTCCAACAGCCGGAAGACGGCGTCTTCGGCATGAAGCGTGAGGCCGAGCGTATTGCCGACGGCATCCGCGACCAGCCGCGGGTCGCTGACCGAGGCCAGATCCACGAGCCAGACGCCGTCTTCGTAAGACGGAAGGAGCGCCTCGGCCAGCGCCAGCGCCACCGTCGTCTTGCCGATCCCGCCCTCGCCCACGATGCTGACGAACCGCCATTTCGGCAGCTGCTCCTGAAGCGTGGCGATGACATCAATGCGACCGACCACGCGCGATTGCGAGACCGGGAGATTGTGGGCCCGCGCCGGGATCGTACTGTTCCCAGCGGCCAGAGGTTCGGGCTCGGAGCGGCTGATCGGGGCCAGGAAGCGATAGCCGCGTCCTGGAATATTCGCCAGATACCGGCGGCCCGGCTGGCCATCGCCGAGCGCCCGGCGAAGACCGGCGATATGAACCCTGAGCGAGCCTTCGTCGACGAACGTGTCGGGCCAGACGCGGGCAATGAGATCGTTCTTGCTGATTGTTTCGCCGGCGCTTTCCACCAGCGCGGTCAGGATATCGAACGCGCGGCTGCCCAGGCGGACAGGGGTGTCCCCCTCCAGCAGCAGCTGCTGCGCCGGGAGGAGACGAAAAGGGCCGAACGACAGAGCCCGTTCGGCTGGAGGATGGGGCCGTTCGGCCACGTAATACCTTCACAACTCAAGAACATCGAATTTACAGATTCTATAGAGGGGGAGATCGCCTCCGGTCCACCGTAGAATGCTACCCAGCCATGCAAATCCGCACGGCGGCCGGTACCAATCCAGGCCGGCACTATAGTATACTTATACTATACAATTATAGATAATAATAAGCTGAATCATTTCAATCCCGGCCCTGGGTACCAATGATCAGCATGTCGGCCTGCGTGCCCCTTTTGGGGTCCGAAGGGCCGCCATGGATTTAAATCCCTCGCCCTTCGGGAGAGGGGAGGGACCCGGCTCGCGACCGGAGGTCGCTAATTGCGCTTCGCAATTAGCCGCCTTTGGCGGCGGGCTGGGAGGGTGAGGGAGCGATGTCTCCGATAGCCGAAATGCCGGGGCCGTGCACCCTCATCCTCCCGTTGCTGACGCAACGGGCCCCTCCTTCTCCCGGCGGGAGAAGGGCTGGTTGGCTACTGGCGATATAACAGACGCCTACCGTCAAGGCGGCCCCGTGCCGCTGCGGCGCTGAGGCCCGCCAGCTTCCTCGGCGAGGCCATAGGGATCGTCCTCGTCCTCCGCGCCGTCACCTTCGCCATCGGACGTTTCCAGCGGCTGCCACGCGGCATAAGGCGAGCCTTCAGGCTTCCCAGCGATCTCGGCGACGGCCCAAGGTTCGTCTTCCCACAGGGCGGGATCGAATGCGATGCCCAGCACGCGGCAGATATTTTCCACCACCGCGCCGACCGGCAAGCGGCCGAAATCGGAATATTCGTCGTAATCGTTGAGCCGCTCTCGCAACTCAAGCTCGAGACCGGCAAAGGCGGATGTCTTTTCCTTACGCGCCACGGCTGCGTCGAAGGCGACGTCCATCGCCTGCTTGACGGCACGCTTCACTTGCCGCCTCTGGACCGCCTTACGGTCAGCCTCGGCCGATGCCGCGCGCTGTGCCTCGGCCGCCCTGGCAGCTGCCGCCTCGGCTTCCCTCTGCTCGGCACCCTTGTCGGCGTCTTCCTCGAACTTCGCGTGCAGCATGAGGGTCTGGCGCAGCGCCTTGGTGATCCTGGCATAAGTGAGGCCGAGATCGGCCTCCTCACTGCCCTCCCGCGCCCTGTCCCGAACCTGGTCGAGAAGCTCGATCCCGCGCTCCGCGCAATCTCCAGCAGGCGCAGGCGCATCTCGTGCCGGGCCTGCCGATCCTGGGGATCGGCCACCGAGATAGGGGGAAGGGTCGCGTCGGGCGGGGCCATGGCCGTGACCTAGAACATAAAAGGAACAAAATGTCAAGACGCAGGGATTATTCCGCAGCAACCCGGCCCAGAGCGCGGAACATGGCGAACGGCGCCTTGAGCTGGCCAAGGAAGCCGACGGGCATCGGCTCGGCGATGCCGATCTCGGCCGGCGGGCGGCGCGATTCGAAGAAATATGTGCCGAACAGATGATCGAACACGGTGATGTTCTCACCGTAATTCTTGTTGCCCTCCCGCAGGTCGGGCGAATGGTGCCAGCGATGCAGGTTCGGCGTATTGAAGACCGTGTTGAGGACGCCGCACCGCATCTCGACATTGCAATGGGTCAGCATGCCGATGAAGGCCGTAATCGCGGCGGCCATAGACAGCACCGGATTGGGCACGCCGAGCGCCAGGACCAAGGGCAGGCAGAAGACCAGCCCCGACAGCGTATCGACGAGATGAAAGCGCCCGGTATTGAAGAACCATAGCCGGGGCACCGAGTGATGCACCGCATGGAACGGCCATAGCCGCGGAATCTCATGCGCCAGCCTGTGCTGCCAATAGAGGCCGAGTTCCATCAGCACCAGGCACAGCACGATCTGCAGCGCCCAGGGCCAGCCGACGGGCCAATGATTGGGCCCGCTCGCCCCCATCGTGCGCCCCAGGCCGGTCAGGGTAGTGAAGACGATGATCATCTGCACCACGCCCTTGTTCAACAGCGTGTGGCAGAGATCAGCCGTCATCTGCCGGTCAGGCGCCAGCCATCGGCGCTCATGCGGCATGATCCTTTCCAGTACGCACAGCGTTGCGGCGAGCGCCAAGTAGGTGACGTTGAAGACCAGGATGCCGTGATCGTATGCGATGCCGATGGCGGTGGCGATCGTGCAGGCGCCGAAAAGAGCCGGCCACAACAGATAGCTCAGAAGTGTTTTCATCGTCTGATGCATGCGCCGGCCCGGTTGCCGCGCCATCCGCCACAGGCTCTGGAATTCTGACGCCCCTGAAGGGCTCGAATCTCTCAGCGCCGGGCTTGGCGCCGGGAAGCGAGGGATATACCGTCACAGGCCCGGAACTGACAACGCCGCCCGGTGCATGGCTGTGCATCGTCAGTGCTCGGCTGCCGGCGTCTCATGGGGTACAGTGCCGCGCAACGATGAGAGGGAAGAAACGTCAATGAGCCCGTCTGCCGTCCCGCACCCTGCCGCACCCCAGCCGCACGCCCCTCTGCCGGACGACCCCGATGCGCTCGTCGCCCTCCTGCTCGATCCGCCCTTCGTCCGCGATCCTTATCCGGTGGCCTCCCGCCTCAGGGAGGTGGCGCCGGTGCATCGGACCGACAGGGGCTTCTGGCTGGTCAGCGATGCCGCCTCGGTGGAGCAGGTCTATCGTGCGCCCACCTTGCGCATCGGCTTCGACACGGCTCGGCGCGGGCAGGATCCGCGCTTCGCCGGCAGCCCGTCGCTTGATCTGTTCAAGCGCATGCTGCCCTTCATCGATCCGCCCGACCACACCCGCATCCGCCGGGTGCTGGCGCCCTATTTCACTCCGCGCGTCATGGCCGGGCTGGCCCATTACTGCCAGGACCTGGTCGACCGCCTGCTCGACCGGCTGGGCAGCCAAGGCGGCGGCGACCTGGTGTTCGATTTCGCCAACGACATCCCGGTCGCCGTGGTGTGCCACCTGCTGGGCGGCGTCGGCGAGGCGGACCAGGTGCAGTGCCGCGACTGGGCCGAGGGCCTGGTCGAGGGCGTCCACCCCCAGTGCAGCGAGGAGATGCAGGCCAAGGCCGACGCGGCGGCGGTCGCCTTCGGCGACTATGCCGAGCGGCTGATCGCCGGGAAGGATGGTGCCGGTGACGACCTGGTGAGCTGCCTGGTGCGCGAGCACAGGGCCGGCACGCTCGATGCCGAGGAGCTGAAGGGCACCGTCACCACGCTGATCGGTGCGGCTTTCCACAACACCCGCAACCACATCGCATCAGCCATCTACGAATTGCTGCGCCACCCCGAGCAGCAGGCGCGCCTTAAGGCCGATCCCGGCCTGCTGCCGCGCGCGGCCGAGGAACTGCTGCGCTATGACCCGCCCGTCCAGATGTCGATCCCGCGGCTGACGACGACTGAAATCGTGATGGGCGACACCGCCATCGGCCCTGGCGAGCTGGTCGCCGGCCTGATCAGCGCCGCCAACCGCGACCCCACCCGCTTCCCCGACCCCGACCGCCTGGACATCGCCCGCGACCAGGGCAGCTCGATCGCCTTCGCCTCCGGCATCCACTCCTGCATCGGCGCCGCCATGGCCCGCCTGGAAGCCCAGATCGCGATCGGGCGGTTCTTCGAGCGGTTTCCAGGGGCGCGGCTGATCGATGAGGAACCGGAGATCGAGCCTAGCGCACTGCCGCTGACGCGGGGGTATAGGGAGGTGCGGGTGAAGGTTTGAGGGGCGGTGCAGATAAACGCCTTCACCTCACATTCGTCATTCCCGCGCAGGCGGGAATCCAGGGCCACATGCGCATGAATTCACCGCCAAGGCGCCAAGGACGCCAAGTAACACCAAGAAATCCGTTTTCAGGCTTTCCTTGGCGTTTCCTTGGCGTCCTTTGCGCCTTGGCGGTTAAATTTCCTGGATTCCCGCATGCGCGGGAATGACGATCAAAAGGGTGACGTGCCCTGCCCCTCAGCCGGCCGGCTTGTTCTGCTGTATCAGCCGCCCGGCGAGCTGCTGGGCGATCGCCTTGTAGACGGTGGGATAGCGGTTGCCGACATCGGTGAACACCGCCTCCGTCAGCCTGCCGACGACAGCATCCGACTTGGCGACGACGGTTGCCGTGCGCTTCAGCGCCGGCTGGATGGCGGCGATTTCACCGACATGCTCGCCGGCGCCGCGCTTGGCCACCACGGCGCCATCGACCACGATATTGAACTCACCCTCGAAAATGAGGAAGAAATCGGCATCCGTATCGGCCTGCTCGATCATCACGGTCCCCGCCGGAACCGCGCGCAGCTCGATCACGTCGGCGATCTCCTCCGCGAGAGCCAGATTTCTGTACGCGATGCGCTGCCTGGCAATCGCCTCCACCCGAGGCCCACGCCCCGCATTCCCTTCGAACCTGTTCAGCATTTCATCCACTCATTCGATAGCCCGCGCAGGGCATTATTCAATACAACCTTCAATAAGACCCAAGAAGACCTGTAGAGATTGAGATATGCCAAGATTATCTCGACCAACGGACATGGAGATGGCGTCTCCATTTCATTGCATCATTGCACCCTCACGCCCGATCCGTCCCACAGACTCACGGTCATTTGAGTGCAATACGCCAGTTGCACGATTTTTATTCCCGTAATGGCTTGAAAAATTATGTCTTAGCGGGACGCCCCTGCCGCTAGGGAAATAAGGTGGTTCGGCAAATGGACCTCGAAGACCGGAAGCCCGTCCGTTTCATCGGTCCGACCGCCTGGACATCGGCCGCGACCAGGGCAGCTCGATCGCCTTCGCCTCCGGCATCCACTCCTGCATCGGCGCCGCCATGGCCCGCCTGGAAGCCCAGATCGCGATCGGGCGGACCCTCGTTGACCAACGCATGTCCGAGTTGGGCAGAACCAATGATTGTAGTTCGCGTGCCGGTCAATGGAGGCACGCACAGCCATTGCGGTGGCAGTGCTTGAACCCGAAATGCACTTGCATTCCTAAGCTGGGCTTTCGATTCACCTGATGCTCTGAAAGATTTACCGAGAAACAATATGATCTCGGACAAGATCCTATGGGAAATCAAAAAATTTTAGCGCAATATTTTCATATTCGACGCGATCACGAATGTAAGTAAGCAGTTTTTATTTTGATCAAATCTTGACGGGAACCGGCGAGGCGACAGTTCCCCATCAAAATACCATATTGACAGCGATGTCGAAAATGCATAGCAGCTATCTCATGCGAACGCGGCAGCCAGCGCAGTCTCGTCTTTCGGCAGAAATGTCCTTTTGACGCGACCATAGCCCAGGCGGCAACCGTGCATTTCAGCCCGGTTTGACCGCCGGGCTATAGTGCAATCCAGGAGAGCAATGTGAAGTCACGAATACTGGCAGGCATGTTTGCCTGCGTAGTTGGTGCGGCCGGCGCGCAGCCCGCGTTGAGCGCCCCCACCTTCAAGGTGTTGTTCAATTTTTCCGGATCGACAAACGGCGCCAATCCGTACGGTAGCATGATTCAGGATCGTGCCGGGGCATTCTATGGCACCACGGGTTCAGGTGGGGCACACGGCAATGGGACAGTGTACAAGCTGACTCCGCCAGCCGCGGGTAAGACGAACTGGACCGAAACCGTGCTTTACAGTTTCAAGGGCGGCAACGATGGTCAAAACCCGGATGGGGCGCTGCTGATGGATAGCAGCGGGGCGCTGTACGGCACGACCCAGTGGGGTGGCATTGGCGGATACAACGGCACTGTGTTCAAGCTGTCGCCGGTGGCCGGAACGGCGCTTTGGCGCGAGACAGTGATTTATCGCTTCCGCGACAAAGACGGCACGGATCCGGTTTCCACACTGACCTTGGGCCGCTCCGGCGTGCTGTACGGCACCGCCTGTGGATGCGGCATCGGCACCCAGAGCAAAGGCAGCGTGTTTCAGCTGACGCCGCCTGCGGCAGGGGCCAAGGCTTGGACCTACAGCATCATCCATGCCTTCACTGGCGGCGCTGACGGCGGGACGCCGTATCCCGGCGTCGTGCGGGATGCATCCGGCGCACTGTATGGAGCCACCGGCGGTGGCGGCGCCCAAAACGCCGGCACCGTTTACCGGCTCACGCCGCCGAAGGCCGGCAAGACTGGATGGACCGAGACGGTGCTGCACAGCTTCACCGGCAAGGGCGATGGAGCATACCCGCATGGCGGACTGACGCGGGACGCGGCCACTGGGGCACTTTACGGCACCACCCAAGCCGGCGGCGCGCAACCGTTCGGCAATGGGTTCGGCGTGGTCTATAAATTGGCGCCTCCGGCAGTCGGCAGCACGGCTTGGGGGTTCACGCCGCTATACCGATTTAAAGGCAACACCGATGGCGCACAGCCGGCCTCGGGCGTGATCCTTGATGCGTCCGGTACGATCTATGGCACGACCGCGCTGGGCGGCGACCTCACGGGGGACTGTCAGCTGAACGGGGGCTGCGGCGTAACGTACAAGCTCACCCCTCCGGCCGCCGGGAAGACCGCATGGACCGAGACGATCCTCCATATTTTCACTAACGGAAAGGACGGCAACGGCCCCTGGGGCGGTATTTGGGAAAGTAAGGGCACGCTGTACGGCACCACCGAACTGGGTGGAGCGCATGCAAGCGGCGTGATTTACAGCATTACGCCGTAGCCGAATTATCGAAAGGGCCAGGGGCTTCATGCGAAACACAGTTCGCGTGAGGCCCCTGATCATGCTCATTCCTCGTCTCGCGACTCTTGCTCAGACCGTCAAATCGCCAATCGAAATACGGTGACGGTTTACTAAAACCTCCTGCTGGCTAGTCGGTGCCGCCATGGCCTCGAAGCTCGTCACGCGAGAGCGGCTCGCGCCGAGCGTCAGACGGAAGCCGCCTTTCTCGCCCTGCCCTCCCCCACAATCCACCCCGCTGCCTTCTCCGCGATCGCCAATGTTGGGGCATTCGTATTCCCGCTGGTGATCGTCGGCATGATCCCCGCATCCGCTACCCGCAGGTCGTCCACCCCGCGCACGCGCAAATGCGGATCGACCACGGCCATCTCGTCATCCGCCAGGCCCATGCTGGTGGTGCCGACGGGATGAAAGATGGTGGTGGCGATTTGGCCGGCCAGTTCCGCGAGCTCGGCGTCGGTCTGGAATTCGGGACCGGAACTGCGGCGTCCGACTGGCGAAGGAACCGGCGCAGCTTCGCCCGTCAGCCCTCGACCGGCTTGTTCTGCTGCATCAGCCGGCCGGCGAGTTGCTGGGCTATCGCCTTATAGACGCTGGGATATCGATCGCCGATATCGGTCAGGATCGATTGCGTCAGCTTGCCGACGACGGCGTCCGACTTGGCAACGACGGTTGCCGTCCGCTTGAGGGCCGGCTGGATGGCGGCGATTTCGCCGATGTGGTCGCCGGCGCCGCGCTTTGCCACCACGGCCCCGCCGACCAGCACCTGGAACTCTCCCTCGAAAATGAGGAAGAGGTCGCTGTCTTCATCCGCCTGCTGGATCAGCGTGTCGCCGACCGGAACCGCGCGCAACACAACCAAGTCCGCGACCTCCTCCGCGAGCGCGCGATTTCCGGCGGTTATCGGCTGAATTGCGATCGCGTCGACCAGAGCCTCACGGCCCCTGTCGCCTTCGAAGGTTTCAAGCATTTCGTCCACGCTCATGCGATGGCCTGAGTATGGCAATACTATATCAGCACAGCTTTAACACGCCCAATTCCGAGGTAGACAGGGTGGCTCCGCTGCTTTCCGGGCCGTCGTTTTCGGGTGGGGACCAGGGCTGCCCCGGTCCCCACCCGTTTCCCGGCTTACTGCGCGGGGCCGACGAAGGCGACGCCGCGATAGACCGTCCCGTAGGTCGGGCCGATCACGGCCTGGAAGGCCTCGGCCTGGACCGCCGGGGTCGCAGTCTGGGCCGACAGCACGTCGGTGATGCGCACCACCTTGTTCGGATCGGCGCCGGGGTCGCCCGAGGCGCTGGTGGTCGCGGTGGTGGCCCAGAGCGTCACCATGCCGTCCGAATTCACCGCGCCGGTCAAATTGCGCAGGCCGACCGTGGTCACATCGGGATACTGGCCGGCCGGGCCGGTCAGGTTCGTGTCGGTCGTCTTGAGCCCGTTCTGCAGCACGTAATCGAGCACCCATGTGCCGTTCACCAGACTCCACTTCTCGATACCGACATGGGCCGAGGCATCCGTCGCATTGCCCGTGCCCTCATCGGAGACGTAGAGGGTGGTCGGGTTGGCGAAGAAGATGCCGAACGGCGTGAAGTTGCCGCCCGTCGTCTTGGCGAAATCGGTCGGGAAGCCCGGCACGATCGAGATCGTCGCCTGGGGCGCCGACGCCACGGTCGGCAGCGGGGACACGGTGTAGAGCGTGTCGATCCCGTTGCTGCCGCTGCCCTTGGTGAAATAGAGCGCGCCACGGTATTCGGCGATGCCGCGATAGTTGTTGTCCTTGCCCGGCTTGTCGAGCTTACCCTTGACGGTGAACTGGAGCAGCGGGTCGATCTCGGCCGAATTGCCGGCGGGAAGCTTGACCTGGACGTTCGCGGCGTTGATTGGCTTGACGACCTCGACGCCGGTGGTCTCGGTCACGTCGGGATTGGTGCCGTTGCCGGGACCGAAGGTCGAGGCATCGCCATCGTTGGAATTGCCCACGGCGTAATAGAGCCCGTTGGACCCGAGCAGCGCACCGCGCCCGTTGTCGCCGCCATAGGCGATGGTCGGGGTGTAGGAGAACTTGCCGTGCGCGTCCATCGCGACGATGGTGCGCGGGAAGGCGTAGTTCGCGCCGAAGCCGAACGACACCGGATCGGTCGGATCCTGGCCCGGAACGGCGTTGGAATTCGATACGTCGATCGCCCCCACGCCGGCCCCGGCATAGCCGACGAGCGTCAGCACGGGGTTCGCCGTGCCGGTCACGTGCAGGCTGCCCTCAGACTTGGAGGAGAAGCTGGTCACGACCTGGCCCGGGGGGACCTTGATCTTGCCCTGCACGGCGTTCGTCACCGGGTCGATCTCAAGCAGGGTGATCGCGGACGTGACGCCAAAACTGGGGTCGACCGAGGCGTTGTTCCAGGTTGTCACGTAGTTGTTGCCGGCCACCGCCTGCGCGGTCGATGTCGCGGTGCTGGGCAGTGTGGTCCCGACCCGCAGCTTGGCGATGGCGCCGGTGGTGTTGTCATAGGTGGTGGTGCTGACGATCAGCGTGTTCGGCTGAAGCGGGTCCCTGTCGGCGCGGGCGGGGGACGCGCCGACGCACAGGGCGGCGGCGGCGCAGCCGGCGAGCAACATTGGGCCGCGATGGAACGTGTGGGACTTTTTCATCATATCTCCAGTACAAAATCCTAGATTTAACAGGAAAACATCCCGCCCATTCATTTCGGAACCGTGTTGTTTTCGTAACTTATTTGTGAATAAGCAGCGGAGGGAACTGAAGGCTACGCCCCTCCCGCACAATCCACCCCGCCGCCTTCTCTGCGATGGCCAGGGTCGGCGCGTTCGTATTCCCGCTGGTGATGGTCGGCATGATCCCCGCATCCACCACCCGCAAACCATCCATACCGCGCACCCGTAACCACGGGTCGACTACGGCCATCTCGTCATCCGCCAGGCCCATGCGGGTGGTGCCGACGGGGTGGAAGATGGTGGTGGCGATTTGGCCGGCCAGGTCGGCGAGCTCGGCGTCGGTCTGGAACTCAACACCCGGTCGCCATTCGACCGGCCGATACCGCGCCAGCGCCGGCTGGGCTGCGATGGTGCGGGCCTGGCGGATGCTGGCGACGGCGACCTGAAGGTCTTCCTCGGTTGAGAGATAGTTGGGAGCGATCCGGGGCGGGTCGTCCCAGCGGTTGGAGCGCAGCGTGACCCAGCCCCTGCTGGTCGGATTCAGGTTGCAGACGCTGGCGGTGAAGGCCGGGAAGGCGTGGAGGGGGTCGCCGAAGGCGTCGAGGCTCAAGGGCTGGACGTGGTATTCCAGGTTGGCGTGCGGCCGGGTGGGGTCTGAGCGGGTGAAGGCGCCGAGTTGGCTGGGCGCCATGCTCATCGGGCCGGACCGCTTCAGCGCATATTCCAGGCCGATCGCGGCCTTGCCGCGCAGCGTGCCGGCGATGGTGTTGAGCGTGCGCGTACCCTCGACCTTGAAGACGGTGCGGATCTGCAGATGGTCCTGCAGATTGCCGCCGACGCCGGGCAGGTCTTGCACCACCTCTATGCCATGGGCTTTGAGCTGATCCGCCGGGCCGATGCCGGAGAGCAGCAGGAGATGGGGCGAACCGACGGCGCCGGCTGAGAGGATCACCTCCCCGCGCGCGGCGACGGTCACCTGTTCCCGGCCGCGGCGGACCACGGCGCCGGTGCAGCGCAGCCGTCCGGCCTCGGTGCGGGCGAAGGTGAGGCGCTCGGCATGCGCCTCGGTCCACACCGTCAGGTTGGGCCGGCGGCGGGCGGGGCCCAGGAAGGCGCGGGAGGCGTTCCAGCGCCAGCCGGATTTCTGGTTCACCTCGAAATAGGCGACGCCTTCATTGTCGCCGGTGTTGAAATCGTCGATGCGGGCGAAGCCGGCCTGGGCGGCGGCCTGCGCGAACGCATCCAGTATGTCCCAGCGCAGGCGCTGCTTCTCGATCCGCCACTCGCCGCCATTTCCGTGGAAATCGGAGAAACGCTCGTTGCCCTTTGCGCCACCGGGCACCGGATCGGCGCCGCGGTCCAGCCGGTAATGGTCCTCATGCGCCTTGAAGTCCGGCAGGATATTGGCCCAGGCCCAAGCCTGCTCCCCGGTCAGCGCGGCCCAGTGGTCATAGTCGCGCGCCTGGCCGCGCATATAGATCATGCCGTTGATCGAGGAGCAGCCGCCCAGCCCCCGCCCCCTGGGATAGCGGATGGAACGCCCGCCCAGGCCGGGCTCGGCCTCGGTCTGGTAGAGCCAGTCGGTGCGCGGATTGCCGATGCAGTAGAGATAGCCGACGGGGATGTGGATCCACGGATAGGTGTCGCGCCGGCCCGCCTCCAGCAACAGCACCCGCTTGCCCGGATCGCGGCTGAGCCTATTGGCCAGCAGGCAACCGGCCGTCCCGGCGCCGACGATGATGTAGTCGTAGGTTTCGTGGTGCACGCCTTGGACTTAAACGGAGATCGGGGCCGGGGACAATGCCGGCGAAAAGATCCCGTAAGGTGGGATAGCGCAGCGTTTCCCACCATTCATGACAACAACGTACGCCGCATGCCGCGCGGAGCGCGGCTGGTGGGATACGCTCCGCTTTCCCACCCTACGGTTTCGCGCGGTTTCTACCCGGCCAGCCGGATGAAATCGGCGGCGAAGCCGGCAACGATCAGGAAGCCGATGAACGACTTTCCGGCATAGGCGGCGTATTTCAGCGTGGTTTCGCTCGGCTTGCCGGCGATCATTTCCCAGGCGGCGAACACGATCTGGCCGCCGTCGAGCAGAGGAACCGGAAGCAGGTTCAATACGCCGACCGACCAGGAAAACAGAGCCATGAACAGCAGGCCGCCGTGCAGGCGGACCGCGTCGCCCGACGCCATGGCGGAGCCTACCGGACCGGTGAGGCTCGAGAGGTCACCGGAAAAGATATGGGTGATCGCGCCGAGCAGCGTGGTGACGATCCGCGGCACGAATTGGCAGGAAATCTCGAACGCTTTCAGCGCCGGCGTACCCAGCTGGATGCCGACAATCGTGACCAGGGCCAGACCCAGCGCCATGTTGACGGCCGGGCCGGCCGCGTAGATCGCCATGCGGTGCGCGGGCGGCAAGGCGGCAAGGCGCGCCTCGTCGAGCTTTATGAAGCCACCGAACGGCAAGGCGCGGATTTGCCAGGACGTGCCGGATCCGTCCCTGCGGGCGAACAGGACCTTGCCGAAACCCAGGGAAAAAACATCGGCGACAAGGCCGAAGCGCTTCGCCACCAGGAAATGGCCGGCCTCATGCAGCCCGATGATGACCAGCAGAAATCCGATATAGGAGACCACGTCCGTAATCACGTTCATCGGAATTTTCCCTCGGACACCGGCATCGAATGCCAATTTAGAATAATTTTATTATAGTTCAATGTATATATGCTGCGTGGCTGGGATGGCGCTATCGCCGCGCGATCAGCGCCATCGCGGTCAGCGACACGCCCACCGCCAGCAGGTTGATGCCGACCAGCAGACCGATCGCCCAGGCGGCGGTGCCCGGCAGGCCGGCCAACAGTACCACCGCCAGCACCAGGTCGATGATGCCGGTGGCCAGCACCCAGGCCCAGCGGGCCGTGGCGCTGCGCCGGTGCGCCAGGGCGTACATGATCATCGAGACGCCTTCGAAGGCGAACCACACCACCAGCAGGAAAGTGAGATAGACGAGCCCTGCAATCGGCGCGGCCAGCAGGGCGATGCCGGCGGCGATCCACAGCACCGCCGAGAGCAACGACCACCAGAAGCCCGGCGCGCCGCGGGCCAGGAAGGTCGTCACCAGCCCGACGATCCCGCCGATCAGGATCAGCCAGCCGACCAGGATCGCGATCGCAAGCCCGGCGAACAGCGGCAGGGCGATGGCTGCGAGGCCCAGCAGAAGAAGTACTATCCCTTCGACGAGGAACGCCCGCCAATGCGCACGGATCGGCGAGGTGCGGAACGGCGCGGTGAAGGGCCCGGCCGGATTCCCGAATTCGTCAAGCATCGGCACTCTCCAACACTGTGGCGGATGTTTCCGGTCACCAACCTGTCTCGGAACTGTAGCGAACCCAACACCCGCATTCGTGTTACTCCTGTTTAGCCGACCTCCGAGGGAGACCCCGCCGTGCTGGCCGAGTTCGATCTTCACGCCCGCGCCATCGTCGCCCGGCTGGCCTGGGCGCCGGCCTGGCTGGTCAGCCTCAGCGTCTTCGCCGTCGCGCTGTTCGTAGCCACCGCGGTGCACCGGCTGATCGTTCGGGGCCTGACGCGGCTGGCGGCCAATAAGGACCTGTTCTGGCGGTCGCTGGTCGCGCGCGGGGACCGGCCGTCGCGATTTGCCATCGGGATCTTTGCCCTGTCGGCGGCCGCGGGCGTGGCGCCGCTGTCGGCGGGGCAGCAGGGGCTGGTGCAGCATCTGCTGCTGGTCGGCTTCATCGCGCTGTTGGGCTGGCTGTCGGCGATCGCGCTCGATCTTTGGGCGACGCTCTATCTCAACCGCTATCAGCTCGACATCGAGGACAATCTGCTGGCGCGCAAGCACGCGACGCAATTGCGTATCCTGCAGCGGGTGGCAATGACGATGATCATTGTCGTGACCACTGCCGCGGCACTGATGACCTTCGACCAGGTGCGCCAATACGGCGTCAGCCTGCTCGCCTCGGCCGGTGCGGCCGGCATCGTCGTCGGCCTGGCGCTGCAGCCGCTGCTGAAGAACCTGGTGGCCGGCATCCAGCTGGCCATCACCCAGCCGATCCGGATCGACGATGCCGTCATCGTCGAGAACGAGTGGGGCAATATCGAGGAGATCACGGCGACCTATGTCGTCGTCCGCCTGTGGGACTGGCGGCGGATGATCCTGCCGCTGTCCTATTTCATCGAGCACCCGTTCCAGAACTGGACGCGCGAAAGCTCGGCGCTGATCGGCACGGTGATGCTCTATACCGACTATACCGCGCCGGTGGATGCGATGCGGGCCAAACTGGAGGAGATCGCCAAGGCCTCGCCGCTGTGGGACGGCAAGGTGGTCAATATGCAGGTGACGGATTTCAAGCACGACACGATGGAGATCCGCATGCTGACCAGCGCCGGCACCGCCGGGCGCGCCTTCGACCTGCGCTGCGAGGTCAGGGAGAAGATGATCGGCTGGCTGCAGCGGGAGCACCCCGCCGCCCTGCCCCGCCGACGGGCCGAGATCGCGGCGACGGGCGGCGGCGCGATCGGCTTCGACGGCAGGGGAGACGTCCCGCGCAACGGGGCGGCGGGAACGATATCGCCTCTTGAGGACTCTCACTAAACGAACGAGCCGCCCCTGCCCACCCGCCTCACGGTTCCGCGAAGCGTGTCCAGCAACATCCTTGAATCGCCCGAAACCGCTGACTCCGCGGCACCGCCGCAGGATCCGGCGCTCGAGCATGCGCTGAAGCTGATCCTGTGGGACAGCTTGGCCAGCGAGGCGATGGGCACGCTGACGACCGGCGTGTTCCTGGTCGGGCTGGCGGTGGAGCTCAATGCCAGCAATTTCATGATCGGCGTGCTGGCCGCCATCCCCTTCTTCGTGCAGCTGCTGCAGATACCGGCGGTGCTGCTGGTGGAGCGGTTCAAGCACCGGCGGTGGATCAGCGTCGCCGCCTCCGGCACGGGGCGGACCTTCCTGGTATTGGCGGCGGCGGTGCCGCTGCTGCCGCCGCATCTGGGCATCGCCGCGCTGGCCGCCTGCCTCGCCATCCATCAGGGGTTCGGGGCGATCAGCGGCTGCGCCTGGAATTCCTGGATGCGCGACCTGGTACCGGAAAACCGGTACGGCCGGTTCTTCGGCATGCGCAATTTCTGCACGGTGACCTTGAGCCTGCTGCTGAGCCTCGGCGCGGCATCCGTCATCGATTACTGGAAGCGGCATCATCCGGCAGAAGGCGTCTACGGCTATTCCGCGCTGTTCCTGTTCGGCGGCGTGGCCGGGCTCTACGGCGTCTATCTGCTGGCCAAGACGCCGGAGCCGCCGATGACAGAGAGCGCCGCGCGGTTCGATGCGCTGGAGGTGCTGATCGAGCCGTTCCGCGACCGCGTCTTCCGCCGGCTGATCGCCTTCCTGGCGGCGTGGAGCTTCGCGGTCAATCTGGCCTCGCCGTTCCTCACCGTCTACATGCTGAAGACGCTGAACTTCCCGATGGCGACGGTGGTGATCTTCAACGTCGTCAGCCAGCTGTCGAACCTCGCCTTCCTGCAGATCTGGGGCAAGCTGGGCGACACGTTCGGCAACCGGCCGGTGCTGAGGGCGACGGCGCCCCTGTTCCTGTTCTGCTTCCTGGCCTGGGCCGCGACGGGCTTAGGCTGGCTGTCCGGCATCGTGCTGCCGCTGATCGTGGTGCTGCATATACTGATGGGCCTGTCGACCGCCGGGGTGGGGCTGGCCTCGGGCAATATCGCGATGAAGCTGTCGCCGGCCGGGCATGCCACCTCGTACCTGGCTGCCAACGGGGTCGTGACCTCGCTGTCCGCCAGCCTGGCCTCGCTGCTGGGCGGCGCCACCGCCGACTTCTTCGCCACGCGTGAGCTCAGCCTGTCCTTCAGCTGGAAGAGCCCGGCGACCGCGACCACGTTCGATGCGCTGACACTCCATTCCTGGACCTTCTTCTTCGCCCTCACCTTCATCCTCGGCCTGTTCTCCCTGCGCCTGCTCAAAGGGGTCGAGGAGCATGGCGAGCTGGAGGAAGGCATCCAGATGAAGCACCTGCTGGCCGAAACGCGGCGATCGCTGCACGGCCTGTCCAGCGTCGCCGGCCTGCAGAAACTGGGCCGCCTGCCCTTCGCCGCGCTGAGGCCGCGCAGGACCTATGAAGGGGCCGAGCCGCAGCTCTGAGAAGCGG
>Ga0070665_100003380_pt1 | contig 17070 bp, 3 predicted proteins | sample KBSS13metaG_FD_65862 | JGI IMG/M metagenome (GOLD analysis project Ga0070665, IMG submission 65862) | Switchgrass rhizosphere microbial communities from Kellogg Biological Station, Michigan, USA - KBS S1-3 metaG | ecosystem: Host-associated > Plants > Roots > Rhizosphere > Soil ... | reverse complement strand
ACGGGCACGGAGCTCGGCGATCCGATCGAGATCTCCGCGCTGACCCGCGCATATCAGGCAAGCACCGACCGGACAGGGTACTGCGCCATCGGCTCCGTCAAGCCGAACGTCGGCCACCTCGACGCGGCGGCCGGCGTAAGCAGTCTGATCAAGACGGTGATGTCGCTCAAGAACCGTCAGATCGCGCCCACCATCAATTACGAGCAGCCGAATCCAAAGATCGATTTCGAGAACAGTCCGTTCTATGTGAACACCGTGCTTCGCCCGTGGCCGGCCGACGGCGCGCCGCGTCGCGCCGGCGTGAGCAGCTTCGGCTTCGGCGGCACGAATGCGCACGTCATTGTCGAAGAGGCGCCCGAGCCGAAACCGTCCGGGCCGGCAAGGAGCCAGCAGATCCTGCTGCTCTCCGCGAAAACCGAGACGGCGCTGGAGGCGGCCGCGGCCCGGCTCGCCGAACACCTGATCGAGCATCGCCAGGCGAACCTGGCCGACGTGGCGTACACGCTGACGGTTGGCCGCCGGATGTTCAAGCATCGCCGCGCGGTTGTCTGCGGAACCGTTCCGGAGGCCATCGATGCGTTGCAGGGCGGCGACACGCGGCGCGTGTTCACTGGTGAAGCCACCGGCAACGAGCGATCGGTCGTCTTCATGTTCCCCGGGCAGGGTTCGCAGTACGTGAACATGGGCCTCGACCTCTACCGCGAGGAGCCGGTGTTCCGCAGCGTCGTCGACGATTGCGCGACCCAGCTCGAGCCGCATCTCGGCTTCGACCTCCGGTCCGTGTTGTTTCCGCCTGACGGTCCGAGCGAAGCCGCATCAGAACGTCTGAAGCAGACAGCCGTCACGCAGTCGGCGCTCTTCGTGATCGAGCTGGCCATGGCCAGGCTCTGGATGAGCTGGGGCGTCGTGCCGGCCGCGATGATCGGCCACAGCATCGGCGAGTACGTCGCGGCGTGCGTGTCCGGCGTGTTGCGGGTCGAAGACGCGCTTCGGCTCGTTGCGCTCCGTGGACGACTGATGGGCGAGATGCAGCCGGGCACGATGCTCGCCGTCCCACTCCCCGAAAGCGAGCTGCAGCCCATGCTCGGCGACGGCGTGTGGCTGGCTGCCGTGAACGCTCCCTCGCTCTGCGTGGTGTCCGGCGAGAAGGCGGCGATCGACGCGTTCGCCGATCGGCTTCGCCAGCAGGGCGTCGAAGGCCGTCCGCTCCACACCTCGCACGCCTTTCACTCCGGCATGATGGACGCTGCGGTCCAGCCGCTCGTCGAGGCCGCGAAGGGCCTCGAGCTCGGCGCGCCGAAAATTCCGTACGTCTCGAACGTCACCGGCACGTGGATCACCGAGTCGCAGGTGCGGGATCCGCAGTACTGGGGCCGCCATATGCGCGGATGCGTCCGTTTTGGCGACGGCGTGGGCTCGCTCCTCAGGAGCGCCGAGCGCGTGTGGCTGGAACTCGGTCCCGGCAGTGCGCTGAGCTCGCTCACGCGGCAGCAGCTGAAGGATCGATCGGCGGTGTCGACGCTCCCGACGATGCGCCAGGCGCAGGAGCAGACGTCCGATGTCGCCGTCGTGATTGGCGCGCTCGGCCGTCTGTGGTTGGGGGGATCGCCGATCGACTGGGCGCGCTTCTACGCCGATCAACGTCGCTACCGGATCGCGGTCCCGACGTACCCGTTCGAGCGCACGCACCATTGGGTGCAGCCGGAGCGCGGGACGCGCGCGACGATGCTGAGGGTTCTTTCTCAGGCGCCGCAGATCGAGTTTTCGGACTGGTTTCACGTTCCGACCTGGAAGCGGGGCCGTCCCGCGACGCCGGCGGTGGCAAGTGCCAATGACGGCGAGCCGCGGACCTGCATTGTGTTCGCAGACGAGGGTGGCGTTGGCGCCCGCATGGCCGACACGCTGAGAGGACTCGGCTACCGCACCGTCATCGTCGAAATGGGTGCGGGGTTTGCCAGGGTCAGCGACGACCGTTACACCGTCGCCCCGGCAGAGCGCGGCGATTACACCGCGTTGATGCGCGACCTGAGCCGCCAGGGCGCGGCGCCCGTTGCCGTCGCGCATCTCTGGACGCTCACGCGCCTCGGAGAGCGGGGCGCCGTCGCGCCGCGCGCGCACGAGGAACGGGGATTCTACAGCCTGATCGGTCTTGCGCAGGCCATCGGCGAACTGGGAATGTCGTCGCCGATGCGCATTGGCGTATTCACCGAAGGCGTGCACGAGGTGACGGGACAGGAGACGCTGCGGCCTGAGGATGCGACGGTCATCGGACCGTGCCGCGTGATTCCGCAGGAGTTTCCGAATATTGCGTGCCGGCAGATCGATATCGAACCGTTCACCGCCGCCAACGGCGACAAGCAGATTGCGGGCATGGTCAGTGAGTTGTTCGGCGCGGGCACCGAACCGATCGCCGCATATCGCGCCGGCCGCCGCTGGCTGCGGACGTTCGATCCGGTCCGGCTCGACCCCGTCGTCGAGGGCGCAGCCTCGCGGCTGCGCCAGGGTGGCGTGTACTTGATTACCGGTGGCCTCGGCGGCGTGGGCCTCGTGCTCGCCGAGTACCTGGCGCGGGAGTTCAAAGCCAGGCTGGTGCTGACCGGAAGGCGGGGGCTGCCACCGCGCGCTCAGTGGGCCGACCACGTCGCGGCTCGCGGACCGCAGGACGCCACGTCACGGAAGATCCAGGCGGTCGAGGCACTGGAAGGCGCCGGCGCTGAAGTACTGGTGGGAGTGGCGGACGTCGTCGACGAGTCGGCGATGCGGGCCGTCGTCGAAGAGGCGAGCGCACGCTTTGGCCGTATCGACGGCGTGATTCACGCGGCCGGTGTAGCCGGCGGCGGCATGATCCAGCTGAAGACTCCGGAGATTGCCGACGCGGTGCTCGCCCCCAAGGTCACCGGCACGCAGGTTCTCGAACGCGTGCTCGCGGGTCGCACGCTCGATTTCCTGATGCTGTGCTCGTCGTTGACGGGCGTGCTCGGCGGCGTGGGGCAGGTCGATTACTGCGGAGCCAACGCGTACCTCGACGCTTTCGCGGCCCATTACACGGCGACGACGGGAAACTTTGCGATTGCGGTGAACTGGAACGCCTGGCGGGAAGTTGGCATGGCCGTCGACACGGATGTGCCGGCCGCGCTCAGGGACACGTTGAAGGGGATGATGCTGGCGAGCGGCATCACCAACGGCGAAGGCGTGGACGCGTTCAAGCGGATCCTCGCGCAGGCGACCGACGCACAGGTGGCGCTGTCGCCATTCGACGTCCAGTTGGGGATTGATGCGGAAGGGCTTCCAGCCGAGGGCGACGAGCCGACGCTCGAAGCCGCGGCCGGCGATGGTGCGGTCCGGCAGGCGGCCGGGCATGCCCGCCCGAATCTCCCGACCCCGTACGTCGCACCCTCCAACGACGTCGAGAAAAAGCTGTGCGCGATCTGGCAGGACGCAGTCGGCATCGAACCCGTCGGCGTGAACGACAACTTCTTCGATCTCGGCGGGCATTCGCTCCTGGCCGTCCAGGTCATGGGGGCGATCAACCGAACGTTGAAGACGACGGTTCCGGTTGCGAAGTTGTACGAAGGTCTCACGGTCGCGTTCCTGGCCGACGCGATCACACAGAGCAGCGCGCCCGATCGGCCGGAGCCAGAGGACGCGGATCTCGCGGAGAGGCGCCGGGAGAAGAGCCGGCGGCAGAAAGAACATCAACAGCGGCGACGGGTCGCCCTCGGGCGATAAGACGAGACAACCATGGATCAATCAGAAGAGCTGGACAACGTGGACGCACCCGTAAGCGGAGTCGCGGTCATCGGCATGGTGGGCCGGTTTCCGGGAGCGAACGATCTGGACACGTTCTGGCGGAACATCCGGGACGGCGTCGAATCCATCACGTTTTTCACCGACGAGCAGATGGCGGCGGCGGGCGCCGATGCCGAGCTGATCAAGAACCCCGGCTTCGTCAAGGCACGAGGAATCGTGGACGAGGTCGATCAGTTCGACGCCGGGTTCTTCGGCTACAGCAACCGCGACGCGTTGCTGATGGATCCGCAGCAGCGGCTCTTCCTGCAGTGCGCCTGGGAAGCCCTCGAGGATGCCGGCTACGATCCGCGCTCCTATCGCGGCCTGGTCGGTGTGTACGGCGGGTCGACGGCCAGCTCGTACCAGAACCTGTTGTACGCGAATTTCGGCCAGCTCAACGCCGACGGTCTCTCCATCGCGATCGCCAACGAACTCCCATTTCTCACGACGCGGGTCTCGTACAAGCTCGATCTCAAGGGACCGAGCTGTCCCGTGCAGACGGCCTGTTCGACCTCGCTCGTGGCCGTCCACCTCGCCTGTCAGGGCCTGCTGAACGCAGAGTGCGACATGGCGCTGGCCGGCGGCGTCTCAATCCGGCTCCCGCAGGAGGCCGGGTATTTCTACCAGGAAGAAGGCATTCTGTCGCCCGACGGGCACTGCCGCTCGTTCGAAGCCGGGGCGAACGGCACCATCTTCTCGAACGGCGCCGGCATCGTCGTGCTGAAGCGGCTCGATGACGCGCTGGCGGACGGCGACACGGTGTATGCGGTCATCCGCGGCTCCGCCATCAACAACGACGGCGCGCGGCGGGCGAGTTTCACGGCACCCGGCGTCGGCGGGCAGAGCCAGGTGATTGCGGATGCCCTGGCCAGCGCCGAAGTCGACCCCGAGACGATCTCGTACCTCGAAGGCCACGGCACGGCGACGGCCCTTGGCGATTCGATTGAAGTCCAGGCCCTGACCAAGGCTTACGGGACGTCCAAGCGCGGGTACTGCGCCATCGGATCGGTCAAGGCCAACATCGGCCATCTCGACGCCGCCGCCGGCGTCGCGGGGCTGATCAAGACGATCCTGTCGATGCGGAACAAACAGCTGCCGCCGACGGCTCACTTCGAGAAGCCGAACCCCGATATCCAGTTCGAGACCACGCCGTTCTACGTGAACGCGAAACTGCGGGACTGGACCCGTACGCCGGGCACGCCGCGGCGGGCCGGCGTCAGCTCGTTCGGATTCGGCGGCACGAACGCGCATGTGATCGTTGAAGAAGCGCCTGAGGTCGCCCCTCCTGGACCATCGCGCCCGTGGCAGTTGCTGGCGCTCTCGGCGGAGGCGCCGGCGGTGCTCGAGAACTCGAGCGGCCGCCTGTCGCAGTTCCTGAGCACCCACGCCGTGAATCTCGCGGATGCGGCCTACACGTCGAAAGTCGGGCGGCGCAGCATGAAACACCGGCGCGCGGTCGTCTGCCGCACGGCGGAAGATGCCGCCAAGGCGCTCGAGGCGCGCGATGCGAAGACGGTGTTCTCCGGCAGCCATGACGGCCCGGCGCGCCCCGTGGTGTTCCTGTTCCCCGGGCAGGGCGCGCAGTACGTGAACATGGGCCTCGAGCTCTATCAGGACGAGGCCGGTTATCGGGAGACCGTCGATCGCTGCGCGGGCCTCCTGACGCCGCATCTCGGCTTCGATATCCGCGACGTGATCTATCCGAAGGGGCCGGTCACCGAGGCACTGTCGGAGCGGCTGACCCAGACCAGCATCGCGCAGCCGGCGCTTTTCGTGGTCGAGTACGCGCTGGCCCGGCTGCTCATGGACTGGGGCATCATCCCGGACGCGCTCATCGGGCACAGCCTTGGCGAGCTCGTGGCGGCATGCGTCTCCGGCGTGGTGAAGGAAGCCGACGCGCTGCGACTCGTGGCGCTGCGCGGACGGCTGATGCACGAGATGCCGACCGGCGTCATGCTCGCGGTGCCGCTGCCCGAGGCCCGCGTGCGCCGGATGCTCGGCGATGGGCTCTGGCTCGCCGCGATCAATCACGGATCGCTCTGCGTCGTGTCCGGCGACGAGGCGCACATCGCGGCGCTCGAGGCGCGGCTGCAGGAGGAAGGCGCCGAGGGACAGCGGCTGAATACCTCGCACGCGTTCCACTCGGGGCTGATGGACGGCGCCGTGGCGCCATTCGTCAAAGCAGTCAGCGAGACCTCGCTCAGTGCGCCGAAGATTCCGTATATCTCGAACGTGACGGGGACGTGGGTGGAAGCGGCCCAGGCGCAGGACCCGGCGTACTGGGGACGTCAGATTCGCGAGGCCGTTCGCTTCGGCACCGGCGTGACCGAGCTGCTGAAGAAAGAAGAGCGGCTGTTCGTGGAGGTCGGGCCCGGCAACGTGCTGAGCGCCCTGGTCCGCCGGCAGGCGCCAGGCAAGGCCGCGCACATCTTTCCGACCTTGCGTCACGCGCGCGAGGAAGGATCCGCCATCGCGACCGTGCTCGGGGCGCTCGGCCGCCTGTGGGTCAACGGCGGCACGATCGACTGGAACGCGTTCTATGGCGACGAAGCCCGGCGCCGGGTCTCGCTGCCGCCGTATCCGTTCGACCGTCAGCGTTTCTGGGTGGATCCTCCGCCGGCGCGGCCGGCCGGCAGCCGCAAGGTGCGCGAACGGGTGGAGGGACGCAAGGCCGACATCGGCTCGTGGTTCTATGCGCCGGCGTGGGCGCGGTCGCCGCTGGCGACGGCCGCCGATGGCCTCGCTTCCGCGATCCGCGAAACGTGGCTGGTGCTGCTCGACGAGTACCAGCTCGGCGATCGCCTCGTCGCCCGGCTCGAGCGTGCCGGACACGACGTGATCGTCGTCACGGCGGGCGAGGGGTTCCGACGGCTGGGGTCTGGCCAGTACAGCATCGATCCGCTGTCGCGCGAGGACTACCAGGCGCTCTTCAAGGAGCTGTCGGGATCGAACAGGGTGCCGGGCGTCATCCTGCACCTGTTCGGTGTCGGCCCGGTCAGCGAGCTCGAGGGAGCGGCGCGCAACTACGGCGGCGATCACGAGCGCGGTTTCGGCACGCTGCTGCGGCTGGCGCAGTCGCTCGGCGAGTCGGACTTTTCGTCGCCGGTGCGCGTGGCGGTCGTCAGCAACGACTCACTGGATGTGACGGGCCAGGAGATGCTGGCGCCGGGCAAGCTGACGGCGCTCGGCCTGTGCCGCGTGATCCCGCAGGAGTACCCGACCGTCTCGTGCAAGTACATCGACCTCGCGTGGAACGGGTTCGGCCCTGCCGACGTGACGGACAGCAATCTCGATCGGCTCCTGCACGACGCCGCCGGCCGGTCGGCCGATCCGGTCGTGGCCTACCGCGGCGGACACCGCTGGGTGCAGACCTACTCGGAGATCGATCTGGGTGAGCCGGTCGGCACGGGGCGCCTGAAACCGAACGGCGTCTACGTCATCACCGGCGGACTCGGCGACATCGGTCTGCAGATGGCCAAGTACCTCCTGAAGGCGGTCAACGCCAAAGTGGTGCTGACAGGCCGCAGCGGCATCCCGAAACGCGAGGACTGGAAAGCGCACATCGATCGTCACGGACATCACGACGCGACGAGCCAGAGGATCCTCCGCGTCCAGGAGCTCGAGACGCTCGGCGGCGAAGTGATGGTCCTCAAGGCTGACGCCGGGGACCTCGAGCAGATGCGCGACGCCTTCGCCGCCGCGGAGGAGGCCTTTGGCGACATCAACGGCGTGATTCACGCCGCCGGCCTGATCAGCGGGGATGCCTTCCAGCTGATCTCGGACGTCGATGCCGCCACCTGCAGCCGCCAGTTCCAGCCGAAGATCGTGGGGCTGTGCGTCCTCGACGAGGTGATCGCGGGCCGCCCGCTCGACTTCTGCGTGCTGGTGTCGTCCCTGTCGGCGGTCCTCGGCGGCCTGCGATATGGCGCGTACGCCGCGGCCAACATCTTCATGGACGGTTTCGCGTACCGCCGTAGCCGGACCAGCACGTTCCCGTGGCTCACGATCAACTGGGACAACTGGATGCGGACGGAAGACGAGGCCCGGCTGGCGGCGTCCGGCAGTACGCCGACGGGGTTCGTGCTGACGCCGACCGAAGGCGTCGAGGCGTTCCGGCGGCTGCTGTCGTCCGACTTCGGCGTCCAGGCGGTGGTCTCGACCGGCGATCTGCAGTCGCGCCTCGATCAGTGGGTCAACATGGAGGCGTTGAAGGCGGACGCCCAGCCAGAGGCGTCGCGGTCCGCGCGGCTGCCGCGCCCGAACCTGCAGACCGACTTCGTGGCGCCGGGCACGGACCTCGAGCGATCGATCGCAGCCATCTGGGGGGACCTCCTCAACGTGGACCGCGTTGGTCTCAACGACAACTTCTTCGAACTGGGCGGCGATTCGTTCCTGGGCATCCAGGTGATTTCGCGGCTCAAACGTGAGCTCGGCGTGAAAGTGACTGCGGTCTCGCTCTACGAAGGACCGCGCGTCGGGCTGCTGGCCAAGATCATCACGTCGGCGGGGCAGGAGAAGTCGCCGGCGTTCGACAACAGCCGTCTTCGCGGCGAACGCCGCCGCGAGCGGAAGCTCGGCGTCGGCGCCGCCGTGACGGTGGAAACCTAACCGGATGGCCGACAAGACCGGACAGCCGATCTCGGGAATCGCCGTGATCGGCATGGCGTGCCGCTTTCCGGGCTCCTCGTGTGTCGAGGAGTTCTGGAAGAACCTGTGCGACGGCGTCGAATCGATTCGCGCCTTGAGCGACGAGGAGATGCTGGCGGCGGGCCTCGATGCGGAGGAATTGACGAACCCGAGGCACGTGGCGGCGGCGGCGCTGCTGGACGGCATCGATCGGTTCGACGCGGCGTTCTTCGGTATCAACGCGCGCGAAGCCGAGGTGATGGACCCGCAGCACCGCGTCTTCCTGGAGTGCGCGTGGCAGGCCCTCGAGGATGCCGGCTACGACCCGGAACGGTATGACGGCGCGATTGGTGTCTTCGGCGGCGGTGTGCACGGAGGCTATGCATCGAAGAACCTCATGCCGGCCGGCGTCTTCGACGAGAAGAGCTCCGTCCTCCAGACGATCCTGTCGAACGAGAAGGACTACCTGACGACGCGCGTGTCGTACAAGCTGAACCTCCGCGGGCCGAGCTACAACGTGCAGTCGGGTTGTTCGACGTCGCTGGTGGCGGTACACCTGGCTTGCCAGAACCTGCTGAACTACGAAAGCGACATGGCGCTGGCCGGCGGGATCGCCATCGACGTGGGCCGCAGCCAGGGTTATTACCACCACGAAGGCAGCGTGATGTCTCCGGACGGACACTGCCGGGCGTTCGACGCCAAAGCCGAGGGTACCGTGTTCGGCAACGGTGTCGGGATCGCCGTGCTCAAGCGCCTGGAGGATGCACTCGCCGACGGCGACACGATCCACGCGGTCATTCTGGGGTCGGCGACCAACAACGACGGGTCGCACAAGGTCGGCTTCACCGCGCCGAGCGTCACCGGGCAGTCCAAGGTCATTGTCGAGGCGCTGGCGGACGCCGGCGTGTCGGCTGACACGATCGGGTACATCGAGGCGCACGGCACGGGCACGACGCTGGGCGATCCCATCGAAGTGGAGGCGATGACGCGAGCGTTCGGCGCGTCGACCGGCAAACGGCAGTTCTGCGCGATCGGGTCGGTGAAGACGAATGTCGGCCACCTGGACGGCGCGGCGGGGATCTCGGGCTTCATCAAAGCCGTGCTCTCGCTGCGCCACGGCGTGCTCCCTCCGACGCTGAACTTCGAATCGCCCAATCCGAAGATTCAATTCGAGGAGACGCCGTTCTTCGTCAACGATCGCTTGCGCGAATGGACGACGGGGACCCAGCCCGGCACTCCGCGGCGAGCCGGCGTGAGCTCGTTCGGCATGGGCGGGACCAATGCGCACGTCGTGCTGCAGGAGGCGCCGGCTGCGCCCCTGCCGGAGGGATCGCGGGCCAACCAGCTGCTCGTGCTCTCGGCGCGCAGCGCCGCGGCGCTCGACGCGGCGTCCCTCAATCTCGCCGGCCACCTGGAGGAGCACCCCGACGTCAGCCTGGCCGATGTCGCGTACACGCTGCAGGCAGGACGCGCGGCGTTTTCACATCGCCGCGCCGTCGTCTGCGCCGACGGCGCACACGCAGCCGGCGCCCTCAGGCAAAGCGACCCGCAGACCTACGAATATCGGGGTGAATCACGGCCGGTCGTGTTCCTCTTCACCGGCCAGGGCGCCCAGCACGCGGGCATGGGCCGCGCGCTCTACGACACCGAACCTGTGTTCCGCGAGTGGGTCGACCGTTGCGCCGAGCTGCTCCAGCCGCACATCGGGCGCGACATCAGGAAGCTCCTGTATCCGCCCGTGTCAAACCCTGCGGAGGCGCGCGCAGCAGCTGACAGTCTCGGCCGAACGGAGTTCGCGCAGCCCGCGTTGTTTGTGACCGAGTACGCTCTGGCGCAGCTCTGGATGTCCTGGGGCGTGCGGCCGTCGGCGTGCATCGGGCACAGCCTGGGCGAGTACGTCGCTGCGTGCCTGGCGGGTGTCTTCTCGCTCCAGGACGCCCTCAGGATCGTTGCCGTCCGCGGCCGCCTCATGCAGCAGCTGCCGGCCGGCGCGATGACCGCGGTGACCCTCGCCGCGGCCGACGTCACGCCGATGCTGGACGGCGATCTCGCGATCGCCGCCGCGAACGCTCCGCGGCTGACGGTGGTATCGGGCCCGACTGCCGCGATCGAGCGCTTCGAGGCGCAGTGCGCCGGACGCGCCGAGTTCCGCCGGCTGCAGACGTCGCACGCGTTCCACTCGCCGATGATGGACCCGATCGTCCAGGAATTCATCGAGCTGCTGGCAGGCATCGAGCTGGCCGCGCCTTCGCTGCAGTACGTCTCGAACGTCACCGGCAAGTGGATCGACGCCGAACGGGCGACAAGCCCCGAGTACTGGGCCACGCACCTGCGCCGCGCGGTCCGGTTCGGGGAGGGCATCCGGTTCCTGCTGGAGAACGGCTCCTGGCACTTCGTGGAGGTCGGGCCCGGACGGACGCTGGCCTCGCTCGTGAAGCAGGCCGGTGGAGTCGAAGACGCGCTCGTGGTGACAAGCCTTCCACACGCTACGGACGCCGCCGGCCGCGGAGGCGACGCGGCCCATATGCTGGCGACGCTCGGCCGGCTGTGGCAACACGGCGTCGATGTGGACTGGGCGGCGCTGCACGGATCGGTTCGGCCGCGCCGCGTTTCGCTTCCCACGTATCCGTTCGAGCGCCAGCGATACTGGGTGGAGCCGACCGACGAACAGAAGGGGAAGACGCCGCCCCCGGTCGATCCGCTGGCGAAACAGGCCGACATCGCGAACTGGTTCTACGTTCCGGAGTGGCGGCAGACGCCCCCCGCGCTCTACTACGCGCAAGGACGTACGGTTGATTCCGCGGCGATGTGGCTGGTCTTCGCGGATTCGGGCGCGCTGAGCGCCGCGGTTCTCGACCGGCTCGCCGCCCATGCCGGACGCGACCGGATCATCACCGTGACCAGCGGCCCGGCGTTCGTGCGCCGCGAGCCGCTGAGCTACGTCATCGATCCGGAACGGCCCGGCGACTACGGTCGCCTTCTCAACGAACTGGACGCCGCCGGCCGCTTCCCGGCGGTCGTCGCGCATTTATGGACGTCCGGCGACACTGCGGCCGACGGGCCGCAGGGCGCCGAAGAGGCACAGTCGCGCGGCTTCTTCAGCGTCGTCTGGCTGGCGCAGGCCATTGCGGCGTGCGGCCGCGACGGTGAACCGAGAGCGGCGTCGATCAAGGTCGTGACCAGCGATCTCTTCGACATTACGGGCGCCGAACCGCTGCGACCTGAAAAAGCGACGCTGCTCGCGCCGGTGCGCGTGATCCCGCAGGAGCATCCGGAAATTCGCTGTTTCGCTGTGGACATCTCGTCGGCGGAGCGGTCGATCGCGATGACGGCACGCCTCGTGGCCGACGAGCTCGTCGCCGAGGCCCCGGAGGTCTGCGTCGCTTACCGAGGCGGACACCGGTGGTCGCCGCTCGTCGAGCCGTTTTTCATCGGCGCCGTCGAGCCGGATCGACTGCCGCTGCGTGAGGGCGGCGTCTACCTGATTCTCGGCGGCCTTGGCGCCATCGGCGCGGCGATTGCCAGGCACCTTGCGCGCACCCGGCGTGCGCGGCTGGTGCTCGTCAACCGATCGCCGCTGCCCGATCCAGGCGAGTGGGCAGGCTGGATCGCTTCCCACGACGAGCGCGACGCGATGACCGCGCGGATTCGGGCTGTGCAGGAAATCGAGGCCGCCGGCGCCGAGGTGCTGGTCGTTGCGGCTGACATCGCGGATCGCGATCAGATGGCCGTTCTGGTCGATCGGGCTGTCGCCCGGTTCGGACGACTCGACGGCGTGATCCACGCCGCCGGAGTGGCGGGCGCCGGCACGATTCAACTGAAGAAGCGCGAGGGCGAAGGATCGGTCCTCGCCGCGCTCGAGGACATCGACCGCCGGAACTGCGAAGCCCAGTTCCGCCCGAAGGTGCGAGGCCTGTTCGTCCTCGAAGAAGTCCTGGGCGATCGACCCCTGGACTTCTGCCTCGTCGTGTCGTCGCTGTCCACCCTGACCGGCGGGCCGGGCTATGCCGCCTACGCGGCCGCCAATATGTTCATGGACGCGTTCGTCCGGCGTCACAACCAGCAGTCCGCTGTGCGCTGGTTGGGCGTGAACTGGGACGCCTGGTCGTTCCAGGCGGCCGGCGCATCATCGTCGGCGGTGTCGCGGATGACGCTGAGCGAGGCGGAGGGCATCGAGGTCTTCGAGCGTCTGCTGAGTGTCGCGCCCCTCGGCCACGTCATCGTCTCGACGATCAACCTCTACGCGCGCCTGAGCCCGCCGCCTGAGCCAAAGAAAGATGACGACCGCGAGGCGTCCAAGGACGCCGGCGGGCACACGCTCTACGACCGGCCCTCCAGCCTGGAATCGAGCTACGAAGAGCCCCGGACGGCGCTCGAACGCACCGTAGCGGGCATCTGGCAGGAAGTACTGGGGATGGACCGGGTGGGTCGGGCGGATAGTTTCTTCGAGCTGGGCGGCCATTCGCTGCTCGCCGTTCAGGTCGCCGCGCGGCTCGAAGACGTGCTGCAGATGGAAGTGCCGATGCGGAACGTGTTCGACGCGTCGACGCTGGCCGATCTGGCTGCGCGCATTCAAGGCGTGCTGATGGCCGCACAGGGCGAGGAAGTGCTCGTCGGCGGTGACGGCGGGGACATCGAGGACGTGGAGATATGACGACGGTCGAGTTTCTGGCGCACGTGCGCGGCCAGAACATCCGGCTTTGGGCCGAAGGCGATACGTTGCGGCTGCGCGCGCCGAAAGGGGCCCTGACGGCGGAGTTGCGCGACGAGCTGACCGAACGGAAGGCCGAGATCCTCGCGGCGCTGCGTGCGACCGAGACGCAGAAGCGGGCGGCGGTCCCCCTCGAACCCATCGCACGCGACGGCGACCTGCCGCTGTCGTTCAGCCAGGAGCGCCTCTGGTTCCTGCACCAGGTCACGCCGGAAAGTGCCGCTTATAACATCGTGTCCTCGCTTCGATTCGAGCGCGGTGTGGACGCCGGCGCGCTGGAGCAGAGCCTCAACGCCCTGATCGAGCGGCACGAGACGCTGCGGACGACGTTCGTCAGCCGCGAGGGCGAGCCATTTCTTCGAATCGCGCCCCACCGCGCCGCGCCGCTGCCGGTGCTCGACCTGCGATCGCTTCCTGAAGCCGAACGCCGCGAGCGGGCCACGGCCGTGAAGACCCGCGAAGCCGAGCTGCCGTTCGATCTCCAGCAGGGACCGCTGCTGCGGTACACCCTGATTCGCGTGACCGACGACGAGGCCGAGCTGCTGCTCGCGCTGCACCACGTTATCAGCGACCGCTGGTCGCTCGGCGTGTTGATGAACGAGCTGCAGGTCCTCTATCGGGGGCTGGTCGACGGCGTGGACGCCTCGCTGCCCGAACTGCCCGTCCAATACGTCGATTTCGCCTATTGGCAGCGCGAGCGCCTGCAGGGCAGCGCGCTCGAAGATCAACTGGTGTACTGGCGCGAACGACTCGCCGGCACGCCCGCGGTCCTCGATCTGCCGATCGATCATCAGCGGCCGGCCGAGCAGACGCATCGTGGGTCCTGGCAGTGGCGTCAGCTGCCGGAGCCGGTCGGCGCCTCCGTGAGGGCGATGTCTGTCCGTGCGGGGGTAACCCCGTTCATGATCTTCGTCGCGGCGTTTGACGCGCTGCTGCATCGCTACACCGGGCAGGAGGACATCCTCCTCGGCACGCCGATCGCCGGCCGCACGAACCGATTGCTCGAAGGGCTCGTCGGCTGCTTCGTCAACATGCTCGTCCTGCGCGAGGACCTGTCGGGGAATCCGTCGTTTCTGGAACTGCTCGCCCGTGTGCGCGAGACGGCGCTCGGCGCTTACAGCCATGCCGAGGTCCCATTCGAGAAGCTGGTCGCCGATCTGCACCCGCAGCGCGACATGAGCCGGTCACCGCTGTTCCAGGTGGCCATCGCGTATCAGAGCTCGCCGAAGGCGGTGGAGACACCGAACGACGTCAGCATGACGGCGAGCGGCGGCACGCTGTTCGACCTGACGCTCTTCATCGAGGACGTGAACGGCACGTATACCGTCACCGCCGAGTACAACGTGGATCTGTTCGAACAGGCCACGATCGAACGGATGCTCGGACATTTCGAGACGCTCATCGGCGCGGCGCTCGCGGCGCCAGACCAGCCGATCGGCCTGCTGCCGATGCTGACGGCCGCCGAGCCCTCGCAGCTGCTGCCGGCGTGGCGCGGCGCGGTCGAGCCCCTGGAGGACGACGCGCGCATTCACGATCTGTTCGCACGGCAGGCAGCCAGGACGCCTGACGCCGTCGCCGTTCGCTGCCAGGGCGAGTCGTGCACGTACGCCGAGCTCAACGCCCGCGCGAACCAGCTGGCGCGCTATCTCCGCGCCCGGGGCGTGACCACCGAAATGCTCGTCGGCCTCAGCGTTGAGCGATCGATCGACATGGTGGTCGGCCTGCTCGGCATTCTGAAGGCGGGCGGCGCGTACGTGCCCCTCGACCCGTCCTATCCAGCCGATCGCCTCGCTTTCATGCTCGACGATGCCGCGGTCTCCGTTCTGGTCACGCAGGCGCCGCTCCTCGACGTCATCCCCGGGGGCGCGCGCCAGGCGATTTGCCTGGATCGCGACTGGCCGCAGATTTCGCTCGAGAGCGCATCGGATCTCGAGCCGCTCGGGGGCGGCGGAAACCTGGCGTACGTGATCTACACATCCGGCTCGACGGGCCGGCCCAAGGGCGTCCAGATTCCGCATCGCGCCGTCGTCAATTTCCTCAGGACCATGGCGCAGCAGCCGGGGCTGGGCTCCGCGGATGTGCTCGTCTCGGTCACGACCCTGTCGTTCGACATCTCGGGGCTCGAGATGTACCTCCCGCTCATGGTCGGTGCGCGGGTCGTGGTGGCGACCCGCGACGACGTCACGGACGGTCGCCAGCTGCAGACGCTGCTCGAAACCGAGGGCGCCACCGTGATGCAGGCGACGCCCGCCACGTGGCGGCTGCTGGTCGAGGCGGGCTGGACGGGACCGGGGCTGAAGATGCTGTGCGGCGGGGAGGGCCTGCCGCAGGAACTCGCGGCGCAGTTGATCGAACGCGGCGCCGAGCTCTGGAACCTTTACGGGCCGACCGAAACGACGATCTGGTCCACGGCTGAGAAGCTGGGGCTCGGAAATGGAAATATCACGATCGGACGGCCGATCGCGAACACCCAGACGTACGTGCTCGATCGGAACTTCCAGCCGCTACCGGTAGGAGTGCCCGGCGAGCTGTATGTCGCAGGCGACGGCCTGTCGCGGGGATATCGCCAGCGCCCGGACTTGACCGCCGAACGCTTCCTGCCGAACCCGTTCGGGCCGGCGGGTTCGCGGATGTACCGGACGGGCGACCTCGCGCGTTTTCTGGCCGACGGCCGGATCGAATGCCTCGGACGCGTCGATCACCAGGTGAAGGTCCGCGGGTTCCGCGTCGAGCTCGGCGAAGTCGAATCGGCCGTGGCCGGACACCCGGCCGTCAAGGAGACGGTCGTGTTCGCCGAAGAAGTCGGTGCGGGCGACACCCGGCTCGTCGCCTACGTCGTGTATCAACCGGGCGAATCGCTGACGGCGAGCGAATTGCGGAAGCTGGTGCGGGAGACCCTGCCCGAGTACATGGTCCCGTCGTTTTTCGTGAAGCTGGATCGAATCCCGCTGACGCCGAACGGCAAGGTGAACCGCCGGGCCCTGCCCGGACCGTTCCAGGGCGCCGGCGCGGAGCGCGAACGCATCGCGCCGCAGACGCAGACCGAGGTGCGCATCGCGGAAGTCTGGCAGCGTGTGCTGGGCATCACCGACATCAGCGTCGGCGACAACTTCTTCGATATCGGCGGCCATTCGCTGCTGTCGATGCGCGTGGTGGCTGAAATCGACCGGGTGATCGGCGCCAGGTTGAATCCGAGGGTGATGTTCCTCGAGAGCCTCAAGCAGATCGCGGCACAGTGCGATCGGCAGCTGGGAGCACTCATCGCATGAGGGAGCACGCCCTTCTATTCGGCGACGCGCAGGAACTGGTGGGCATCATCACCGACCCGCCCGGGCCGGAAGGCCCGTCGCGCCCGGGAGTCATCCTGCTGAACGCGGGAGTCATCCATCGCGTCGGACCGAGCCGCCTCTACGTCAACCTGGCGCGTGCGCTGGCGTCGATCGGCTGCGTCGCGACCAGGTTCGATCATTCGGGGATCGGCGACAGCGCCACTCGCCGCGACGATGCGCCCTTCGAGGCCAGCAGCATCCAGGAAGTTCGGGCGGCGATGGACGCGATACAGGAGACGCGCGGGATCGACCGGTTCGTGCTCATCGGCCTCTGCTCGGGCGCCGTCACGGCCTTCGACGCCGCCGGCGTGGACGATCGCGTCGCCGGCGTCGTGATGATCAATCCGCAGGGCTTCGATCTCAACCCGGAGTGGAACGGCTACATTGCCACCCGCGGCGATGCCCGGCGCTACTGGACGCGGTCGCTGTTCAGCGCGGCGAGCTGGTGGCATGCGCTCACCGGCCGCGTGGATTACAAGCGGCTGGTGTCGGTCCTGTGGCGGCAGGCCTCCGGCCCGGGACGGGCGCGCGAGGTCGTGTCGTCGATTGTGACGCGCGTGGGCGCGGCGCTCCAGAAGCTGATGGACCGCGAGGTTCGGACCCTGCTCGTGTGCT
>Ga0070665_100003378_pt1 | contig 17074 bp, 17 predicted proteins | sample KBSS13metaG_FD_65862 | JGI IMG/M metagenome (GOLD analysis project Ga0070665, IMG submission 65862) | Switchgrass rhizosphere microbial communities from Kellogg Biological Station, Michigan, USA - KBS S1-3 metaG | ecosystem: Host-associated > Plants > Roots > Rhizosphere > Soil ... | reverse complement strand
GTGTAGTCATCCGACGTGTCCTTCGACTGGGCAGCCGTATTCGTCGGATCTTTGATATCCGCCGTCCATTGCGCTTTCACCATTGCAATTACCGCATCGGCGATCGCCTTGTCCGCATCCTGCGCGGACGCACGATTTGCTAGGGCCGAGCAACAGGCCGACGCTATTAATACCAACATCATTCTTTTCATTTCTATTTTCCTCCGGGAAAACCCCGTATATTTGAGCCGACCACACTCAATGTTTGTGCCGCGACGGACAACGGTCTTGTTAGCTATTGCCGCCGAACCGGTTAAAAACCGACTCTCGTTTTTTTACGTTGGCCTGTGCTAGTGCACTGGCATCCGTAAGTCAATGCATTTCACGGGATTATCGAGCGAAACAAGGAGCGGAAGCCGAAGTCGCGCGGTTTGGCATTTCAAGCTGAAGCAGACGGAAAATGTCCAAGCAACCTGGCAGGATGATTGCCCAGAAATTGCCGGTCACCCGGTGCGGAAGGCTTTGCTAACGCGGGAGGCGACATCAGCTGCCGCCCGCGAGCTTTGGCAGAGGGACAGCCCAAATCTCATCTTCGACCTTCCAGGCGCCGGCTTCCTTAACGAGGATCGCTGACCCCGTCGTCGGCTGTCCTCGCACTCATCTCGAAGATCGCCTTGGACGAGTCGATCGGCTGTTTGGTCACTATGAGGTCGGTCAACGGGCGCCTTGCGGCGGGTTTTGGTGTGGCAACGAGCTGGATTTAGCGCAACCCGCCGCCGGTGAGGATTTGCTCGCCCGTCACCCAGCCTGCGGCATCCGAGGCGAGGAAGACGGCGACGGAGGCGATGTCTTCCGGTCGACCAAGACGACCGAGCGGAGTTTGCGCAACCGTGGCCGTCTCGAAGTCCGAGCCGATTATGCCGCCGCTGTGGGTTCCTTCGGTTTCGACCATGCCCGGATTGATCGTGTTGACTCTGATCTTCTTCGGGCCGAGCTCACGCGCGAGGACGCCGGTGATGGCGTCGACCGCGCCCTTTGTGCCGGTGTAAACCGCACTGCCGGGCGGCGTGATGCGGCTAACGACGGAGCCGATGTTTATGATGCTGCCGCCTTCGCCGAGGTGCTTCGCGGCGGCCTGGGTGGTGAGCAGGAGGCCCAGGACGTTTGTCCCAAACATCCGGTGAAAGTCTTCCTCGGTGATGTCTTCGAGTGGGCCGAATGCGTAGACGCCGGAGTTGTTGACGAGGATGTCGAGACGACCGTAGTGCTTGATTGCCGCGTCGATAATACCCTGCGCCTCGCTTGCCTTCGAGACATCACCCTGGACAGCGACGGCCTGGCCGCCGTCCTTTTGGATGGCATCGACGGTGGCATCGGCTCCCGCTTTGCTCGAGGCGTAGTTGACAATGACGGAGGCGCCTTCCGCCGCGAGGGCTTTGGCAATGGCGGCTCCGATCCCCTTGGATGCGCCGGTCACGACGGCGACTTTATCTTGGAGTTGTTTGTTCATAAGTTTGTCTGTCTGGTTTACTGTAGTCCAGAACTTATGAACTATTGAACTTGTCGTCAAGTGCGGTATTCTGAGAAAGAAGATTCATGAGACCGCTCCTCCATCCATCGATCGAAGACGTGACCGTCGAGGGCATCCTGCACGCCCTCTCCGATCCGGTACGGGTGGCAATCTTCGCGCAGATCGCAGGCGCGAAATGTTCCCAGAATTGTTCCGCCTTTCTCGAAGTGAAAGAAAAGTCGATCCCCAAGTCGACCCTCTCGCAACACTTCAAAGCCTTGCGTGAAGCCGGACTGATCCGGAGCGTGCGACAGGGAGTACAGATGCAGAACACGTCGCGGTGCACGGAGATCCAGGAGCGCTTCCCGGGCTTGATCCCGGCCATTGTGAGCGCGCACCAGATTCAATCTGGCAAGAAACCAAAGGCGAGCAGCAAGCGTAAGGGAGCGGGCCGGGGGCGTAAGAGCTAAAGGGCGGCTGACAATGGAGATGGCGAGGCGAGCGGGGAAGATAGGGCTTGCTCTCCCGGCTCTCGCACTTCTCTTCGCCGTTGTCGTGCGGGCCGGGGCGGCATCGCCCCCGGCGAGGAAGGAGATCAGGATTACCTGGCTCGGACATTCAGCCTTCGAGATCGTGTCCACTGGCGGCACGGATATCATGATCGATCCGTTCCTAGTGAAAAATCCGGCGACACCGCCCGAGTTCAAGGATCTATCCCGCTATCATCCCGGCTATATTCTTGTGACTCATTCGCATGGCGATCATCTCGGCGATGCGATCGAACTGGCGAAGAGGAGCAAAGCGAAGCTGGTCTGTGTGGCTATGCCAGCGGCTTTCGAGAAAGGTGGGTTGCCGGGGGAGCTCTTCGAAGGAACGAATGTGGGCGACCTCATCAGGGCGGGGGATGTGAAGATTCATGTCGTGCCCGCCATGCATAGCAGTGAGCCAAGTGGGCGCCCGGTCTGTTACGTGCTCGAGTTTGCCGACGGTCGCTCTCTTTATCATGAGGGCGATACCTGGATCTTCGGCGACATGGCACTCATCCAGGAGTTTTATCATCCCAACATCATCCTCATGCCAGTGGGCGCGGAGGCTGATGGAGAGATGCCGCAGATGGCGTGGCTGGCGGTCAAACGTTACTTCAAACCGCAGGTTGTTATTCCCATGCACTACGGTGCGCTGCCCGGGTCGTCGACAGAGGACGACTTACGAAAGATCTTTGGGAAAGACCCACGGATAGTGTTTATGAAGCCCGGCGAGACAAAGAGCTTCTAGCTTTGCGTCGACATGACCGACTGAAGCCGCGAATTTGTCTTGGCAGATCCATGATAGTAATCAATTTATTTGGTCTTCGGCCAAAGATCCGCTCATTCGTTAGATTTAGTAGGGCAGCATTCTCATCGACTCATCGGGTTCGAAAAGCCAAAAGGATCGCCCCGCATAGTACCGGCGCAGGCGCTCGTTTTCGGCTTCGCCCAAATCGTGAGCCCAGATTACCGGGGCGGCATCGATATCCGCCGTATTATAGACCCATTCCAGATGTGGACCGGGGCTGGTATAACGAACAAAGATGACATGCCTTCCAGATCGCATCTCAAGCAGATGTTGCTCCGCACTCCCCTTTAACATGTTCTTTCCTTGGAGTTGATCCACCGTTTGGCGTGTTACGATGGCTCGTGCCTCTGTGGCAATCATTAACACCAGGACCGCTGCCGGCATGGCACTCACGAGGAAACGGCCCGGCTCTCGTCCAGCCCATTTCCATTGTCGCAAATAGCGCATCGACTGCGTAGCGAGAATCAAAAGGGCCGCCGTAAGCGGCGCTCCGTAATGCGGGTACCACCAAACTTCAACCAGCGACGCTGCCCCCATCACCAGCGTTAGAACAATCGCGAATCGAGTCCTTCTCGAACGACATACGAGGGCCGCGAATGCCGCCAGAGGCAATAGCCAAATCACGTTTCCGACGTAGCTTGAGAGCAGGATCAGCCAATCAAGTGGCCGGTCCACCAAGAGGCGCCAGCTTCGCGCCCTTTCATACGTCCCGAGTGTTCTGGACTCGAGCTCCAAATGCTGAAACCCTTGCGCAGGAGTGGAAGTCGGCATGAACCAGAAAGGCGGCACGATTTCATATTGCACGTAATACTGCCGATAGGGTAAGCGCAGCGGATGACCGGTTACGCGGTAATTGTCGTATCCAAACCAGGAAGCTCCGAGAATGCCGACGAGCACAATCGGCAGCCAGACCCGCGCAGAGCGGGTTGCCATTCCTAGTGTAACCAGGGCCGTAACGAGTAGCACAAGTCCTTCAAACGGCCGGGCCAAGACGAGGATGACTGCTCCGATTCCAAAATGCCAGGCGTAGCGCCACTCTTTCGCGCGAGTGATGCGAACCCATGCACCGGTTACGAGTGCGCCCCCGAATGCCGTCGTGGAGCCTCCCCAGTAACTATTCATCCAATAGCTGAAGAGACAGAGATTCATCCCGATGAACGTGCCGAGAAGAGCCCAGCCAGGCGGCAGCCATCCTTGCAGCGCCCAGCAAAGCGCGGCCGCTAGCAGACCTGCACTCAACCAAACCCCAAACCAGGGATGTCCGAAGATCACCTGCCCGACTACCATGGCTAGCGCCGGGCCGGGCGGAAAACGTGATGCGTAGGTGGGCTGCTGAAGGACGTAAGTGCTTTCAAAGAATTGCCAAAGCGGATGCGGTGGGTTGGTTAGGCGGCCATGGGCGAAAGTGTCTGCCTGGAGAAGGTAACTGAATTCGTCGTAGACCGAGGGCTTTGGAATCGGCCAGACGGGAAGGAGCGCTGCCCGCACCCCTAAAACCAGCAGGCCCGCCGCGACCCAACATAAGGTTTTGCGCCTTGCCACCGCACGCAGTCAGCGTTCAAACTTTTGCCATAGATCGCTCCATTGACGCGGGGCGATTTTCGAAATGGCGTAGAAAACTCCCACTAGGAAAGTGCAATAGAGGAGTTGGTAGGTCCGCATGTCACGAAACACTCCTTTTTATCATCGACTACGCGCAGCGACGAGGAAAACCGTTGCCGGTTCGGCGAAAATGCTTCCGCAGTTGTCGCGCCTTCGGCCCGAACTGGCCAGGCTCCGTGCCGATATCCCGAGGCGGAAGAAGTCCCTCAATGTCCATAGCTGATAACACGCGCGATTTTCCAGCTGTCGCCCGCCTTACGCCAAACGTGCAGGAATTTGAATGAGCCCGTTTCTTTTTTGCCATTCTCTGTGTGGGTAAAGCGATGCACACCGAGCTCGATCGCGCCGTAGTCTTTGATCGGGTAAACCTCGAGCGACCCTGGCGCGAGGTCGCGATGAATATCCGGCACGTTGGCGAAGAGCTTTCTAAAGTTGTCTGTGGTTTGTTGGTACCCAGTCAGGCCGCCAGTATCATGATAAAACTCGAGATCGTCGGTAAAGAATGTCATCAGCCGGTCGACGTTGTGCGCGTTGAAAGCGTCAAAGACCGTCGTGTCCATGTGCGAAATGGTTTCAATGAGCTGGTCTGACTCAGGGCTTGGCGTAGGGGACTGCGCGGAGGTGGCGAGAGCGGCCGCGATTAGCAAGCAGATTGAAGCAGACATGGTTTCGATATTTTGACGCATTTCTTGAATCTAGGGTGTGACCGCTTGGAGAAGATTCTCCGGGACGTATTTTCGTTGCGGAATGTAGAGAGCGGGGTCGCTATAGTTAGCCCACTTAGTTGGAGCGCGGGCAGGGCGATGACGATTTGGCCGCATTGCCGGCCGCGTAGAAAGCACTCACGCTTCGATCCCGATACGGATATTCCTGGCTCCACCAAAGATAGCCATAATCGCATCGCCAATGTGCACGTGGGGCATCACAGCACGCGCCCCTAGTCGGCGCCGACTACACGACGGCCGCGTCCCGGCTTCTTTCCAAGCCGAGGCCTGATTTTTTCGCTGGTGAACCCCGGGTTACGGGTTCGGCGTACTCGTTGGAGCAGCCGAAGACATCGCGTCTTTTGCCGTATCCATGGCGTCGCTTGCAGCATCCTGGACTTTATCCACCGCATTTTCAGCAGCGTCCTTGGTCGCGTCAGCGGCATTCTGTGTCGCGTCCTTGGCCTTCTCTGCCATTGTGTCAAGGGCCGCGGCGGCCGCTGGTGCGGCCTCCTTGGCGGCCTCCTTTGCCTCATCGATCTTCTGGCCGGCAGCGTCTTTGGCCTCTTCGGCCTTGGTGGCCACGGCCTCTTTGGCCTCGTCAGATTTTTCCTTGATGGTGTCTGCGGTCTTGTTGTCGCAAGCGGCAAATGCGAGCGCGGCGCTCGCCAAAACGGTCAATGGTATGGTCTTCTTCATGATATGGTTTGCTGCAGGTTTGAGGTTATGAGTTGGTTCGCGCCGGGAGATATTTACCGGTCTGAAGCGGCAGTGTCATCATTCAGACGGTAGAATGTCAACGGTTTGTTCCGCCTTTTTCGGAGGAGATTACATTCTGCCTCTTCGGTTTAGCTGGGGCTACTTCGCGGATCATGCCGACACCAAAATCGGGCGTCGCGGTTGTCTCCCAGGTCGCGGCCGACGTGCGCCGGATCGGGTTCCCGCGGAAACCCAGGAGAAATGAAAGTAAAGATTCGCGAGAAGCATTCCCGATTGACGGACGCGCCTTGATCTACAGACTCGATTAATGTTGAACCGAACGAACTCGACTATGCGTTTCCTTTGGTCGGTTGGCGGCGCGCTTGCACTCTCATTCCTCCTGGACTCGTGCAGCAAGATGCTGAGCAGACCCCCGGAGCGAGTCGGACCGCCGGCGCTGGTTATGCACGACTCTGAGCCGCGTCTTTGGTTGTTTCTGAAACAGGAGGAAGACAGGGTCCTCAGCGTCGGCGGAGGCCGTCACAACACCGGAACGACGATCATTGAGACCCTCTACCATTTCGACCTCCAGGCGCACGATACCCGCACCACCGACCGTATCTGGAAGACGCGCTTGCTCACCCTCAAGGACAAGGACGGCGGCCACACCACGGAAGCGCGGCTCCTTGGTCAGGACGGGAACGTGGTCTGGCTCTACCTGAATGATCAGGCGGTCGCCGTCTCGAGCAAGGACGGAAGCAGGCTGGCCGATGGCAAGTCAATCGGGGAGCGCAACCCAGCATTGCAGGGACTTATTCCAAAGGAGTTGAAATTCTACGCCTTCGACAACGCCCTTGTTCTCACCGCCGCGGATTCCCGTCGCTACAAAGTACGTCCACCGGATTACAACGCGGAACCCTACCAGCCGGCGGACGAAGAGCAGTTTACCCGACTCCAATACATGTCCACGACCTGGAACGGGGGCTACGCCACGAACGACTTTCTCGTCTGGCAGGCGACCTTCGGTGGAGGCTGGCTCGGCCTCTACACAGAGAAGGAGGCAGCCGATGCGGGCAACGATGAGTTTGGTGGAAAACTGGAGAATCCAACAAGTGTCATCCATGAGAGTTCAGGCGTGCGACGCGCCTTTTGGAGGGCGCGGATTGGCCAGACAAGGGAGTTCTCGGAGGGCCGCCACGACCGGTTGTTTGATCTCAGGCGGGTGCCCGATGTGCCAGACTTTCTCGATGGAGGTTTTCTCGTTAGGCAAGGAACCAGGCAACCACTGGCGCTCGAGGATCCCGCGGGACTGCTCGTGCTGCATCTGACCCGGCTCGACGAGGCGGGGCGCATTGCGCTGACGCGACTCGGCCCGGACTTGAACGAGAAATGGACATCGAAGATGCCCTTCACCGATTTGCGGAATCGCATTGAGTTTCCCGACCGTCTGCTGATGTATGGTCTGGTTCAGGTAACGGAAAAAGGAGTTACGGGATCCCAGGAGTGCATCGCCGCGCTCGACCTGCGCGACGGACGGACGCAAGTCTGGAACGTGACCTTGGACCGGAGCATTCCCGCAGCAGAACTCGAATAGCCGGGAAATTTCACTGAATTGCCCTAACGACGGAGACGCGCCGGCTCATAAGCATGCGCCGCGCGTTAGGTGGAGAGACGCTTCGCAATCCATGCGCACCATTCGAGGAATTCGCCGTGGCCGGTCTCTTCTCGTCGTGCGACTGCCCAATTCCCGGCGCGCGACCAGATGCCGACCACGGCCTGGTCCGTCGGGACTGATTTGCCTGGAGATGATGCCTGTTCCCCTTCACGGACATCATCGGTTATTCAAAGCGGCTGACTAACGAACAACATGCGCTGATCGATGGACTCAATCGCATCGTCCGCGGCTCGGATGAATTTCAGCGGGCAGAAGGAGCAGATTGGCTTACAGAACGCTGGGAACCGGCGATCCAAATGGCCGTTAGTTCACTTCAGGGCGCCAATTTCTTCTTGGAGGAATCATTTTTGATCGTTACGCCATCCTTCATCACGAAGGTCACCGTCTCGATCGCGCTGATGTCGCGTGTCGGGTCACCTTCCAGCGCGATGATGTCGGCGAACTTTCCCGCTTCGATGGTTCCAATCCGATCGGACCAATTCAAGAGCTGCGCTCCTGAGATAGTGGCGGCCTGGAGCGCCTGCAGCGGTGTCATCCCGCCATGCACCAGCGCCTCGACTTCCTTGGGCAGAAATTCCGGATCGTCATCGATTCCCACCGCAATCTTCAGATGGGCTTTCAAGGCCCGCGCAAAAGCCGGCTGTTGATAGCGCAGAATCTCCTGGCCTTTCGCGAGGTTAATTGGGTCCTGGCCTTCGGTTAGCCCCATCGCCACGCCGCGTTGAAAGGTTTCGAGCGTTGGCACCAGCCATATGCCTTTTTTCGCGATCAACGCTGCGCCTTCGTCATCGAGCATTGTTCCGTGCTCAATGGTGTCAACGCCGGCACGGGCGGCCGCCTTGATGCCTTCCGTTCCTTCGGCATGTACCATCACACGTTTGCCCGCCCGATGCGCGATCTCCACCGCCTTCGCCATTTGCTCTTCGCTCAGTTCCTGGACATGGAAATCGCTCGTTAGGTCGGCCACGCCGCCCGTTCCCATGAGCTTGATCCAATCGGCGCCGTATTTGATGTCGAGCCGCACCGCCGACGCCAACTCGTCCACCGTGTCGGCGAGGTTCGGCCGGCGCGGCAGGGCTTGATCGGGCGCCAGGAAATCGGCGTCGCCATGGCCGCCGGTGACGGAAACGAAGGAACCCGCCGATTGCATGCGCGGGCCTTCAATCAGGCCTTCGTTGACCGCATCGCGGAGCGCGAGCTGTCCGTAGGCCATGTCTTCTTCGCCGGCATCCCGCAAGGTCGTGAAGCCTTTGTCCAACCAGACGCGCAGGTTATGCGTGCCCCAGATCGCTCCCTTGGGCGAAGACATCCGAAGCGTCGAACCGGGAGAAAGGTCCCGGAGATTTCCCAGGATGTGCGCGTGGCAATCCACCATGCCCGGCATAACGAACGCACCCGAGAGATCGATCACCGGCACGCCCGCCGGCGCTTCGGGCCCGACACTCGTGATTCGATGATTTTCCACGAAGATGAAAACATTGGTGGCAATCCGGCCCGTCTTCACATCGAGCAAGCGACCGGCCTTGAGAGCGACTCGCGGTGGCGTCGGGGAAGGGGAGGGCGAAGGAGTCTGGGCGATGGAATGTCTCACGCCTAACGAAACCAAGAGCGGCAAGAGCAGGCGGATGATGAATTTCTTGGCGGATGTTTCCATAATGCGTTTTCGTTTTTTGGCGTGGCGCAGGCTAGTCAAGACGGCACAAAAGACCAACAACATTTGTGGCCGATATGTGCCGACGAGCATGAATGTTCAACCAGATTGAGGATGTTGGCCAAGTTGAGTTGTCTCAGCCATTTTCGGTCGCGAGCATAACGCCGATCGTATGGAAGGGGAGTGAAATCGAAAGGTTCAGCCTGCCTGGATGATTTCGGGTGACGCGCGCGGCGAATCATCCATCCTCCGCGGCGATGCAGGGCCAAGCGCGCTCGAATCCATTCGCTTATTTTTTCTCGTCCTGCCCTACGGGGTCGCCTACGCGGCGTTTTCGGACATCGTGCTTTTCGCGATCGGGCGCGGAGCGGCCTCGACCAAGTACGCGGTCTTATCCTCGTTTGGCAACATCCCTGTCATCTATATGACCAGCTTCGACGGCTGGGCACGCAATCGTTTCGGCCCAGCCGGCATGCTCTGGATGGAAGCATTGGCCGGAATTGTGTGCGTCTTTCTCGGTCTTGTAGCGGCAGGCTGGATGCGAAAGCGGCCGGCGACCCGTTAATCTAGAGTCGATTTTCGTGAAGCAATGACGAGACTGGCAACCGCCGATGCAAATGAGCCGGAATCGGACTATGGTAGGCGGCGCCACCGTCCACTTCATGCACCGACTCCCTCTCATTTCCTTTCTACTTCTGTTTTCCGTTCACCTCTGTGCTGCGGATAATCACAGCCCGGCAACGGAGTGGAAAGAAGAGGCGAATGGAGATGAGCTCATCATTTACAGCCGGACGCGCGAAGGCTCGACCCTGAAGGAATTCAAGTCGGTCGGGAAGATCGACGCGCTTTCTAGCGCGGTCTTCGCCGTGCTCAACGACGTCGAGGCCTATCCAAGCTTCATGCCTTACACATCGGAGTGCAGTGTTCTGAAGAGAACAGGAGATTGCACGGTCGCCTACCACCACCTTACCTTGCCGCTGGTGAGTGATCGCGATTACACTCTGCGCTCCGAGCATTCCAAAACGCCCGGGCCAAACGGCCCGATCTATCGAATCCAATGGGAACCGGCGAACGACCTCGGTCCGTCGGAGAAGCCGGGCGTGCAGCGAGTCAACGTCTGCGAAGGCGGCTGGCTGATCGAACCGGATGGTACGGGAACGACCCGTGCCACCTACACTATCTACACCGATAGCGGCGGAGCGATCCCAGCCGTCATTGCCAACAGGGGAAGTCGGACGGCGATCCGAAAAATGTTCGCCGCCATCCGCAAGGCTGCGCGCGAGCCCAAGTACGCCGGTTCGAAGAGTTGAGTGCGGACGGGATGTCGTCGCACGACTACGCTCTGCCACCAAAGGTGACGTAGTCGTCGAGGTCGAGCAGGTCGAACCAGGTTGTCACGTCCTCGCGATTCTTATTGAACTCGCCGACGCGCTTGGCGAAGAACTCCAGCGTTTCAATATCGCTGTCCGGACCGCGCTTGCTGAAATAGGCGCTCCACTGCTCAATTTCCCACGGGGTGCGCTTGTGAGGCGCCTTTTGCTCAATCCAGGCGAGTATTTCACCGTCGCCTTTGCCGGTGGCAAGTTCAGCTTTCAAGGCTTCAGGAGTTATCCCGGTAAAACGAAACCAGTGATAATCAGCTGGGTTGTTGTATTTGAATTCACCTGCGGTCCCGGCAAGCTCAGCGCGGCCCTTGTCAAGGATGCGCGGGAGAACGACATAGCCGCCCAAACGCACGCGTGGGCTGCGAGGCGGACGCTGGTTAAGATTCGGCGCGTGAGTCAGGGATTCGTTCATGGCGGTAATGTCGACCCACCAGCGCGGATTTTCACAAATTTCTTTGCCGCATGTGCTGACGTTGCGTAGCATCGGTGCAATCTCTGGATACGCCCTTGTAGCCGGGGGCGAACACGGACGATGCATGGGGATTGTGCTGGTCAAATCTCAACATTGTTGGTTTAGATCGCGCGCATGAAACAATTGCTGCTCGTTTTCTTAGCCATGATCGCCGTCGTCAATCCAGACGCCATCGCCCAAACCAACCTCGATCTCCAGGCGAATGATACCATTCGCACGGTGCTTGAGCGCCAGGTCGGCAAGCCGGTCGAACTACGTATGAAGTCCGGCGAAAAGATCGCCGGCAAACTGGCGAAAGTAACAGACAAACTGGCGCACCTCTCACAACTAGCTGATGCTGATTTCTACGATGCCGCGGTCGAGATCGACAGCGTCGTCCTCGTCGTCGTGCGGGTACGATCGAAGTAAATTGCAACCAGCGAGGCTCGTCGCGAGATTCATTTACTTCGTTCTTCCGCGACACGGATTGAAGGTGATGCAACGGTTGCGGTCGAGCGCGCCTGGTATTTTGTCGACAGCGGCATCGTAATCGCAGCTCTGGGTGGGTTGTTTCTCTTTTCGTTAGCAAACCGAGGTGAGTTGTCCCAGGGACTGGTTGTACGGCTCGCAAATGTGTCGAAGGCCTGCACCGAATAAATATGGAAAACGCTGCATGGCTTTGAAATTCCGTTCACGATAGATATTCCCAGAGGGATTGTAGGAGCAGTAATTCCAACCGATAAGGCCAATGACCGATTTGGTCAGGGCCTATTGGGTTCAATTCGGGTTTACGGGCCGATCCAAATGGTGCCGAACTCCCGAACTGACCTGTTACGATCAGAGCCATCGACCGGATTATGACCGAGGGCCATTGGCTGAGTCGGAAAAAGTTCTCGCGTATAAGAGGCGCTACTGCTCGCCTCATCGCCATAACTTGACCATTTCGTCGGAAGGCGAATATGCAATGCTTAGGTCGCCGCTTTGGCAGAGCGGGCGATTCGTGTGCGGCCACGAAACATTGTCCAGAATCCGTGGGCTCATTCGTCGTACTACGAACGAATCAAGGAGGACACGATATGAGTACACAAGCCCCGATCGCAGAAGAAAGGGACCGGCTGTCAGAGCACGAAATCGTCTCGCGAGAAGAATGGCTGGTCGCGCGCAAGGACCTGCTCGGCAACGAAAAGCAGCTTACGCGGTTGCGCGATAAACTGGCCGTCGAGCGCCGCGCTTTGCCCTGGGTGAAGATCGACAAGGAGTATGTCTTTGACGGGCCGGAAGGTAAGGTGACGCTTGCCGATCTATTCGCCGGGCGTAGCCAACTGGTTATCTACCATTTCATGTTTGGACCGGATTGGCAGGAGGGTTGCCCGAGTTGCTCGTTCGTGTCCGACCATATGGACGGCGCGCTCCCGCACCTGGCCGCCCGCGATGTCACGGTGACAATGGTTTCTCGCGCGCCGCTGGCCAAGATTGAGGCGTTCAAGAAGCGCATGGGTTGGCTGTTCAAGTGGGTGTCGTCTCACGGCAGCGACTTCAATACTGACTTCCATGTGTCGTTCAGCAAGGACGAGATGGCGCAGGACAAGGTGAACTACAACTATACCATGCAGGAGTTCCCCAGTGCGGAGGCGCCGGGCCTTAGCGTCTTCTATAAAGACGCTGTCGGCGCTATCTATCATACCTACTCTACCTACGGGCGCGGCGTCGATCCACTCGTTGGCACATACACGATTCTTGACCTGGTGCCCAAGGGTCGTGATGAGGGCCACCTGGGCTTCTCGATGGAATGGGTCCGGCACCATGATCGTTACGGCACAAACGAGTTCGCCGACGCAGACATGCCTTACTGGCCGGAGACGGCGTCGCTAGCGTCTGCGATCTGCGGATTTGGATCGACGGAGGTGCAAGTGTGAGTGTACGCCAATGCTGCGAGATCAAAACGCGAGGCGGCGACAACGCTCGTCGGCCCGTGTCGCGCTTGCGACACGGTCGTGAGATCGCCAGCTGGATCATTCCAGGCGCTATCCTCGCGCTGCTGCCGAAGTGCCCTCTGTGCCTGGCGGCATATGTGGCGGTCTGGACTGGAATCGGGCTTTCGTTCTCGGTTGCGACACACTTGCGAGCGGCATCAGTGCTTCTATGCGTCGGATTGATTTTGTTCCTGGCGGCGAGAAACGCGCATCGCCTCATGCACAAATTTTATCAGCCCGAAAAAATAATCAGAAGGAGGGCAATATGTTAAGAGATAGCAAAGCATTCAGCGGTTTTTCGGCGGGAGATATCCCCAAGGTGAAAGAGTTCTATGCCGGACCACTCGGGTTGGACGTTTCGGAATCTCATGGTCTGCTCACGTTGCATCTCGCGGGCCGGAAGGACGTTCTTATTTATCCTAAGCCCAATCATGTTCCGGCGACCTTTACGGTTCTGAATTTCCCGGTGAAAGATGTCGATCTTGCGGTCGATGAGTTAACGAAGGGAGGGGTTCGCTTTGAAATGTACGACTTGCCCAATCTCAAGACGGACAGGAAAGGAGTCATGCGCGGAAATGGGCCCACGATTGCCTGGTTCAAGGATCCGGCGGGAAACATTCTGTCCGTAATCGAGGAAACCGCGAAACCGTGACTTAAATTCATCTCACAAAGGAAACGAAACGAACGAACCAGAGAGAGACAAATGACCAATCACAAGACTGGAACACGTGAGGAGTGGCTTGCAGCCCGGCTCGAACTGCTCAAGGCCGAGAAAGAACTGACGCGGCGAGGGGATGAGCTTGTGCAGCGGCGGCAGGAGTTGCCCTGGGTTCGAATCGACAAGGAGTATCGCTTCGACACCAATGAGGGCAAAGCGGCCCTCGCCGACCTCTTTAGAGGACGCTCGCAGCTCCTCATCTATCACTTCATGTTCGGGCCCGAATACACGGCCGGGTGCCCAGCCTGCTCTGCCATCGCAGACGGATTCAACGGTTTCGCCGTCCACCTGGCCAATCACGATGTGACGCTTTCGGCGGTGTCACGGGCGCCGCTCGCGAAGCTGCAGGGGTACAAGCGGCGAATGGGGTGGACGTTTCCCTGGGCGTCTTCGCTCGCCAGTGACTTCAACTACGACTTCAACGCCTCGTACACTAAGGAGCAACAACGCGAGGAGGGAATCGAATACAACTACCAGCACGAGGAGCCCCTTGGCGAAATACCTTCGCGCTCGACACCCGACGGGCCCACTACGTTTGCGGCCATGACCGGAACCGACCTGGCCACCTACACGCGCGAGAGGCCGGGCATGAGCGCGTTCGCGCTCGAGGAGGGCATCGTTTATCACACCTACTCGGCGTACGCACGCGGCTTGGACGGCCTTTGGGGCATGTATCAGTGGCTCGACCGCGCGCCGCGTGGGCGCAATGAGACGGGGGCTTGGTTCCGCCGGCACGATGAGTACAACAGCGGCAGACCGAAATCACGGGCCACACACTGTTGTTACAACGACAGATATTAAAACAACTAAACAAGAAGGAAACGTATAATGAAAACACCCTCGATCGTGTCACCGCAGGAATGGGAGGCTGCGCGTCAGCAACTGCTCTTTAAGGAAAAGGCCTTGACCCGCGCCCGTGACGCGTTGGCGGCCCAACGTCGGCGGATGCCGTGGCTGCCCGTGGAGAAAAATTACGAGTTCGACGGACCCAGGGGCAAAGCGAGCCTGCTCGACCTGTTCGAGGATCGCCGTCAGCTCATCGTCTACCGCGCCTTCCTCGAACCCGGCGTGCGCGGATGGCCCGAGCACGCCTGCATCGGCTGCTCGATGGTGGCCGACCAGGTCGCCCATGTCGCCCATCTGAACGCCCGCGACACTACTCTCGTGTTCGTCTCGCGCGCTCTACAGACGGATATCGAGCGCGTGAAGGGGCGGATGGGATGGGAGATGCCCTGGTACACGATAACGGACGACTTCGACACCGACTTCGGCGTGGACGAGTGGCACGGCACGAACGCGTTCATCCGGGACGACGACAGCGTGTTCCGCACATACTTCGTTAACAACCGGGGTGACGAGGCAATGGGGAGCACCTGGAGCTATCTCGACCTGACTGCGCTCGGGCGCCAGGAAGAGTGGGAGGACTCGCCGCAAGGATACCCTCAGACCGCGCCGTATGAGTGGTGGATCTGGCATGACGAATATGCTGACGCCAAGTCGCCCCAGCGGTGGAGCGCCCGAGAGAAAGACGACCTTGATCCCGCCAATCCCCCCGAGGGACAGAGACGCCACATGATAGAGACTGCAACCTAGGCAAAGGAAGCGGACGATCATGAGAAAGATAGTCGCAGCCTTACGATGACGGGAAAACGTTTCTGCACTTCTCGTCCTAAGCGCACGAGGAGATACAAAGGCGGGTGCTGACAATGGAATCCTTTAAGTCATTTCAAAAGGAATAGAGATGACAGCGGGCTGAAGGGCGCTCACAAGTTTGAAGTGATACAACCGGTCGGTGTCATCACACGAAATTTTCGCCTGACTTCCATCGAATGAGATGAGCCTTCTCAAATTAAACATCACGATTTCTCTCGACGGCTACGTCGCCGGGCCTAACCAGAGCGTCACGGATCCACTTGGGGAGGGTGGCGAGAAACTCCATGAGTGGGCGTTCGCGGTGCGAACGTTCCGTGAACGCCATGGAATGGAAGGCGGAGCGACTGGTCCCGATGACGACATCGCCGCGGAATATTTTCAGAACATCGGGGCGACCATTATGGGCCGACACATGTTTGGCGGCGGCGATGGCCCCTGGGGGAACAATCCATGGAATGGTTGGTGGGGCGACAATCCGCCCTTTCATATGCCGGTCTTCGTGCTGACGCATCACGCCCGCGATCCGCTTGAAATGCAGGGCGAAACAATTTTTCACTTTCTGACTGAGGGCATCCACGCGGCGCTGGAGCAGGCCAAAGACGCGGCCAGGGGGAAAGACGTCAATTTGGGCGGCGGTGCGAATGTCGCCCAGCAATACCTCATGGCCAGCCTGATCGACGAAATGGACATCCATGTTGTGCCCGTTTTTCTTGGCGATGGTACCCGTCTTTTCGAGAATACCGATGGAAGGCAAACCAATTACGAGTGCATTCGCGTCGTTAACTCCCCAACCGTCAGCCATTACAAGTATCGGAGCCGGTCGAGTCGCGGTGCGAATTGACGCTAATGAAATTAACCGCTGAGTCGAGATGCGCCCACAACCTCTGATTTGCGTGCACGATGTCGAAGCGAGCAGTCGCTGGTACCAACGGCTGCTTGTTTGTCGAAATGCGCATGGTCGTACTGGCGAGCCCGGACGGTTCGGCGGGCGGCTCCTGGCGCCCCGGCGCTAATTAATGAAAGAACTATGAAAATCCCATTTACCGGCGGATGCGCCTGCGGCGCAATCCGCTACGAATGCACAGCCGAGCCCGTGGCGATGTTTTGCTGTCATTGCCGGGATTGCCAGCGCGCAAGCGGCGGCGCAGGTAATTACGTCGTGATTATTCCGGCAGACTCATTCAAGTTTACGCACGGCGCGCCGCGCTACCATTTCACGACGAGCGCCAAATTCGGTCACCATAAGCGTGGGTTTTGCGCCGAGTGCGGTTCGCGACTGACGGGCGGCGAAAATCCGGAGGGCACATCTCGAATCGTCGGGATCAATGCCGGTAGCTTGGATGACCCTAGTTGGTTTCGTCCGCAGTTCGACATTTTTGCCTCGGATGCACAACCATGGGATCAAATGGACCCGGCGATTCCAAAATACGACAAGCACGCGTCGTGAAGTGGAACAGTGCGACCCAAGGATCAAATCTGCGCCGCTCCTGATTGTTTCTCTTATCGCTAAGACGTCCGCTACGGCGGACGCAGAAACAGGGCAACCGCAAGCGAACGCCTCGCCCATCGGCAACTGGATGGCCGATGGCCAAGTGAGCCAGGAAAACCGATGACCGGAATACATGTCCTGAAATTCCCCCGCTCGTTCGTCGTGTTATCGAAACGAAACGAAATCTCAAACTGGGAGGTCAAAAGAATATGAGCACACAAGCGAAAACCAAATCGAAGAGTCAAAAGAA
>Ga0070665_100003377_pt1 | contig 17082 bp, 18 predicted proteins | sample KBSS13metaG_FD_65862 | JGI IMG/M metagenome (GOLD analysis project Ga0070665, IMG submission 65862) | Switchgrass rhizosphere microbial communities from Kellogg Biological Station, Michigan, USA - KBS S1-3 metaG | ecosystem: Host-associated > Plants > Roots > Rhizosphere > Soil ... | reverse complement strand
TGATGACGCTGCCGCCGGTGAACGCGGCGAGATCCTCGAGGTAGGCGACGCGGCGGTGCCCGAAGCCCGGAGCGCGGATCGCCGTCGCGTCCATCGTCCCGTGCCGGTTGTTCTGCACGACGACGAGCTCGACCGCGTCCTCGATGCCCCGGCGCAAGAGCATCGGGTTGACGCCGTCGGCGAGCACGCGCATCCCCTCGCGCAGCAGCGACTGGGCGAGCAGCGTGGCGGTCGTGGTCCCGTCGCCGGTGAGGTCGGACGTCTTGGACGCGACCTCGCGGACGAGCTGCGCGCCCATGTTCGCGAACTGGTCGGAGAGCTCGATCTCGCGGGCGATCGACACGCCGTCGTTCGTGATCGTGGGCGCGCCGGTGAGGCGCTCGAGGACGACGTTGCGGCCCTTCGGCCCGAGCGTGACCTTCACCGTGTCGGCCAGCTCGTCGACCCCGCGCTGCAGGCGCCGCCGTGCGTCCTCGTTGAAGCGGATCATCTTGCCCAGGCGGAGTGAGTCCCCTCTCAGGCCGCGTCGGCGACCAGGATCCCGCGCCCCTGGAGGCGTCCCTGGTCGAGGTCCGCCATGGCGTCGTTGACGGCGTCGAGCGGGTAGCCGCTCGTGTGCAGGCTGACCTTGCCCTGCGCGGTCAGCGTCATCAGCTCGGCGAGGTCGTTGTAGGACCCCACGAGGTTGCCGATGAAGTTGATCTCCCGCGAGATGATGTCGATCGTCGGGACGTTCACGTTCTCGCCGTAGCCGATGACGTAGTACGACCCCGCCTGGCGCAGCATCGCCACGCCCTCGGGGATCACGCCGCGCTCGCCGACGAAGTCGATGATCGCCTCGGCGCCGAGGCCGTCGGTCATCTCGAGGATCGTGTCGACCTGCTTGCCGTCGGCCGCCACGGTGGCGTCCGCGCCGATCTCGCCGGCCAGCGCCCGCGCGCGCTCGGACGGGTCGATGACGATGATCTCCGCGGGCGTCATCGCCTTCAGGCACTGGATCCCGATGTGGCCCAGCCCGCCGGCGCCGATGACGACGGCGCGTGAGCCGGGATAGAGGATCGCCGCCGCCTTCTTGACCGCGTGGTAGGCCGTGAGCCCGGCGTCCGCCAGCGCTGCGATGTCTTTCGGGTGCAGCGACGGATCGAGCTTCACGACCGACCGCGCGGTGGTCTTCAGCAGCTCGGCGAACCCCCCGTCCGTCGAGATGCCCGGGAACGAGTTGTCCGTGCAATGCACGTCGTCGCCCGCGCGGCACGCGCGGCACAGGCCGCAGGTGACGAGCGGGTGCACGATGACGGTGTCGCCGACGGCCACGTTGGTCACCGCGGAGCCGATCTCGTGGACCCAGCCGGCGTTCTCGTGCCCGAGGACGTAGGGCAGCTGCACGCCGCTCTTCTCGGCCCACTGCCCCTCCTGCACGTGCAGATCCGTCCGGCACAGGCCGGCGCCGCCGATGCGGACGATGACGTCGTGCGGCCCCGTGATCTCCGGCTCGGGGATCTGCTCGACGGCGAGCGCCTCGTGGTAGTTGTGCAAGCGCGCGGCCTTCATGCCGCCACCTCCTCTGTGGGGTCGGGCACGCCGTGGCGGACGCGCAGCAGCGAGCGGCACAGGCCCCCGTTGCTCTCCAGGCTCAGGCCGACGAGACGCGCGCGGCGCAGCCACATCGTCAGGTCCTCGGCCGGGATCGCCGCGCCGTCGCCGGACACGAGCGCGGGGGAGTCGGGGTCGTGGGGGAGGCCGAGCTCCGCGCGCAGCGTGATGCAGCGCTCGGCATCCGTCCCTGCGGGGAGGTCGGCGAGGCGGAGTGCCACCGCATCGGCCGGGTCCGTTCCCGCCTTCAGCAGCACGTCGCAGACGCGACCCTGGCGGGCGAGCAGCGCCTTGCGCCGGAAGAGTGTGCGCAGCTCGTCCAGCGCGCCGGTCTCCTCGCCCGGGAACGCGTCGGCGAACGTGCCGCCGCCCACCAGCGCGGCGTTGATCTCCGCGCCGGTGTAGTGGTCGTCCAGGACGACCGTGACGTCGCCGACCTCGGGGAGGCGGGCGACGGCGTCACGCGCGTCGATCGCCATGAGGAAGGCGAAGTTCGGCGCGCACTGGGGCGTGGGCAGGCGCAGGTGCACGTCGACGTCGCCGGCGTCCGAGGCGACGCACGAGCCCACGAACCCGAGCGTCGTGATCGGCTCGTCGAGCTCGGGGTCGATGACGCCGGCGAGCGCCTCGAGCGCCTGCGCCTGCAGGCTCATCAGGCTGCGCCCTCCACGAGCTGCGCGTCGTCGCGGGCGCCCGCGCCCGGCAGGTCCATGCCCTCTGGCACCGGGATGCCGTAGAGCTTGGCCGCGTTGAGGCCCAGGATCTTGCGCTTGGCCTCGTTCGTCCAGCGGGGGTAGTCCGAGTACGAGTCGTCGGGGTAGTCCCAGCTCAGCAGACCGTCGATCTGCCACTTCGGCTCCCAGATCGCGTAGTCGCTGCCGAACAGCATCTTGTCCTCGCCGACCCAGAACAGCAGCTCGCCCATGACCTTGGCGAAGAACCGCGGGCGGGCGTGCATGAGGCCGCCGACGACGACCGACAGGCCGGCGTAGACGTTGGGCTCCTGCGTCGCCATGAAGCAGAAGTCCTCGATGCGCGGCAGCCCGACGTGCTCCACGATGAAGTTGAGGTCCGTGAAGGTCGTCGCCGCGCGGTCGACGTCTGCGACGTCGAAGGCGTCCTTGTCCAGCGGCCAGATCGTCGGCCCCTTGTGGACGTGGATGTTCCTGATGTCCAGCTCGCGGCAGAGCTCGAGGAACGGCACCGCCTCGGGATCGTCGAGCTTCCAGCCGCGCGAGCCCTCACGCCACTCGGCGGTGTAGAGCTTCACGCCCTTCAGGCCGTACTTCGCGTGGTCGGCCCGCAGCTGCTCGAGGCCGGCCTCGCCCTCGCGCGGGTCGAAGCGCCCGTTGACGATGAGCTTGCCGGGGAACCGGTCCAGCAGCGCCGCGTTCTGCTCGATGTCGTTGAAGCCCTTCGTGTACCACTCCTTCAGGTACGTCGACTGGAACACGGCGTGGTCGACGCCGCCCTCCACGAAGACGTCCTTCTCGAAGTCGTCCACCGAGTACTTCTGGAAGTGCTCGAGCGTCCAGTGCGTGTCGGCCGGTCCGAGGCCCTGGTAGGCGTGGAAGCACTCGATCCAGCCCTTGGCGTACTGCTCGGCGCCGGGCACCCAGTTCTCCGGGCTCGCGTCCCAGAAGTGCAGGTGGCTGTCGACGATGAAGTACTTCTCTCCGTCCTTCTCGTACACGTGAGGCCTCCGCGACGGTTGCAGATCGAAGCCGATGGCAATTGTGTCAAGCCACACGAACTCCCGCACGCCCGAGGGCGACCATGGGTCACCGCGCGAAGGGCGAAATACGGTCTGTCGCGGGGTGGCGTCAGAGCGGCACGCTCATACGGTCCGATCCACCAGCAGTTCGGGAACCCGAGGGGGGTTCTGGGCGACGTTGTGGGACGGGTCATGGCCAGGGCAACGGCGGGTTCAACGTCTGGGCGTACGCGGAGATCCGCTGGCGGTCGGACCCGGGTGCGGTTTCGCGCGTGCTGGAACTCGGGCATGGTCCCGGGGTCGGGCTCGAACTGCTGCTCGTCGCCTACCCCGAGGCGAGCGTGCATGGCCTCGAGCAGTCCGAGGCGATGATCGCGCAAGCGACCAAGCGCAATCGCGGCGGTCGATGCCGGGCGACTCGAACCGGAGCTGGGCGACGCGACCACGGTGCGGAGCCTGGGCACGTTCGACCTCATCGCCGCAGTGCACGTCATCTACGTCTGGCCAGACCCGCTGGCGCCCCTCACGGCGCTGCGCGAGGCTCTCACGCCCGGGGGCACGCTTGCGATCGGGATGTTGCTGCGCGGCGACATGCCCAAGGGTGCGCGAGAGAACTTCCCGAAGTTCGCGACGCGGCTCTACGAGACCGAGGACGACGTCCGCGAGCAGCTGGCCGCCGCCGGCTTCCTCGCCGTCGACGTCGCGGTGAAGCCCGACGCGCCGGGACGCAGTGGGCGACTGGTTCTCGCCCGCGCTTCGTAGCTGCTCCCGGGCGTCTCGCACCGGAGTCGGCGGAGGGCATCCGTCGCGCTAGCCTCTGCGGGCGCTAGTTCGGCAACCACATTACGAAAGTCCTGCAAGGGGCTGATTTTCACGATCTCCACCAACCAGTTCAAGAACGGCAACCACATCGACGTCGAGGGGACGATCTTCAAGATCGTCGAGTTCCAGCACGTCAAGCCCGGCAAGGGCGGCGCGTTCGTGCGTACGAAGCTGCGCCGCGCCGCCGACGGCAACGTGATCGACCGGACGTTCCGGGCGGGTGAGAAGTTCCGCGCCGTGCGCACCGAGGCGCGCAAGATGCAGTTCCTCTACGCCGACGGGACGGACGCCCACTTCATGGACACGTCCTCCTACGAGCAGATGGCGATCCCGGAGGGCTCCGTCGCCGACGCGCTGCGCTGGACGCGCCCCAACGACGAGGTCGACGTCCTGTTCATCGACGGCGATCCGAGCGACCTGCAGCTCCCGTCGTCCGTCGAGCTCGAGGTCACGCAGACCGAGCCGGGCCTGCGCGGCGACACCGCGTCGGGCGGTGGCACGAAGCCTGCGATCCTGGAGACCGGTGCCTCGGTGAACGTGCCGCTCTTCGTCAACGTGGGGGACCGCGTGAAGGTGCAGACGTCGTCGGGCGACTACATGTCGCGCGCCTGACACCGCATCGTTGATCCGCCCCGGCGGTTTGGGGCGAAGCACGTACGCGCACGCCGACTTCGACGGAACGGACTCCTGACGTCATGACATTCAGCCGTGCACTCGCCGCCGCGTTCGCCGCGACGGCGATGCTCCTCGCGGCCGTGCCGACGGCGCGCGCGGTCACGGGCTCGCCGCTGCCCGGATCGCAACTGCTGGTCCCGCAGCACAACACTGCACGCGAGGCCGCGGACCGGATCCGCCGGGCGTCGCCGCAGGACGCCGCGCTGCTGGATCGCATCGCGCGCGAACCGGTCGCGATGTGGATCTCCGGCCAACACGCACGCGAGGCGTCGCACCGCGCCGCCGTCCACGCGCGCAGCAGCGGGCGCGTTCCGGTGCTCGTGGCCTACGAGATCCCGAACCGCGACTGCCACGAGGCGGGAGCGCGCACGAGCGCCGACTACCGCCGCTACATCTCCGACATGGCCGCCGGCCTGGGCCGTCAGCCCGCCGCGATCATCCTCGAGCCCGACGCGCTGCCCGCCATGGACTGCCTGAACGCGGCGCAGCGCACCCAGCGCACGTCGCTCATGAAGTGGGCCGTGCGCCACTTCAACTCCACGACGCGCGCCGCGGTCTACATCGACGCGGGCAACCCCATCTGGAAGCGCCCCGCGACCATGAAGCCGCGGCTGATCGCTGCGGGCGTGCGCGAGGCGCGCGGCTTCAGCGTGAACGTCTCGAACTTCGTCCAGACCGACCGCTCGGCCGCGTTCGCACGCGATCTCGCCGACCGCATCGGCGGCGGCGTGAAGGCCGTGATCGACACCGGGCGCAACGGCAACGGCCCCGGCAGCGACCCGTGCAACCCGCCGGGCCGCGCGCTCGGCGCACCGCCCACCACGCGCACCGGCGATCCCGTCGTCGACGCCCTGCTGTGGATCAAGCCCCCGGGCCAGTCCGACGGCACCTGCAACGGCGGCCCCGCCGGCGGCGTGTTCTGGGTCGACTACGCCATCGGGCTCGCGCGCAACGCGTCGTAGCCTGCAGGGGGAGGTGTGGTTAACCGCATCCTCCTTGAGGTGTAGCCCGGTCCACACCAGAGGGTGATGACGCGCACACTTGTGAGGTCCAGGATGCGCACATGGCCCAGAGCACACACACCAGCGTCGCGAGTGCGACCATCCCCGCCGCGGCGCCGCGCGACGTGCTGGCGCTGCTCACCGCCCCCGAGGCCATCGCGAGCTGGGCGCCCGTCCCCTTCGAGATCGACGAGATCGACGGCCGCCGCCTGCAGGCCGGCTCCCGCGCCCGCGTGAGCGGTGGCCTGGCCGGGCGCCGTGTGGCGTTCGACGTCGACGTGCACCGCGCCGACGACGGCTGCCTCGCGCTCACCGCGGAAGGTCCCGTCGGCTTCGACGTCGAGTACCGGGTGACCGCCACGGACGACGGCTCCGAGATCTTGGCCAGCGTCTCCGTGCGGCGTGGCGACGGCCTGCTCGGCCGCGTGCTCGCGCAGGCGACCGGCGCGCTGCTGTCCGGTGGCGCTCTCGACCTGGCCCTCGGGCGCATCACCCGTGAGCTGACGGGCGACGCGGACTTCGCGCTGGCCGCCTAGGGGCGGCTACGCTCGGCGGGCTCATGGCCCGCAGGACCAACCAGCGTCGCGACGCCGTCTTCGCGCTCTACCAGTCCGACCTCACCGGTCGTGGCCTGGACGATCTCCTCGGCCGCGCGTCGAGCCCGTACACCCGCGCGCTCGCCCACGCGACCGAGGACTACACGGACGAGCTCGACGTGCTCATCAGCCGCTACAGCGAGGGCTGGACGATCGACCGGATCGCTCCCCTGGAGCGCGCGATCCTGCGCACGGCGCTGCTGGAGATGCTGCACCCGGACATCGTTCCCGCGGACTCGCCGATCCCGCCGGAGGGCGCGATCAACGAGGCGGTCGAGCTTGCGAAGACGTTCGCCGGCGCGCAGTCCCCGGGCTTCGTCAACGGCATCCTCGCGGCGGTCCTGCGCGAGATGGGCCAGACTGCAGGCGAGGAATGACCGAGGACACCGCGGCAGATGCGCTGGATCCGCTCGTCGAGCGCCTGGAGCGCGCGGCCGAGCAGTTGCGCTCCGGGGATCTGAGCCCGGACGCCGCGGCGAGCCTCGTCGAGGACTGCGCCGGGCTGGCCGCGCAGGCGGCCGCCGAGCTCGAGCGCCGCGCCCGCGCGGCGGCGACCGAGCCGCTGCCCGGGCAGGACACCCTGTTGTAGATGGGATACCCGGACGAGCTGCGCCTCGAGGTGGAGCGCTACCTCGAGGACCTGCGCTTCACCGACGACCCGCTGACCGACGGGCTGCAGGAGGCGATGCGCTACTCGCTGCTGGCCGGCGGAAAGCGCGTCCGCCCCGTGCTCACGCTCGCCACCGCCCGCGCGATCGGCAGGGACTCCCAGGAGCTCCTCCCGCTGGCAGCCGCGATCGAGCTCATCCACACCTACTCGCTCATCCACGACGACCTCCCGGCGATGGACGACGACGACCTGCGCCGCGGCCGCCCGACGAACCACAAGGTGTTCGGCGAGGACGTCGCGATCCTGGCCGGCGACGGGCTCTACGCGGAGGCGTTCCGGCACGTCATCACGCGCCAGGCCGGCGATCCGGCAGGTCTCCTGGCCGCGCTCGCCGAGCTGGCGACGGCGACGGGCGTGACCGGCATGGTCGGCGGCCAGTACATCGACGTCGCGGGCCGCGCGGCGCCGGGTCCCGAGGGCCTGCGCCGCCTGCACGAGCTGAAGACGGGGCGGCTGATCGGGGCCTCCGTCGTCTGCGTACTCCTTCTGGCGGGAGCGGGCGAGACCGCTACAGTCGCCTACCGTCGTTTTGCAGGCGAGCTCGGAGTGCTCTTCCAGATCGTGGACGACATCCTCGACGTGACCGGGACGGACGCCGATCTCGGCAAGCCCCATGGCAGTGACGAGCGTCACGGACGCAGGACGTACGTGTCGGAGTACGGTCTCCACGGCGCACGCGAGTTGGCAGCCGCATCGCACGCACAGGCCCGCGAACGCCTCGAGCAAGCGGCGGGCGGGGCCGCGACGGAGCTCGAGCAGATCACCGACTTCATCTTCACCCGCACCTCATGAACCCGCGCCTCCTGGATCGCATCGACCGCCCGCAGGACCTGCACGCACTGAGCGAGGAACAGCTCGTCCAGGTCGCGGAGGAGGTCCGCGGCCACATCATCGACACCGTCGGCGAGATCGGCGGCCACTTCGGCGCGAACCTCGGCACGTGCGAGCTGGCCGTCGCGCTGCACTCGCTCATGGACTCGCCGCGCGACAAGATCCTCTGGGACGTCGGCCACCAGGCGTACCCGCACAAGATCCTCACCGGCCGGCGCGACCAGCTCGCGACGATCCGCCAGTACGAGGGCCTCGCGCCGTTCTGCTCGATCGCCGAGAGCGAGCACGACATCATGGGTGCCGGGCACGCGTCGACCGCGATCGGCTACGCGGTGGGCCTCAAGGAGGCCATGCGGCTGCGGGGCGAGACCGACGCGGGCAAGGTCGTCGCCGTCGTCGGGGACGGCGCCATGACCGGCGGCGTCGCGTTCGAGGCGATCCACCACGCCGGTGGGCTCGGGACGCCGATCGTCGTCGTGCTCAACGACAACGGCATGTCGATCGCGCCGAACGTCGGCGCCCTCTCGCGCTACTTCAACCGCGTCCGGCTCAACCCGAAGCTCTGGCACGCCCGCGAGGGCGTCGAGGGCCGCCTCGTCGACCTGCCGCTCGCCGGCCCGGCGTTCGAGCGCCTCGGGCCGCAGCTGAAGGAGTCGATCAAGGCGTTCTGGGCGCCCGGGCTGCTCTGGGAGGAGCTCGACTGGGCGTACACCGGCGTCATCGACGGTCACGACGTCCGTGCACTGCGCGTCGCGCTGTCCAAGGCGCTGACCGCCGACCGCCCCGTCGTCGTCCACATCGCGACGGTCAAGGGCCGCGGGTTCGCCCCCGCCGAGGAGGGCGGCCTCGCGGGCATGGAGCAGTGGCACGCCGCCAAGCCCGGCTCCGTCGTCGACCGCGCCCCGGCGCCGAAGCCGCGGATCAGCAAGACCGCGAACGGCCCCGCGCCGAAGCTGCAGTACACGCAGGTGTTCGGCCAGTCCCTCGTCGCCGAGGCCCGCCGCGACCCGCGCGTGCTCGGGATCACGGCCGCGATGAACTCCGGCACCGGCCTCTCGCTGCTGCAGGAGGCCATGCCGGAGCGCTACTTCGACGTCGGCATCGCCGAGCAGCACGCCCTGCTGCTCGCCGCCGGCATGGCGCTCGAGGGCGCGAAGCCCGTCGCGGCGATCTACTCGACGTTCCTGCAGCGCGCGTACGACCAGATCGTCCACGACATCTGCCTGCAGCACCTGAACGTCGTGCTGGCCATGGACCGCGCCGGCCTCGTCGGCGACGACGGCCCGACGCACCACGGCGCCTTCGACATCGCCTACCTGCGCGCGCTCCCGAACATCACGCTCATGGCGCCGCGCGACGAGGCGATGCTCGTGCACATGCTGCACACCGCACTGGCCTGGGACCACGGTCCCGTCGGCCTGCGCTACCCGCGCGGCGAGGGGATCGGCGTCCCGCTCCCCGAGGAGCCCGTCGTGCTCGAGATCGGGACGGGGGAGATCCTGCGCGAGGGCGCGGGCCGCGTCGCGATCGTCGGCTACGGCAGCGGCGTCGCGAAGGGCCTGGAGGCTGCCGAGGAGCTGGCCACGCGCGGCATCGAGGTGACCGTCGCGGACGCCCGGTTCGCCAAGCCGCTCGACGCGCGCCTGCTCGCCGACCTGGCCGCCGACCACGAGCTGCTCGTCACGGTCGAGGAGGGCGTCCTGGCCGGCGGCTTCGGCAGCGCGGTGTGGGAGACGCTGGGCGACGGCGGGGCGGTCGCGCCGCGCATCCTGCGGATCGGGCTGCCCGACCGCTACGTCACGCACGGCAAGCCCGCCCTGCTGCACGCCGAGGTCGGCTTCACCGGACCCCGCATCGCCGAGCGCATCGAGGCCGCGGTGTCGGATCCGCGCTCGGCGCTCATGGGCCTCTAGACCCCGCGCCGGTACACGGGGCGCATCCCGACGGCGGTGAGCCGCCAACCTGCGCCCGTGCGGCGCGCCGCGAGCTCGTAGCGCCCGCCTGTCGCGCCGTCGGCGGCGAACGTCGCGGTGACGGCGGCGCCGATCGTCGCCTCGTCGCCGTCGAGGTCGACGAGGACGTTCGTGATCTGGTGCAGCGTCGGGACGTCGTGGTTGGCGCGTGCCTGCGCGGCGACGGCCTCGCGGCCCTCGGCACGGCCGCCCGGTGTGGTGGCGGTGACGTCGTCGGCGAGGACGTCGGTCGCGTCGCCCTCTGCGCCGGCGTCCAGCCAGCGCCCGAGGCGGGCGACGAGGTCGGTGAGCTCCGCTCGGTCTGACAGCTGCTCGTGGGTCGGCACGGTGGGCCTCCAGGGAGTCGTTGGTCACACCAACGGTAGCGCATGATCGTTGGGTGTGCCAACGTTCCGCGCATGGACGAGGGCGATGCCCCACGGCGCCTGCGCGCGCTGCCGAGCTGGCTGCTGGCGCGGGCCGCCCTCCTGGGGGCGCGGACGGTGACGGCGCACCTGGAGGAGGCGGGAATGCGGCGCGCGCACTACGCGCTGCTCGTGGCGCTGCGGGAGGACGGGCCGGCCAGCCAGGCGGCGCTGGGCCGCCGGCTGGCGGCGGATCGCAGCGACATGCACCGGACGGTTGGGGACCTGGAGTCCCGGGGCCTGATCGCGCGCGAGCCCGATCCGGAGGACCGTCGTCGCAACGTGGTGACGCTCACCGGCGCGGGGGTCGCGGCGCTGGCGGAGGCCGACGCGCTGGTCGACGCGGCGCAGTCCGAGCTGCTGGCGCCGCTGTCCGCTGACGAGCGCGAGGAGCTGGTCCGACTGCTCTCCTCGGCTCTCGAGCGTGCGTAGGCGCGAAGCACGTCGCCAAAATCAGAACGGCCCGCCGAAGCGGGCCGTCCTGGGGGAGGAGAGATACTGCTATGTGATGGGTCTGTCTCTTTTGGGTCGATGAGGGAAGTTGTGTGCTGCCGCCTCTTGCGAGGCCCTCATCGTTGCGACGTCAAGGACTATGCCCGATGCACGCGCATAAACGTGTGATGTCGATCACAGGGGCGGCGCGAGTACCTTTCCTGGCACCGTGCAACGGGTCCGGCTCGACACGCTCCTCGCCGAGCGAGGCCTGTTCTCCTCCCGTGCACGGGCGGCTGCCTCCGTGCTGGCAGGCGAGGTGCACCTGGGTCCCGGCCGCGAACGGGCGGCCAAGCCAGGTCAGATGGTCGCGTCGGACGTCGACGTCGCCGTCGACGATCGCCCACGCTACGTCTCCAGGGGCGGGACGAAGCTCGCCAACGCGCTCGACGCGCTGGGCCTCGACGTGGCCCGTCGCCGAGCGCTCGACGCCGGCGCGTCGACCGGAGGCTTCACCGACGTGCTGCTGCAGCGCGGCGCGGACCACGTCGTCGCCGTCGACGTCGCCTACGGCGAGCTCGACTGGGGCCTGCGCAACGACGACCGCGTCACCGTCCTCGAGCGCACGAACGTCCGCGCGCTGAGCCCGTCCGACCTGCCCTACGCGCCGGACCTGCTCGTCGCGGACCTCTCCTTCATCTCCCTGCGCAAGGTGCTGCCCGCCCTCCTGGGCTGCATGGCGCCGTGCTTCGACGCGCTCGTGATGGTCAAGCCGCAGTTCGAGGTCGGCAAGGGCCGCGTCGGCGGGGGCGGCGTGGTCCGCGAGCCGGCCGACCGGCGCTGGTCGCTCGTCGCCGTCGGCACCGCCGCGCAGCAGCTCGGCGCGTCGGTCCTGGGGTTCGCGTCCTCGGGGCTGCCCGGCCCGAAGGGCAACAAGGAGTCGTTCGCCTGGCTCGCGGAGGGCGGCCGGGATGGCGCGGTCGACGATGTCGAGGCCGCTGCCGCGGAGGTCGAGCCGCTGTGACCGCCTGCAACCGCGTCACCGTCCTGACCCACCAGCGCCCGGCGCAGACCGCTGAGGCGATGCGGCGGCTCGTCGCCGATGCGCGCCGGGAGGGCGTCGAGCTGCGCTTCGACGCCGAGGAGGCCGCCAAGCACGCGGTGACCGCCGAGGAGGGCGTCGTCGTCACCGACGCGACCGTCCTGCCCGACGTCGACCTCTGCATCGCGCTCGGCGGCGACGGCACGATCCTGCGCGCGCTGCGGACCTACGCCCGCACCGGCGTGCCCGTCTTCGCGGTGAACTTCGGCGAGGTCGGCTTCCTCGCCACCGTCGATCCCGACGAGATGTCCGAGGGCTTCGCGCGGGCGTTCCGGGGAGAGTTCGAGCGCCTCGACCTCCCGGCGATCGACGTGCGGATCGACGAGCGCTCGCACCTCGCCTTCAACGATGTCTCGCTGCACCGGCGCATGGGGGACCGCGTCGCGGAGCTGTCGTACCTCCTCGACGGCGAGGAGGTCGGCTCGGTGCGCTGCGACGGGATCGTGGTCTGCACGCCCGCCGGCTCGACGGGCTACAACCTCGCCAACGGCGGCCCGGTCATGGCGTGGGGCGTGGAGGGCTTCGGAGTGTCGTTCATCGCGCCGCACTCGCTCGCGGCCCGCTCGCTGGTGGTCGCGCCCGACGACGGGCTGCGGATCCTGAGCCGGTCGGAGCACGGCGTGGACCTCTCGGTCGACGGCCGGCCGGCGGGAGCGCTCGAGCCGGGGACCGAGCTGCACGCCCGCTTCGTCTCGGACGCGGCGGTCCTGGCGCAGCAGCCGGGGACCTCCTTCTACCGCAGGTTGCGGGAGAAGTTCGGCCGGCTGTCCAGATAGATGTGACAACTCTGTTGCAGAGGGCCCCGGTCCGTCGGGGCGCGCTGGTAGACCATCGGGCGTGCTCCACGAGCTCCGGGTCGAGAACCTCCTGCTGATCGAGAAGGCCGAGCTGCGCCTCGCGCCAGGGCTCAACGTCCTGACGGGGGAGACGGGTGCGGGCAAGACCGTGCTGGCCCACGCGCTCGACTTGCTGCTCGGCGGCCGGGCGCGCCCCGGCATCGTCCGGCCCGGCGCCAGGGAGGCGTACGTCGAGGGCGTGTTCGAGCTGCCGGACGCACTGCGCGCGGAGCTGGGGGAGCGCCTGCCGGAGGATGCCGAGGAGGTGGTCCTCGCGCGGCGTGTCAGCGCGGAGGGGCGGACGCGCGCGCTCGTCAACGGCCGCTCCGCCTCGGTGACCGACCTCCGCGAGCTCGCCGAGCCCCTCATCGCCTTCTACGGCCAGCACGAGCACCGGAGGCTCACGCTCGCGTCCTCCCAGCTCGAGGTGCTCGACGCCGCGTGCGGGCCGGCACAGGCGGTGCGAAGGGCCGCTGCCGCCGCCGCGCATGCGGAGGTCCGCGCGCTCGAGCGCGCGCTCGACGAGCTGCGCGACCGCGCCGCGGGGCGGGAGCGCGAGCTCGACCTCCTGGAGTACGAGCTGCGCGAGATCGAGGAGGCCGATCCCAGCAAGGCCGAGGACGCGGCCCTGCGCGTCGAGCGCGACCGCCTGCGGCACGTCGAGTCGCTGCGCGCCGCGGCGCTCACGGCCGTGGGAGCCGTGGCGGGCGATGCCGATGGCGGCGACGGGGGCGCTGGGGCCGCGCTGGGCGCGGCCGCCCGAGAGCTCGACGCTCTCGAGGGCGTCGACGGGGAGCTGGACGGCCTGGCGGTCCGCTGGCGCTCGCTCGTCGTCGAGGCCGAGGACCTCGCAGCCGAGCTGCGCGGCTACGCCGAGGGGCTCGATGCGGAGCCCGGGCGGCTGGACGTCGTCGAGGAGCGCCTCGCGGTGCTCGAGCGCCTCGCCCGCAAGCACGGCGGGACGGTCGCGGCCGTGCTGGCCCACGCCGACGCGTGCCGGGCGCGGCGCGACGAGCTGCTGGGCGCCGAGGAGGCGCTCGAGGACGCCTCCGCAGGCCTGGAGCGCGCTCGCGCGGAGCTCGAGCAGGTCTCGCTGGAGCTGCGCGAGCAGCGACTCGCGACGGCCCCACGGCTCGCCGCGGAGGTCCGCGAGCGGCTCGAGGCGCTCGCGATGGAGGGCGCGGCGTTCGCGATCGAGCTCGCCGAGCGCGATCCCGGCCCCACGGGGGCGGATGCGGTCGAGTTCCTGATCGCGCCGAACGCCGGCGTTCCCGCCGCGCCACTGCGCGAGACCGCGTCGGGCGGCGAGCTGTCGCGGGTGATGCTCGCGATCATGGCCGCCCGCGCCGAGGCCGGAGGCCCCGCCGACGGCGGCGCGACGCTCGTGTTCGACGAGGTCGACGCAGGCATCGGAGGCCAGACCGCGCGGGCGGTGGGCGAGCAGCTGCGCGCGCTCGCCGAGCGCGGGCAGGTCGTCTGCATCACGCACCTTCCGCAGGTCGCCTCGATGGCCGACCGCCACTTCTCGATCGCGAAGGATCCGTCCAGCGCGCCCGCGCTCACGACCGTCGCCGAGCTGTCCGATCCCGAGGTGGTCGCGGAGCTCGTGCGGATGCTGGGCGCCGACGAGCGCGACGACGGCGCGCGACGCCACGCCGAAGAGCTGCTGCGAGCGGCGTAGTGGCTCGCCTCGTCCGCGTCCGGCGCTACCGTCCGTCTCAGTCGGCCTAGCTCTACCACCCGGAGAAGCCCCCCGCATGACCGATCGCCCCAAGACCCGCTTCATCTTCATCACCGGGGGTGTCGTGTCCTCGCTCGGCAAGGGCATCGCCGCCGCGTCGATCGGCCGCCTGCTGGTGGCCCGCGGGTTGTCGGTGGGGCTGCAGAAGTTCGATCCGTACATCAACATCGACCCCGGGACGATGTCGCCGTACCAGCACGGCGAGGTGTTCGTCACCGAGGACGGCGCCGAGACCGATCTCGACCTCGGCCACTACGAGCGCTTCACGGACGCGAACACGTCTCGGGCGTCGAACGTCACGGCCGGCGGGATCTACAACTCCGTCATCCGGCGCGAGCGCCGGGGCGACTACCTGGGCGCCACCGTCCAGGTCGTCCCGCACATCACCGACGAGATCAAGCAGCGGGTGCGCCTCATCGGCGAGACGAGCGACGTCGACGTCGTCATCACCGAGATCGGCGGCACGGTGGGCGACATCGAGTCCCTGCCGTTCCTGGAGGCGATCAGGCAGTTCCCCGTCGACGTCGGGCGGCGCAACTGCATGTACATCCACCTCACCCTCGTGCCGTACATCGGCCACGCCGGCGAGCTGAAGACGAAGCCGACGCAGCACTCGGTCAACGAGCTGCGCCGCATCGGGATCCAGCCCGACATGCTGCTCTGCCGCTCCGAGGGCGGGCTCGACCTCGACATCCGCAAGAAGATCGCGCTCTTCGCGTCGCTGCCCGTCGAGGCGGTCGGCTCGGCGAAGGACGTCGACAACATCTACAAGGTCCCCCTCAACTACCGCGACGAGGACATCGACGACTTCATCTGCGAGCACTTCGGGTTCGACGTCCCGGACGCGGAGCTCGGCGGCTGGGAGTCGACGGTCGAGCGTGCGGACGCCGCGCAGCGCACGCTGCGCATCGCGCTCGTAGGGAAGTACGTCCAGCTCGAGGACGCGTACCTGTCGGTGTCGGAGTCGCTGCGTCACGCGGGCTTCCAGCACGGCTTCAAGGTCGAGGTCGAATGGGTCGACTCCGAGACGCTGTCCGACGACGAAGAGGCGGCCCGCCGCCTGGGCGGCGCCGATGGCATCCTCGTGCCCGGCGGCTTCGGCGGCCGGGGGATCGAGGGCAAGATCCGCGCGATCCGCGTGGCCCGGGAGCGGCGGATCCCGTTCCTCGGCATCTGCCTGGGCATGCAGCTCGCGGTGTGCGAGTTCGCCCGCCACGTCGCCGACATGGAGGGCGCGAACTCCACGGAGTTCGATCCCGAGACGCCGCACCCCGTCATCGACCTCCTGCCCGAGCAGAAGGAGGTCTCCGATCTCGGCGGCACGATGCGCCTGGGGGCCGACCCGATCAAGCTTCACGCCGACACGCGAGCGCGCGAGCTGTACGACGAGGCCGTCATCTACGAGCGCCACCGTCATCGCTATGAGGTCAACCTCTTCCTCCGCAAGCGCCTCGAGGCCGCCGGCCTGCGGGTGTCCGGCACGTCGCCCGACGAGCGGCTCGTCGAGGTCATCGAGCTCGACGACCATCCGTTCTTCGTCGCGTCGCAGTACCACCCGGAGTTCAAGTCGCGACCCGAGCGGCCCGCGCCGCTGTTCCGCGAGTTCGTCGGCGCTGCCGGCGAGCGCGCTGGGCGTGCCGGGCGGACCGTGCCGGAGAGCGAGCCCGCGGCATCCCGCCTGTGAAGGACGGGTGGGTCGATGATCCCCCGCACGGCGACCATCGACCGACCCATCTAGCGTGCGCCCCGCGTCGGAGGCGGAGCGCCGCCGGCTGAACGAGACGTTCGCCACGCTCTGCGCGATCGCAAGCCCGTCGGGGTGCGAGCGCGCGTGCGCCGACGCCGTGACCGCGCACCTGCGCGAGATCGGCCTCGACGCCATCGAGGACGACACGACCGCCGAGACGGGCGCGGACTGCGGCAACCTCCTCGTCCGCATCCCGTCCCGTCGTGAGGGCGCCCCGACGATCCTCCTCGCCGCGCACATGGACACCGTCGCGGTGGCGGGGCCGATCGAGCCGGTCGTGGAGGAGGGGCTCTGGATCAACCGCCACGACGCGATCCTCGGGGCCGACAACAAGCTCGCGGTCGCGGTGCTGATCGAGCTCGCGCGCCGGGTCGCGGTGGAGGGGTCGCCGGTCGGACTGGAGCTCGTCTTCACGACCGGCGAGGAGGTCGGGCTGAAGGGTGCGCGCGCGTTCGACACGTCGACGCTGCAGAGCGCCCGCGGCTTCGTGTTCGACAACGCGCAGCCGATCGGCGCGATCGTCGTCGCCTCGCCGACGCACTTCCGCTTCGGGGCGACGTTCCACGGGATCGCCGCCCACGCCGGGGTCCGCCCGGAGGCCGGCCGCTCGGCGGTGCACGCAGCCGCGAAGGCGGTCGCCGCGATGCCGTCCGGCCGCATCGACGCCGAGACGACGGCGAACGTCGCGAGCATCCGCGGCGGCACGGAGTCCTCGACGAACATCGTTCCCGACCGCTGCACGATCACCGGCGAGTGCCGCTCGCTCGACGACGCGCGCGCCGAGGCGACGCTGGCCGCGATCGTCGACGCCATCCACGACGCCGCGAACGACCCCGTCAACCCGGTCGACGTCGACGTGACGAGCGAGCGCCACTTCCGGGGGTTCCGGCTGCGGCCGGGGGACCCGGTCGTCGCCGCGGCGGAGCGCGCGCTGCGCGCGTGCGG
>Ga0070665_100003375_pt1 | contig 17084 bp, 15 predicted proteins | sample KBSS13metaG_FD_65862 | JGI IMG/M metagenome (GOLD analysis project Ga0070665, IMG submission 65862) | Switchgrass rhizosphere microbial communities from Kellogg Biological Station, Michigan, USA - KBS S1-3 metaG | ecosystem: Host-associated > Plants > Roots > Rhizosphere > Soil ... | reverse complement strand
GTCCCGCCGCACCCCGGCCCGCTGGTGGCGATCGACGCGCTGAAGGCCAACCTCGGCATCACCCTGCTGTTCGGCGTGCTCGTCGCCATCCCGACGGTCGCGCTGGCAGGCCCGCTGTTCGCCCGCCTCGCCGCCCGCTGGGTCGACGTTGCCCCGCCCGCGCTGTTCGAGACCGGGACCGACGAACCGGGACCCGAGGGCCCCGGCGGCACCACCCTCACCAAGGTCGAGGTCCGCCGCCCCACGTTCGCGACGACCCTCGCCACCGTGCTGCTGCCCGTCGTGCTGATGATGGGCAAGGCACTGGCCGACATCTTCCTGGGCGAGGACTCCGCACTCAGGGGGGCGCTGGACTTCGTCGGCACCCCGCTGATCGCGCTGCTGATCGCCGTGCTGGTCGGGATGGCCACGCTGGGCCGCGGGATGGGCCTGCGGGGCGTCGGCAGGTCCGTCGAGTCCTCGCTGCCCCCGATCGCCGGGATCCTGCTGATCGTGGCCGCGGGCGGCGGCTTCAAGCAGGTCCTGGTCGACACCCAGATCGGCGCGCTGATCGCAGGCTGGGTCGCGGGCAGCGGTTTCTCGGTGTTGATCCTGGCCTGGGGCGTCGCGGTGCTGATCCGCCTCGCCACCGGCTCGGCGACCGTGGCGACGGTGACGGCCTCGGGCATCCTCGCCCCGCTCGTCGCCGACCTCGACCCGGCCACGACCTCGCTGCTGGTGCTGGCCATCGGTGCAGGCTCGGTGTTCTTCAGCCACGTCAACGACGCGGGTTTCTGGCTGGTCAAGGAGTACTTCGGGCTCAGCGTGGGGCAGAACCTGAAGACCTGGTCGGTGATGGAGACGCTGATCTCGGTGGTCGGCCTCGGCTTCGTGCTGCTGCTGAGCCTCGTCGTGTAGCGCGGGGACGGTCCGGCGTCAGCGGCGTGTCAGGGAGATCGCAGTGGCGCCGGCCATCCTCGTGGGCATGGAACCTGTCCTCTCCGTCGAAGGCCTGCGCAAGACCTTCGGCGCCACCACCGCGCTGGCGGGCATCGACCTGTCCGTGCGGCGCGGGTCGGTGCTGGGTCTGCTGGGCCCCAACGGGTCCGGCAAGACGACCACCGTCCGCATCCTGTCCACCCTGCTCCGGCCGGACGGCGGCCGGGCCACCGTCCTCGGGCACGACGTCGTGGCCGAGGCCGCGGCGGTCCGCGCCGTCGTCGGGCTGACCGGGCAGTACGCCGCGGTCGACGACGCCCTGTCCGGTCTCGAGAACCTCACGCTGATCGCCCGGCTGCTCGACCTCTCCCGCCGGGACGCGAAGGCCCGCGCCGCCGAGCTCGTCGACCGGTTCGGTCTGGCCGACGCCGCCAAGCGTCGGGTCAAGACCTACTCCGGCGGCATGCGGCGGCGCCTCGACCTGGCCGCCAGCCTCGTCGGGCGGCCCGAGGTGCTGTTCCTCGACGAACCCACCACCGGCCTGGACCCCCGCCACCGCAACGAGGTGTGGGACCACGTCCGCACACTCGCCGCCGAGGGCACCACGGTCCTGCTCACCACGCAGTACCTGGAGGAGGCCGACCAGCTCGCCGAGGACCTCGTCGTCCTCGACCACGGGCGGGTCATCGCGACCGGCACGCCCGCGTCGCTGAAGGCGGACGTCGGCGGGCAGCTGCTGCACGTCCGGCCGCTGCACCGTTCGGACATCACGGCCGTCGCCGCCCTCCTCGGCGAGCTGACCGCCGAGGCCCCGGCCGTCGACCCGACCGGCGAGCTCACCGTCACCGGGTCGCCCGAGCTGCTCCAGGCCGTCGGCGCCCGGCTCGGTGCCGACTCCGGGATCCCGGTCGCCGAGCTGGGGCTGCGCCTGCCCAGCCTCGACGACGTCTTCCTCACCCTCACCGGCCGACCCGCAGACGACGAGGAGGTCGCGGCATGACCACCCGCACCGACACCACCGCTCCCACCCCCGCCCCGGTGCTCGAACCCGTGCCACGCACCGCGGCCCGCCACGGACCCCTCCGGCACGCGATGACCTTGGCCTGGCGCGGGCTCGTCAAGACCGTGCACTCGCCGGAGGCGCTGATCGACGTCACGCTGCAGCCGGTCATCTTCCTGCTGCTGTTCGTCTACGTCTTCGGTGGCGCGATCGCCGGCGACACCTCGGCCTACCTGCAGTTCGCGCTGCCCGGCGTGCTGGTGCAGACGGTGATCTTCGCGTCGGCGGGCACCGGCACCGCGCTGGCCGACGACCTGCACACCGGCATCTTCGACCGCTTCCGCAGCCTGCCGATCCCGCGGTCGGCGCCGCTGCTCGGGGCGATCACCGCGGACCTCGCGCGGTACGCCACCTCCGGCGTGATCATGCTGGTGTTCGGCGCGATCCTCGGCTTCCGGACCGAGGCCGGGCCGTTGGCGATCGTGGCCGCGCTGGCCATGGTGATCGCCTTCGCCTTCGCCCTGTGCTGGATCTTCACCGCGCTGGCGATGGTGGTGAGGGAGCCGCGCTCGGTGCAGGGTCTGGGCGCGTTGATCTCCCTGCCGCTCACCTTCGGCAGCAACGTGTTCGTGCCCGCGGACACCATGCCCGGCTGGCTGCAGGGCTGGGTGAACGTCAACCCGGTGTCGAAGACGGCCGACGCGGTCCGCGGGCTGCTGCTCGGCGGCCCGGTCGCAGGCCCGGCGGGCACGGCCCTGCTCTGGGCCGCCGGGATCACGCTGGTGTTCGCGCCGCTGGCGGTGTTCCTGTACCGCAGACGGACCTGAGCAGGTCGAGACCGGCCTGTGACGGGAGGCTCGCCGCCTCCCGTCGCAGGCCCGGGTCCGTGTCCGGGAGCAGGGCGCGGACCGCGGGATCGCTCAGGTCGAGCGTGCCCCGGCGGGCCTCGGCGACCCCGAGTGCCCGCGCGGCGCCTGCCAGGTCCCCCCGGATGGCCGCGAGCTGGGCGACGGTCTCCGCGACGAACGCGACCACCGGCCCGTCCTTGCTGGTGTCCCCGGCGTCGACGGCCGCGACGAGGTGCTCCGCCGCCCCGTCCTGGTCACCCGCCGCCAGCTCCACCAGGGCCCACTGGGCGCGGTGGTGGGCGATCCGCTGGGCGACGGCGATCCCGTGCCCCGACTGCGGGTCGATCTCGGCGAGCCGGGCCCGCGCCCCGTCGAGGTCGCCCTCCAGCCGGTCCAGCTCGGCGAGTGCCACCCGCACCATCTCGGGGGAGGCGTACTCCGACCCGTCGACCATGTCGAGCGCGTCCGTGTAGAGCTTGCGCGCCAGCGCGTGGTCGCCGGTGCGGGCCGCGAGGGCACCGCGCTGGACCATGAACTGCGGGAGGTCGTCGTCGTTGGAGAGCTCGGTGGCCAGGGCGATGGCCTCCTCGAACGCGGCAGTGGCGGGGTCCAGGGCGCCCGCCCACTTCTCCAGCTCGCCCAGCGTGGTCAGCGTCATGCCGAGCCCGAACCGGTCCCCGACCTGCGTGAACAGTGCGTGGGCGGCGCGGACCAGCTCGCGTTCGAGGTCGATGAGCCCGGCGTTCTCGGACAGCACCGCGCGGATCTGCAACGCGAAGGCCCGCACCCACGGATCGGGATGGGTCGTGCTGATCGCCGTGAGCGGGGACTGGTCGCGGGACAGGAAGGCCTCGCCCATCGGCCCCAGCAGGTCCAGTGCCGGGTGCCGGGGCTGCGGCACGGTCTCGGCCAACCGGTTCGCTTGCGCGACCCGTCGCTGCGCCTCGACCACCTGGCCGCGCCCGAGCGACTCGATGGCCCGGAACGCCGTGACCCGGGCGACCACCTCGGCCGGGACCCGGTCCGCGGGCAGGCCCTCGACCGCGTGCACCCACTCCATCGACTCGTCCGTCGCGCCGCGGATCAGCCAGGACCAGAACATGCCCGCGACCAGCCGGTATGCCGTGAGCGCGTCCTGCTCCGCGACGGCCCGGCGCAGCGCCCCGGTGATGTTGCCCGCCTCCGCCCGCAGGACCGCCAGCCAGCGCAGCTGCTCGCGCCCGCGCAGCTCGGGCTCGGCGCGCTCGACGAGGGCGACGGTCCAGGCCGCGTGCCGTGCCGCCGTCGCCCGTTCCTCGCCCGCGGCGACCAGCCGTTCGCGGGCGTACTCCCGGATCGTCTCCAGCATCCGGTAGCGGGTCGGGGCCCCCGGCACGGCGACCACCAGCGACTTGTCGACGAGTGCGGCGAGCGTGCCGAAGGGATCGTCCAGCCCCTCGCCGCACACCTGGTCGGCGGCGTCCGCGGTCGCGCCCCCGGAGAACACCGCCAGCCTGCGGGCCAGGGCGCGTTCGGGCTCCGCGAGCAGGTCCCAGCTCCAGTCGACGACCGCGCGCAGGGTCTGGTGGCGGGGCAGGACGGTACGGGAACCCGAGGTCAGGAGGCGGAACCGGTCGTCGAGCCGGATCAGGATCTCGGCGGGGGTGAGCATCCGCAGGCGGGCGGCGGCGAGCTCGATCGGCAGTGGCTGGCCGTCGAGCCGGTGGCAGATCCGGGGGATGGCCGGGTCGTCGGGGTCGAGGTCCCGCGCGACGGCGGCCCCGCGGTCGGTGAACAGCCGGACGGCGGCGGACTCGTCGAGCGCCTCGACCGGGTGCAGCCGCTCCCCGGGCACGGCCAGCGGCTCGCGGCTGGTCGCGAGGATCCGCACGGCCGGGCAGCGGTCGAGCAGCGTGCCCGCGAGCGCGGCGGCGGCCTCGACCAGGTGCTCGCAGTTGTCCAGGACGAGCACGACCTCCCGCCTGCCCAGGGCCACGACCAGCCGCTCGACGGCCTCGGTGTGCTCCTCCTGCCGGATCACCAGCTCGGGCGTCCCGACGGCGGCCAGCACGGTCTCCGCCAGCTGGTCCGGCCCGGTCAGCGGCGCCAGCTCGGCGAACGACGCCGCGGGCGCGGCCTCGCGCGCGAGCCGCGTCTTGCCGGCGCCACCGGGTCCGACCAGCGTGACGAGCCTGCCCGTCTCCAACAGCTCCCGCAGCCGCGTGACGTCCGCGTCCCGGCCGACGAAGCTGGTCAGCGCCGCGGGCGGGGTGGCCCGCACCGGGCGGGGGAGCGGGTCCACCTGCACCGACACCCCGCGCAGGACGTCCATCCGCGCGGTGGTGAGGTCCTCGCCGGGATCGACGCCGAGCTCGTCGGCGAGCCGGGCGCGGGTGCGGTCCAGGACGGCGAGGGCGTCCGCCTGGCGACCCGCCGCGTGCAGGGCCCGGGCCAGCGCGGCGGCGGCACTCTCCCGCAGCGGCTGCTCCCCGAGCAGCGCCGTCAGCGGCTCCAGGGTCGCCGCGGCGTGCCCGAGCCGCAGGTCCAGCCCCGCCGCCCGTTCGACGGCGGCGGCCCGCTGCTCGTCCAGTCGGTCCGCGGCGGTCCCGGCGAACGGGAGCCTGCGGACGTCCGCCAGCGCGGGGCCCCGCCAGAGCGCGAGGGCCTGCCCGACGAGCTCCCGGGCCGCCGCGGGATCGGTCTCGTGGGAGGCCTCGGCGAGCCGCCCGGCGGCCCGGGTCGCGTCGACGTCCGCGGGGCCGATCTCCAGCCGGTACCCGCCGGGCACGGTCGCCACCAGGTCGGGACCCAGGGCCCGGCGGAGCCGGGAGACCAAGGCCTGCAGGGCGTTCGCCGAGGCGGGCTCGGCGTCCCAGAGATCGTCGACCAGGGCCTCGGCGGTGACCGTGCGACCCGGCGCGAGCGCGAGCCGGGCGAGCAGGCCGCGCAGCCGCAGCCCCGCGGGCGCGACGTCGGCGCCGGAGGCGGCCCACGCCGCCACCGGCCCCAGCACGCCGATCCGCATCGGGCCAGTCTGCCGTGCGACCCGGACCTGCGCTAGCGATATATCGCTCACCCGCCGCCGAGATGGACCTCAGTGCTGTTCGATCATGGTCTGGACGACACCGACGTTCCTCTCGACGCGAGCTCGTCCAGCAGGAACGCCTCGGCCTTGACCCCGGTGCCGAACATGCTCAGCGAGAGGCTCTCGTCGATCCCGTGCCAGCGCGACGCGGGGTCGCCGACCCCTGTGACCAGCACCGCCGCGCCCGGGAAGGTGCGGGCGAACTCGGCGATGAACGGGATGGACCCGCCGATCCCGGTCTCCACGGTCGCGTTGCCGTAGGCCTCGGAGAACGCGCGCTTGGCGGCGTCGTACGCCCCGCCGTTCGCGTCGAGGGAGAAGGGCTCGGCGACGCCGGACCCGGGTGTGACGGTGACCTGCGCGCCCCACGGGACGTGTGCCGTGAGGTGCTCGGTCAGCTTGTCCCGCGCCGCGAGCGTGTCCTCGCCGGGCGCGAGCCGCATGCTGACCATCGCGCGGGCGCGGGGGAGCAGGACGTTGGCGGCCTGCGCGACGCTCGGCGCGTCGATCCCCAGGACGGCTATCGCGGGCTTGTGCCAGATGCGCTCGGCCAGCGTGCCCGTGCCGAGCAGCTCCGCCCCGTCGACCAGCCCGGCCTCCGCGCGGAACTCGGCCTCGGGCATGTCGGTGGCCGCGGCGTCGGTGCCCTCGTTGTGGCGGAGCCCGGGCACGGCGACCTCGCCCTTCTCGTCGTGCAGGCTCGCGAGGGCGTGGGTCAGCGCCGTCAGGGCGTCCCCGACCGGGCCGCCGAAGACCCCGGAGTGCAGCGGCCGCTCGAGCAGGGACACCTCGACGACGACGTCCACCAGGCCGCGCAGGCTCGTGGTCAGTGCCGGGACGTCGACGGCCGGGTTGGCGGCGTCGGCGATCACGATCACGTCCGCGGCCAGCAGCGCGTGGTGCTCGGCGAGCAGCGCGGGCAGGGTCGGCGAGCCGGACTCCTCCTCGCCCTCGATGAACAGCGTGACCCCGACCGGCGGCTTCCCGTCGAACGCGCGCAGCACCCCGAGGTGCGTCATCACCCCGGCCTTGTCGTCCGCGGCCCCGCGGCCGTAGAGCCGCCCGTTCCGCTCGGTCGGCTCGAACGGCGGACTGGTCCACTCGTCGTCCCCGCCGGTGGGCTGGACGTCGTGGTGGGCGTAGAGCAGGACGGTCGGCTGCCCCTCGGGCGCGGGCCACTGCGCGACGACGGCAGGGGCCCCGCCCTCCGCACGCAGGATCTGCAGCGTGGCCGGGTTCAGCGCCCCGGCGAGCTCGGCGACCGCCGCCGCACTGGCCTCGGTGTCCGCCGCGTGCGCCGGATCGGCCCAGATGCTGGGGATCCGCACGAGGCGTTCGAGATCGGCGCGGGCGGAGGGCAGCACGGCGTCGACGGCCGCGGCCAGGGATTCCCGGGAGTCGGACACGACGCGACCGTACCCCCGCGGCCGTAGGGTGGTGATATGTCCCGGTTTCTCGTATCGCTGCTGGAATCCGCGCGTGTGACGACGCGCGGCATGACGACCGGGGAGCCCGCGGAGCCGGTCCGCCGCACGTGGGCGGAGGTGCACACGACGGCCCGCGGCCGGGCGGACGCGCTCCGGCGGGCGGGGCTGCGCCGCGGGCAGGCCGTGGGCGTGCTCGCCGGGGAGCCCGCCGTCATCGCGCCGCTGGCGCAGGCCGTGTGGCTGCTCGGCGGCAGCGTCACGATGCTGCACCAGCCCACCGCCCGCACGGACCTCGCCCGCTGGGCCGAGGACACCGTCGCGGTGCTGCGGATGATCGGTGCCGAGACGGTCCTGCTCGGCGCCCCGTTCGACGCTCTGGCGCCGGTGCTGGAGGAGCGGGGCGTGCCGTTCCTGCTGATCGACGCCCTCTCCGGGGACCCGGACGCCTTCGCGCCGGACCCGGCCGCCGCCGGGGAGGGCGACACGGCGTTGCTGCAGCTCACGAGCGGGTCCACGGCCGAGCCGAAGGCCGTGCGGATCACCCACGGGAACCTGCACGCCAACATCGCGGGGATGCGGGAGGCGGCGCGGCTCGCGGTCGACCGGGACGTGATGGTCTCGTGGCTGCCGCTCTTCCACGACATGGGCATGGTCGGGTTCCTGACCATCCCGATGGTCACCGGCCTGGAGCTGGTCACGGTCACGCCGGTGGACTTCCTGACCCGGCCGCTGCTGTGGGCCGAGCTGATCTCCAAGTACGGCGGCACCGTCACCGCCGCCCCGAACTTCGCCTACGCGGTCCTCGCCCGCCAGCTCACGCGGGCCTCCGACCTGGACCTCTCGTCGTTGCGGATCGCGCTGAACGGCGCCGAGCCCGTCGACCCGGCCGCCGTCGCCGCGTTCGTCGAGGCGGGGGCGCGGTTCGGGCTGCGGCCCGAATCGGTCCTGTGCGCCTACGGCATGGCGGAGACGGGGCTCGGGGTGGCGTTCGCGCCCGTCGAGACGGGGCTCGCCGTGGACGAGATCGACGCGGAGGCGCTGGAGTCCGGCCGCCGCGCCGAACCCCGCACCGCCTCGACGCTCGGCTCCGCCTCCACCCGCGTCTTCCCGCTGCTCGGACCGCCGTTGCCCGGCATCGAGGCGCGAGTGGTCGGCGAGGCGGGCGAGGTCCTCGGCACCCGCGGCGTCGGGGTGATCCAGCTGCGCGGGGAGTCCGTGACGCCGGGCTACCTCACCGTCGACGGCCCGCTGGGCACGCAGGACGCCGAGGGCTGGTTCGACACCGGCGACGAGGGCTACCTGACCGAGCAGGGCCAGGTCGTGGTCTGCGGCCGGCGCAAGGATGTGATCATCATGGGCGGCCGCAACATCTACCCCACCGACATCGAGCGCGCCGCCGCGGAGGCCGACGGGGTGCGCGCGGGCAACGCCGTGGCCGTCCGGCTGCCCGCGGGCGAGCGGCGGGAGTCGTTCGCCGTCGTCGTCGAGTCGCGGCGGCCGGACGAGGCGGACGTGATCCGCAAGGACGTCATCTCCCGCGTGGTCGACGCGGTGGGTGTGCGCCCCGCCCGCGTCGAGGTGCTGGCCCCCGGCACGCTGCCGAAGACCCCGAGCGGGAAGCTGCGCCGCGCGGCGACCGCCGAGCTCCTCTGAGATCAGCTCTGAGGTCGGCTCTGAGGTCGGCGGTCGCTCAGGACAGCGCGTGGAAGCGGTTCTGGGTGGGCTCGAGGCCCTGCTCCAGCAGCGCCTCGACGGCGTCCGCGGCCAGGTCGACCGCGAAGTCCAGCTCCTTGCGCTCCGTCGGCGAGAACTTCTTGAGCACGAAGTCGGCCGGGTCCTGGCGCCCGGGCGGTCGGCCGATGCCGAACCGCAGCCGCAGGTAGTCCTTCGTGCCGATCGAGCGGCTGATCGAGCGGAGCCCGTTGTGCCCGCCCTCGCCGCCGCCCCGCTTCAGCCGGACGACGCCGAAGCCGAGGTCCAGATCGTCGTGTGCGACGACCAGGTCCTCCTCGGTCACCGAGAAGTACCGGACGAGTCCGGCGACGGGGCCGCCGGACTCGTTCATGTACGTGCGGGGCTTGGCCAGCACGACCTTCCGGCCCGCCAGCCTGCCCTCGGCGACCTCGGAGTTCGAGCGCTTGTGCAGCGAGAACCGCGCCCCGGCCCGGTCGGCCAGCAGCTCGACCACGGCGAACCCGACGTTGTGTCGGGTGTCCGCATAGCCGGGCCCGGGGTTGCCGAGCCCGACCACCAGCGCGGTGCCCGCTGCGGCCATCAGCTCTCGGAGTCGGCGGAGGAGCCCTCGGCGGCCGGGGTCTCCGGCGCGTCCTCGACCACGCCTGCGCCCTCGGTGTCGATCTCGGCCTCGAGGTCCTCGGCGGTCGGCGCGGCGACCACGTTGACCGCGAGGTACTCGGGGTCGGTGCGCAGCTCGGAGCCCTCGGGCAGGACCAGCTGGCCCGCGAGGAACTGGGTGCCGACGGCCGCGCCCTCGACGGAGAGCTCGATGCTGTCGGGGATGCTCAGCGCGTCCGCCTCGAGCTCGATGGTGTTGAGCTCCTGGGTGACGAGCGAGCCGGGGGCGGCCTCGCCGGTGACGATCACCGGCACCTCGACGACGACCTTCTCGCCCTTCCTGATCACGAGGAGGTCGACGTGCTCGATGTACGGGCGGATCGGGTGGAACGTGACCGTCTTGGTGAGCGCGAGCGACTGGGCGCCGGAGATGTCCAGCTCGAGGATCGCGTTGCGACCCTGCTCCCGGACGACGGCGGCGAACTCGAGCGACGGCAGCGCGAGGTGCTGCGGGTCGGTGCCGTGCCCGTACAGGACGGCGGGGATCTTGCCCGCCTTGCGGGTGCGGCGCGCTGCGCCCTTGCCGAACTCGGTCCGGGTCTCGGCGGCGATCTTGGACTGGGCCACGGTGGGTCTCTCTCCTCGGTACTGCGGATCACGTGCGCGCGGCGAGGAGGGACGGCCGAGAGGGCCGACCACGTCGATGACGGCGGGCTCGACGAACACCCGCCCTCGCCGCGGAATGGTGACGAGCCTACGCCGGCCGTGCGAGCCCTCCCGAACGGGGTGTTCTCGTCAGATTCGATGATTCCGGCGTGTCGCTGCTACGGCCGGACCGTCGTGTCGCGATGGACCGGATGTCAGCACGCAATCAAGGCATTCGGGGGAAGGCCATGACCACCACGCCCTACCGGTCCAGCGACATCGACTCCGCCACGGAGGTGATCCCGACGGTCCCGTCCTTCCCGGCGGTCCCCGCCCAGCGGGTCGCGTCGTCGGTCGAGGACTACCAGGTCATGACCGTCGGTGAGGCCGCGGGGGCGCGGATGTGGCAGCGGGGCCAGGCCCCGACCCCGACGGTGGCCCCGACCCGGGCGACTGGGCCGACGGCGGCCCCGAGCCTGGGGACCGGCCCGACGGCGGCCCCGAGCCGGGGGACCGGCCCGGCCGCGACCCGGGTGGCCCCGGCCTCCCCGGCCCCCGCACCGCTCCCGGCCGCCGAGCCCTGGCCGACCACGCTCTCGCGCCGCGAGGCGAAGCAGGCCGCCCCGACGAGGCGTCGCCGCTGGCCCTGGCTGACCGGCGGCCTGGCCGTCGGGCTGCTGCTGGGCGTGGCGATCGGACAGGGCATGGGCGGCGACGCGGCCACCGCCACCGCGCCGTCCACCGCCACCGCGTCGTCCCCGGCCACCGTGGCCGCCCCGGCCCCCGAGAGCGTCCCGGTCGAGGCCCCGGCACCCGCCGCGCCCGCGCAGCCCGCAGGCCCCGAGACCACCGTCTCCGACGGCACCTACGAGGTGGGCGTGGACATGGCCGCGGGCCGCTACAAGACCGACGGTCCGTCGGCGGGCAGCATCACCGGCATGTGCTACTGGCAGCGCTCCTCGAACGACTCCGGCGAGTTCGACGCCATCATCGCCAACGAGATCGTCCAGGGCCCCGGCTCGGTCACCGTGAAGTCCGGCGAGTTCGCGACGCTCTCGGGCGACTGCACCTGGACCAAGGTCTGACCCGCGATCCACAGAGCAGGAGCGGGGCGGTCGGAATCCGACCGCCCCGCTCCTCGTCCGGGGACCGGGGTCAGGCGTTGCCGTCGAAGAGGCTGGTGACCGAGCCGTCGTCGAAGACCTGGTGGATGGCCTCGGCGAGCAGCGGGGCGATGGAGAGGACGGTCATGCCCGGGAAGCGCTTCTCGTCCGGGATCGGCAGGGTGTCCATGAAGATCACCTCGCGGGCCCCGCAGGTGGACAGCCGCTCGACGGCCGGGCCGGAGAGGACGCCGTGGGTGGCCGCGATGATCACGTCCTTGGCGCCCTCCTTGAGCAGCACCTCGACCGTCTTCGCCACCGTGCCGCCGGTGTCGATCATGTCGTCGATGACCACGCAGGTGCGGCCCTCGACGTCGCCGACCACCCGGTTCGCCACGGCCTCGTTCGGCTTGCGCGGGTCCCGGGTCTTGTGGATGAACGCCAGCGGGGTGCCGCCGAGGGTCTCCGCCCAGCGCTCGGCGAGCCGCACGCGGCCCGAGTCCGGCGAGACCACGGCCAGGTCCGCGCCGGAGTAGCGCTCCTTGATGTGCGTGGCGAGCACGGGGAGGGCGAACAGGTGGTCCACCGGGCCGTCGAAGAAGCCCTGGATCTGGGACGTGTGCAGGTCGACCGTCATGATCCGGTCCGCACCCGCCGTCTTGAACAGGTCCGCGACCAGCCGGGCGGTGATGGGTTCGCGGCCGCGGTGCTTCTTGTCCTGCCGCGCGTAGCCCCAGAAGGGCATGACCACGGTGATCCGCTTGGCCGAGGCGCGCTTGAGCGCGTCGACCATGATCAGCTGTTCCATGATCGCGTCATTGATCGGGGCCGAGTGGGCCTGCAGCACGAAGGCGTCGCAGCCGCGGACGGACTCCTCGAAGCGGACGAAGATCTCGCCGTTCGCGAAGGAGTACGCCGACTGCGGCGTGACGGTGACGTCGAGATGCTTGGCGACCTGCTCGGCCAGCTCCGGGTGCGTCCTCCCGGCGAAGAACATCAGGTTCTTCTTGGGCTGACCCGACATGGCACTCACTGCGCTGAGCCTCCTTGGCCGCTTCCGGCTGCGTTCGTGGCGCGCTCGGCGGCCTCGGCCGCCGGCGTTCCGGGTCGCTTCCGTACGACCCATCCGTCGATGGTGCGCTGTGGCCCCGACGACACCGCCAGCGCCCCCGGTGGGACGTCCTCGCGGACCACCGTGCCCGCCCCGGTGTAGGCGCCGTCGCCGATGCTCACCGGTGCGATGAACATCGTGTCCGATCCGGTGCGCACATGGGAACCGATGGCGGTCCGGTGTTTGGTGACGCCGTCGTAGTTGACGAAGACGGACGAGGCCCCGATGTTGCTCTGCTCGCCGATCGTGGCGTCCCCCACGTAGGTCAGGTGCGGGACCTTCGAGCCGCGGCCGATCTCGGCGTTCTTGGTCTCGACGAACGTGCCGATCTTGCCGCTCTCCCCGAGCCGGGTGCCGGGGCGCAGGTAGGCGAACGGGCCGACCGTCGCGCCCGCCGCGACCACGGACGACGAGCCGTGCGTGCGGACCACCGAGGCCCCCTCGCCGATCTCGCAGTCGACCAGCGTGGTGTCCGGGCCGACGACGGCGCCGTCGGCGACCGTCGTCCGGCCGCGCAGCTGCGTCCCCGGTTCGACGACGACGTCCCGGCCGAGCCTGACCTGCACGTCCACCCAGGTCGTGGCCGGGTCGACGATCGTCGCGCCGCCGAGCATGTGCCCGCGCAGCACCCGGCGGTTGAGCTCCGCGCGGACCTCTGCGAGCTGCACCCGGTCGTTCACCCCGGCGACGAGCCAGGGGTCGTCCACCCGCACGGCCTCGACTCGCAGCCCGTCCGCCACGGCCAGCGCGACCAGGTCGGTCAGGTACAGCTCGCCCTGCGCGTTGTCGGTGCCGAGGCGGGACAGCCCGGCGGCGAGGAACTCCGCGTCGAAGGCGTAGACCCCCGAGTTGATCTCGGTGATCGCGTGCTGCCCGGCGGTGGCGTCCTTCTGCTCGACGATCGCGGTCACGCGGCCGTCTGCGGAGCGCACGATCCGGCCGTACCCGGCGGGGTCGGGGAGGTCCGTGGTCAGCAGGGTGACGGCGGCCCCGGAGTGGGCCGCGAGCACCTGGCCGAAGGTCGAGGCGTCGAGCAGCGGGACGTCGCCGTAGGTGACCAGGACCGTGCCGCGCAGGCCGCTCGGCAGGGCGGAGAGGCCACAGCGGACGGCGTCGCCGGTGCCGTTCTGCTGCTCCTGCACGGCGGTGTGGACCTCGCGGGCGATCTCCTCGCCGATGCCCAGCAGGGCCGCGGTGACCTCGGCGCGCCCGTGCCCGACGACCACCGCGAGGTGCTCGGGCTCGAGCTCGGCGACGGCGTGCACGGCGTGCCCGAGCAGGCTCCGCCCGCCCAGCTCGTGCAGGACCTTGGGGGTGGCCGAGCGCATCCGCGTGCCCTCGCCCGCGGCCAGCACCACCGACGCGGTCGGTCGGGGGGAGTCGGGCATGAACACTCCTTCGCCTGAAGGTCTCACCGGCGCGGCGATCCTACGCGGGCCGGTCGTCACCCCCCGGGCGTGCGCTCGTTGCCCCAGTCGAATCCGGACGAAAGGTGCACATGCGCAAGCGCTGGGGGCTCGCCGCCGCGGCGGTCCTGCTCCTCCTGGTTCCCGGCACCGCCCTGGCCGGGCCTGCGGATCCCGTGCCGGGCACACCGTGCACCGCGGCCGCTCGGGCCTGTGTGGACGTCGCGGCGAAGCAGGCCTGGCTGCTGCGGGACGGCACGGTCACCTTCGGACCCATCCCCGTCAGCCCCGGCGGGCCGGGGCAGGAGACCCCGCGCGGGGACTTCACGGTCGAGTGGAAGAACGTCAACCACCGCAGCGCCGAGTTCCAGAACGCGGCGATGCCGTTCGCGGTGTTCTTCGCCCAGGGCGGGATCGGGTTCCACGAGGGCACCCTCGACACCCCGTCGGCCGGGTGCGTGCGGCTCGCCCGCCCGGACGCGATCGAGTTCTTCGACTTCCTACAGGTCGGGGACGCCGTCCAGGTGCGGTGAGCGACCGCTCGCCGTCGGCGTGCTACCGCTCGTCTCGTGCCCGTGGGCGTCGGGTGTGTCGGCGTGACGCAGCGGGGTTCCTCTGAGTGGACGTTGGTCGACCGATCGGAGGATGTGGAGATGCCCACCCGCACGGCACGGACCGCCTGGAACGGCTCCCTGGAGGAGGGCTCCGGGCAGGTCGAGCTGACCAGCAGCAAGGTCGGCACGTACGACGTCAGCTTCCCGAAGCGCGCCGCCGACGACGCGGGCGGCACCACCAGCCCGGAGGAGCTGATCGCGGCGGCGCACTCGTCCTGCTACGCCATGCAACTCTCGGCGCTGATCGGTCAGGAGGGGGCGACGCCGGAATCACTCGACGTGACCGCCGACGTGTCGCTCGGCCCGGACTCGGCGGGCGGTTTCCGGATCACCGGGATCGCCCTGAAGGTCCGCGGTGAGGTCCCCGGGCTCGACGCCGCCGCGTTCGAGAAGGCCGCCCAGGCCGCCAAGGAGAGCTGCCCGGTCAGCAAGGCGCTGACCGGCACCACGATCACGCTGGACGCTGCGCTGGAATGAGCGCTGAAAAGAGATCTGCCCTGGAGTGACCTCCGGGCAGGGAGGAGACGACATGCGAACCATGAACGTCCTCGGGTGTACCGGGAACGGCCGCGACGAGCCGCCGCCCCCGCCACCGAAACCGACCGACTGAGTGCGAGGGCCGTCCACCGGGACCCGGTGGGCGGCCCTCGCCGTTCGTCTACTCGGGGAGTGGGGGAGCATCCCGCGCCCGCGGGCCCAGCACCGGTTGGCCGCCGCCTGCGGACCGGAAGCTCCGCTGCCACGGCCAGTGCCCGCGCTCGTCCGACCAGACCACCTGCACGGCCCGGACCCCCTCACCGTGCAGCGCGACGGCCCGGACCAGGTGCTCGTCCGGCGCCGCGACCTCCACGAACTCGACCGGCACTCCACCCGTCGCGGGGATGCGGCTCCCGGGCCTCGGCGCCTCGTCGGTCTCCACCAGCAGGAGGGCGACCTCGTTCAGCAGGTCGGCCGCCTCCAAGGCGTCGAGCCCGGTGACCACCAGCTCCGGCCTGCCGAAGCGCGTGAGCCCGACGGTGTACGCCCAAGGCGCCCGCAGCCCGTGCTCGAACACCGCCCGCACGGCCCACCCGTCCTGCTCGACGGCACGGGTCAGCTCCGCCATCTCGTCGTCGTAGGTGCTTCCCTCGCACGTCACGCACATTCGATGCTCCTCAGCCGTCTGCCAGGACAGCCGAGGTCTCGGGTGCGGCGCCGACAGGACGCGGCCGGTGGGGACCGGCCTCGTGGATGAACTCGCTCCGCCGCCAGGATTCGAACCTGAACCATCTGAACCAAAATCAGAGGTGCTGCCATTACACCACGGCGGACTACGTCGTCCATCCTGCCACGGGGAAGGTGATCTCCTCAGTCAGGATGAGCGGATCGGCTCCCCGGCCTTCCCGTGCACGGGTCCGAGACGGGAAGGTGGTGGGCGTGCTCAGCCTGCTGCCCGAACGCCTGGACCGGATGGTCCTGCTCGGTGCCCACTGCGACGACATCGCCGTCGGGGCCGGCGGGGCGCTGCTCGAGCTGTGTCGCGCCCATCCGGGGGTCACGGTGACCGCGCTGGTGCTGACCGGCGGCGGGTCGCTGCGGGAGGAGGAGGAGCGGGCCGCGCTGACCGCCTTCTGCCCCGGCGCGAAGCTCGACGTCGTGGTGCACGACCTGCCGGACGGGCGGCTCCCGGTCCGCTGGGAGCGGGTCAGCCAGGCGCTGGAGGAGGTGCGCGGCCGCGGCGAGCCGGACCTCGTGCTCGGTCCCTCCCCGCACGACGCGCAGCCGGACCGCAAGGTCCTCGCCGGCATCGTCCCTTCGGTGTTCCGGGACCACCTGACCCTGGGGTACGAGCTGCTGGCCTGGGACGGCGACCTGGTCCAGCCCACGGCGTTCCTCCCGCTCGCGGAGCCGGTGCTGCGGGAGAAGATCGCCAAGCTGCACGAGCACTACGGCAGCCAGCAGGACCGCGCCTGGTTCGACGCCGAGACCTTCGCCGGCCTCGCGCGCGTCCGCGGGGCGCAGTGCCACGCCCGCTACGCCGAGGGCTTCCACACCGGGCGGATCGTGCTCGGCGTCGCGCCCCTGACCGGACTCGACCCGGTGTAGGAGGCGGAGGTTGCGGAGCCGAGCATCGGCCCCGGACACTCGGTCCCATGTGCCGCAACATCCGCACCCTGCACAACTTCGACCCGCCCGCCACCTCCGACGAGGTGCACGCGGCGGCGTTGCAGTTCGTCCGGAAGGTCAGTGGGGCGGCCAAGCCCTCGCAGGCCAACCAGGAGGCGTTCGACCGGGCCGTCGCGGAGATCGCGCACGTCACCCGGCACCTGCTGGAGGACCTCGTGACCACGGCGCCGCCGAAGGACCGTGAGGTGGAGGCCGCGAAGGCGCGCGCCCGCGCTCAGGAGCGCTACGCACGCGACTAATGTCGCCGGGTGGCCCTTAGCTACCTCCGCTTCCCTCACCTGTCCGGCGACACCCTGGTCTTCGTGGCCGAGGACGACGTCTGGACCGCCCCGCTCTCGGGCGGCCGCGCCACCCGGCTGACGGCCGACGACGTCCCGGTCAAGAACCCGCGCTTCTCCCCGGACGGCTCGCTGGTCGCCTGGAGCAGCGCGAAGGACGGCGCGCCGGAGATCCGGGTCGCCGCGGCGGACGGCGGCGCCGCCCGCCG
>Ga0070665_100003374_pt1 | contig 17085 bp, 18 predicted proteins | sample KBSS13metaG_FD_65862 | JGI IMG/M metagenome (GOLD analysis project Ga0070665, IMG submission 65862) | Switchgrass rhizosphere microbial communities from Kellogg Biological Station, Michigan, USA - KBS S1-3 metaG | ecosystem: Host-associated > Plants > Roots > Rhizosphere > Soil ... | reverse complement strand
AGCATCGATCGCGTGCTGAACTGGGCGCGCGAGTCGTCCATCTGGCCGATGGGCTTCGGCCTGGCGTGCTGTGCAATCGAGATGATGGCGGCGTCGGCGTCGCGCTACGACATCGCCCGGTTCGGCGCCGAAGTGTTTCGTGCCTCGCCGCGCCAGTCGGACCTGATGATCGTGGCCGGCACCGTCACCAAGAAGATGGCGCCGGTGCTGCGCCGCCTCTACGACCAGATGCCCGAGCCGAAATGGGTCATCTCGATGGGGAGCTGCTCCAACGCGGGCGGCCCGTTCCCGACCTACAGCGTGCTGCAGGGCGTGGACAAGGTCGTGCCGGTCGACGTGTACGTGTCGGGCTGCCCGCCGCGTCCCGAGGCGCTGCTCTACGGCCTGATGCGGCTGCAGGACAAGATTCGCAAGGAAGGCACCGTGCTCCGTAAGGAGCGCACGATCATGTCGGGCGACAGCGAACCGACCCTCAACAGCAAGCGGTTCGACGCCGACGGCGAGCGGATGTAGCCCGTATGCAGACCATCATCAAATTCCTGAAGACCATCTTCCTCGTCGACCTGATGAAGGGGATGTGGTTGACGATGAAGTACACGCCCAAGCCGGCGTTTACGTTCCAGTACCCGGCCGAGCGGCGTCCCACGGCGCCGCGGTTTCGCGGCGTGCTCCGGCTGCAGACCGAGCCCGCCACCGGCGCGCAGACCTGCATCGTCTGTGACCAGTGCGCCAAGGCGTGCCCCGACGACCTGATCGCGCTCGGCGGGCACCGCGAGCCGGGCCAGAAAATCAAGATCCTCGACTACTTCGACTTCAACCTGTCGCGGTGCAGCTTCTGCGGGTTGTGCGCGGAAGTCTGCCCGACCAAGCCGATCAAGGCCCTGATCATGAGCGAGGACTACGAACTGGGCAGCTACAGCCGCGATACCCAGATCCTGCGCGTCGATCAGATGTATGACGGGGTCGAAATCGAGCAGTACACCCGCTGAAATACTTTTCGCTTCTCGAAAGACCCCGCGGGGGTGCATCATCCATCCACGCCTAAGCGAGCGTCCGGCCCGATTCTTGTAACAGCCGGGCCGGTTCCGGAACACTGGGTTTTGCTGGAGGGGTCATGCGTAGCGCCTACCGTGCGGTCGCGGTGTCGGCTATCCTCGCGGCTGCTTCGCTCGTTATTCGTGCCGACGTCAACCCGCCTTCCCAGTCGGCGGAAGTGCAGCTCCAGCTCGGCGACATCCTGTTCTCCGAAGGGAAGTTCCTCGATTCCCTCGACGCCTATCGCAATGCCCTGAAAGTCTCGGCTCCGGATGCCGTCCGCCGTCCTCGCATGGGCGTGATCGCCTCGGCGTTGCGCGTCGCGGAGTTCGACCTCGCGCGCGACGAGGCGGAAAAGCTGTTTCGTTCGGACCCGACCAGCCCCGACGCGACCACCCTCTACGGCGACGCGCTCTGGTCGATGGGACTGTTCCAGGAGGCCGAGCAGAAGTACAAGGATGCGCTGGCGGCGTCGCCCGAGCTGGCCCGCGGCCATCACGGGATGGCCAAGGCGCTGGCGGCGCGCAGCCAACTCGGGGACGCGATGAACGAGGCCCAGGCGGCGCTCCGGTTGTCGCCGCGCGATCTGGAAATCCACCACACGGTCGGGACGATCTACGAGCGGCAGCACAAGTACGAGGAAGCGGCCGGCGCCTATTCGAACTACGTCAACCTGCTGCCCAACAAGGATCACAGCGAGAAGGCCGACTGGTCGCGCGCGGAGATCCGCTTCCTGCGGTCGTTCGGCCAGCGGGTGCCGTTTGAAAGCGAGCCCGGCGCCGACGACCGGATCTACACCGTCGACTTCAGGCTGGTGAACGACAAGGTGGTGGTGCGGGCGAAGGTGAACGACGCCTCGGCGCAGGATTTCGTCGTCGACACCGGGTCGGAAAACACCGTCATCACCCGTCCGACGGCGCAGCGGCTCGGCATCACGCCGGTCACCTACACGCTGAGCGCCGGCGTCGGCCGGGTCGGGTTGCGCGGGCTGCAGCTGGCCCGCATCGACACGCTGGAGCTCGGATCGCTCAAGCTGCGCAACGTGCCGTGCCTCATCAAGAATCCGCCGCTGCGCGACATCCCGGTGAAGGAGACCGAGGGGCTATCGCCGATCGCGCTCGGCTACTCGATGGTCATCGACTACAAGACCCACAAGCTGACGTTCGGCAAGCACCTGCCAGAGGAGCCGAAGGACTTCGAGCTGCCGCTGCGCCTTCATCGTCTGGCCACGGTACGCGGCACGGTCGACGGCAGTCACCAGGCGAACTTCGTGGTCGACACCGGCGGGGAAGTGATCTCGATCAGCTCGGCAACCGCGACGTCGCTGCAGCACCCGGAGACGGGGCGCCGGATCGCGCTGAAGGTCTACGGCACGTCCGGCTGGGATCCCGACGCGTTCCTGATGCCCGGCGTCGACCTGATGTTCGACACGATCAGCTACAAGAACTTCCCGGTCGTGGTGCTGAACCTGAACGCGCCGAGCGCGCTGCTCGGATTCCAGCTGGGTGGGATCGTCGGGCACAAGTTCCTGAGCAAGTACCGCGTCGGCATCGATCTCGAGCGCTCGGTGCTTCGTCTGAAGAGCGTCTCGTAGGGGCGGAGCTTGCTCCGCCTCGGGACTCCGGCGGGGCCGACCAGGGTCGGCCCCTACGATTTCGCGATTCTTCGTTGCAGCCTCGCCGTGCGCCGCGCGTGGGCTTCGTCACACACGCGTCGCTCTTCATCGCTCTCCACCACCAACGGTGGCACGTGAACCTTCGCGCCGTCCCGATCGATCGCGACGAATGTCAGGAAGGCGGTGCTGGTCATCCGGCGCTTGCCGGTGAGAATCTCTTCCGAGAACACATCGACCTGCACCTCCAGCGAGGTCGTGAAGGCGCAGGTGACGCGCGACTTCAGGATGATCAGGTCGCCGACCTTGATCGAGTGGAGGAACTGGAGGTCGTCGACGGCCGCCGTCACCAGCAGCGTGCGGGTGTGGCGGTGGCAGGCGATGGCGCCTGCGATGTCGATCAGGTGCATGACGGTGCCGCCCAGGATGAAGCCGAGGGGGTTGGCGTCGTTGGGGAGCACGACCTGCACCATCTCGGTGGCGGAATCAGCGGCGCGTTTCGGAATCAGATCCATAGCCCTCAGCCTGTAGCCCTCAGCCCTCAACCCTCCGCCATGGTACCACCGCCCCCGCTACTCGCCTGAGAGCGCGGCCGGCTCGCTCAGCGTCTTCGCGACCTGTTTCAGCAGCGCGTCCATGGTCGCGTGGTGGCCGATCACGAACCGCGAGACGAAGCGGAAGATCGGGTTCGCGACCCAGCCGTCTTCGGTGATGGTGAGGTCTGCGCCCGATGGAGTCGGCGCGATTGCGATCGTCCAGGAGCCGCCGAAGTTCTGCTCCTTCTCGGAAACGCGGGTCACCAGGCGGTGCGGCGGATGGCGCTCCAGCACGTCAACCGGCACGTCTGAGGCCTCCGTCGCCTGGATCACAACCGGCCAGACCTCGGCCGGGGATCGCTTGAGCCGCAGGGTGCGGCTCGCCTTGTGGTTGCGCGGCAGCATCGACCCGATCGCGGCAATTCCTGCCACCAGCACCACCAATCCGCCGGCCATAACTGCGAGCCACCTCACCGCACACCTCCGATTTCAACTCCGACCTTTGACTCCGACCACGGCCTTCATGTGCTTCTCCGACGCGCGCGCCAGGAGGTCGAGGCCTTTGAGGGCCGCCTCGCGGTCGGCGGAGGAGAGTTGTCCCAGCACCTGTTCCACTCGCACCGGGTCGAGCACCGACTTGGCCTCGCGCAGGCGCACACCGTCGGCGGTGATGCGCAGCAGCACGCGACGGCCATCGCCGGGATCACGATCGCGGCGGACGTAGTGGCGCTGCTCCAGCCGATCGATGGCCAGCGACATCGTCGCGACGGTGACGCCCATATGGCCGGCCAGCTCGGTCATCGCCATCGGGTCCACCTCGTCGAGATGGTCGAGGATGCTCGCCTGGTGCGCGCTCACCGCATCCCCGCTCGCCGGATCCCTGACGTGCCGCGTGTGGCAGGCAAAATAGATCCGCGGATAGGCGGCCAGCAGCTGGCGGACGTGACGATCGCGTACTTTACTTTGCTTTGTCAAACCAAAATATAGTACCAGAAAAACCGCGAAGACCGCGAAGAACGCCGAGAACGGATTTCTCAGCGACCTTTGCGACCTCCGCGGTTTTTCCTAGCTAGAAGTCGTAGCCAATCCAGACCGCGAAGCGCGGCTTCCGCCACTCCGCGGCGGAGCTGATGCAGCGGCCGCCGCCGTCGACGCTGGTGCAGGCGAACACGACATTCTCCCACTCGTTGTTCATCAGCGTCCGCCACGACCAGTCGAAGTGGATTGGAAAACCGAGCGCGAAGGTTTCCAGACCCAGGCCGTACGACGCGCGGCCGTCCTGCAGGCGGAAGCCGGAAACCGCCGCCGGGGCGTAGTTCAGCACGTAGGTCTGCTGGCCGGTCTGCGGGTTGGTGACGACCACCGGTTGGCCGAGCGCGTCGAGCTTGTAGCCGGTCGGCACCTGGCAGACCGCCGGGTTGTTGGTGGCGAACTTGAAGGTGCTGAGATCGCCCTTGCACGGCTCGGTCGACGCCTGGTTGCTGAACCAGGCGCCGCCGATGCCGGCGAAGAACACGCCGCGGACGCCGCCGATCACGCCGATCGGCGTCAGCGCCGCCTCGATCAGCGGAAAGCGGAGCTCGACGTTGGCGTAGGTGATGTTCTGCCCGGCGAATTGCAGGTAGTCGTAGCCGCGCAGGTCGCCGTTGCCGCCGAAGTACTGGAAGTCGGGGAACTCGCCAAAGCTCTTGAAGCCGCGGAGGCGCATCGCGAGCACGCCGGTGGAACCAAGGCGCTGGTAGTAGCGCGCGTCGAGGTCGACGGTCTGCCGCGACAGCAGGCTGCCGATCTTCGGCGACACATCGTAGGCCAGCCGCATCGTGCTGCCGGAGAGCGGACCGAATTCACGGAACACGGTCGTCTCCTGGACGAACGCCGCGCCGAGCGGCATCAGCGTCCCGTTGCGGTACACCGACTGGCCGTAGAGCGCCTGCTGGTATTGCTGCGACTGCTCCTGCAGCACGGGATCGTTGTAGGACTCGTCAAGCTGGAGCAATCCGGCCGACAACTCGACGCGGCGGTAGCGGCTGAACGGCCAGATGCCCGACGCGCTGCCGCCGCGCGCGGTTCGCGTCGCGATCGCGTCGTCGCGGCTCAGAATCGGCGCGAACGACGGGTCGTAGAAGTATCCGCCCTGCTGCCCATAAAAGAACTGGGTCTGCGAATAGCCCTGCAGCGCCCATTGGAACCGGCGCGACAGGTCGATGTACGAGAGAGACAAGGTGCGGTACTGGGAGATCGAGGCGATGAAGAAGTTGACCTGCTTGTCGCCGAGCACGTCGCCGAAGCTCACCTGCGTGCCGCCGAAGATGTCGCCGCTGTTGGTGACGCCGACGCTCACCGGCGGACGCCCCTCGAGGTACATCTTCTCGAACCGGCCCTTCTTGCGCTGGTTGTCCGGCACCAGGGTGTGCTGCAGCGGCGCCTGGAAGTCGATGATCGGGCCGGGGGCGCCGAAGTCGGCGCTGGCCACGGTGTGCAGCGGTTCCTTCCGCTCGAGCGTGCGGATGCTGTAATCGTTCTTGAAGTAGCTGACGAACGCGATCCGGTTGTTCTTGCCCTCGTTCAACACGATCGGCGACCAGTTGCCGGCGACCGCGTCGGTGTACTGCTTCAGCTCCGCGGTCTTCAGATCGAGCGTCCAGATATTGAGGATGTTGCCGTTGCGCGCGACCTCCGGCTCGAGCGGCACCGCCGGGTCGGTGGCGGTCGATCCGAAGACGATGGTGTCGTTGTCGATGAACTGCACGCCGGTTTCGTCCTGCGTGCCGAAGGTGATCTGCGTCTTCTTCTTGGTGTCGAGCTCGAGGCGGAACAGCTTTTCGTTGCCGCTCACGCGCGCGGTGTAGATCAGGAACTTCCCGTCGGGGGAATAGCACGGCGCTCGATCGCCGAAGGGATCCTCGGTCAGGTTGGTGACGACCTTGGTGTCCAGGTTGACCGAGAAGATGTCGCCGACCGCGTTGCGCAGCGCGTCGAACGCCACCGCGCGGCCGTCGGGCGAGAAGGCGGGCGACTCGGGCTCGTCGACCGTCTTCATCGGAATCCGGTCTTCGATCTTCCCGGTGAGCACGTTCTGGAGGATCAGCGTGCGCTCTTTCTCGGTGCGCACGAAGTAGGCCAGCCGGTCGCCTTTCGGCGACCACGCCATCCACGGGTTCGCGGCCTGATCGACGCCCATCTGCACCAGGTGATCGAAGCCGAGGTCCTTGTCGAAGCCGGGCGTCAGGTTACGGACGACCGATCCGTCCTTCGACGAGACCAGGATGATGTCGAGCTCCTGATCCTTCCGGTTGACGGTGACCACCGCGATGAGGTCGCCCGAGGGCGACGGCGCGATCGACAGCGCCTCCGCGAACTTGGTCTTTTCCTTGTTCGGCGAGAGATCGCGGCCGTAGTCGGCCGGCCGCTCCTTGTCGCGGAACGGCTTGAAGCGGTCCTTCAGGTACTTCTCGAAGTTCTGATCGAACTCGTCCTTCTTCATCCGCAGCGCTTCTTCGTAGGCATCCTCGCCGCCGCCGATCACGCTCTTGCGCAGCGAGAACAGGAACTGCCGGATCCCTTCCTTGCCGAATTTCGCCTCGATGTACTCGAACACCGCGTGGCCCAGGTTGTAGATCAACCGCGACGGCCCGCCGCCGCCGCCGTAGCCCTCGAGGTCGGTCATCTTGGGAATGATGTCGGCGATGGCCGCATCGCGGACCGCCATCAGGTCGAGCGGCTCCCACTGGCCGCGCTCGTAGTCCGAGAGGCCCTCGTTCACCCACAGCGGCACGCTGCGGCGGATCAGCCCCTGCGGGATGATGTCGAACTCGAACTGGTGGGTGAGCTCGTGGACGATCAGGCCGTAGAGACGGTCCGGCGGATCGTCAATCGGCGCGACGATACGCTTCTGGCCGGGCTCGGCGAAGGCGCCGACACCCTCCTGCCCGGCGCCGGGATCGATGTTCTCCTGCTCGAACTCGCTGTGCGTCTTGAACAGAATCAGCTGCACCTTGAACGACAGGTCGTGTTTCAGGTCCGCGCTGATCTGCTGGTAGGCGCTCTCGGCGTAGCCGGCGATCCGCTCCAGGTGCTGCTCGAGCGCCGGGTAGTAATAGATTTCGAAGTGATCCGTCGTGTAGATATGCCACTCGAACTTGTCGTAGTGGGGGTTGTTCTTGCCGAAATAGGGGACCATCGAGGTCTGGGCGCCAGCCGGGATCGCATGGCCGCAGAGCCAGAGGGCAGCGAGTCCAGCGATCAGGCGAGTGGGCAGCACGCGGGTGCGCATAGGCGGTACCTCGAAAAGGCCACGGCAGTCGGGAATCTGGAGGCGATCTTACTGTTGACTGAGACGCGCCTGCAAACGCTGTGCTCGCCCCTCGTGGGGCTGGGCGCCGAGCGTTGTCCTCTCGCGGACCCGTCCAGCGACCCCTTTAAGCGACAGCGCTATACTGGGTTGGCCGCCGCATGTCGGATTCTTCCATGCTACGCGGGACAGCTCCTCGGGCTTGCCGGGCTGTAGCGCCCGACGGTCCTACGACGCGAAGGCCGGAATAATTGATGGCCCGTCAGGGTTTAAAGATGGTGTCGCCCGCCTTTGAGGCTGAGGCGCTGGCGTCGCTCGATGGCCTGTATCGGGCGGCGCTGCGTCTGACTCGAGTGCCGGCGGACGCCGAGGATCTGGTCCAGGAGACATATCTCAAGGCGTTTCGCTCCGCGGGTCAGTTCCAGCCGGGCACGAATCTCAGGGCCTGGCTGTACACGATCCTCCACAACACCGCCCTGAACCGCGCGCGCGACCGGGCGCGCGATACGGTGGCGGTCGACAGCGAGGTCGTGGATCGGGCGGCCGACGCGCCGCCGCTCGGGGGACTGTCGGCGGGGGCCTCGGAAACGCCCGAATCGCTGCTGATCCGCGAGACGATGGCGCCCGAGCTTCAGGCGGCGATCGACGCCCTGCCGGAGTCGTTCCGCCAGGCCGTGTGGTTACGAGACGTGGAAGAATTTTCGTACGCCGAAATCGCCGCGATGCTGTCGATTCCGATTGGCACCGTCATGTCGCGCATCTCGCGCGGGCGGCATTTATTGTTTGAAGCGTTGAAGTCGTCGGCCATCAGTCGCCCGTCGCCGGTCGGCGCGGCGGAAAACTGACGACTGCTGACTGAAGACTCCTGACTGACGAACGAGGACTGAAGACTCTATGCCGTGCGACCGTATCGACCCGCTCGTCACGCCGTTCATCGACGGCGCGCTGCCCGAACCGGACCGCCGGTCGGTCGAGGATCATTTGCGCGTCTGTCCCCCGTGCCATTCCCGCGTCGACGCGGAGCGGCAGGTGCACGAGCTGATTCGCGCGCGCGTGCCGCTGCTCAACAAGACGGAAGCGCCCGACACGCTCCACGCGAAGTGCTGGGAGCTGGCCCGCCTGGCGCCGCAGGCCGCGGACGCCGCTGCCGGTTCACGGGCCATCGCGTCGCCCCGCCGCCTCGCGCCCTACGCGCTGGCCGCCTCGCTCGTGCTCGTCGTCGGCGGCGCGTTCGTGTATCAGGCGACCGACAAGTCGGCGAGCGTGCTCGCGGCGCAGCTGACCGCCGACCACGTGAAGTGCTTCGCGATGAACCGCGCCTTCGGCATGCACGCGGGTGCCGCGGCGGTCGAAAGCTCGATGGCGTCCACCTTCGGCTGGCCTGCACACCTGCCGGACGATCCGGCCAAGGCCGACCTCGAGCTCGTCGGCTCCCGTGAGTGTCTGTACGGCGAAGGCGAGATCGCGCACATCATGTACCGCCATCAGGGACGCCCGGTCTCGCTCTTCATGCTGCCGAACGCGGCGCGCAAGGAGGAGCTCATCGAAGTGCTGGGCCACGAGGCCAAGATCTGGTGTGTCGGCGGGCGTACGTTCGTGCTGCTCGCGCGCGAGCCGCGCCCCGAGGTGGAACGCATGGCCGCGTTCGTTCAGGCGTCGCTGCGGTAGGGACTCGGGACTAGGGGCTGGGGACTCGACGAATGAACATGCGATGGGTGGTTGCCACAGGAGCCTGTCTGGCGTTGGCGCTGTTGACGCTGAACGTCTCGTCGGAGACGCACTTCGATCGGGTCGACGCGGCCGCTGACGCGCCTCCCGGCCCGCCGCCGACCGCGGCGTGCGCGGCGAACGCGAAGCCCGCGAACCTGAACTTCACGCTCAAGGACGTCGACGGCAAGGACGTGAAGCTTGCGTCGCTCAAGGGCAAGGTCGTGCTGCTGGACTTCTGGGCGACGTGGTGCGGCCCCTGCAAGATCGAGATCCCGTGGTTCATCGAGTTCCAGAACAAGTACGGCAAGGCCGGGCTGCAGGTGGTCGGTGTCTCGGTGGACGATACGCAGGCCAAGCTCAAGCCGTACGTCAGCAAGATGAACATGAACTACCTCGTCCTTCAGGGGCTGGATCACGACGATCTGCAGGACGCCTACGGTCCGCTGTTCGGCATCCCGGTGACGATCGTGATCTCGCGCGACGGCAAGATGTGCGCGAAGCACGTCGGGCTCTCGTCGAAAGACCGGTTCGAGGCCGAGATCAAGTCGCTGCTGTAGTATGATCGGACCAATGTTGAAGGGATTCACGCACGCGCGTCTGGCCTGCGGCTGTCGCGTCGCGTTCCGCGAGGGCGTCGAAGGCAGCCCCGTCACCGTCTTCGTCGACGAGAAGTCGCCGGCGTGCTCGTTGCCGCTGCACGTGCGCGACCTCCCGATGTTCGACTACCGGGAAGCCCTGCGTCCGTCGACCCGCCTCGGCCCGCCCGAAGAGGAAGAGTTCGAAGAAGAAGGGTGAGCGTTCGCGCGCGCCGCCCGTAGCCGCTTCGTTTTCCTCGGTCAGCATTTCAAGAGAATCAATTAGATATTCGCTCGATCACGCCCAGCTCGCCGTCGCGCGACGCGAGCTGTAGCGCCGCACGCGAGATCCCGTCAAAGCGCGGCCCGACGCGTTCGCGAAGGCAAGGCCGGCCGCCGCGAGCCCGTCGATGTCGCCGGTGGTAAGCCCGGTCCCGCTCCGTTAGAATGATCATCTTCACCAAAGCCTTATGAGTCTGGCACCCGTCCACGATCTCGAACGCCTTCGCATCGACCGCGACGCCGCGCCCCGGCGCCCCTGGCTGCTGTGGACCGTGCTCGCGGTGCTGGTGGCGGCCGGTGTCGTGGCCTATCCACGGGCGCGCACCTACGTGGCCGAGCGGCAGGCGCCGGAGGTCGAGCTCGCGCGCGCCACGCAGGTCGTCTCTGTCGCCGGCGGCTCGACCGATTTGCCTGTGCTCGTCGCCACCGGTTACGTCGTCGCCCGGCACAGCAGCGACGTCGGCGTAAAGGTCGGCGGACGTCTGGCGCGACTCAAGTTCGAGGAGGGCACCCGCGTCCGCAAGGGCGAGGTCATGGCTGAGATCGAACACGCCGATATCGACGCACAGCTCGAGGCGTCGCGGCGCGCCGTCGCCGAGGCCGATGCGGCGTTAGTCCAGGCCATCGCCTCGCGCGACGAGGACAACCGCGCCTACGATCGCCAACGTGCGCTGATGAAGGACGGCATCACCACCGACGCCGCGCTGACGGCCGCGCAAGCCGCCGCCGCGGTGTCAGCCGCGCGCGTGAAGTCGGCGGAGGCCGCGATCGCCTCGTCACACGCGCGCGTGCGGGTCACCGAAGAAGCGCTGGAGAACACGAACGTCCGGGCGCCGTTCGACGGCGTCGTGATCAAGAAACGGGCGGAGGTCGGCGAGACCGTCTCGCCGTTCGGCGTGCAGGGACAGTCGTCGCGTGAAGGCGGGGCGATCGCGACCATCGCCGACCTCGGCGAGCTGGAAGTGCAGACGGAAGTCAGCGAGAACAGCGTCGCCAAGCTGACGTCGACGATGCCGGCGGAAGTGAAGCTGCAGGCGTACCAGGATCAGGTCTACAAGGGAAGGCTGCGCCAGATCTTCCCGTCGGCGGATCGCGCCAAGGCGATCGTCGAGGTGCGGGTCACGATTCTCGACGCCGACGCTCACGTGAAGCCGGAGATGAGCGCGAGCGTCACCTTTCAGGAGAAGCGCAAGGCCGATGCGTCAGCGGCGGCCTCCGACCTGCCGGCGGCGCCACCCGCGCCGATCGTCCTGATTCCGAAGCGGACGCTCTCCGACCAGAACGGCGCCCCCGTGGTGTGGGTGGTGACGGGGACAACCGCGGCCCGCCGCATCGTGACGCTGGGCCGGGAGCGGCTGGACCAGGTCGAGGTCCGCAGCGGCGTCGCACCGGGGGAAGCGCTGATCCTGAACCCCACGTCCACGCTCACCGACCGCGGCCCGGTTCGTGTGAAAGGGAAGTAGACCGATGGCGTTGATCGAGCTGCGCGACGTGACGAAGTCCTACAAACGGGATGCGATCGACATCCCGGTGCTCGACCGCGTGACGATCACCGTGGATGCCGGCGACTTCATGGGACTGATGGGGCCCTCGGGGTCCGGTAAGTCGACTCTGCTCAACCTGCTCGCCGGGATCGACCGGCCGACGCGCGGGTCGATCAAGATCGGCGACACCGAGATCAGCAGCCTCTCCGAGCGCGCCCTCGCCGCGTGGCGCGCGCGGCACATCGGCTTCATCTTTCAGCTCTACAACCTGATCCCCGTGCTCACCGCGTTCGAGAACGTCGAGCTGCCGCTGCTGTTGACGAATCTGTCGAAAGCGCAGCGCCGCGATCACGTCATGACCGCGCTCGGCATCGTCGGCCTCGCCGAGCGCGACCGGCACTATCCCCGTCAGTTGTCGGGCGGACAGGAACAGCGCGTCGCGATCGCGCGCGCCATCGTCACCGATCCGACGCTGCTGCTCGCGGACGAGCCGACCGGCGACCTCGATGCCAAGTCGGCGGGCGAGGTGCTGACCCTGCTGCAGCGGCTGAACGAGGAGTTCAAGAAGACCATCGTGATGGTGACGCACGACCCGCACGCGGCCGAGCGAGCCTCCCACCTGCTGCACCTCGAGAAGGGCACGCTGGTGGAGCAGGTGGTCCAGCGGCAGGGCGCGTAGGGCGGGTGGGAGGGAGCTCATGAAATTCGTCGGCCTCATTCTCAAGAGCGCGCGCCGCAGCAAGCGGCGCACGGCGTTGACGATGATCAGCGTCGCGCTCGCGGTGTTCCTGTTCTCGGCGCTGCGCGCGGTGCTCGACGGCTTCGATGCGGTGTCGGCCGCCAGTTCCTCGACCCGTCTGGTCACGATCCGTTCGACCTCGATGATCTTCAGCATGCCGACGTCGCACGCCGAGATGATCAAGAGCACGCCCGACGTGCAGGACATCACCTGGGCGAACTGGTTCGGCGGCATCTACAAGGACCCGAAGAACTTCTTCGGCCAGTTCGCGGTCGACCCGGAAAGCTATCTCCGGATGTATCCCGAGATCGTCCTGACCGACGCGGACCGCCAGGCGTTCCTGGCCGATCGCACCGGCTGTATCGTCGGCGACGGCCTGGCGAAGAAGCACGGGTTCAAGGTCGGCGACAAGCTGACGCTCCAGGTGGGCATCCCGGTCTACGGCTCGCGCGACTTCGACTTCAACATCCGGGGCATCTACAAGGCGAACGGCGCCGCGGTCGACAACCAGTCGATGATGTTCCACTGGAAGTACGCCGACGAGCGCTCGACTCCGAAGGGGCAAATCGGCTGGGTCGTGACCAAGATCGGCAACCCCGATCGGGCGACGCAGGTCGCGTCCGAGATCGACGCGAAGTTCGCCAACTCGCCGAACGAGACCAAGACGCAGACCGAGCAGGCGTTCTCGGCGTCGTTCGCCTCGATGCTCGGCAACCTGAACCTGCTGCTCGGCAGCGTCGCCCTCGCGGTGGTACTGACGACGCTGTTCGTGGCCGGCAACACGATGGCGATGTCGGTACGAGAGCGAACGACCGAGATCGCGGTCATGCGGACGCTGGGATTCCCGGCGGCCACGATCTTCGTGCTGGTGGTGGGCGAAGGACTGGTCGTCTCGCTCATCGGCGGCGCGGCCGGAGCGGCGCTGGCCCGAATTATCGTCAACGGCGAATCACTCGGCCTGACCGGCGGCTTTATCCCCGCTTTCGGCGTCAACAACGGGAACGTCGTCGTCGGCATCGGGCTGAGCCTGCTGATCGGCCTGCTCGCGGCGGTCATCCCGGCGACGATGGCGTCGCAGCTGAAGATCGTGGACGCGCTACGGCGGGTCGCGTGAACGAAGAAAAAACCGCGGAGAGCGCAAGGAACGCAGAGAAAATATCTTCTCAGCGATCTCAGCGGTCTCCCCGGTAAAACAACGATATGGGTTTAATCGCCAGCTACAATCTGCGTTCGATGACCGTCCGCAAAGGGACCGCGGCGATGACCGCCATGGGCATCGCGATGGTGGTCGCCGTTTTCGTGATGACGATGGCGATCGCGCAGGGGTTCAACGGCGCGCTGGTCGCGAGCGGCTCGAACGAGAACGCCATCCTGCTGCGCAAAGGCGCCACCTCGGAAACGGTGAGCGGTGTGCTGCGAACCCAGCTCCCGCTGATCCAGGCGATGCCGCAGGTTGCGCGCGCCGGCGACGGCCACCCGATGGCCTCGCCCGAGCTGGTCGTCATCATCGCGCTGCCGCGGGCGTCCGACGACCAGCCGGCCAACGTGCCGGCACGCGGGGTCGGGCCGCTCGCGTTCGAGATCCGCAACACGCTGACCTTCGTCGAAGGGCGCCGATTCACGCCTGGCACGCGCGAGATCAACGTCGGCAAACAGGCGACCGTGCGGTTCAAGGGCCTGACGATGGGCAGCGACGTGAAGTTCGGCTCCGCCATGTGGAAGGTCGTCGGCGTCTTCACCGACAACGACGCCTCGTTCGAGTCCGAGGTGTGGGGCGACGTCGACCTGATGATGCCGGCGTTCCAGCGGGACGGCTACCAGTCGGTGACGCTGAAGCTGACCGACCCATCGGCGTTCGAGTCGCTCGCCGCGGCGGTCGAGGCCGACCCGCGGCTGGATCTCAAGGCGTATCCCGAGCGCGACTACTACCAGGGCCAGTCGGAAACCACCGGCACGCTGATTCGCGTCTTTGCCACGTTCGTGACGGCGATCCTGTCAATCGGCGCCGTCTTCGGCGCGGTGAACACGATGTACGCTGCGGTCGCCTACCGGACGCGCGAAATCGGCACCCTGCGCGCGCTCGGCTTCTCGCGCTCGCGCATCGTCTCGGCCTTCCTGGTCGAGTCGATTGCCCTGGCGGTCATCGGCGGCGTCATCGGCTGCTTCCTGGCGCTGCCGGTGCACGGGCTGTCGACCGGCGCGATGAACATGACCAGCTTCAGCGAGCTGGCGTTCAAGTTCCGGATTACGCCTGGGCTGCTCGTCAACGGCCTCATTTTTTCCGCGGTGATGGGAGCGGTGGGCGGCCTGCTCCCCGCGATTCGCGCGGCCCGGATTCCCGTCGCCCGCGCGCTGAGAGAGATTTAACCCGTGCTACCGAACGTCATTCAAATCACCATCTTCTGGCTCGTTCAGGCCTCGGCGCTGCTCGTCTTCACGGTGCCGTTCCGGTGGCCCCTCGTCGGCCTCTGGGCGGTGTCGCACTTCCTGCGCGCCGTCGGCCTGACGCTGCTCTTTCACCGCTACCTCGCACACCGCGCGTTCAAGATGAACCGCATCGCGCGCTTCGCCTGGGCCTTCATCGGCACGGCGGCGATGCAGAAGGGGCCGCTGTGGTGGGCCGGGCATCACGTGAATCACCACAAGTACGCCGACCGCGACGGCGATCCGCACAGCCCGATGGTGAGCGGCTTCTACTACGCGCACATCGGCTGGTTCCTCAACGATACCAAGCACGACCGGCTCGAACCGAGCAACCCGGTGATGCGCGACTTCGGGAAGGAGCCGGAGCTGGCGCTCCTCGAGCGCTTCTTCTTCATCCCTCCGGCAATGCTCGCCGCGGCGATGTACCTGGCGGGCGGGTGGCCATGGCTGGTCTACGGCTTCTGCCTGCCGACGATGACGCTGGCGCACGCGACGTTCGCGATCAACACCGTGAACCACATGTTCGGATCGCGCCGGTTCGACACGCTGGATGAGTCGCGCAACAACCCGTTCACCGCGTTTTTTGCGGTCGGCGAAGGGTGGCACAACAACCACCACCGGTTTCAGCGCGCGGCGCGCAACGGCTTCTACTGGTGGGAGTACGACCTGACCTGGTACACCATTCGCGCGATGGCCGCGGTCGGTCTCGTCTGGGACATCCAGCCCGTGCCGGATCGAATCTACGACGAGGCGCGCGCGGTGAAGGTCCGCCGCGCCGCCACGACGGTGCCGAGCGTGGTCGACGCCGCCGCGATGCCGCTCGAGCTCGCCGAGGAACCCGAGTAAGAAAAAACCGCAGAGATCGCCGAGTTCGCTGAGAAGATTTTTTTCTCTGCGAGTTTTGCGGTCTCCGCGGTTTTTTCTGTTTGTTACCCGAGCCGGATATCAGCGACCAGCGGCAGGTGATCCGAGGCGACCAGCGAGAGCCTGGTGCGCGGCAGCTCGACCCCGACGACCTCCACCTTCCCGGTGTAGTAGATGTGATCGAGATGCAGGACCGGAAACAGGCCGGGGTAGGTCCGCTGCGTTCGCTTGCGCGGCAGGAAGTCCCGCAGATCGACGCTGCGCAGCTTCTCGTTCAGCAGTGACGTCGCCAGCCCGCGCATCCACTCGTTGAAATCACCCAGCACCAGCTTCGGTCCGGTGATGTGCCGGTCGCAGACGATGCCGGCCAGCCGCTGCGCCTGGTGGCGCCGCTCGAGCAGCGCCGTGCCGAGGTGCACGTTGTAGAGATGCAGCGTGCCGCCGGGGGTCGAGATGTCCACCCGCTGCATGCGCCGGGCCTCGCACGTCTTCCAGGACAGATCGTGTTCGATGTGGGAGGTGATCGGCAGGCGGCTGAGCACCGCGTTGCCGAACTGATGACCGCGCCATTGCCGCGCCGGCGCCATCACCCATCCCATGCCGAGCGCCGCGCCGAGCTCTTCGGCGTGCCCGCCGCCGTTGGGACCCGCGCCGACGACTTCCTGCAACGCAACGACATCGGCATCGATCGCCCGCAGCACTGCGGCGATCCGCTCGGGACGTGTTCGCCCGTCGAGGCCGCGGCAGCGATGCACGTTGTAGGTCGCGATGCGCAGCTGGCGCGGCCCTGGATTCACTACGCTATGATAGTCCGTGCTTCGTCGCGCCTTCGCTTCCGGATTTTTCGTGTGCATCGCGCTGGCGGCGTCCAGCCTCGCCGGCTGCCGCGAACGGCCGGCGGTGGAACCGCTGAAGCTGGACGGCAACATGCTGACGGTGGACAACCGCTCGACGTCCGACTGGAACAACGTCGAGATCTGGCTCAACCGGAACCACAGCATCCGGCGGGCGTCGATCGCGGCCGGCGAGCGGCTGCAGGTGCCGCTCGACGCGTTCGTCGCCGGTTTCGGGCAGCGCTTCGACTATCGGCGCACGCAGATTACCGATCTCCGGTTGAAGGCGAAGCTGCCCGATGGGACGCCGCTCGAACTGCAGAAGGAGTTCACCGTGGGCGGCCTTGAAGGCGCCTTTGGAGGGAAACGCTGATGGCTCGATTGAAATCGGAACTGGAAGTAGCGTGCCCCTGCTGCCAGACCGTGCTCGTCATCGACACGAATCTCGGACGTGTCGTCTCGCACAAGGAGCCGGATCGCGGCAACAAGCCGGAGCTCAGCAACGCGCAGGGCATTCTCGCGGCGGAAGCCGCGAGGCGGGAAGCGATTTTCCAGCAGTCCGTGGATTCAGAGAAAGGCCGGGGAGATGCGCTGTCGAAGCGGTTCGACGAGGCGCTGCGTCAGGCGAAGGAAGAGCCGGTGACGAAACCGATGCGCGACTTCGATTTGGACTGAGCGCGCAGCCTGCGCGCGGCGGCCG
>Ga0070665_100003372_pt1 | contig 17091 bp, 18 predicted proteins | sample KBSS13metaG_FD_65862 | JGI IMG/M metagenome (GOLD analysis project Ga0070665, IMG submission 65862) | Switchgrass rhizosphere microbial communities from Kellogg Biological Station, Michigan, USA - KBS S1-3 metaG | ecosystem: Host-associated > Plants > Roots > Rhizosphere > Soil ... | reverse complement strand
TGTCACGAGCGGGCGAAACGCAGTCCTGCCGGCGATCGCGATCGATCCCGCGTCCGGCCGCATTGCCGTCGCCTACTTCCGCGAGGCGGTGGACGGAATCCACACCGAGCTCGTCGAGTCGAATACGAGCGGCGCGTTCGGCGCGTCGCGACGCCTCTCGGCGGAGGGATCGGCCTTCACCTCGATGGCGAGGACGACGTCCGGGCGCATGCTCGGCGACTACCTCTCCGTGCACTACGCGCGCGGGCGCCCGCTCGCCGTGTGGGTCCTCGCCCTCCCGCCCGTGAACGGAACCTTTCGCGAGGCCGTCTACGCGACCCGCGGTTGACCTAGACGCCTATCGGGTGCCAGACCGTCTTGTGCTCGAGGAACGCCTCGATCTCGTACGGGCTCTGCGCATCGGCCGACGAGCGGACGACACGCTTCACGTTCTCGGTCGCTGCCCGCTCGAGCTCGGCAGTCGAGCCTTCGACGCCCGTGAGGTCGATCGCGTTCACGTCCATGTGGGCGGCGAGCCACGGCGCGAGCTCGTCCGCCGAGCCCGTCAGCAGGTTGACGACCCCGGCCGGAAAATCCGACGTCGCGACTGCTTCGGCCAGCTCGACCGCTGCGACGGGATGCGCCTCCGAGGCCACCGCGACGACGACGTTGCCGCCCGCGAGTGCGGGCAGCACACGCGAGACGAGACCGAGCAGCGGTGGCTCCGCAGGAGCGAGGATCGCGACGACGCCGGTCGGCTCCGGGACGGTGAAGTCGAAGTAGGGGCCGGCCACCGGGTTCGAGCCGCCGAGCACCTGCGAGAGCTTGTCGGTCCAGCCCGCGTACCAGACCGTCCTGTCGATCGCGGCGTCCACCTCGGCGCGGCCGGTGCACGCAGCCTCGAGATCGGCCGCGCGGGCCTCCATCATCTCTGCGAGCCGATAGAGGACCTGGCCGCGGTTGTACGCCGTCGCCCCTGCCCAGCCGGGGAACGCGGCGCGGGCGGCGCGAACGGCGTCGCGTGCGTCCTTGCGTGATGCACGCGCGACGTTGTGCCCTTCCGCCTCGTACGTCCTCCCCGATTCGGATCGGGGAAACGCCCCGCCGATGTAGAGCTTGTACGTCTTCTTGACGGAGAGGCGGCTCACTCGTCGAACCTCAGGTACGGCGCGAGCCCGTGCCGACCGCCCTCACGGCCGAAGCCGGACTCCTTGTACCCGCCGAAGGGCGATGTGGGGTCGAAGCGGTTGTACGTGTTCGCCCACACGACCCCGGCCCGCAGGCGCTCGACCATCCAGAGGATGCGCGAGCCCTTTTCCGTCCACACGCCGGCCGACAACCCGTACGGCGTGTTGTTCGCCTTCTCGACCGCCTCCTCGGGGGTGCGGAAGGTGAGCACGGAGAGGACCGGCCCGAAGATCTCCTCCTGTGCGATGCGGTAGCTCTGCGCGACGTTCGTGAAGAGCGTCGGCACGAACCAGTACCCGCGCTCGGGGAGCCTGCATTCCGGCTGGAAGATCTCGGCGCCCTCTTCCTCTCCGCTCGCGACGAGCTCCCGGATCTTCTCGAGCTGGGCCTTCGAGTTGATGGCGCCGACGTCCGTGTTCTTGTCGAGCGGGTCGCCGACGCGAAGCGTCGTGAGCCGACGCTTGAGCTTCTCGAGGAGCGGCTCGTAGATCGACTCCTGCACGAGCAGCCGCGAGCCGGCGCAGCACACGTGGCCCTGGTTGAAGTAGATGCCGTTCACGATCCCCTCGACCGCCTGGTCGAGCGCGGCGTCGTCGAAGACGATGTTCGCCGCCTTCCCGCCGAGCTCCATCGTCGCGCGCACATCGCGCCCGGCGAGCTCGCGCATGATGAGCTTCCCGACCTCGGTCGAGCCCGTGAAGGCGAGCTTGTCGATGCCCTCGTTCTGCACGAGGTACCCGCCGGTCGTGCCGTCTCCCGTGACGAGGTTGACAACGCCCGGCGGCAGCTCCGCCTGGCGGCAGATGTCCGCGAAGATCATCGCGCTGAGCGGGGTCGTCTCCGCCGGCTTGAGGACGACCGTGTTCCCGCAGGCGAGCGCGGGCGCGATCTTCCACGAGAGCATGAGGAGTGGGAAGTTCCAGGGGATGATCTGCGCGGCGACGCCGAGCGGCTGTGGGTTGCGGCCGGGGAAGGCGTACTCGAGCTTGTCCGCCCAGCCCGCGTAGTAGAAGAAATGCGCCGCCGCGAGCGGGATGTCCACGTCGCGCGACTCTCGGATCGGCTTCCCGCCGTCGAGGGACTCCGCGACGGCGAGCTCGCGTGAGCGCTCCTGGATGATCCGTGCGATCCGGAAGAGGTACTTCGACCGCTCGCTCGCCGCGAGCTCCGACCACCCGTTCCGGAACGCGTCGCGCGCGGCCTCGACCGCGAGCGCGACGTCCTCCTCGCCGGCCTGGGCGACCTCGAAGAGCGTCTCCTCCGTCGAAGGCGAGACGGAGCCGAACCACTCACCGGATCTCGGCTCGACCTCCTGACCGCCGATGAACAGGCCGTACCGCTCCTGCAGCTGGACGATGTCGCGCGCCTCGGGAGCGGGCGCGTACTCCCACTCGAAGGTCGCGGGGAGATTCGCTCCGCGCTTCTCGACCTGGGCCATCAGTCGATCGTGAAGTAATCGCCGGACTGATAGCGGCCCGTCTTCTCCTTGCGGAGCTGCATGAGCACGTCGTTCAGCAGGGACGAGGCGCCGAAGCGGAAGAGGTCGGGCGTCATCCACTCGGGCCCGAGCGTCTCGTAGAGCGTGACGAGGTACTGGATCGCCTGCTTCGAGGCTCGGATCCCGCCGGCGGGCTTGATCCCGACGATGTGCCCCGTCTCTGCGTGGACGTCGCGGACGACCTCCATCATGCAGAGCGTCACGGGCAGCGTCGCGGCGGGGGTCACCTTCCCCGTCGAGGTCTTGATGAAGTCCGCACCCGCGGCGATCGCTATGAGTGAGGCCCTGCGGACGTTGTCGTACGTCCCGAGCTCGCCCGTCTCGAGGATGACCTTGAGGTGGGCCCCCGCGCAGGCCTCCTTTACGCGGACGATCTCGTCGAAGACCTTCGCGTAGCGCCCGGAGAGGAACGCGCCGCGGTCGATGACCATGTCGACCTCGTCGGCCCCGAGCTCGACCACGGCTCGCGTCTCCGCGACCTTGATCTCCGTCGGCGACTGTCCGGAGGGGAACGCGGTGGCGACCGAGGCGACCTTGACGTCGCTTCCCGCGAGCCGCTCCTTCGCGGTCGCCACGAGGCTCGGATACACGCAGACCGCGGCGACCGAGGGAACGGTGAGGTCGACGGGGTCGGGCCGCATCGCCTTCGAGCAGAGCGCGGCGACCTTCCCGGGCGTGTCCTGCCCCTCGAGCGTGGTGAGGTCCATCATCCGTACGGCCAGCTCGAGCGCCTGCACCTTCGACTCGCGCTTGATCGACCGTTTCGCGAGGGTCGCCGCGCGCTCCTCGAGCGCAACGGCGTCGACGAAGCCGATCCGAGGAAGCCGCGGGCCGGACGGGAGCTCGAATCCACCGACGAGCGCAGGGGCCTGGGCCATGCCCCGAGTGTAGTGAGGGCGGCCTAGAGGCCGAGCCGCTCGAGCATGCGCGGGTCGCGCCGCCACTTCGGCCGCACCTTGACCTGCAGCTCGAGGAACACCCGTCCGCCGACGAGGGCCTCGACCTCCGGACGTGCGCGCGTGCCGATCTCGCGCACCATCGCGCCCTTCTTCCCGACGAGGATGCCCTTCTGGGACTCCGTCTCGACGTAGATCACCGCGTGGACGCGCCCGTCCTCGAGCTCGTCCACCTCGACCGTGATCGCATGTGGAACCTCGTCGCGCGTGAGGTGGAGCGCCTTCTCACGGACGATCTCTGCAATGCGCTCCACGGGAGCGAGGTCGGTGGCCTGAGTGTCCGGGAAATAGGCAGGCCCCTCGGGGAGCAGCAAAACGAGATCGCCGCGGAGCTCGCCGACCCCCTCCTTCGTCTTCGCGCTCACGGGGTGCAGAGCGTGGAAGTCCCCAAGCGTGGCAGCCGTCTTCATCTGGGTCGCGATGTGGCCCGGCTTGAGGCGGTCGACCTTGTTCAATGCGATGACGACCGGCTTCCCGAGGCCGAAGACCCTCCGCGCGACGAAGCGGTCGCCCGAGCCGATGTGAGCCCGCGCGTCGACCACGAGCAGGACGGCGTCGACATCCTCGAACGACGAGTCCACCGTCTGCTGCATGCGCTCGGTCAAGGCGTCCATCGGGCGCTGGAAGCCGGGCAGGTCGACGAGCGCGAGCTGGTAGTCCGCTCCGTGGGCGACGCCGAAGATCCGGCGCCGCGTCGTGTTCGGAACTGTCGAGGTGATCGCGACCTTCTCGCCGCACAGTGCATTCACGAGCGTCGACTTCCCGACGTTCGGTCGCCCGGCGACCGCCACGAATCCGGACTTCACGTGGAGTCGTGGGCGTCGAACGATTCGGGAAGCAGCTCGTCGGGCGTCATCGTCAAGACGCGCCCGCCGTTGCGGAACACGACCCGCTCGACTCCCATCTCGTGCAGCCACTGCCGACACCCGCCGCAGGGGGAGGCCGTAATGGCGGCAACCACGAAGTCCCCCGGTCGGTAGCCCTCGGCGACCGCACGGGAGAACGCTGTCCGCTCGGCGCAGACACCGAGCGGGTACGCCGCGTTCTCGACGTTCACGCCCTCGATGATGCGACCGTCGCGTGCGACCACGACGCAGCCCACGTTGAAGTTCGAATACGGCGAATACGCCCGTGCGGACGCCGCGTCCGCCAGCGCCAGGAGCTCGTCGTCGGTCGGCGGGTGCTCGCTCATCCGAACACCTGGAAGAGGAAGAGGGTCACGAGCGCGCCGAGCAGGGCGCCGCTGGCCACCTCGGAGGCCGAGTGCACACCGCTTTCGACACGAGTCTGCGCCACGAGCAACGCCATGATGAACGTCACGGACGAGATGAGGAACCGTCTGGGCGAATCCTCGAGTACGAGTGTGACCGCCATCCACCCTGCGAAGGCGACCGCGGCGTGGCCGGACGGCAGGCCGCCACGGAGCGGCGTGCCACGGCCCGTGTACGCCTTGACGGCGACGACCAGGATCACGGTGACGGCGAGCGCGACGAGCGTGAGCTCGGCGGGCGCGTCCGAGAGCCGCGTGAGGAACCGCGAGCTCCGCGTCGCAACCTCACCCGAGAAAACGAGGTAGCCGACCGCTACGGCGTTCAACGCGGCGACGAGGACCGCGCCCGCGGCGATGTCCTTCGCGATCTTCGCCATTGGGTCGAACGACGTCGAGGCGACGTCGACCGCGGCCTCCACGGCGGTGTTCACGAGCTCGGCCACGAGCACGAACGTGATCGCGAGGAGGAGCACTGCGAGCTCGAGCTTGCTCGCGCCGAAGCCGATCGCTGCGACGAGAACTGCGACCGCGATCGTGAAGTGGATCCAAAGGTTCCGCTGTGTGCGGACGGCGTGGACGATCCCCTCCGCGGCGACGTTGAAGCTCTGGAAGAGGGACTGGCTGCGCTGGCGCGCCATCACTGCGAATGCGCCTCCTCGCGCGCAGTCATGTCCTCGCCGTGGTCGTACCCGAGGAGGTGCAGGAGGCCGTGGACGAGCGGCGCCCGCCACTCCTCGCCGACGACCTGCGGGCAGAGGACGACGTCGCCCAGTGCCCGCGGGACGCCCTCGGGCACCTCGTCGCGCCCGTCGAGCGGGAAGGAGAGGACGTCCGTCGCCTCGTCGATCCCGAGGTACTCGCTCTTCAGCGCGCGCATCTCGTCGGCGTCGACGAACGTGATCCCGAGCTCGCCGTCGTCGACTCCCTCGGCGGCGAGGACGAGCCGGGCGACCTCCTCCGCCGCGCGCTCGTCGACTGCGGCGCCGCTGCGGTTCGCCGTCTCGACGAGGATCACCGGCGGCGCGCCGTGCCGGTCTCCTCGGCGTGACGCTTGTATGCCTCGACGATCCGCTGCACGAGCTTGTGCCGTACAACGTCCTCGTTGCCGAACTCGACGAACCCGATCCCGTCGATGCCCGCGAGGATCTCGCGCACCTGGATGAGGCCCGAGGCCTGCTCGCGCGGCAGGTCGACCTGGGTCACGTCTCCCGTCACGACCATCTTCGAGCCGAACCCGAGCCGGGTCAGGAACATCTGCATCTGCTCGGGCGTCGTGTTCTGGGCCTCGTCGAGCACGACGAAGGAGTCGTTGAGCGTACGGCCGCGCATGAAGGCGAGCGGAGCGACCTCGATGGTGCCGCGCTCCATGTAGCCGGCGAGGCGCTCCGGGTCGAGCATGTCGTAGAGCGCGTCGTAGAGAGGCCGGAGGTACGGATCGACCTTGGCGAGCATGTCGCCCGGAAGGAACCCGAGCCGCTCCCCCGCCTCGACCGCTGGCCGCGTGAGGATCAGCCGCCCGACCGCGCCCTCGGAGAGCGCGGACACGGCGAGCGCCATCGCGAGGTAGGTCTTGCCGGTCCCGGCCGGCCCGATGCCGAAGGTCACCGTCGCGCGCCGGATGGCGTCCACGTAGCGCTTCTGGTTCACGGTCTTCGGCGTGATGTTCTTGCCGCGATGCCGCCAGACGACGTCGTCGAAGACCTCGCGCACGTCCTCCGCCTGGTCGAGAGCGGCGAGCACGGCGCCGACCGTGTCGGGACCGATCTCGTGGCCGCCCTCCACGAGCTCCACGAGCTCGTCCACGACCGCACGCGCGGCAGCCACGTGCTCGTCGTCGCCGCCCAGGGTCAAGCGGTTCCCGCGCAGCGCGATCGTGCACTGCAGCCGCTCACGCAGCGCGTCGAGGACGCCGTCCTCGACGCCTGCGAGCTCCGCGGCGACTTCGTTCGAGACGTCGAGAACCTGCTGCACTCGGCCAGTGTAAGGACGAGCTAGGCGAGCTTTTCCTTGACGAGCTGCGAGACGACCGACCCGTCCGCGCGCCCCGAGACCTGGTGCATGACGCCGGCCATGACGCGGCCCATGTCGCGGATGTTGGTCGCGCCGACCTCCGAGATGACGTCGTCGATGATCTCCTCGATCTGCTCTTCCGACATCTGCTCGGGCATGAACTCCGCGAGCACCTCCAGCTCGTACTCCTCGTCGTCGGCCTGCTCCTCGCGGCCTCCGGCACGGAACGCCTCGGCTGCTTCGACGCGCCGCTTCCGCTCGCGCTGGAGGACCTGCAGCTCCTCGTCCTCCGAGAGCGGCCGCTGGAGCTCCTTCTGCGCAGCCTGCAGGGAATTGAGGAGAAGGCTCAAAGCGTCCCGGCGGTCCTCGTCGCGCGCGAGTCGGGCCGCCTTGAGCTCGTCCTCGATGCGGGCGATGAGCATCGTTTACGCGGTCCCCAACGCGAGTGCATGCGAGAGCTTGTCTCGGTCGAAGCGGCCGCCCAAGACATGCCAGTGCAGGTGGAAGATCGTCTGTCCCCCGCCCTCACCGACGTTGACGAGCACCTTGTAGTCGTCGAGGCCCGCCGCGGCCGCCGTCGCGGCGACGAACCGGAGCATTCGCCCCGCCTCCTCGTCCGAGAAGGCCTCGATGTCGCGAAACGTGTCGACGTGCCGTTCGGGCAGGACGAGCAGGTGGGTCCCCGAGATGGGGTTGATGTCGCGGATCGCGACGAACCCGTCCGCCGCGTGCACGTGATCGCCCTCGGCGACGAGCCGGCAGAACAGGCAGTTCTCAGGCGGCGACGGCAAGGATCCCCTCCTCGGAGACTCCGACTGCGCGGGCTTCCAGAAGCTCTCCTACGGCGCCGTCGACGAGCCACGGCGTGTAGTCGTCGCCGTACCCACGACCGGGCCGATCGACGAGCACGCGATCGGTCGTCCCGACCCGCGACTTCCAGCGACGGAGCGAGAGCTCGTCCGAGAGCGCGCGGAGCCGCGCGCCGCGCTGCTTCTTCACGTGCGCGGGAATGTCGTCCTGGCCGGCCGTGACCGTTCCGGGGCGCGGCGAGTACGGGAAGACGTGGACGCGACTGAGCCGAGCGCGTTCGACGACATCGAGGGTGCGCGCGAACGCCGCCTCGTCCTCGCCGGGGAAGCCGACGATCACGTCGGCCGTCAGGTTGAAGTCGTCGAGCAGCTCGAGCTTCGCGAGGTACTGGGCCGCGGTGTAGCGCCGACCCATCGCGCGCAGGACGCCGTCGTCACCGGACTGAAGCGGCACGTGCAGATGGAGCGACGCCGTCTCCGTCTCGCGCAGCGCAAGGATGAGCTCGTCGTCCAGATGGTTCACCTCGATCGACGAGAGGCGCAGCCGCTCGACGCCGGGGACCGAGCCTGCCTCGCGAATGAGACGCGCCAGCGTGAAGCCCGCCTCGCGGTCGCGGAAGCAGCCGAGGTTCACCCCTGTGAGGACGACCTCCCGGTGTCCCTGCGCTGCGCGACGCTCGATCTCGGCGAGCACCGCCGCGGCGCGGCGGCTCCGCGTTCCTCCCCGTACCAGCGGGATGACGCAGAAGGCGCACGAGAACGAGCACCCGTCCTGGATCTTCACGAACACGCGCGTCCGCTCGACGCGGGCATCGGCCCGAACGCACGCGATGGCACCGACATGGCCCGCGACGGCGGTGGGGAGCTCCTCGCTCGGTCCGTCCACGATCGTGACGTTGGATGGCATCGCAGCGAACGCACCGTCGAGGTTCGCCCCGCACCCCGTCACGAAGACGCGGCCGTGGCTGCGCGCGGCGCGCGACACGGCCTGGCGCGACTTCGAGATCGCCTCGTGCGTCACGCAGCAGGTGTTCACGACCGCGACGTCCGCGGCGTCCGCCGCTTCGACGTGACCGTTGCCGAGCAGCCGCTCTCGCACGGACTGCGCGTCCGCGTACGACACCTTGCAGCCCAGGAAGCGAACCGAGAACGACGCCATCGCGGGACTAGCTTAGTAGCGCTTCGCGAGAACGTCTGCCGCCCAGCCCTCGAGCTCGACGCGCTCGACGTGCGACCACCCGCTCACTCTCGGCCGCTCCGAGGCGAAGTAGCCCGACGTCACGGCCGCGCGCGCGTCCAGCCGCTCGAGCAACTGCTCCACCACCGCGAGCTCGATGTTCGCGACCGCGACGTCGCTCTGCGGAAGCTCGTCCCGAAGGACGTCGGCCTGCGACACGTCGACGGAGACGCCGTTCCGACGCGCCGTCGTGCCGGCGACCTCGACGGCGACCTCGTCGAGATCCACGGCGTGCACCGGCGCGAAGCCGAGGCGAGCTGCCGAGACGGCGACCACGCCCGAGCCGCACCCGGCGTCGAGGAGGCTGCCCCGGTCGAGTCCCGCCAGCGCCTCGATGCACGCGCGGGTGGTCGGGTGCGCACCGGTGCCGAACGCCCTGCCGGGGTCGACGACGACGGCGAGCTGCTCCGCCGGCGGCGCGATCCAGGGCGGCCCGATCCACAACCCTCCCGCGTTCGCCGGGTGGTGGAACTCCTTCCAGCGGTCCTCCCAGCCGTCGGGAACCGGTTCCGTCGTCGCCTGCGGGAAGGCGTCGCGTATCGCGGCTACGCCGGCCGCGTCGACGTAGACGGCGAGCTCGGTCGTCTCGCCGTCGACGCGCTCCTCGAACCCCGTAGGAGCGTGCGCGACGAGCCAAGCTCGCGCGATCTCGGCGGCCTCGGACGTCGGGACGGCGAAGGCGACGCGGACGAGCCCGCTCAGCGGAGCGCGCTCTTGAGCCGGCTGAAGAAGCCCCCGTCCTCGTCGCGCGGGCGGTAGGCGTCGTCGTCGAGCTTCTCGTCGAGCTGCTCGACGAGCGCTCGCTGCTCCTCGTCGAGTGCGGTCGGCACTGCGACGTCGAGGCGCACGAACAGCGAGCCACGACCCGAGCCGCGGAGCGCCGGCATGCCCTGAGCGCGGAGTACGCGCACCTCGCCCGGCTGCGTGCCCGGCGGTACCTCGAGGGGAACCTCACCCGACAGCGACGTCACGGTCGTCGTCGTACCCAACGCGGCTTCGGTCATCGTCAGCCGTACCGCCGTGTGCAGGTCGTCACCGTCTCTGACGAACCTCTCGTCGGGACGCACGCGAACGACGACGAAGGCGTTGCCGCGCTCGGAGCTGCGGAATCCGGCATGCCCCTCGCCTCGGACACGGATCTGCTGGCCGTCGTGGATTCCCCGCGGGACGTCGACCTCGAGCTGCGTCCGCTTCACGACACGGCCGTCGCCGCGGCAGTCAGCACACGGCTGCTCGAGCACCTCGCCCGCACCCTCGCACTCCGGGCACGTGCGCTGTTGGACGAACTGGCCGAAGATGTTCTGCGACACGCTTCGCACAACGCCCGAGCCCGAGCACGTCGGGCACGTACGGGTCGACGTCCCGGGCTCCGCCCCCGTCGCAGCGCAGCGTTCGCACGGGACGGCGAGGTCGAGCGGGACGGTGACGGTCGCACCGGCGAACGCCTCCTCGAGGTCGACCTCGACGACGGCCTGAACGTCTCCCCCACGCTGCGAACGTTGCCGCCCGCCGCCGAGAAGGTCGTCTCCGAAGAACGCCGCGAAGATGTCGGAGAGGTTGCCGAAGTCCGTGAACGCCGACTCGAACCCGCCCCGCCTGAGTCCGGCCTTGCCGTAGCGGTCGTACGTCGCGCGGCGCTCCGGGTCGGAGAGCACCTCGTACGCCTCGGCGACGTCCCTGAAGCGCGCCCCGGCGTCCGGCTCGGTCGAGACGTCCGGGTGGAGCTCGCGCGCAAGCGTGCGAAACGCGCTCTTGATCTCGGCCTCGGTCGCGGTGCGCGGGACACCGAGCAGCTCGTAGTAGTCGCTCTCCGTCGTCGCCATCGGCTACGAGTCTTCGTACACGTCCTCGACGAACCGCGAGAGCTCGAACGCTGCGGCGCGCACCGTCCGGATCGCCTTCTCGTAGTCCATCCGAAGCGGGCCGACGAGGCCGACCGCGCCGAGGGGCGTCGACCGGATGCCGTACGTCGCGCCGACGAGCGAGACGGAGCTCAGGTCCGCTCCGGCGAACGCGGGGCCGACGTGGACGATGGGGCGCTGCGGCTCGAGCGCCTCGCTCATGAGCTCGAGCACGGCAGCGCGGCGCTCGAGGAGCTCGACGAGGCGCATGGTCGCCTCGACCTCCTCGGCCCGCGCACCGCCGACGAGTCCGGCGGTGCCGCCGACGAAGACCTCGGGCCCCGCCTCCGCGCCGACCTCGAGCAGCGTCTGGCCGATGAGCGAGAGAAACATGCGCTCGCGCGGCGCGAGCTCCGGCGCCTCGAGTCTTCGCCGAACCGCACGCGAGCCGAGCCGCTCGCCGACGATCGCCTCCTCGAGGTACTCGCCGGCCCAGGCCACGAGGCCCGGGTCGACGGGGTCATCGAGGTGGAAGACCTGCTTGGTGACGCCTCCCGTGGAGGTGATGACGACGACCATGACGCTCGTCGGCTGCAACGTCAGCACCTCGATGTGCCGGATCGAGGCAGTCTCGAGCGACGGCGCGGACACGAGCGCGAGCAGGCGCGTCGCGTCCGAGAGCATCTCCGTCGTCGTGCGGAGTGCCTGCTCGATCTCGTTGCGCATCGAGCGCAGGTCGACGCCGAGCGCCTCGGGGCGCCCCTCGAGCGTGTCGACGAGCTCCTCCGCGTAGAGGCGGTAGCCGCTCTCGGTGGGCGTTCTTCCCGCGGACGTGTGCGGATGGGTCAGCAGGCCCAGCGTCTCGAGCTCCGCGAGCTCACCGCGGACGGTCGACGCGGAGAAGCCGAGCGCAGAGCGCTCGACGAGCGCGCGCGAGCCGACCGGCTGGCCGGACGCGACGTACTCCTCGATGACGAGACGTAGGATCTCGCGCTTTCTCGGTGTGAGCTGCACCGGTCCGATGGTAGCCGGGTCGCCCGCTGATTCCAGGCGTTCAGGCCAGCAGCTCGGCGGTGACCCCGCCGCCGAGGAAACGACCGCGGCGCGTGAGCCGGAGCTCCTCACCGCGTCCGTTCGCGGTGAGCTCGACGAGGCCCATACCCGCGAGCCGTCCCATCGCTTCGCGGTCGACCGCACCCTCGACGTCCGCGAGCACGACCGGCCCGTCGAGTCGCAGCCCGAGGAGCAGCCGCTCGCGGGCCGCCGTCGCCGGATCGATCGGCTCGACCTCGCGCGGAGGCTTCCCGCCGCGGCTGAGCGCTGCCACGTAGCGGGACAGACTCGGCAGGTTCCGTCGGCGCTCCCCGTCCACGGTCGAGACCGCGCCGATTCCGAGCCCGAGATAGTCGCGGCCGAGCCAGTAGCCGAGGTTGTGCCGCGCGCGAAGCTCACGTTCGCCGACACGCGCGAAGTTCGCGGTCTCGTACCAGCGGTACCCGGCCGCGGTGAGCCTGTCGACGACCTGCTCGAAGTAGCCCTCCATCGCATCGGCCTGGCGCGAGAGCTCCTCGCCGTGCGCATGAGTGAAGCGGGTACCGGGCTTCGCCTCGAGCTCATAGCAGGACAGGTGCTCGGGCTCGAGCGCGAGGGCCTCCGCAAGGTCGGAGTCGAGATCGGCTGCGTTCTGGCCGGGGATGCCGTAGACGAGGTCGAGCGAGATGTTGTCGAAGCCCACGCCGCGCAGCGTGTGCACACCGCGGCGGATGGCAGTGGGGCTCGCGCGGCGCTCGAGCACTTCGAGCAGCGCCGGCTGGAAGCTCTGCGCGCCGAGCGAGATCCGGCTCACGCCGCTCGCGCGGAGCAGCTCGGCGAGCTCGGGCGTGACGGTCTCGGGGTTCGCCTCGACCGTGACCTCGTCGGCCGCGGGCAGCACGCTGAGCAGTCGCGCGAGCTCGGACGGCTCGGTGAAGGTCGGCGTTCCGCCTCCGAGGAAGACCGTCTCCACGTCTGGCGCGAGCACGCCGCGCTCGTGCTCGAGTTCTGCCAGCACCGCATCGACGTACGCCGCGTGCTGCCCCTCGCGGCCGACGACGGTGACGAAGTCGCAGTACCCGCAGCGATGCGCGCAGAACGGGAGGTGGACGTAGAGGTGACGAACGCCGCTCACGTCCGCTTCCGCTCCGAGTCGAGGTTGAGCACGGCGAGGAACGCCTCCTGCGGTACCTCGACGCTGCCGACCTGCTTCATTCGCTTCTTGCCCTTCTTCTGCTTCTCGAGCAGCTTCCGCTTGCGCGTGATGTCGCCGCCGTAGCACTTCGCGAGCACGTCCTTCCGGCGCGCCTTGATCGTCTCGCGCGCGATGACGCGGGAACCGATCGCCGCCTGTACCGGGACGTCGATCATCTGGCGCGGGATCTCTTCGCGCAGGCGCTCGACGAGCTGGCGGCCGCGGTCGTACGCGAAATCGCGATGGATGATCAGCGAGAGCGCGTCCACCTGCTCGCCTGCGACGAGGATGTCGACCCGGGTGAGATCACCGGGCTTGAAGCCCGCGAGGTCGTAATCGAAGCTCGCGTAGCCGCGCGTGCGCGATTTCAGCTGGTCGTAGAAGTCGAGGACGATCTCTCCGAGGGGGAGCTCGTACAGGAGGAGCACGCGCCCCTCACTCAGGTACTCCATGTGGTCGAAGGTTCCGCGGCGCTCGTTCGCGAGCTCCATCACGGCGCCGACGTAGTCCTTCGGGACGATGACGGACGCCTTCACGTACGGCTCCTCGACCTGCTCGAGCTCGCGCGGCATCTCGGCCGGGTTGTGCACCTCCACCTCCTCGCCCGTCCGCGTGGTCGCGCGATAGGCGACGTTCGGCGCGGTGATCAGGAGGTCGAGATCGAACTCGCGCTCGAGGCGCTCGCGGACGATCTCCATGTGCAAGAGGCCGAGGAAGCCGCAGCGGAAGCCGAAGCCGAGCGCCTGCGAGGTCTCCGGCTCGTACGAGAGCGAGGCGTCGTTCAGCTTGAGACGCTCGAGCGCGTCGCGCAGCTCCGGGTAGTCGTCGGAGTCGGTCGGGAAGATCCCGGCGAAGACCATCGGCTTGACGTCCTGGTATCCAGGTAGCGGCCCGTCAGCAGGACGCCTGCGCGACGTCAGCGTGTCGCCGACACGGAGCCGCGACACGTCCTTCAGCCCGGTAATGACGTAGCCGACCTCACCCGCCGACAGGGAGTCGATCGGAGTGCGCGCCGGCGACATGACGCCGATCTCCTCGGCGTCGAACTCGGTGCCCTGCGCCATCGCGCGGAGGGGCTCCCGGGTCGAGAACGTCCCGTCCACGACGCGGACGAACGCGACGACGCCGCGGTACTGGTCGTACGACGAGTCGAAGACGAGCGCGCGCGCCGGTGCGTCGGGGTCGCCGCCCGGCGGCGGGATGCGCTCGACGATCGCGTCGAGGACCTCGTCCACGCCGACCCCTGTCTTCGCAGAGATGCGAAGCACGCGGTCGGGCTCCTCGCCGAGCAGGTCGCCGAGCTCCTTCGCCGCGCCGTCCGGATCCGCTTGCGGAAGGTCGATCTTGTTCGCCGCCGGGACGATCTCGAGCCCTCCGTCGATCGCGAGGTACGCATTCGCGAGCGTCTGCGCCTCGATTCCCTGCGCGGCGTCGACGACGAGCAGCGCGCCTTCGCACGCCTGCAGCGAGCGGGACACCTCGTACGTGAAGTCGACGTGCCCGGGTGTGTCGATCAGGTTCAGCTGATGGCCCTTCCACGACACACGGACGGCCTGCGCCTTGATCGTGATCCCGCGCTCGCGCTCGAGCTCCATCGAGTCGAGGAGCTGCTCGCGCATGTCGCGCTCCGAGACGGCGCCGGTCAGCTCGAGGATGCGATCCGCCAGCGTCGACTTGCCGTGGTCGATGTGCGCGATGATCGCGAAGTTGCGAATGCGGTCTTGCTGCATAGGTCTGTCAGCGCTCGTCTCGAGGGTCGTCGCGCTGGGCTCGCAACAGTAGCAACGCCTCGAGCTCGCGAAGACCGAGCACCCGGGCGAGGCCGATGTACACGAGGCCGGCAACCGCGAACCCGGCTCCGAGCGAGACCAGCTGCGCCAGCAGCCCCTCCCCGAGCGCGGCATCGAGCCCGTACCACGCCGCGAACGCGAGCCCCGCGGCGACGGCTCCTGCGATCGAGACGCGGGCGACGACGCCGAGCGTCCGCTCGACGTGCTCGAGCCCGACGCGCCGGCGCATCATCGCGAGCAGTACGGCCGAGGCGACGACGTTCACGGTCGACGTCGCGAGCGGGATGCCCCAGATGCCGAGCCGGTAGAAGAACGTGTCGAAGAGGGCGTTCAGGCCGACCGCTCCGAGCGCGATCGCAGTCGGCACCCAGTTGGTCTGCACCGCGTAGAAGCTGCGGTTGAGGATCAACAGCCAGCCGTTGAAGACGAGCCCGATCGAGAACGCCTGCAGGCACTGCGCGACGATCACGGTGTCCTCCGCGTTGAACTCGCCGCGCTGGTAGACGAGCTCGACGATCGGCTTCGCGAGCACGATCGACACGAGCGCCGCGGGTACGAGCAGGAACGCGATCTGCCGTAGGCCGCCGTCGAGCGCACGCCGAAGTCCGCTCATGTCGTTCCTCGCCGCGAGTCGCGCGAGCGTCGGGAAGAGCACGGTCGTGACGGCTACGGCGAAGATCCCCTGCGGGAGCATGTACAGGCGGAACGCCTTGTCGATCGCCGCCGGCGCGAGCTCGGGGTCGAGGAGCCGGGACGCGAAGAGCGTGTCGACGAGGAAGTTCACGTTGACGAGCCCGATGGTCAGCGTGACCGGGAGCATCAGCACGAGCACGCGTTTGACAGCCGGGTCGCGCCAGTCGATGACGACCGAGAGGCGCCCGTCGAGCTTGCGCAGCCACGGGATCGGAAGCAGGAGCTGGAAGAGCGTCCCGAGAACGACGACCCCGGCGTACAGGTAGAGCTGCCCGCTCTCGTCGTCGATCCGCGGGACGCCGAGAACGAGGCCGAGGATGATGACGAGGTTCCATGCGACCGGCGCGAGCGCCGGGAGCGCGAAGTGGTGGTACGTGTTGAGGATCCCGACGACGATCCCGGAGAGGCCCAGCAGCACGACGATCGGGAAGAGCACGCGCGAGAGGCTCACCGCGAGGTCGTAGTCGCCGCCGGGATCGCCGAACGGCTTCATGAGGAGCGGAGCCAGCAGGATGAAGACAGCGGTGACGCCGCTCAAGATCAGCAGCGTGAGCCAGAAGAGCGTCGACGCGACGCGCCACGCCCGTTGCCTCTCCCCCTTCTCGAGCAGCTCGCTGAAGACCGGGACGAAGGCGCCAGACAATGCCGCGTCCGCGACGAGCGCCCGCACGAGATTCGGGATCTGGATCGCAACGGTGAACGCGTTGATGAGGCCGCTGACGCCGAAGAAGTACGCGCTGACCATCTCCCGCACGAGCCCGAGGACGCGCGAGGCGGCGGTCGCCGCGGCGAACACAGCGGTCGAGCGCGCGAGGCGCCTGCTATGGCCGGGCTCGGTGGAATGCGGGGTCGTGGGCTCCGTCACGCGGTGCGATTCTCCCAGCGAGGTCTGCTACCATCGCGCGGCCCGCAGCAGCGGGCATTTCCTCGAATGGCGAACATCAAGCAGCAGAAGAAGCGCGTCCTGATCCAGGAGCGGCAGCGGACGGAGAACCTCCGCTACCGGTCGACGATCAAGACGCTGACGAAGCGGCTCGAGGCGGCCGTCTCCGACGGCGACGCCGACCGCATCGCCTCCGAGCACCGTGAGCTCGTGCGGACGATCGACCGCGCCATCTCGCGCGGCGCACTCCATCGCAACACCGCCGCCCGGAAGAAGTCGCACGCGGCCAGGCTCGTCACGGGCGTCGGCGCCGCCGCCTAGCGGCCGCCGTTCGCGTTCGCGGCCCCTTGCCGCCTTGTGAGGTCGACCAACGTTCGCTGCAGCTCGAGGTCGGGCGCGAGTCTGCTCTGTCCCTTGAGCGAGCCGTCGAGCTCCGCCAGCCGTAGCACCGCCTCGTCGAGCTCGTCCTGGGAGAACCCTTCGGCCTGGCGGTAGAGCTTGCTCGCGTAGTACGGGTTGAGCTTCAGCTGCGACGCCGCCTCCTTCGAGCTCACACCATCGGCGGCGAGCCGCTTGAGCGCTCGCAGCCGATTCAGATGACCGCCGAGCGAGCCTGCCAGCCGAGCGGCAGTGTCGCGCCGCTGCCGGGACTCGTGCTCGAAGATCGTCTCGCTCACGCCGAGCGCGCGCGATACGTCACGCACGGCCCA
>Ga0070665_100003369_pt1 | contig 17094 bp, 19 predicted proteins | sample KBSS13metaG_FD_65862 | JGI IMG/M metagenome (GOLD analysis project Ga0070665, IMG submission 65862) | Switchgrass rhizosphere microbial communities from Kellogg Biological Station, Michigan, USA - KBS S1-3 metaG | ecosystem: Host-associated > Plants > Roots > Rhizosphere > Soil ... | reverse complement strand
TAGGGTGGGGCCGTGCCAGCACCTCGTGGGATGCCGATCGGGCTCCGCCTCGCCGACGTCGCCCGCGACGTGGGGCGTGCCTTCGACGACGCCCTGACCTCGGCCGGCGGTTCACGACCGGTGTGGATGGTGCTGCTCGCGCTCAAGAGCGGCGCCGCGGCGAGCCAGCAGCAGATCGCGGATCACATCGGGATCCGTGGGGCGACGCTCACCCATCACCTGGGCGGGATGGAGGAGCGCGGTCTCGTCGTCCGCACGCGCGAGCCCGGCGACCGGCGGACGCAGGTCGTGCGGCTCACCGACGACGGGGAGCGGTTGTTCGTGGTGCTGGCCGGCGCCGCCCGTGAGTTCGACACCCGGCTGCGGCGCGGGATCAAGGCCTCCGAACTCGCCCAGCTCGACTCACTGCTCCAGCGGTTGCACGCGAACGCCGGGGTCCGCGGCGCCGTGCTGCCGGGGGACGTGTCGAGCTAACCGGTCGTGCCGTGCAGGTTCTTCGCCGTGCCGGACGTGACCACCGACTCGGGGTCCGGGTAGGTGCCGAAGAGACGGTCGGCGGTGCCGGCGGAGGTCACCGTGAACCAGTAGTGCTCGTTCTTGTAGTGGTGGAGCCGGTGGTTGCGCCACACCGCGCGATAGGCGCGGCCGCGCGGGCGGTAGTCGGAGTGGATCAGGTAGTGGGTCCACTCGTACCCGGCCTTGAGCCCGTAGACCGACACCAGCAGCGACCAGGCGGCCGGCGTGCTCGGCACCGCGACCAGCGCGATCACGACGTACGCCGGGAGCAGCCAGGTCAGCACCTGCCAGGGGATGAAGACCAGCGGCAGGTCGCGTGGGTCGGCGTGGTGCTCACGGTGCTTGCGGGCCAGGAGCGAGTCGACCTCGACCGGGCCGACCCGGCGTGGCCGCCAGTGCAGGATGCCGACGTGGATCACCCACTCGATCGCCGGGAACGCCGCGACCAGCCCCACCGGAATCAGCAGCTCCCACCACGAGCCGCCGCCGACGAGGATCCTGGCGACGACCGACCCGACGAGGAACGCCGAGATCATCCACGGCGACGGGTGGCGCCAGAACTCGCGCCACACCTGGCCCATGGTCAGGCTGCGTCGGCGGGGGCCGGTGATCCGCTCCTCGTCCGCGGCGAGCCGCTCGCGGGCGAGTCGGTCGATGTCGGTCATCGTTCCTCCCGAGAGGTGTCGAGGGTGTGCAGGGCGGCGAGCAGGGCGTCGGTGCTCGGCCGCAGGACGCGCTCGGCTGCGGCGCGTGCCGTGTCGGGGTCGCCCTCCTCGAGGGCCGCCGTCAGGACGCGGTAGGCGCCTGCGGTCTCTCCGGCGCCGAGCACCGATGCGAGCACCGGAAGGGCGGGCTCGTAGGCAGCGCGCAGGCTGTTGAACAGCAGTCGGAACGTGATCGAGTCCGCCGCGTCGACGACGAGGTCCCAGTAGGCGAGGGTCAGCCGCTGGCGCTCCACCGGGTCCTCGGATCCGGCGTACGCCGTCACGGTCGTGGCGAGGTGGGCGAGGTGCCCGGCGTCGCGTCGCTCGGCGGCCAGGGCGGCGACGCCGGGCCCGATCAGGAGCCGGGCCTCGACCACGCTGCGGACCACCGGTACGTCGATCGACCCGCCCCGGACGAGCAGGGAGGGGAGCAGGTCGAGCCCGGCGAACCGCCGGAAGTCGCGGACCGTCGTCGCGCCGCCGTGCCGCACCTCGACCAGGCGTGTCTGGGCCATCCGCTGCAGTGCCTCGCGGACCGCCGGCCGGGAGACGCCCAGCACCTCGGCCAGGCGGCGTTCGCTGGGCAGCGCCTCGCCCGGGCCGAGGGCGCCGGAGACGACCTCGCCGAGGACCTGGTCGAAGACCTCGTCGGGCACCGAGCGGCGGGCGACGGGCTGCAGCGGCATGGGTCCGACGCTAGGAACCCCTTCACAAGTGGTCAAGTGGTCAGACCAGTATCCGGACGGGCGGACCTCATAGGCTCCCGACGTGCGCGCGCGAACGACCCTGGTCGCGGCCCTGGCCTGCGGCGTGTTGGTGTCCGGCTGCGCGCAGGAGCCCAGCGCGCCACGGGTGGCGCCACCGTCGTCGGTGCCGACCGAGATCCCGCCGTACGACGGGTCGCTGCCGCCGGCCCAGGCGGTGCAGGCGCTGGTCCCGCAGCGCGCGCGGGCGCTCCGGCTGGTCGACCTGGTCGAGATCCGGCGGGAGGTCGGGCTTCCGGAGCTGACCAGCCGATCGTCCGCCGCGGATCGAGCGGTCTTCCGGGCCCGGGCGGCGGTCGCGGCGCCGCTGCTGGACCGGTCCGTGCTCGCACCGGTCGACGACCGCCTGCGCACCGCGTACGGCTTCGGCCTCGACGACGTCGCCTGGGAGGCGCACTTCTCCGGCGGGGGGATGCGGGGCTGGGTCATCGGGTTCGGTCCCGAGGCGGACATGGCGGCAGTCGCGCGCGCGGCGCGCGCCGGCGTCGGCAGCCTGCGCGGTGCGCACGTCGACGCGGCGCACCGCCTCGTCACACACGGCGCCGCGTTACCGGGTCAGCCGGTCTGGGGAAGCGACCCGACGTGGGCGCGACTCGTGCCCGGTGCGGGCGAGGCGTTCGTGGTGCACCGCGGGTGCCTGGAGCCGACGGTGCCGGACGAGGGAACGTCCCTCGAGCCGATCTCGGGGTTCGCCGTGACCTTCGGCGACCACGTGGCGACGGTGCGCGTCGACCGCGACCGGACCGATCTCTTCGCACGGGCCCGGCTGGGACGGGGACGCTTCGGGCGGGTCTTCCGGCACGCCGTGGCCGACCCGTCCAGCGGGCGGATCGGATACGACGTACCGCATCCGGCGCAGGCGGCGGCCCTGGTCAGGCGGGGTGATCTCCCGTTCGGGGTCTGCGCTCCCGGTGACTAGATCAGCACTAGCCTGACCGCGTGCCGCCCGACGCCCCCTCCCTCCCGGCATCGGTGTCGGTGCGGCGGGCCCTGGCTCCGGCGTACTGGTTGACCCATCTGCTGATGGTCGTCGCCGTGGTGGCGTGCGTTCTGCTCGGGCGGTGGCAGCTGGGGGTGTGGCACGACCACCGGAGCGACGACGCCGCCCAGGTGACGCATGAGCCGGCCGTTCCCCTCGACCAGGTGCTCGGCCCGGACGCGGCGTTCCCGGCGGCGGGCATGGGTCGGCCCGTGGTCGTGGCCGGCCGTTGGGACCCGGCGCACACCGTCTACGTCGCCGATCGCGAACGCAACGGCCGCACCGGCGTCTGGGCGGTGACGCCCGTGGTCACCACCGGCGGGTCGGGAATCCCGGTGGTCCGTGGGTGGGCGACGAGCCCGGACGCGGCGCCGGCCCCCCCGACCGGCCACGCCTCGCTGGTCGGGCTGCTGCAGCCCTCGGAGGACACCGGCGCCGACGACACCAGCCGTGCGGACGACGTGATCCCGGAGCTGAGCACGACCGACCTGCTCCCGCGCGCGCCGTACGACCTCTACGGCGGGTACGTCGTGGCCACCGACCGGCTGATCCCCGGAGGCATCGACGGCTCCGAGCCGATCAGCGGGACGGGCGGTCTCGAGCCGATCGGCCCCCAGCACCTGCCGGGCGCGGATGCCACGAGCGGGCTGCGCAACCTGCTCTACGCCTTCCAGTGGTGGGTCTTCGGGGCCTTCGCGATCTTCATGTGGTGGCGCTGGCTCGAGGAGGACGTCCTCGGGCGAAGGCGTTCACCCAGGCCCCGGTAGGTTCGGGTCGTGTCGAAGCTCTTCCCCGCCTACCGCGTGCTGGCGATCATCGTCGGCGTCCTGCTGGCCTTCTGCTCCCTGGTGGCCATGCCGTTGAAGTACCTCGCCACCGACGGCAGCGGGCTGCAGCGCTTCGGCGAGCAGGCCAGCATCATGTGGGTCGCCCACGGCTGGGTCTTCATCATCTACGTCGTGGTCTCGTTCCTGCTGTGGCGGCAGACCCGCTGGTCACTGCCCTTCGCCCTGCTGGTGCTGGTCTCGGGGCTGATCCCGCTGGTGATCTTCTACGTCGAGCGGGTCGTGACCCGGCGGATCCGCGAGGAGCACCCCGAGCTCGCGCCCGCGGGAGTCACGCCCTGACGGGACTTACCCTCAAGATGGGCCCATGACGACGGCGTTCGTGCTCGGGGGCGGGGGCGTGCTGGGCGCGGCCGAGGTGGGGATGCTGCGGGCGCTGTTCGAGGCCGAGGTCGCACCCGACCTGGTGCTCGGCACCAGCGTGGGAGCACTCAACGGCGCGATGGTCGCCCGCGACCCCACGTCCACGGTGATCGGGCAGCTGACCGACCTGTGGCAGGACGCGAGCGCGGCGCGGGCGATCTCCGACCGGCCGTTCCGGACCGTACGGCGGGCCGTCGCGACCGGGACCCATCTGTACTCCTCGGCGTTCCTGCAGCAGCGACTGGCCGCGGAGTTCGGGGGGACGACGTTCGAGCAGCTGCCGGTGCGGTTCCAGGTCTGCGCGGCGAGCATCGAGCGCGCGGCCGAGCACTGGTTCTCCTCGGGCCGCCTGGTCGACGCGATCATGGCCAGCGCCGCCGTGCCGGGACTGCTCCCGCCCGCTGAGGTCGACGGCGAGCACTTCCTCGACGGCGGCATCGTCAACTCCATCCCGCTCGGCCGGGCGATCTCGCTGGGCGCCGACCGGGTCTTCGTCCTCCAGGTCGGGCGCTTCGACCGGCCGCTCCGCCCGCCCCAGCGTCCCTGGGAGGTCGCCCGGGTCTCGTTCGAGATCGCGCGCCGGCACAGGTTCGCGCGCGAGCTCGCCGAGGTGCCCGATGATGTGGAGGTGCACGTGCTGCCCGCGCGCGGCACGTCGGCCCGGGACGACTCGCTGCTCGCCCACCGCGACTTCTCCCGCGTCGGCTCCCGGATCGAGGCCAGCTACCGGGCCTCGCGTGAGTACCTCTCGAGCCTGCCGTGATCTGGCTCCTCCGACGCGCGGTGATCGCGCCGGCGATGATCCTGCTCGCCGTGGCCCTGTGGGTGCTGCTGCCCTTGTGGCTGATCGTCGCGGCGGCCCTGGTCCCGGTGCTCCCGGGGAGGTGGCGGCTGTTGCGCCTGCTCTGGCTGACGGTCGTGTGGGTGACCGCCGAGGCCCTGCTGCTGGTGATCCTGTTCGGCTGGTGGCTGGCCTCGGGCTTCGGCCGCCGCATCCGCACGCCGTACTGGGAGGGCCTGCACTACGACCTGGTCCAGGGACTGATGTACGTCGTGTTCCGCGAGGCCCGGCGAGTCCTCGCACTGCGGATCGAGACCGACGGGCCGAGCCCCGACGCCCACCCCGGGCGGCCGCTGATCGTCGCCTGCCGGCACGCCGGACCCGGTGACTCGTTCACGCTGATCCACGCGCTCATGCACTGGTACGACCGCGAGCCGCGCGTCGTCCTCAAGGACACGCTCGCCTGGGACCCCGCCGTGGACGTCGTCATGGGCCGCATCCCGGCCCGGTTCGTCTCGCCGGGCACGAGTGGCAGTCGGGACTTCGAGGCCCAGATCGCCGACCTCGCGAGCGGCCTCGACGCGAACGACGCGTTCGTGATCTTCCCCGAGGGCGGGAACTTCACGCCCGAACGCCGGCAGCGCGGCATCGACCGGCTCCGCAGGCTCGGGCTGGAGCGGATGGCGCGCAGGGCGGAGCGGATGACCCACGTGCTGGCGCCTCGTCCCGGCGGTCTGCTGGCCGCGCTCGACGCGGCGCCGCAGGCGGACGTCGTCCTGGTCGCACACACCGGGCTCGACCACATGCTGACCGTCGGCGACGTCTGGCGGGAGCTGCCGATGGACAAGGTGATCACGATGCGGTGGTGGCAGGTGCCGCGCGACGAGATCCCGTCCGAGCGTGAGGCTCAGATCGAGTGGCTCTTCGGGTGGTGGGAGCGGATCGACGACTGGATCGCCGAGCACCGGCCGCAGCAGAACACCCGCGACCGGTCCCGGCGTTCGGCCGAGGTGGGTTGACTCACGGCTTGGCGGACTTCTTCGCCACCGGCTCCTCGCCCGGCGAGACGTCGACGACGTCGGCCGGCTCGTCCGGGGTGGTCACCTGGTGCGTCTCCTCCACCGAGTCGGAGAGGGCCTCGTCCGGACCGGCTCCACCCTCGTCGGCAGACCCTGCATCGGCGTCGCCGGACGCCGCGGCGGCCGCGTCCGCGATCGGGGTGTCGGTCCGGTCGGCGTCGCGGGGTGCCGGGGTCGGGGTGTACGACGACTGCCAGTTCTCCTCGTCGGCGCTCGCCCGGAGCTTGCGGACGGCGACACCGAGCAGGGCAGCGAGACCGCCGAAGAACAAGAGCTTGCGCAGGCGGTGCTTCTTCTTCGGCTTCCCGGTCAGCTCCGCGGCCTTGGCGGACGCGAGATCCCGGCCCTCCGCGGCCTTGGCCGAGGCCAGGTCGGCGGCCTGCGAGGCCTTCTCGGCCGCCAGCGCCGCGCTCTGCGCGATCAGCGGCGTGGCCTTGTCGCGGGCGTCGACCAGTGTCGGGCCGGCCTGCTCGCGGGCGTCGGCGATCACCGCTCCGGCCCTGTCCTTGGCGTCGGCGAGGATCGGTCCTGCCTTTTCGACCGCGGCCTCGACGTAGTCGGCAGCCTGCTCGATCAGCGACTTCTTCCGGCGGATGCGCATGAGGACCCTTCCCTTCGTCTCGTCGTCCTATCCCACCACGATCCCCTACGTACCCAACAGGGCGGTCCTCAGCGCGACGACGTCGGCGACCGGCGTACGCGTCCGGGTTGCTCCCCGTGGCAGGATCTGCGTGACCAGCACGCAAGACGCGAGAGGCATCCATGGCTGACCAGCAGGCCGTCCTGAAGACCAACCGGGGCGACATCACGATCACCCTGTTCCCGAACCACGCTCCCGAGACCGTCGCGAACTTCGTCGGCCTCGCCGAGGGCACCAAGGAGTACCGGGACGACGCCGGTCGCAGCGGCGAGCGCTACTACGACGGCCTCACCTTCCACCGGGTCATCGACGGCTTCATGATCCAGGGCGGCTGCCCCCTGGGCACCGGCACCGGCGGTCCGGGCTACACCTTCAAGGACGAGCCGCACCCGGAGCTCGTCTTCGACAAGCCCTACCTGCTCGCCATGGCCAACGCCGGGCCGGGCACCAACGGCTCGCAGTTCTTCGTCACCGTCGGCTCGACCCCGTGGCTGAACTTCAAGCACACGATCTTCGGCGAGGTCGCCGACCAGGCGTCGCGCGAGGTCGTCGACGCCATCGCGACCACGTCGACCGGCCCGGGTGACCGCCCGGTCGAGCCCGTGGTCATCGAGTCCGTCGAGGTCACGAGCTCCTGAGCACGCCCGGGGGCCCCGGTGCGGGGGCGTCGCCGCCGGCGGGTGAACCCGTCGGCGTTCCCACCTGCTACCGGCACCCCGGTCGCGAGACCTACATCCACTGCCAGCGATGTGGGAAGCCGATCTGCCCGGACTGCATGACCGACGCCGCGGTGGGCTTCCACTGCCCCGACTGCGTCGCCGAGGCACGTCGTACGACGCGCCAGGCCCGCACGGCGTACGGCGGACTGCGTCCGGGCAGCGACGGGCTGGTCTCCAAGACGCTGATCGGCATCAACGCAGCGGTCTGGGTCCTGATCATGGCGTCCGGGGGCAACAACAGCGCCTTGGTCTTCCGGCTCTCGCTGATCCCACGGGGCCTGTGCGTGGCCAGCGACCACCCGGGCAACTTCTACCCCCAGGTGAGCTCGGGCCAGGTGTGCTCGACCGCTCCGGACGGCCGGTGGGTGGGCTTCGTGGCCGGCGACTGGTGGCAGCCGCTGACGTCGATGTTCGCCCACGTCGAGGTGCTGCACATCGGCTTCAACATGCTCGCCCTGTGGTTCCTCGGACCCCAGCTCGAGATGATCCTGGGCCGGGTGCGATTCCTCGGCCTGTACCTGCTCTCCGGCTTCGTCGGCTCCGCGGCGGTCTTCCTGCTGGCCCCCGCCGACAGCAGCAGCCTCGGCGCCTCGGGGGCGATCTTCGGACTGATGGGCGCGCTGCTCGTGTTCGCCTACAAGGCACGAGCAGACGTGAGCCAGCTCCTGGTGTGGATCGGGATCAACGCCGCGCTCACGTTCTTCGCGGCCGGTATCTCCTGGCAGGCACACGTCGGCGGCTTCGTCGGCGGCCTGGTGCTGGCCGGGGTCCTCGCCTACTCCCCTCGGCAGAACCGCGCCACCTGGCAGCTCGCCGGGTTCGCCGGCGTCGCGATCCTGGTGGTGCTGACGTTCGTGCTCCGCACCGCGGCGCTCAGCTAGCCGCTTGTCCCCAGCTGTGGAGCAACCTGGGGAGAACTACACCGGTGTGATTATCCACAGGTGAGTGCACAGGGTGTGGACGACCGGGCGCCGGTCTGACCTGTCCACGCACGGTGACCGACGCGTGTCGCTCAGCCCTCGCGGGCTCGGTCCCAGCCGAGCACGCGCCGGAGGTCTCGCCCCTGTCGGACGCGAGCGAGCTCGCCTCCGACGGGCTCACTCCCAGCGAGTCGCGTAGGAGAACCCCACCGCCATGAAGGCGATGCCGACCACCAGGTTCCACTGGTCGAGGTCGTTGAAGACCGCGACCTTGGGCAGCTGGGTGCCGGTGAGCACGTAGAACGTGCAGATCCACAGCAGGCCGAGGATGAAGCAGGACAGCATCCCGACCACGACCCCGCGGCCACGGCCGAGCGGGGTGGAGGGGTGGGCAGCGACGAGCAGACCGAGGAAGAACAGCCCGAAGCCGACGACGTAGTTCCACTTCTTCATGTCGCCCATGAACGCCGGCCCGCCGGGCTTGGCGACCGGGATCACGGTGGGGTCGGCGCGGACGACGGTGTAGTAGACGACGATCCACGCGATGCCGACGACCATCAGGAGGATGGCGATGATGAACCGCACGCTGAGCAGTGGGCCTCGGTCGGGGTCGATGAACGACTGCTTGGCCTTGGGTCTGGCCACGCAGGCCTCCTTCACGCATGCGGCGCCGTCCACGGTTGAACGGCGTCCCTCACAGGTCGCGGGTTACCTTAGTCGGCATGGCGCCACGACCCCACACCAGATCGCGCCGCTCGGTCGCCTGGCGGGTGGGCACGCCTCTCGTCGGTCTGATCAGCGGCGGGCTGTTCGTGGTCAGCGCCCACAGCAGTGAGGGCACCGACCTGCGCCCGGGCCGGTTCACCGACCTGGCCTCGATGGTCCAGTACGACGCCGACCGGGTCGACGGCCTCAAGCAGCGCGTCGTCGACCTCCGCGGCCAGGTGGCGACCCTCTCCGGGTCGGTCGACAACCGGCAGGTCCGGCGGCTGAACCGCCAGGCCGACCTGGTCAAGGCCCCGGCCGGCTTGTCGGCGCAGAGTGGCCCGGGGCTCACGGTCACGCTGTCGGACGCCCCGCAGAGCACCGGTCAGGACACCCCCGACACCGTCGACAACCCCAACCTGCTGCTGGTCCACCAGCAGGACATCCAGGCGGTCGTCAACGCGATGTGGAAGGGCGGCGCGACCGCGGTCACGATCCAGGGACAGCGGGTCGTCAGCACCACCGGCATCCGCTGCATCGGCAACTCCGTGCAGCTCCAGGGGGTTCCCTACAGCCAGCCCTACCGCATCCAGGCGGTCGGCGACGTCACCGCGCTCAGCCAGGCGATCGCCGACGACGCCTATCTCCAGGTGTACCGGGCCGACGCTGCCGACCCCGACATCAACGTCGGCTGGGACGAGCAGATCGAGGACCACGTCACGGCGCCGGCGTACGACGGGTTGACCGACCTGCAGTACGCCCGGGTCCTGCCCCAGGGCGACAGCGGCGGCTGACCGGCCGGCCCCACCGTCCTGGTCAGGACGGCGAGATCGGCCCGGTCGGCAGTGACGTCGGTGGTGACGTCGGTGGTGAGGTCGGTGGTGACGTCGGGGGCGAGGACGGCGCGGTCGCCACCGTGATGAAGACCGTCGAGCCCTGCGGCAGCGGGGTGTTGGCCGGCGGCGTCTGCCCGGTGACCGTGCCCTCCGGCTGGGTCGAGCTCGTGTCGGGGCTCGCTTGCGGGGTGAAGCCACGGGCCTTGATCGCGGCTTCGGCGTCGGCTTGCGTCATGCCGACGACGTCGGGCACCTTCTGCTGGCCGCGTGCGATGTTGACCGTCACGTCGGAGTCGCGCGCGACCTGGGTGCCGGGGGTCGGGTCGGTGCTGACCACGGTGCCCTGCGGCTGGTCGGAGTCCACCCGTTTGAAGATCGGGTTCAGGTGAGCGGCCTCCAGCGCCGTCTGAGCGTCCGCCCGCGTGTCCCCGATGATCGGCGGCACCTTCGTCGGATGGGTGCCGAGCGAGAGGGTGAAGACGACGGTCGTGCCCTTGTCGACGAACTCGTCGGCGGCGGGGTTCGAGCTGATCACCCGGTTGGCGGGGACCTTCGTGCTGTAGGCGTGCTCGGGTGTGCCGACGGCGAGTCCGGCGTCGCCGAGCTTGGCGCGGGCGGCGTTCTCGCTCAGCCCCGCGAGTCGCGGCACCTGCACCTGGTCGTTCGGGCTGGCGAACATCTTCGGGAGCAGGTACGCCGCCAGGCCCAGCACGATCACCAGCAGGATGGCCAGGAACACCAGCAGCCCGGGCCGGGTGCTGCGCTCCTCCTCCGGCGGCGGCTCGACCGGAGGCGGCACCGGGGTGACCACGGTCGTGGGGTTGGTGACCGTGGTGGGGGGGTCCTCCGGAAGCGGCGGCGGCGCGGTGACGTGGACCGGGTGGCCGCCCAGGTAGCGCTCGATGTCGCCCCGCATCGCCGCGGCCGACTGGTAGCGATCCTCGACCCGCTTGGCCAAGGACTTCATCACGATCGCGTCGACCTCGGGCGGCAGGTCGGTGTCGTGGTCGGACGGCGGCGCAGCCGGCTCGCGGACGTGCTGGTAGGCCACGGCCACCGGGGAGTCGCCGATGAACGGCGGGCGGCCGGTGAGCAGCTCGTAGATCAGGCAGCCGGCGGAGTACACGTCGGAGCGGGAGTCGACCGGCTCGCCGCGCGCCTGCTCGGGGGAGAGGTACTGGGCGGTCCCGACCACGGCGGCCGTCTGGGTCATGGTGCTGGACGCGTCGGAGATAGCGCGAGCGATGCCGAAGTCCATCACCTTCACGTCGCCCGCCGGCGTGAGCATCACGTTGCCGGGCTTGATGTCGCGGTGGATGATCCCCGCGCGGTGGCTGTAGTCGAGTGCCGAGAGCACGCCGCTGGCGATCTCCAGGGCCCGCTCGGGGAGGATCTTGCGGCCCTCGCGCAGGATGTCGCGCAAGGTACGGCCCGCGACGTACTCCATGACGATGTAGGGCTGGGAGATGCCGGAGCCGTCGCTGGCCGGGACCTCGCCGGTGTCGTAGACGGCGACGATGGAGGGGTGGTTGAGCGATGCCGCGCTCTGCGCCTCGCGCCGGAACCTGGCCTGGAACGTCAGGTCGCTGGCGAGGTCGGTGCGCAGGCGCTTGACGGCCACCGTGCGACCCAGGCGGGTGTCGGTGCCCTTGCGGACCTCCGCCATGCCCCCGCGGCCGAGCAGCTCGCCGAGCGCGTAGCGCCCGCCGATCAGCTGCTCTCCGTCTGAACTCTCGGGACTCACTCGTCGCCCTCTCCATGCTTCTCGGCCGGTCGGATCTGGTCACCCATGGGGATTCAGCACCGCCTCCATGACCGCCTTGGCGATCGGGCCGCCCAGGGTGCCGCCGTGGATCTCGTCGGTCGGCTGGTTGACGTGCTGGAGCATCACGCAGACCGCGACCTTCGGCGACGGCGCCGGCGCGAAGCCCACGAACCAGGCGTACGGCGGGACCTCGGTGCCGTCGGGGTTCTTCAGGCCGCTCTGCGCGGTGCCGGTCTTGCCGGCCACCTGGATGCCCGGGATCGCGGCCGGGGTTGCGGTGCCGCTCTGCACGGTCGCGACCATCATCTTGGTGACCTCGCTGGCCGTCGACGACGAGGTCGCCTGCGAGAGCTCCTCGGAGGTGCCCGGCTTCAGGGTCTCGAAGCTGGTCGGCGACTGCAGCGAGTCGACGAGGTAGGGCCTCATCACCACGCCGTGGTTGGCGATGCCGGCGGTGACCATCGCCATCTGGAGCGGGCTCGCCGTGACCGAGCCCTGACCGAAGCCGGACAGTGCGGTGCCGGGCGGGTCGAGGCCGGCCGGGTAGCGCGAGATCGCCTGGCTGGGCAGGTCGTCGAGGTAGTGCTGGTTGAAGCCGTAGGCCTCGGCCTGCTTGTGCATCTCGGTCGCACCCACCTGGACCGCGATCGGCGCGAAGCTGGTGTTGCAGGAGAACTCCATGGCCTGGGTGAACGGGATCTTCCCGCTCCCGCAACCGCTCACCACGTCGTTGTGCACGACGCTGTGGGACTGGGGCAGCGTGTACGACGGGCCACCCGGCACCAGGGAGCCGGAGGTGTACTTCCCGCTCTGGATCGCGGCGCTCGCCGTGACCACCTTGAACGTCGACCCCGGCGGCAGCGTGGTCTGCACGGCACGGTTGAGCAGGGGGTTGGACGGCATCCTCGAGAGCTGGTTGGCGTAGGCGACGGCCTTCTTGAAGTCGTGGTCGGCGAGCTTGTTGGGGTCGTAGGACGGCAGCGACACCATCGCCAGGATCTTCCCGGTACTGGGCTCGATCGCGACGACGGAGCCCTCGACGTCCGAGCCGAGCCTGCGCAGCCCGTCGTACGCCGCCTTCTGGGCTGCCGGGTTGATGGTCAGCAGGACGTTGGCGCCCTTGGTGGCGTTGCCGTTGACCAGGTCGACGAGCCGGTTGACGAACAGGCTGTCGTCCTCGCCGGAGAGGTAGGAGTTCTGCGTCCGCTCGATGCCGGTCTCGTTGCCGAACGTGTACCAGCCCGTGATCGGGGCGTACATGTACGGCTTGCTGTACACCCGCTGCACCTTGTACTGGTCGTTCGACTTCACGCTCTCGGCGACGGCGGTCCGGCCGACCATGATCGCCCCGCGCTCGCGGGAGAACGTCGCGGTCGCGACCCGGCCGTTGCCGACGCGGTCGTTGAGCGCGTTCGCGTGGTAGTACTGCAGATAGGTCGCGTTGAGGGCGAGCGCCAGGAACAGCAGCAGGCAGAAGATCGAGACGGTCCGGATCGGCTTGTTCATCCGAGCTTCACCACCTGGGTCTCGTCCATGGCGGCGTCGTCGGGCGTCGAGAGGTCGGGCAACGGCCGTCTGGCCGCGTCGGAGATGCGCAGCAGGATCGCCACGATCACCCAGTTCGCGACCAGCGACGACCCGCCGTAGGACAGGAACGGCGTGGTGAGGCCGGTCAGCGGGATCAGGTGGGTGACGCCGCCGATCACCACGAACACCTGGAGCGCGACCGCGCCGCCGAGGCCGGTGGCGAGCAGCTTGCCGATGTCGTCGCGGCTGATCAGTGCGGCCCGGAAGGCGCGCTCGACGATCAGGCCGTAGAGCAGGATCACCGCGATCGATCCGGTGAGGCCGAGCTCCTCGCCGATGGCCCCGAAGATGAAGTCGCTCTCGGCGAACGGGATCCGCCAGGGCGATCCCTGGCCGAGGCCGCTGCCGATCAGCCCGCCGTACGCCATCCCGAACATCGTCTCGACGGTCTGCCGCCCCTTGTCGTCGGTGCCGTCGCCGTAGTGGGCCCAGACGTCGGACCAGAGCTGGAACCGCTCGCGGACGTGGGCGATGAAGACGAACGTGAGGTAGGAGCCGACGACGAACAGGGTGCCGCCGACCAGCAGCCAGCCGGCCCGCTCGGTGGCGACGTAGAGCATGATCAGGAAGAGGCCGAAGAACAGCAGGCTGGAGCCGAGGTCGTGCTGGAAGACCAGGATGCCGAGGCTGACCAGCCACATCGCCAGGATCGGGCCGAGGTCGCGGCCGCGTGGGAGGTCGACCATCGCCACCCGGCGGCCGGCCAGGGCCAGCGCGTCGCGGTGGAGCACGAGGTAGCCGGCGAAGGTGACGACCAGCAGCACCTTGGCGACCTCGCCGGGCTGGAAGCTCATCGAGCCCACGTGGATCCAGATGCGCGCGCCGTTGACGGTCTTCCCGATGCCGGGCGCCATCGGCAGCAGGAGCAGCACGATCGCGGCCAGCCCGCTGGTGTAGGTGAACCGCTGGAGGATCCGGTGGTCGCGCAGGAACACCAGCGTCGCGACGAACAGCGCGACGCCGAGGGTCATCCAGACCAGCTGCTGGCGGGCGAGGTGGTTGCCGCGGGCGAGGTCGATGCGGTGGATGACGGCCAGGCCGAGCCCGTTGAGGGCCGCGACGATCGGGAGCAGCACCGGGTCGGCGTACGGCGCGACCATCCGGACGGTGATGTGGGCGACGATGATCAGGGCGGCCAGCCAGCCGCCGTACGACACGATGTCGGCGGGCACCTTCTCCTTCACCCCGAGTCCGACGGCGGCGTACGCGCCGACGCCCACGAGGAGGGCGAGGATCAGCAGGAACAGCTCGGCCCCCCGGCGACGCCGGTGGACGAACTGCATGAGGGACCCGGCCTGCGAGGTTCGCTGCGGCATCTCAGCCACCCCCCGCCGGGGTCTGGTTGGCGGCGAGGTGGGCGACCGTGCGCTCGGCCTCGGTGAGGCTGCCGGCCCCGATGCCGGACTCGACGGTCCGAGCTGTGTAGGGAGCGAGCGAGGCGACCTTCACGTTGGTCGTCTCGTAGGGGTGGGAGAGGTCGAAGCCGGGTACGTCGGCCTGCACGCCGCGGAAGATCGTGACGACGCCGTCCTGCTCGCCGACGTAGTACTGGTGCTGGCTCCAGCTCCACGCGCCGGCGAGCGCCATCCAGGCGATGCCGATCAGCCCGACCAGGGCGAGGCCGCGACGCAGCCATGCGTGTCGGTGCGGCGCGCGGGGCGCGTAGCGGGCGGTCTCGGGGTCGGGGTCGATCGCGAACGGGACGCCGGGCGGGAGGTCGTCGGGGATCTCGGCCGCCACCGGCTCCATCTCGCCGGTGTCGCCGGCCCGGTGGCCGCGGAAGAACGACGTACCACCGCGGGGCTTGCGCCGCAGCTCCGCCGCCGACCCGACCACCATCGGCGGGGTCTGCTCCGCGTCGTCGGAGGCGGGCAGGACGTCGGCGACGATGCACGTGACGTTGTCGGTGCTGCCGGCCTCGAGGCTCGCGCGGACCAGCTCGACCGCGGCGAAGTCGGGGGAGCCGGTGGACAGGATGTCGGCAAGACGGCCGTTGTCGAGCGAGCCCGAGGCGCCGTCGCTGCACAGCAGGATCCGGTCGGACGCCGCGAGCGCCACGATGAACAGGTCGGGGTCGACGTCGTGGACGCCGTCGAGCGCCTTGAGGATGAGGTTGCGGTGGGGGTGGGTCCGCGCGTCCTCCTCGCTGATCCGACCCTCGTCGATGAGGCTCTGCACGAACGTGTGGTCGCTGGTGAGCTGGCTGATCTCGTGGTTGCGGAAGAGGTAGGCGCGGCTGTCGCCCACGTGCCCCATCGCCAGCCGGTCCCCGTCGAAGAGCGCGACCGTGGCGGTGGTGCTGGTGCCGCTGAGGGCCGGTTCCTCGTCGACGAGGTCGCCGATCTTGTCCGAGGCGCGGTGGAGGGCGCCGGCGACCAGCTCGAGGCGGTGCTCCTCGTCGTGGTCCTCGCCCGGGGGTACGTCGAGCCGCCGGAGCTGGCCGATCGCCGTGCTCGAGGCGAGGTCGCCGCGCGCCGCGCCGCCGACCCCGTCGCACACGGTCAGCAGCCAGGGTCCGGCGTAGCCGGAGTCCTGGTTGTCCTTGCGCACGCGCCCGACGTCGGAGATCGCGGCGTACTGCAGCCGGAACGTCACTTGCGCAGCTCCAGGAGGGTCTTGCCGATGCGGACCTGGGTGCCGAGGGTCAGCGTGGTGGGCTGGGTGAGACGCGCGCTGCCGATGTAGGTGCCGTTGGTGGAGCCGAGGTCCTCCACGAACCACTGGTCGCCGCTCGCGGCGATCCGGGCATGGCGGGTGGAGACGTAGTCGTCGTCGAGCCGGATCGCGGCGTCCGCGCCGCGGCCGATCAGGATCGGCGCCTGGGCGAGCTCGGCGCGCTCTCCCTTGTTGGACCCGTCGACGACCAGGACGTAGGTGGGCGAGCCCTTCCGGGCCTTCTGCTTGGGCTGGCGCCGGGCTTTGGGCGCGGCCGCCTCGCGCGCCGCCGCCGGCATCCGGGCGCCGAACATGTCGGAGCGGACGACCGAGATCGCCGAGAGCACGAAGATCCACAGGATGGCCAGGTAGGAGATCTTGATCAGGAACAGCGTCAGCTCAGACATCGGCGTCCTCCTCGAGGCGCACGGTCATCGTCGTCCGCCCGATCTTGACCTCCGAGCCGTCCTGCAGCGGGGTGCTGGAGATCCGATGGCCGTCGACCAGCATGCCGTTGGTCGAGCCGAGGTCCTGCACGGACACTCCGACGCCGCCGGAGGCCGACTCGTTCACCGTGAACTCGACGTGCCGGCGGCTCACACCGGGATCGTTGATGCGGAGGTCGGCCTCGGTGCCGCGGCCGACGACCAGACCCGGCGGCTGCAGCGGGTGGCGGGTGCCGTTGACCTCGAGGAACGCGCGGGCGCGGCGGACCTCCGTGTGGGTGGCGTTGCTGACCACCGACGCGTGCGCCTGGCTGCGGACCCGGAAGCGGCCGATGGTGAGGTCGTCGGCGGCGTCGAAGGCGATCGTGACCGGACCCGCGAACACGTAGCTCTGCTTCTCGGCGTGCTCCTGGAGCTGCAGACCGAGCTCCTTGACCAGGGCGGAGTCGTACGGCGACAACCGGTCGATGTCGGGCTGCGAGAGCTCGACGCGGAAGTCGTTGGGGACCATCCGCCGTTGCCGGGACAGGATCTGGGTGTTGTTGTCGCACTCGCGCTGCAGGGCGGCCGAGATCTCGACGGGCTGGACGGCACTGCGGAACGCGCGGGCGAAGGCCCCGGAGACCAGCGCCTCGAGCCGCTGCTCGAACTTTTGCAGGCCGCTCACGCCGCACTCCTCTCCGCCCGTGGTCCGCGCTTCCGGTGGTCTCCCCCGTACCCGCCCTCGTGGGACGTGGCCCGAGCGTGGTCGGGTTGCCGCCGATCGTATCGGGGACGAGCGAGGTCCCAG
>Ga0070665_100003368_pt1 | contig 17094 bp, 18 predicted proteins | sample KBSS13metaG_FD_65862 | JGI IMG/M metagenome (GOLD analysis project Ga0070665, IMG submission 65862) | Switchgrass rhizosphere microbial communities from Kellogg Biological Station, Michigan, USA - KBS S1-3 metaG | ecosystem: Host-associated > Plants > Roots > Rhizosphere > Soil ... | reverse complement strand
CGGAAGATCAGCTCGGGCGGCGTGTAGTGCCAGACGTCGTAGCCGCGCCGCTCGGCCTCCAGCCCCAGCACGAAGGTCGAATCGCCATCGATGTCGATCGTCGACACATGATCCATCTGGATGGCGACCTTGAGCTTCATCTGGTTCTCCGGAGTCATGCCCTCCCCCGTCTTCGGGGGAGGGCAGGGAATGTCAGTTAAGCCCGCGCCGCAGTTCCTGCAACAGGACAGAGGCGCGCTGTCGGAGCTCGCCGTCGGCGTGGGCCGTCGGCGTCGCCAGGAAGCGCTCGAAGGCGGCGATCGCGGCGCGACGCTTGTCGAGCCGCATGTTGATCTGGCCGGATTCGAACAGCAACTCCGCCCGGTCCGGCGCGATCGCCAGCATGCGGTCGAGCGAGCGCGACGCCCCGGCCCAGTCCTCGCGCTTGGCGAGGCGCAGCCGCACGTTGTTCTCCAGCCGCAGCAGCACGTCGCGGTCGGGCACGGCATCGAAATGCTCCGGGCTGAGGTCGGCCTGGGGGCCCAGCACGCGCTGCAGCAGGGCGCGCATCTCGGCCGCATCGCAGGCAAGCCCGTTGTTGAAGGGATCGAGCACATGACGGGCACCGTCGATCTCGATCCGGATCAGGAAATGGCCGGGGAAGGCCAGCCCTTCCGAGTCCCAGCCCTGGGCACGCGCGACATGCAGATAGAGGATCGACAGCGCCACCGGCAGGCCCTTGCGGCGCTCGATGACCTTGGCGAAGTCGGCGTTCTGCAGGTCGTCGTAGGTCTCGCTGTCGCCGCGATAGCCGTAAGCGCTGGCGATGACGTCGGCCATGCGGTCCGGCTGCGCGCCGCGCCGGCGCACCAGGTCGGCAAGGTCGCGCGCGATGGCCACGACGTGCTGATGCAACGGCGCAAGATCGATTGCTTCGTCACGCTGCAGGATGCTGAGGATCAGCGCCGCCTCGACCAGATCGATGCGCTCGCCCGTGCCCGCGCACAGCTCGCGCAACCGGGCAAGGTGTGTGCTGATCTCCGAAGGGCCGAGCGGCACGGATTATTCCGGCGCGCGCCAGACGTCCGGCAGGTGGCGCGGCCAGAGCCCGACCACCAGCATGGCATCGTAGCGCAGCGAATGCGCGGCGTAGTGCGGATGGCGCGCCACGAAAAGGCTGGCGGCCGCGGCGACGCGGCCGAACTGCCGGCCGTGGAGCGAGAAGCCCGCCGTCTCGAGATCGCCGCGTGCCTTGACCTCGACGAAGACCAGCACGCCGCCGCGCCGCGCCACGATGTCGATCTCGCCGAGCTTGGTCTTGTATCGGCGCGCGAGAATCGAGTAGCCCGCCAGCCGCAAACGCCACACCGCCCGCCATTCGGCTGCATGGCCGAGGCGATTGGCTTGCCGGCGGGTCTCGATATTCATGGTTCGCCCTTGCGCTTGAGCTCGAGAGCGCGAGCATAAACGTCGCGGCGCTTAAGTCCAAAGCGGGCTGCAATCTCGGCTGCGGCATCCTTGACCGAGGCACCGGTCATCGCCTGTCGCAATGCAGCATCGAGCGTCTCGCCCGGCAGTGCGGTTGCTTCGCCCGGCGGTCCGATCACCAGGACGATCTCGCCCCTCACCTCTGCCTGCGCGGCATAGTGCGCGGCGAGTTCGTCGAGGGGCGCGCGGCGCACCTCCTCGAACATCTTGGTGAGCTCGCGTGCAACCGCGGCCGGCCGGTCGCCCAGAAGCTCGGCGAGATCGACAAGAGACACCGCCAGGCGATGCGGCGCCTCGAAGAAGACCAGCGTCGCCGGCACCTGTGCCGCTTCCGCGATCGCGCGACGCCGCTCGCCCGTCTTCGCCGGCAGGAAGCCGCCGAAGTAGAAGCGGTCGGTCGGCAGGCCCGCCAGGGCGAGCGCCATCGGCACCGCCGAGGGGCCCGGCGCGGCGGTCACGGCGTGACCGCCGGCCACGGCCGCCCGTACCAGGCGGTAGCCGGGATCGGAGATCAGGGGCATGCCGGCGTCGGAGACGAGCGCCACGCGCTTGCCCTCGGCGAGCGCGCGCAGCAGGCGCGGTTCGGAGGCATCCTGCGTCGCATCGCTGTAGGACACGGTCGGAACGGCGATGCCGTAGTGGCTCGCCAGCCTGGCGAAGACGCGCGTGTCCTCGCAAGCGATCAGGTCGACGGCGCGCAGCACATCGAGTGCACGCAAGGTGATGTCGCGCAGGTTGCCGATCGGGGTCGCGACGATATGCAGGCCCGGCCCGACCCGCTGTTCTGGCCGCGGCTCCCCCCGCCCGTCCGGCGGCGGTTTACCTCGGGCCTCCTCGCCGCTAGCTTGCGAATCCTGGTTGCCGTCCATCTGCATCCATCTGCCGGAGTTCTGCGCTGATGCGTTCGCCCCTTCTCGCGCTTGCCACCGTCGCCCTTCTGCTGGGTGCCTGCACGGAGCCGCCGCAGACTACCACGCGGTTGGCGCCGAGGCCCACACAGCCGCTGGCCGGTTCGCCGACCACCTCCTCCGGCAAGGCCCGCATCGCGATGCTGCTGCCGCTCACCGGCCGGGCGGCACCGATCGGCCAGGCCATGCAGCAGGCGGCCGAGATGGCGCTGTTCGACGCGGGCTCGAGGGATCTGGCCCTCGCTGCCTACGACAGCGGCGACACGGGCGAGAGCGCCGTCGAGGCCTACAAGCGCGCGCAGGCCGATGGTGCGGCCCTGATCCTCGGTCCGCTGTTCGGCTCCTCGGCCTCGGCCATTGCGCCGTTGCGCCGCAGCGACCGTATCAACGTCATCTCCTTCTCGAACGATGAAAGCGTGGCGCAGGCCGGCCTCTGGGTCATGGGCATCGCCGCCCCGCCGCAGGTCCGTCGCGTCGTCGACCACAGCATATCGGCGGGCATCAGGCGCTTCGCCGTCTTCGCCCCGCGCACGACCTACGGCGACCAGATGGGACGCACGCTGGAAAGCCAGGTCGCCATCCGCGGCGGCACGGTGGTCGCGTCGGAATATTACGACGAGGGTGCGGATCTCGGCGCCGCTTCCCGGCGCCTGGCCGACGCGACCAGGGGTGACGGCAAGGTTGCCATCCTGGTCCCGGTCTCGCCGCCCCGGGTGACGACGGTGCTGGCGTCGCTCACCGGCGCCGGGGTCGACCTGAAATCGGTGCAGCTCATCGGCACCGGCGTGTGGGACGTGCCCGGCATCGGCTCGGAAGCCATGCTGCAGGGCGCCTGGTACGCCGCTCCAGATCCGGCACGGCGTGCCGACTTCGAGCGCAAGTTCGTGGCGACCTATGGCCGCCCGCCGCAGCGCCTGGCGACGCTTGCCTACGATGCGGTGGCGCTAGCCGGCCAGCTCGCCCGGCTGAAGCCCGGCGGCGATTTCTCGGCCGAGGCGCTCACCAGCGCCAACGGCTGGTACGGCGTCGACGGCATCTTCCGCTTCCTGCCCGACGGCCGCACCGAGCGCGGGCTGGCGGTGATCGAGATCCAGGGCGATCGCAGCGTTGTGGTCAGCCCGGCTCCCAACACCTTCGCCGGCCAGCCGACGAACTGACATGGCCACCCTGCCGCGCGCCATCCTGTTCGACCTCGACGACACGCTGATCCGCGCCTACGCGCAGCCCGAGGAGGCGTGGACGCGCCTGCTGCATGTCTTCGCCGCTCACCTCGATGCGCACGATCCCGTGGCGCTCGAGCGGGTGCGAGTGGCGATCATGGACGAAGCGCGCGCCTTCTGGAGCGATCGCGCGGAAGCGGCCAAATGGCGGCTCGATATCCCCGGCGCGCGGCGGCTCTCCGTGCGGCGCGGGCTGGAAAAGCTCGGCTATGGCGACGAGGCGCTGGCCGACCGCATCGCCGACGCTTTCACCGAGCTGCGGCGCTCGGAGTACCGGCTCTATCCCGACGCGCACGCCACCGTCGATGCGCTGCGCGACCGCGGCATCAGGCTCGCGCTGGTCACCAACGGCGCGAGCGAGACGCAGCGCGCCAAGATCGAGCGCTTCGAGCTCGCCCACCGCTTCCACCACATCCAGATCGAGGGTGAGTTCGGCCAGGGCAAGCCCGAGCTCGCGGTCTACCGCCACGCGCTGGAGCGGCTGGGTTGCGATGCCTGCGATGCCTGGATGGTCGGCGACAACTACGAGTGGGAAGTCGAGGCGCCGCAGAAGCTCGGCGTCTGCGGCATCTGGTACGACCCGTTCGACGCCGGCATTCCCGTCCACGCCACCGCCCAGCCCGCCCGCGTGATCCGACGGCTGGGCGAGTTGCTGGAGTAGCGCTCATTGGACCGCGCGCATCCTGCGCGCTCATGAAGCATGAGCGCGCAGGATGCGCGCGGTCCAATGAGTCAGGCCTTGACGCGGTCCTTCGGCAGCTTGTCGGCGGTCTGCAGCATCAGGCGCTCGACCCGGCCGCCTTCGATCAGGTGCTTCTCCAGCACCTCGTCGATCTCTTCCCGGCTCGAGATCGAATACCAGACGCCTTCGGGATAGATCACCATCGTCGGCCCGAGCTCGCAGCGATCGAGACAGCCGGCGTTGTTGATGCGCACGTTCTTGAGGCCGAGCGCCTTGGCCTTGCTCTTCATGTAGTCGCGCAGGGCTTCGCCGCCGCGCTCCGCGCAGGAGCCGCGCGGATGGCCATCCGCCCGCCGGTTGGTGCAGCAGAAGACATGCGCATCGTAATAGGGTGCAGGATCGGTGGGCTTCTCGCGGACGCTCATGACGCTACTCCTTCTTGCCCGAGGCGATGTTGGCGAGCTGCGACCAGAACATCTGCTGGAGCTGTTGCATTTGCTCGACGCCCTGCATCGAGGCCGGCAGCCAGGTCTTGAAGACCGTCTCGGGGTTCATCGAGTTGAGGCTCGAGCGCAGGCGATCCTCGATCTCGCCCAGGACGCGCTGCTGCATCGGCCCGAGGTCGGGCAGGCCGAAGAAGGCGCGGGCCTCCTCGGGCGTGCAGGTCACTTCGACGTTCACTTTCATCATCGCTCTCCGTTCGGCCAACCCTAGTCTAAAGCGGCCGGTCGAACACCACCACGGCGCGGTAGTCGCGGCGAATGTTCGACATCAGCCCGATCAGCTCGTGCGACCGGTCCGCCGCGCAGGCCTGGCCCTGCGGCCGCGCCGTGAAGTCGCGGCGCACCGACAGGGTGCCGTCGCTGAAGGCGTAGCTCGACGTGTATTCCGCGATCGACGTTGTCCAGTGACGGTCGGCCGGCAGTCGCGTCGGCTTCAATCCGGGCGGCACCTTGACCTCGATCGTCTCGACCTGGCGGCCGGCATAGCACACGAATGTATGCTGCCGCGGCGCATCCTGCATCCCGAGCAGGAAGCTGCCGGGCCGCGGCAGGAAACGCAGCCCGCCCGGCGGCGACAGGGCTTCTCCGGCGGCAAGATCGATCGAGTCTGCCAGATTGAAGCTCGCCATCAGCAGCACCTCGGGCGCCATGTCGTCGCGCTCGGGCGACATCCAGACGCCGGTTCCGGGGCTGCCCTGGGAACGCAGGTGCGCGGCCGCCCGATCGGCCGTCAGGCCGGCGGCCATCCAGCCCTTGAGATCGGTCGTCATCGCTCCCTTTGCATGCTCGCGGGTGGTGCCGCTGATGCGGCCGTCGGCCGAGATGGTCGCAACCGTGGCCACTTCGCTCACATTGTCCTCGGCGTGCAGCGGCGGCGTGCGGCCGACGCGCGACCTGCCCTCGACGGCATGCACGACCGGCTTGTCGTGGAGGCCCCATGGCAAGACTCCGAAAGCCGCATGAGTCCAGGTTGGATCGACGTAGAGGTCGAGTTCCGGCACGTAGAGGATGACGTGGTTGAAATCGGCCACCGGCGTCTCGGGCAGCACGTAGCGTGCGAGGTTGGTGTTGATCAGGACCGCTTCGCTGCCGATGCCCCGCGCCGCCAGCAGCGCGGCCAGCAACGCCGTGTCCGCCTTGCAGTCGCCGTAGCGATTGCGGACCGTCTGGTCGGCGGGTGTCGGCATCAGCGTGCCCTGCCCGACCGAAACCGCCACGTAGCGCACGTTCCGGGCCACCCATTCGGACAGCAACCGCGCCTGCATTGCCCGATCGGAGACGGAGCCGACGATCGTCGCGGCCAGCTCCGTCACGGCAGGCGTCACCGCCGCCGCCGACGCGTGCAGCCTGCCGTAGTGATCGCCGATCTCGGCGTAGGACTTGAACGTCGAGACCGAGAAGCGGTCGGACCAGTCGTAGGCGGAGGTCGCCCCCGGCTCGGCCGGGACCGCCTGGTCATTCGACCATGAAAAGACGTGGCGAACCCGCTCGCCCGAGCTCTCCGTGCGATACCGGACACCGTGATGCTCGACGAGGAGCGGCAGCGTCGCGGGCACGTCGATCGTCATCTCCGAGTCCTTGACCCTCGCCAGGGTCCGGAGCGGCGCGGTCCAGGAGAAACCGGGCCAGCTCGTGGAGAAGCGCTTCAGGCGATAGACGTATCGAACCGAGTCGCCCGCGGCCATGTCGGGGAAGACGATGCTCTTGGTGCGCGTGTCGCTGTACATCGCCGCGTCGCGCGGCACCTGCGGGGCGATATCGAGGATCCGGTCAGCGCCCACCGGAATCCTGCGGCCGTCGGCCTTCACGGTCGCGGCGTCGAGAATCTCGATCGTCTCCTGGCCGGCCACGTAGGACAGATCGACCCGCGCCCCAGTCCTCGCCGCCTGGGCATCATGCGCCTGGCGTTCGATCTCGAAAGTCCCCGTCGGCAGGCCGTTGTCGTCCAGCACATAGGCATAACGCATCGCCGTCCAGGTGAACCCGGACTCCTGCGCCGTGGCCGAAACCCATGGCCACAGGAGCAACCAGAGCAGCGCAATCCATCTCGTCCTGTCGAACACTGACCCCCCATCTGCGCCCGGTTTCCCTTCACCCGGGATCGGCGTATGGACGAAAGATCATGACGCATGACTGGCTCGCCCGAAATCCCCGTGCCCGGCGCTCGCTATCGTTCGGACGCGACCAGCAATATGTCGTCAATCCCAACGGCGTGCCCGAGCTGCTCGACGAGCTGAAAGCGTGCCCCGCCCACAAGCTGACGCCGCTTCATTCTCTACCGGCGCTGGCCAGGCGCCTTGGCGTCGGGGAGCTGCGCGTCAAGGACGAGAGCCAGCGCTTCGGCTTCGGGGCCTTCAAGGCGCTGGGCGGCGTCATCGCCGTCTACAATGTACTGTCGGGCGCCATCGGCGACGCCTACCACCAGTCGCCGACGTTCGAGGAGGTGCTGAAAGGCGGTCACCGGGAGATCACGGGCCGCTACACCTTCGCGACCGCGAGCTCGGGCAATCACGGCCGCTCCGTCGCGGCCGGCGCCAGGCTGTTCGGCAACCGGTGCGTCATCTTCCTGCCGAAGTTCACCTCGGCGGAAAAGGAGGCGGCGATCCGCGCACGCGGCGCCGAGGTGATCCGCGTCGACGGCGACTACGACACCGCCGTCGCGGAGTGCCGGCGCAAGTCGGAGGAGAACGGGTGGACGATCATCTCGGACACCTCGTGGGAGGGCTACGAAGACACGCCGCGCTCGGTGATGCGCGGCTACACCGTGCTCGTCGAGGAAGTGATCCGCCAATGGCGGCCGGGGCCGACGCATGTCTTCGTGCAGGCCGGCGTGGGCGGCCTCGCCGCCGCGGTCTTCGGCTATCTCTGGGCGCGCTACGAACCGCGCCCACGCTTCATCGTCGTCGAGCCGGAAAGCGCCGACTGCTGGTTCCAGAGCAACGCCGCCGGCAAGCCGACTCTCGCGAGCGGCAACGCCGACACGGTCATGGGCGGCCTCGCCTGCCGCGAGATCTCGGCCGTGACCTGGCCGGTGATCGGGCTCGCGGCCGACTGGTTCATGACCATCACCGAGGACGAGGTGATGCCGGCCCGCAAGCTGCTCGCTCATCCGCTCGACGGCGATCCGCCGATCGCGTCGGGTCCCTCGGGTTGCGTGGGCCTGGCCGGCCTGGTGCGCGCCTGCACCGACGAGCCGGCCTTCAAGGAGCTGCGTCTCGACGCGAAGAGCCGCGTTCTGGTGATCAACAGCGAAGGCAACCTGGGCGAGGGCGCGGTATGAACCGTCTCGGCAGCGAGACCAGCCCCTATCTGCTGCAGCACGCGAACAACCCGGTCCACTGGTGGCCGTGGGGCGAGGAGGCGCTCGCCGAAGCGCAGCGCACCAACCGGCCGATCCTGCTCTCAGTCGGCTATGCCGCCTGCCACTGGTGCCACGTGATGGCGCACGAGAGCTTCGAATCGCCAGACGTCGCGGCGGTGATGAACGCGCTGTTCGTCAACATCAAGGTCGACCGCGAGGAGCGGCCAGATGTCGACGCGATCTACATGCAGGCGCTGCAAGCCATGGGCGACCAGGGCGGCTGGCCGCTCACCATGTTCTGCACGCCGCAGGGCGAGCCGTTCTGGGGCGGCACCTATTTTCCGCACCCCGCGAAATACGGCCGGCCGAGCTTCGTCGACGTGCTGCAGGGCGTGGCGCAGGCCTTCCGCGACAAGCCGCAGGACATCGAGACCAACCGCGCCGGGCTGCTTCGGGCCCTGCGGTCGAAGGCCGTCAACAAGGCGGTCGAGTTCGCAGGCGACGGCCCGCTGTTTCCGCTCTCCCTGCTCGACCAGATCGCCGACCGCATCGTGCAGCAATGCGATCTCGACTGGGGCGGTTTCGGCCAGGCACCGAAATTCCCGTCGCCGTACGTGTTCGAGCTCTTGTGGCGCGGCTGGCTGCGCAACCGGGCCAACGCGAAGCTGCGCGACGCAGTCACCGTCACGCTCGATCGCATGTGCCAGGGCGGCATCTACGATCATCTCGGCGGTGGCTTCGCGCGCTATGCCACCGACAACGAATGGCTGATCCCGCATTTCGAGAAGATGCTGTACGACAACGCGCAGCTCGTCGATCTGCTGGGTCTCGTCTGGCAGGAGACCCGGAACCCGCTCTACGCCGCGCGCCTCGCCGAGACCTGCGACTGGACCCTGCGCGAGATGGTGGCCGAAAGCGGCGGCTTTGCCGCGACCTACGACGCCGATTCGGAGGGCGTCGAGGGCAAGTTCTATGTCTGGGATGCCGCCGAGATCGATGCCGTGCTGGGCGCCAGGGACGGCGCGTTCTTTCGCGCAGCCTATGACGTCACGGCGGATGGCAACTGGGAGCACCATAACATCCTCCATCGCAATCGCGCGCCGGCCTTGCTGGACGACGCCGGGGAGCAACGGCTCGCCGCGCTGCGTGCCAGGCTGAAGGCGGTGCGCGACGAGCGCGTGTGGCCCGGCTGGGACGACAAGGTGCTGGCCGACTGGAACGGGCTGATGATCGCCGCGCTCGCCAATGCGTCGGCCGTCTTCCGGCGCGACGACTGGCTGGCCGCCGCGGTGCGCGCCTGGCGCTTCGTCATGGACGGCATGCGCGACGGGAACGGCCGCCTGTTCCATTCGCACCGGGCCGGCAAGCGGCTGCATCGCGGCACGCTCGACGACTACGCCAACATGGCCCGCGCCGGCGTGGCGCTGTTCGAAGCGACGGGCGAGGCTGCCTACCTCGACGAGGCGCAGGCGCTGGTCGCCGTGCTCGACCGGCATTTCGCCGACCCCGAGGCCGGCGGCTATTTCACGACCGCCGACGACGCGGCCGATCTGATCGTGCGCGGCAAGCATTGCCACGACAACGCGTCGCCCGCGGGTAACGGCACGCTGGTCGGCGTGTTCGCGCGGCTGTGGGTGCTGACCGGCGATGCCGCGTGGCACGACAAGGCCCGCCGTCAGGTCGCGGCTTTTGCGGGCGAGTTGGAAAGCAACTTCTTCCCGCTCATGACCCTGCTCAACGGCTACGAGACGCTGCAGGGCACCGTGGAGCTGGTGATCGTCGGCGATCCCTCGGCCGCCCCGACCGAAGCCTTGCGCCGGGCCGTCTATGCCCGGAGCCTGCCCGACAAGGTCGTTCGCCGCCTGTCTCCAGCCGCCTCGCTTCCGGCGCACCATCCGGCCGCCGGCAAAGGCCTCGTCAATGGCAAGCCTGCCCTCTACGTGTGCCGCAACATGACCTGCGAGGCGCCGGTCACCGATCCGGAGGAGGTCGCCCGCGCCGTCTGAATGGATCATGCTCTTCCGGACCGCGAGCGTCCCGCTCGCGGTCCGGAAGAGCATGACGAGCTCGCCTTTTCATCGAACCGGCAGCCCGACCACCGTCAGATAGGCCTCGAGCGCCGCCGTTTCGCCGGCGGGCAGGACGGCGCCGATATAGCCGTCCGGGCGCACCAGCACGCATTCGCCGGCCGCGAGCCCGTAGGCGTCGCGGAAATGGCCGGCGGCGTCGACGATATCGCCGCGCTCGCCGATGCGATGCAGGCGAAGGCCGGGGCGCGGCACGATCGTGAACGACGGCGCGTCATAGGCGAGCAAGGTCCAGTGCGTGCCGCGGAACAGCTCGAACAGCCGCGTCGGCTGGCCGGCGGCGCCTTGCAGCGGCGCGTCCGGCGCCCGATTGCCGGCGTTGCGGCCGAGCGCGAGGCTCGATCCAGGATAGCCGATGTCGAGCTGCTGCGTATCGCGGCCGCGTCTCATGCCGCCGTCGGCGCGCGCCGCTTCGAGCAGCCGGGTCGAGAGGCCCAGCATGCCGGCGGCGATCGGCCGGCGCTCCTCCTCGTAGGTGTCGAGCAGCGAAGGCGGCGCTCCGCGCAGCACGGCGGCGAGCTTCCAACCGAGATTGTAGGCATCCTGCACGCTGGTATTGAGCCCCTGTCCGCCGGTCGGCGGATGGATGTGCGCGGCATCGCCGGCCAGCAGCACGCGTCCGACCTTGTAGCGGTCCGCCAGCCGCGCGTTCATCGAGTAGGCCGAAGCCCACGACACCGACCTCACCCGAAGATCGCTGCGGCCGGTGCGTGCGGCGATCATCCCCGCCAGGCCCTCGGGCGAGAGATCGACCTCGCCGTCGAGCGGTATGCGCGCCTGGAGCTGGAACCAGTCCGTCCCCATCAGCGGGCAGAGCGACATCGAGTCGGGCTGGCCATCCTTCCAGCGATGCCAGGCATCACGGCTCAGCCCGTCGAGCGCCATGTCGGCCACCAGCGCGCGCACCTCGAGCGTTTTGCCGGGAAAGCCGACGCCCAACGTATGACGCACCAGGCTGCGACCGCCGTCCGCGCCGACCAGATAACGCGCACGCAGCGTGACGCCGGCAACCGTTGCAGTCACGCCGGCCCCGTCCTGGGTGAAGGCTTCCAGCACCTGGCCGTAGCGCGGCTGCTCGCCCAGCTCGGCCAGCCGCTCGCGCAGGATGGCTTCGGTCATGAACTGCGGCAGCATCAGCGGAACGCGATAGGGCTCGCGCGGTGTGGGCTCGCCGATCTCCTGGAAGGGCGAGTCCGCGAAGCTGCCGTCGGCGCGATGCACCCGCTGCGGCGGGTAGGCGCCGCCCGCGGCAACCATTCGGTCGACGACGCCGAGGTCCTCGAAGACCTCCAGGCTGCGCGGCTGGATGCCCTTGCCGCGCGAGCCGCGGAACGGCTCGGACGCGGTATCGACCAGCCTGAAGGCCACGTCGCGCCGCGCCAGATCGACCGCCAGCGCCAGGCCCGCGGCCCCGGCGCCGCAGATCAGCACATCCGTCGCGAACTCCGCCATGCGCTCTGCCCCAGATCCGTGTATATTGCACATAACGACGTCCTCCGAAGACGTCAAGGAGACATGTGCAGAATACACGGAAGAACGCACGGCTGCGCGACCTCCATCGCTCCCTGCTCGATCTGATGGGCGTACTGAACCGGCCGCAGCGCGACGAGGCGCTGATCGCCGAAGCCGGCATCTCGCTCGAACGCGCGCTCTTCCCGCTGCTCGTCGTGATCGAGCGGCTGGGGCCGATCGGCATCGTCGAGCTGGCCGACCGGGTCGGCCGCGATCACACGACAGTCAGCCGCCAGGTGGCACGGCTGGAGAGCCTGAAGCTGGTCAGCCGCCGCGCCAGCCCGGACGACAGGCGAGTGCGCGAAGTGCTGGCGGCGGCCAAGGGCAAGGCGATGGTCGTCGCCATCGACGGCGCGCGCGAGCGCCTGGCGGCGCCGGTCCTGGCACAATGGAGCGAGCGCGACCTCGACCAGTTCGCCCGCCTGCTGCGCCGCTTCGTCGACGATTTGATCGATCTTCCATCGAAGCGCCGGTGATCCTTCGGATCGAACTTCGCGATGGAACCGACCGAACCGACCGCCGTGGCTTATCTCGATACGGTGATCGCTGACCAGGCACCAGCCGTCACGCCGCCACCAAGGTAGGAATGGCGGACACATCCACCTCACGCTCGGCGCGCTCAAGGTCATAGGCGCGCTGCAGGTTGAGCCAGAACACCGGTCCGTTGCCGACCAGCTTGCCGAGGCGAACCGCCATGCCGACCGTCACCGGCTGCTTCTCGGTCATGATGTCGTGAAGCGTCTGCCTGGAAATGCCGAGCAGACCGGCGATCTCGGTCTTGGAACGGCCAAGAGCAGGAAGGATGTCCTCGCGGAGAAGCTCGCCCGGATGCATCGCGGGCAGGCCGCGCTTTATCGTCTTGGCAGGCATCAGTGATAGTCCTCCATGTCGACGTCGGTGACGTTCTCCCCGTCCCAGCCGAAAGTGATTCTCCAGTTGCCCGTGATGCGCACCGAATAACGTCCCTTCTGATCTCCCGTCAGGCCGTGGAATCGATAGCCGGGCAGGTCCATGTCGACCGGCCGCGATGCCGCTTCCAACGCTCGAAGGATGCGGGCAACCCGTTTGTCATCCTGAACGCTCAGGCCGCGCGGCTTTCCGGTTTCGAAGAAGCGCTGTAGGGCCTTGCTTCTGAACGACGCGATCACGAGCTGATTGTAAGGTTGTGCCTTACGGCCGTCAAGAATAGCGTAAGGCCCGGACTTACACTCCGGCATCAAATGCCCTCGAGCATGATAGTGAACGCCGGGCTTTCGGGGCCTGTCCACTGGTCCGGCTCCGGCCGGCCCGCGCACGTGGCGCGGCGCGTTGCTGCGCCGTTTCCATGGTATCCTGCGGCAACACAGGAGTTCACTCGTGCAGCTTCAACTCAAGACCTGGAAGTTCGTCGAAGAATATCTCAAGACGAAGACCGGCATCATCATCCCGATCGGCTCGACCGAGCAGCACGGTCCGACCGGGCTGATCGGCACCGACGCGCTGACCGCCGAGATGATCGGCCGCGGCGTCGGCGAGAAGGTCGGCGCGCTGGTTGCCCCGACCATCTCGGTCGGCATGGCGCAGCACCATCTCGACTTCGCGGGCTCGATCACGCTCAAGCCGACCACCCTGATCGCGGTGGTGCGCGACAACGTCCTGTCGCTGGCGCGGCACGGCTTCACGCGCTTCTTCTTCGTCAACGGCCACGGCGGCAACATCGCCACGGTGACGGCGGCCTTCTCCGAGATCTACGCCGAACGCTCGATGGAGCGGCTATCGAACCAGCCCTCGATCAAGTGCGCGCTCCGCAACTGGTGGGACAGCCCGGGCATCAGGCAGCTCAGCCGCGAGCTCTATCCGACCGGCGAAGGCAGCCATGCCACCGCCTCGGAAGTGGCGCTCACCTGGTACAAATATCCCGAGACGATGGACCGCACCCAACTCGAGCCGCGCATCGCGCCGAACGGCTCCTTTGCCGACGCTGAGGACTATCGCCGCGCCTTCCCCGACGGCCGCATCGGCTCCGATCCGAGCCAGGCCACGCCCGAGCACGGCAAGCGCTTCTACGACACCGCCGTCGAGGACGTGGCGCGCGACTATCAGTCGTGGGTCGCGCGCTGACCGGCCCTCAGCGCCAGTCGTCGATGATGTAGTTGCCGGGCCGCGAGTAGCCGGGTTCGTTGGGGCGGTGCATGGTCACGCCCTGGAACGCGGTCCGGAAGCCGCGTTGCTTGAGGTGGCCGTAGGCCTCGGGCCGGCCCATGTTGGCGCCGGCCATCAGGGTCGGCATGCCGGCCTGCACGGCGAGCGCCTCGCAGGCATCGATCAGGCGATCGAACGACCGTGGCGCCGACGGGCCCGGCCGCACGGCGCCGAACTTGACCAGGCAGGTGCCGGCGCCGGCTTCGCTCGCCGGGCCGTGGTGACAGATCGCGAACCCGCTCACGCCGGCGGCGTCCATGACGAGCGCCGTGTCGCCGAGCTGCAGCGCGCGCACCAGGTCGATCTCGTCGCCGAGATCGAGTCCCTCGAACAGCGCATCGGTGAGGGCGCGGCATTCCCGCAGCACCTCGGTCCGCTGCGCGGCAGTCAGGGCGCCGTAGCGCTGCCAGTCAGCACCGGCGCCGGTTCCGGCACCGGTCGTGGCGGCAGGTTTCGCCATGACCGCCGTGAGATAGCGCGCGGCGAAGCCGAACCGCTCGTACAGCCCGACATGCTTGGTGCTGTGGGGGAAGGTGAACAGGCCGAGGTGAGCGGTGCGCCACGATTCGAACTGCGCCATCACCGGCGCCATCAATTGCCGGCCGATGCCGCGATCCCAGAGATCGGGACGGATCGTGAGCGGCCCGAAATACCCGACGCTGCCCCAGCGGGTCGCGAAGTTCGAACCGACCAGCGCACCGTCCAGGCTCGCACCGAACGCCGCGACATGCCGGGCCCGCCAGCGGCTGCGCACCAGGTCCCTGTCGGTCCAGAAGGTCGCGAGGTCGGGGGCGCCCACGAAAGTGCCGAATGCCTGGCGGACGATGGTCGCCGCAACGGGCAGGTCCCGCTCCTGCAACGGACCGGTGACGGGATTGCTACTGTCTGGCAACGGACACTCTCCGCGTCATACGTTCGCGATGGAGGATATAGAGCCCTGCGGCGACGATAACCACGATTCCGGCCACCGCGAGCAGGTTGGGCACGTCGCCCCACAGCACGTAGCCGATGGCGATCGCCCAGAGCACCGAGGCGTAGCGGAACGCGCCGAGCACCGCGAGGGCCGCGCCCGAGCGCAGGGCGATCATCAGCAACTGATAACCGCAAGCGAGCAGCAGCGAGGAGCCCAGCACGAGAGCGATGCCACGGGGCGTCACGGGCTGCCATCCGTCGAGCGTCGCCCAGGCCACGCCGACGACGGCGAGCGTGACGGCCGAGCTCATCGACACGACCAGCGTCGGCACGGTGGGCGGCACCCAGCGGGCGATCACGTCGCGCAGCGCCCCGGCGAACGACGCGAAGACCACCAGCCAGGTCCAGATGCCGACGTCGCCGGCGCGCGGCTGGATCACCATCAGCACGCCGGCGAACCCGACGGCGATCGCGCTCCAGCGCCGCCAGCCCACCGTCTCCTTCAGCAGCAGCACGGCAAGGGCTGCCAGGAAGAGCGGCGTGGAGAGATTGACTGCGGTGGCGATGGCAAAGGGAATGTAGGCCAGCGCGACCAGATAGCTGATCGCGGCGACCGCCTCGAGCACGCCGCGCAACGCCACCATCGGATGGCGGATACGATGGACCTGCGGCCACTCTCCCCGCACCAGCAGCGCCAGGCCGCACCACATCGTGGCGAACACCCCGCGCAGGCCGATCGCCTGCAACGGCGGCATGGTCTCGGCGGCGAGCTTTATCAGCGCATCGTTGAAGATGAAGACCACGACCGACGCCGACATCGCGAGGATGCCGCGGCTGGTGGGCGTCACTTGCCGGCGGACATCTTCCGGATGAGCTTCCAGTGCTCGTCGCTCACCGGCACGACGGACAGGCGCGACTGGCGGACGAGGCCGAACTCCTTGAATTGCGGATCGGCCTTGATGGCGGCCAGCGTCACCGGCGGGGCGACCGGCTCGACCGGCGCCACGTCGACGGTGACCGCCTTGCCTGCCTTGTCGGTCGGATCGGGATAGGCGGTCTTCATCACCTTGGCGATGCCGACGATCTCCTTGCCCTCGTTGGAATGATAGAAGAAGCAGAGATCGCCGCTCTTCATGGCCTTGAGGTTGATCGCGGCCTGGGCGTTGCGCACGCCCGTCCAGGAGGTGCGCTTCTCCTTCACGAACTGGTCCCACGAATAGACCGTCGGCTCGGACTTTATGAGCCAGTGAGCCATCTCTCTCCCCCTCTCATTCGCCTTCGCGAATTCTCATTCGCCCACGCGAATTCCTATTCGCCCTCGCGCCGCAACGGCCGCGCCAGCAGGCTGCGGATCGTCGCGTCGAGATCCGCGCCCGCGTGCAGGATAGCATCGACGGCGGTGCAAATCGGCATTTCGATGCCGTGCCGCGCGGCGCGCGCCAGCACCGCCGGCGCGGTCGCCTCGCCTTCGACGATCTGGCGGCGGCCCTTCATGAAGTCGGCCAGCGTCACGCCCTTGCCGAGCGCGGCGCCGAGCGAGCGGTTGCGCGACAACGGGCCGTGGCAGGTCAGCACGAGATCGCCGAGACCGCTGAGACCGGTCATGGTCTCGAGCTCTGCACCCATCGCCTGGCCGAGCCGCGCCATCTCGGCGAAGCCGCGGGTGATCAGGGCGGCCGCCGCATTGTGACCGAGCCCACGGCCCTCGACGATGCCGGCGGCGATCGCCAGCACGTTCTTCACCGCGCCGCCCAACGCCACCCCCGGCACATCGTGCGTCCAGTACGGCCGGAACGTGGCCGCCGCGAGCGAGGCGGCAAGATCGCGGCCGAGGTCCGGATCGAACGTCGCGATGCTGATCGCAGTCGGCAGGCCGCGCACCGCTTCCTCCGCGAAGCTCGGCCCCGACAGCAGCGCGAGAGGGCGGCCGGGCTGCACCTGCTCCAGCACTTCCGGCATCAGCAATCCGCTCGAAGCCTCGATGCCCTTGGCGCAGATCACCACCGGACTGCGGCCCGGCAGCCGCAGGCCCACCTCGCGCACCGCCTGCGCCGGGCAAACCAGCAGCAGCGCGTCGCACCCCCCAAGCTCTTCGAGGTTCGCCGCTGCTGCGATCCCGGCTTCGAGCGCAATGCCGGGCAGGTAGACCGGATTGGCGCGCTCGTTCGCGATCGCCTTCGAGATCGCCGAATCGCGCGACCACAGCGTGACCCTGCGTCCGGCGCGCCGCGCGAGACAGGCGAGCGCCGTGCCCCAGGCGCCGCCGCCGACGACGCCGATATGGCCGATGTCGGTCACAGGCTGAGATTGAAGGCGATGGA